>ENA-OOSI01000025-OOSI01000025.1-human-gut-metagenome-genome-assembly--contig:-NODE-25-length-53250-cov-3.954037_pt1 | contig 53250 bp, 58 predicted proteins | sample MGYA00241171_ERZ501200 | MGnify/ENA primary metagenome ERZ501200 (study PRJEB25962, sample SAMEA2042554) | human gut metagenome | biome: human gut; feature: human-associated habitat; material: faeces...
GTCGCAACTTCTCGCAAATGAACGGTAAGACAATGCAGGCACATTTTGCCAAACACGCTCGCTGCAATGATTTCGATAATGAGTTCCAACTTTTCAATCGCATCGCGGAATGCCGAGAGTACAGCCAACGCCATTAAAAGATAGAACATAATCGGTATGTAGGTTATGTTAGATACAACCTTTTCTTCTTTCGCAACGGTCTTGACTAACAGTTCCGACGGGTTATCCGCGACTTTCAAGTCCGCTTTGTGTTGGTAATAGCCTTTAAGATACTCGTCATACCTTGACTTAAAAATGCCGTAGATTATCGCACAAAGAATAGCAAGGCTGATAAGTGTCCAAAAGAAGCCTTTTGAGTTCGCGCTCATCGTGTATTGCAGAGTGTCCGTGTACGAATAAATAGCATATCCCGCAGTCGGCGCAATAAGCACAATGTACTCCATAATTGCCGACATTATGGTTTTCGGGTTTCGTTTCATACTCTCACCCCCTTAATACAAGGGCGTATTTTCGTTTTCTGCCACTTTTTCTATTTTGACGATAGGTTTATCGACTTTCGGTGTTTCGACCGCCACAAGCCCGTTTTCGCCGTCCGCAAGGTCATTCATACTTGCTTTGAGTTCGTCCCTTGCACTCGTAGATATAGTCTTAAAGTCCGAAACAGCGTTTGCGATTGCTTTTTGCGACTTGACAAGTTGTTTGCAAGCCTTGACAAGTTCGCCGTTGACTTTCTCGACTTCCGTAAGTCTGTTACGCGTTGCCTTGTCGATTTCGGACGACATATTGATTTCAATACTGCCGTTGGTCTTATCGACGATAGCGTTCGCAATTGCCTGATAGTCCGAGTTGGAAAGTTTGACGGGTTTCTTTTTGCTTACGATTGTCGTGATAATCTTCACGATGCCCGTAATGCCGCCGAGAGCGGTGAAAGCCGCCATAAGCCATTTGCCGCCAACTGCCGCGATGTTGCGAAGTTGGTCGATTTGTTCAGCCGTAAGTGATAAAGTTACCATAAATTACTCCTTTGCCCGTGCCGTTGCTACCCGACGAGGGCATTTAGATTTTTGAGCGGTAGCACGCTTAGAATTCGCCTTGTTCAACAACGTTATACAGTTTTTGTATATCTTCTTGCTGTTTATTCGCCGTGTCGATGACTTGATTTACCTTTGACACAACTTCCTTGTAGTTCGCCATAAGAACGTCGTATTTCGCTTTCATATCTTCAAGTTCTGCAAAAACCTTATATCCATTGTCTATAAATGCAATTAAGATAGGTTCGACGGTGTAGGTAACGACGATTTTACCGCAGTATAAAAGGCTGACCGTAACTTCCAAAGTACCCGCCTGTAAGAGTTCGTTCGGCACTTCATAGGAAGATACGGCGTTAAGCCTGTATTTTGCCGATTTGTCGCCGTTTTTGAGTTCGATATAATAGTCCGTCAGCGGTGTTGCACACGAAAAGTTAAGGACAAGTTTTTCGTTGTCTGCCAAAATGAACGGCTCTCGCTTGTTCAACCGTCCGATGTTTCCGATAAGTTTAATATTAAGTTCCATAGATTACTCCTTAGTCTTAGCAATTTGTATTAGTTTACTGACAAGTAAAATTTTACCCGCCTACAAAGCGGACGGGTGCGCCGAAAATTAAAATGCAGGTTTATAACAGAGACGACAACCGCTGTCCCTATAGTATGCGTCTACTTTACTGGAACCTGCATAACACCACAGGCCATACTTCGAACCGCTTAAGTGACTGCCACCACAGCTAAGAATAGCTCCATTTGTCCAGCTTTGATCGCAGTAATAAGTTGTCTCGCTCCCTCCGACCTCGGTAGCATATTGAATGAGCGAGCCTTCAGCAAGTGGAGCAACAGTTTTTATAAAGCCGGCGTTTGACGGACGAGTACCATAATAAAGATATGAACCTGTCATTTTGCCTGTACTATAATCCGCAGGCTCTGTGCATACATACACCTTATTGCCGCTAAACGATATGCCGTCGCACCAAATGAAAGCATTACCCCACGGGTTTTCTATACCGCGGTATTTGCAAGCGTGAAGACCATCGGTATTGCTTATAGGTGAGCCGGTTGGCCCTGTAACAATATCAGTTGTGCCAGTGTTAATTGGATTGGCTGAATCATCAGTATTATTAGAATAGCCATACATAATTGATTGACAGTTCGTCGTTGCCATTTCGACAATCCACAACTCTTTAATAATCAAGTCAATCAAGAAGTCGTATTGTTGATAGCCTGACCCGTTCGCTTTACATCCAGCACGGTACGCATCCATCGTGAGAGACACAAGCACTGTTTGTCCCGATTTCGAGTAAACCCTTTCGCTTGAACCGCTACCTTCGTACTTCCCAACCATTACATAGTCAATCTCTTTTGCGCCGACCTTGAACAAGGTGTCGAAGCCCTCGTGTTTCGTTCCTGACAGTTGATGCCTGTAAGTTCCATCAGCGTTTTTAGTGATTTTGCTATAAAATTTAGGTATCTTGATAAAAACATTTCCAAAGTAGTCAGTGATTTCTTTAATGTCACTCCAGGGATAGCAATTATCAAAGTCACTTGTAATTTCCGGAGTGCCGACTGTAACTTTCAAGCCAACGGCGTCATTTGTTCTTATGAGTGCTGACGGGTTTTCTGAACCGACTAAATCAACGCCATAGATTTTATCGAGTTCGCCGCCACCGCCGCCTCCGCCACCGCCGCTGGCGAGTTGTTGTGCATTAGTTATTCCGTACATATGTTTATCTCCTTCTTATTTTATTTTGCGGTATTTGAAGCCACTAAAGCTCGAACCAGAAGTAATTAACGCGCCTTCGAGCGAATATTTCGTATTAAATTCTTCAATAGAAAGCACACCCTCTGACGTTATTTGTATGGTGTCGACAACTAAATATATTCTTTGAACATCAGTTTGTTCAGTGTCATTCGATTTCAAATAGTTCACACGCAACAGTTTTTTCGTGAGCTTCTTGCCATCCCAATACACGAACGCATCATGACTCTGGGCATATATCTCATATAACCCAGCTTCCGTAAGGGTTACATTCGGATATATGTATTCACTCCATTCTCCGTCAATATTCCCAATGCCGTCGTATTGATTTATAATAACAATTTGACCTTGGTCTGACGTTTGTCGTACCTTGTAAGTACACCGAATGGGAGAACTAGGCACACTTGGACGAGAGAAATAAAGGTCCAACTCGTTCTTATAAAACAACTTCAAACCTCCGCCGTCGTTTACTTCAACTATAGCGTCGGCGTTCCAAACCTCACTACTTGCGGTATAGACAAGAGTTTTCTTTGTTGAATACCAAGTTGTGTTATTTTCTTGTAACCAATACGTAGTATATGCGCGAGCTCCAGTTACTTTATAGGTAATTTCATTGTTGGCGTTAATAGTAATAGTGAAAGTTGTATTATCTTCATCAGTCTTAGTATAAGTATATACTCCATCTGCAACAGACGTTCTCGGGACAATAACATTTAGATGGTTGGATAACCTATCTCGTTTTACAACGATTTCTGTTAATTTAGTTTTATCGCCACTGTAAGTCCCTAAATTATGAGTTCCAGCACCCCAGCCTAATGTCACCGATGACGCAATTACAGTACCATTAGGTTTCCAAACTCCATTTTCGCCAGTTGACGTTCCAAACGGGTCGTATACACTAGTTCCAGTTAATTGAGGTAATGATGTAGATATATCGCCTTTTCTCGCTACTTTATCACCAACGATTTCGACTGCTCCGCACATAATACCATTTCCGCTACCATTTGACATCGACGCTGTGAATGTTCTTCCACCTGCTCCACTGCTGTCAATGAATGTTCCGAGTCGAGGCTGTTTCGTAGATTGCGGCAGTGAATAATAGTCTAATGTTGACGGAGAATACGTCCAATCTCCATTAGGCGAAGATGAGTTCCACAAATTACACGACACACCCCAAACAACCATATTCGGCGTAACAGGTTTTGTTGATGAAATAGATGCCGTGTCTGTGTTTGTCTTTTCGCAAGATTGAATATAACTGACCGAAGCGGCATCGCTCAATCGCACAATGTTAGTATATATTCTTCCCGAAGTTGCTTGTGTAACAGTTAATGTTTCGCTCGTAGAAGTTGCTCTTTTGTATGCGAAAGACAATGTTTGATTATATGTCGTTTCGACAGCAGGTATTGTTCTCAATAACGTCCAGTCTGTCGGTAAAGTCAATGCACTTTTTACAATAATCTGTGCCAAAATCAAATCGCCAACTTCGCAGGTTATTGTCGTATCAAGCGTTGTCGCACTTTCAACATCGTTACAAACAACATTTTGCACAGTGGGAAGATTGCTCACATAGTCGCTGTCGTTCGTGAGTTGACTTGTTTTCGTAGGCACGGCGATTGTTACTGCGCCTGTTTGTCCGTTCACGCTTGTTACTGGGATATTCGATACAAAGTGATTTAACACAGTAAACTGCCCGCTCGCGTTCGTCTGTTTGACCTTATAAGTGTATGGGATAGGGTTTGTTGGCACTGTGTCGCGGATAACGGTTATCTTACCTACTTCCATTGAATAGGGCTTTACTCCGCCTTCGTCGGTGAGTTCCATAAGGACGTCGCTGTTGGCGGTTATGGAAGTGTCGGAGATAGTGTAGCCTTGTTTTGATAAAGTAGTTTGCGTTATTTCTGTTAATGTGTGCCAATTTGCGTTTAAATTATAAGATGTCGTCCAAAAATATACGTTGCCGTTGGGCATTATTTTAAGGTTAAAATAATCGCCAATATATGTTGTTATTCCACCGTCACTTCTGCTCCACGTCTTAGTATTTGTGAAAATGCTTGTTGGATTATCTTGATAATAAGAAAACGTCCAACCTGTCGTAGGCATAGCGTCTTGACTTTCCCAAGTAACGCCTAAATTAAATAATTTTTTCTCACCATAACTGTTTCCTTGTGCACCTGTCCACACCGGCGCGGATAGGTTCTTCCACCCGGTTATCGGCAAACTTCCACTTTTCAACGGACTCGCTTTTTGTGGCAATGCTTCTGGAGCAGTCGCAACAAAAGTCGCTTGCCAATGCGTAGTATCTTGTTCGGGACTTGTGGTCGAAGTAATATCTTCGATACACACGTACTGTCCATTGTCGGTGTAAACAAGGTCGTTAACTGCATAACTCGTGCTTGCAACCCATTTGCCACGATTGTTATATCCACCGCCGGTTACACTAGCACCATTGACGTTCGGCGCAAAAGTGATGACCGTTTTAAGTGTGACGTCGTTTTGTACTTTACTGTAAATGTAAACACACTTATCACCGGATTTACAAATAGGTGCATAGTTTCCACTCATTGTGTCGTCAATATCAAACACCACTTGCGGAACTGTTTTGTAATCAACAAAGTCAGTGAGTTCTATTTTTGCCTCGTACGGGAAGTCTGCAAACTCCGTGCTTGCTACCCAGTCAGTACTCTTAACAACGATGTTCTGGTATGCAACAGTAACAGGCTGTCCATCAGTTTCATAAAATGCTACTTTGTAATAACCAACCTGCAATACGGTGTTCTTTACAAGCTCGTCATTGAATTTGTCGACCGTCGTAAAGTTGTACGGTATGTTAGTTGCTTCAACGCTCGTTACATACAAGTCAGGAGAACCTTGTGCCACAACAAGAATATTGTCGTTTGTTTTAAGCACAGTGTTGTCATAGCCATTCACAGCCGTAATTGCTTCTTTCAAGGTCATAAACCCTACCGCGTATACATTATTAGCGGCTTTCTCGTATGCTTTATTAGCACGGTCAATCGCATTGTTTGCCTTATCTACCGCACTGTTGGCATTATTCTCGGCGGTCTGTGCACTGCTCTTTGCTTCGTTTGCAGTTGTTATTGAGCCATTAGCAGTTGCTTGTGCTTGATCAGCAGCATTTTTTGCCTCTTGTGTCAATGTTCCTAAATCATTTATTGCACCGACCACAGATTTTTGCTCAGGGCGTTGTGAAAGAGAAATGTTGTCGTCCTCTTTGTCCTGTTTCAACTGCAACTTGTCGTCGGTGCATTGTTTCAGCTCGGCAAGTCGCCGTTCTACTTCAGGGAAAATAAAATCGTCTCGGATAGACAAAAAGTCACCGTTTATTTCAAACTGGGTATCATTATAAGCAATTATACCGGGAGAAGTAAACGATGCCTTAGGAACGTATACATATAATTGCTCGCCTGGCAATACTTTAGGTACGTCAGGTATAACCATTACGTTAACAATATTTTGTTCGCTCATTAAAAACCTCCATTTATACTACTTAGTACAGACAATTTTGTAGGTATGAGTAGTGGTTGTACAGTATCTATATTTGCAAATGGCGGTTCACCAGACTCAGGTAATTCGCCAGACATAAGAGTCATACTGTAAACATAACTTTGTTCTACCCATTTAGATGTTATATCTTGTGTAAACGGACAAGTAATCCTAAACTCATACTTTAATAAACCTTCTTGTTCAAGGTTCCAGTATCTATATTCTTTTATACCTTGTTCGTTTTCGAGATAAAGAACACAGTCGTCATAATCGTAAAACACAAATTGGTCGCCTATGTAACCTGAAACTATGCAGTTCTTTCCGCCAGAGCCAGGTACAGGTTCTCTTTTGTTGACGTCATCAAAGCTTGTGTATTTCGATACTATACCGTTTGCTTCCGTCTTAAATGACGTTAAGTCAATCGGGTCTGTTATGGAAAACCTAACCTTGTCGCTAAGAGGGAGCCATTGGTTTAACAAGTACCTTTTGTTTTGGTCGTATCTTGTTGTAGAAACAGCTACCAATACATAAGGATTTTTTAATTTGTTACTTACAATGTAAGGTGACCCATCTTTGTTTTGTACCACTTTATCCATAGAAAACGTTTCGCCTCTATGAATAACTAACTCATTGTTAAATGTTTTCATTGACTAACTCCTTGTGACTGAGGACTCGAAATGACCTCTCGGTTCAACGATCTGTTCCTCTCGTTTGTTCGTTCTACATTACTTGCGTGTGTAGCTCCATTTCCTACTGGTCCACTGTTAGGTCTTGCACCACCTCTTTGTTCGACACCTGATTGCAAGGTCTGTGCGATTAAAGCCTGTAACTCAGGATTGGTCATAATCATTTGTTCTACCTCAGGAGGCAAATGTTGTGAATTTTCCTTTATTCCTGCAAGAACGACTTTTGCAAGAGGATATTGTAACGAGTCCATAATGTTCCAGAAAAGTTCCAATACTCTCGGGTCTGCCGGATTACCAAACGCACCTTGTACAAATTTATCTTGTGTTTCTTGCCACATTTGTGCTCTGTTTTGGCTTAAAGTAGATGCAGGGTCACTGTCGAAACGAAGGTCGTCACGATAATAAATGTTGCCATACTTGTCTTTATCCAAGAACATATATTTGTTCCAAACCTCTTCCTTTTGAGAACCGTTCGGAAGTACTCTAACAAATTTTCGAGGCTCGTCACTGAATGCAAGTAAATATTTAAGTACAAGTTCATAAAGTCCTGCAAAGGCTGCAGATTTCATAACCCTCAAACTTTCAATTCGTCCTGCGGTCATAACTGCAGCATACTGTTTTGCTTTACCAGATGTAGCACTACTATCTTTTGCACCTTGGAAGGACTCTGTAACACCAGACGAAGCTTTACCGCTCTCATACAGTGTTGCGGCCATTACAAGGTCTTGTGAGGTGTCTGCTACCACGGCTCTACTCTGAACCATTGCTGCTTCCTCGGTAGTTCTAACTGACAAAACTTTAATTGTATCGTCAGAGTCGCCTATTTTAAGTTTTTCAGGTTTAGTTAAAATCGTACCAGACTTCATAGTCTTTTCAAGTGCTTTAGTTAACAGTTTGTTAATAGCATCTTGTGACTCCAAGGTAACCTTAACCTCGCTGGTACCATAAATATTATCGAGTGAACTTATTGCAGGTCTTGGAATAAAAGGAAGTTGAGTTATTTTGTAGAAAGGTATCTTTGTGCCTGCAGTCAAAAACACCCTACTCTTGTAGTGTTCTTTCTCACTTTCGTCGTCAGTTTCACCGACATCATACGGATTGTAAATTTCTTCAATGTCGTTTTCAAGTATTTCCTCTGTTGCATTCTCATACTTAAAAGTTTTGCTGCCACAGTTTCTACAAGTATCACCGGTAGGATTAACTGTACCACAGACTGTACAAGTTCTAAGTTTACGAATTTGCCAATCTTCTTCGTTGCAAATAACCTGTCTGCTATGAGGTGCATACATAAACAAGCCTACGACACGGTCTTTGTTTAAGTAGTAACAAGAAATAACTTCTATGACGTTTGTGTTGGCCTCGGTAGGTATTATCCTGCGATGATAGAGGTCCCAAATCCTTGTGAGCGAAATCTCTTTGCGTTCAAAGATGTACTCAAGTTGACGATAGTCACTAACACCAGGTTGAGGAACTATCTGGTCAACTCTGCAAAGGTCTATCTTGACGTTGCCTGAACGCTCGTGAGTGTTGTCTAACGAGTCCCACCAAACCTTGTACCAGCTTGTGCCATCTACATACGTAGCACGTTCACTTCTATCATTCAAGTATTTAGTAAATATTCCATCTACTTCAAACTTCAAATAATTCTCGGTTACTGATACAAGAGGCAGATCAGTCTTGTACCTTGGTCTTATTTTAGGCATAGGAATAGAGTTGTCAATCTTACTCTCTATCAGTTCGTATACCATCTTACGCAAGGAGCGGCCTTTCCTAGTACTTTCTTCGCCATCTTTTGTAAGAGCGTTCAGAGTACCATAATAAGCCTTACGCCACTTGGCAAGGTTCTTAGGATTAGCCTCCTCGGTATTCTGTTGAGCTGACAATGCAAGAGAGTACAACTCTGCAAACTTATCTACAAGTTCATTCTCCTCCTCGGTATTAACATACTGGTCGGCAATGTTTCTTTGTAAGTACATATCTACTCTTGTTAATTTTTCGGACATTATATTTACCTCTTATTATATTATATTAACGTTATGTTCAAAATATTACATACTTTTGTATCTCTTGGTTTGAACATAGTCGTCCGGCGCCCACTCTAACGGAGCTCCATACCTCTTTATAAATTCTTCTTGTTCAGCAGAGTTCATCTGTTCGTAATCCTCCCACATATCCGGGTACCACTTATTAAACACCAAGTAGTTACGGTCAGGCATCGGTTCCTCGCCAGTTACAAGTTTGATGAGTCGTGTAAGTGCCTGGGTTTCCGCGTCTACCATATCGTCATGTTTCATAAACGGGAACTTACTATGTTGAATAATAAACTTCTGAGTTCCAGTAAGCTTCTCGTTAGCGTCCCACTCAATCTCGAGGTTCTCACTGTCACTGAAGTCGTTAGGTATGTGTACCGCAAGGGTTGCAATGAATGGAGACACGGCCTGTGCTCTGGAGTATTTACCACCTAACGGGTTAACACCGACGATAGGAGGAACACCCTCACTGTATCGCAAGGTATCTATGATGGCCGAGCCGTTAGCCTTATCCTCGATGACTAGCTCGTCTATGCCAGGATATTGTTCAAGGAACTTCTTTATGCGAGCGACTGTATCAACGAACCCCATGCGTTTGTTAACAAGCTTGTACAAGAAGGCGTGGTTTTGACGTAGACCCCAGAGTTCCATCGCAACCATGTCTGACGTCTCTGTTTTCTTGAAGGTAGCATCTATCGACAAGCAAGTATACTCAAAGTCCTCGAACCTCACGTTTCGCCTATCGTACAGTTGCCACCAGTGTTCCTGGAACAAGTTACCGTTCTGAGCCGAGGGATGGCCTTGGTACAGGGCGTTCCAGGTATACTCACCGTCGCCTGCAATGATAAGTGCTTTCTTACTCTTAAGCCACTCGTTGTCGTTCTTAATCTTAGCAGGAATGTTCTTGTCACCGAGGTGTTCACCCATCAGTGCTTCACCAAGTTTGCGTCCGAGCGGGTCGTTTGCCTCGTCCTCACACTCGCAAGGAAGGTTGATTGTTTTCCATATGTACTCAGACCACTTTTCTTCTATGTAACCTATGACGTCGTTCTCAACCCATCGAGTTTGTATGACAATGAGTTTACCACCGGGATGGATACGTGACTGAACCGAAGGTCCCATTTCACCGTGTATCTTTGCAAGGATGGTTTCCGACTGAGCAGCCTCTTTGTTCTTGATAGGGTCGTCGATTATGAATAGCTCAGCGCCGTATGATGTGATACCGGCTTTAAGACCAGCAGCACGACAACGTCCACCATCTTTTGTTTCCCACAAGGCCACACCTTGAACCTGGTCGTTAGGTAGGACCCTGAACACGTCAGTAGCATACTCGTTAAACTTGTCCCTGTTCTTGCGGCTGAAGCCTTCTGCAATAGTGCCGTCGTAAGAACATATAATGACAGCATCCTGAGGGTGTTTGCCGAGGAACCACGAAGGCAAGGTCTCTGTGACGGTGTATGATTTGCCGTGCTGAGGAGGGACTGACAAGAGAAGTATGTCCATTGCTTTGCCAGTAGGCGGCATGTCAAGGAACTCTTGTATCTCTCCACACAAGTATCTATGAAACTTAGTCATACAAAAGCCAGGGTTTGCATACTGAACATAGGCGGCATAGTCCTTTTGCAGACGTCTTCTAAATATTTCACCTTCTAATGTATTAGCTATCGCCATCTTTTCTCCTTTTAATAAGGTCTATCAATTTCCTTATTCCTAATGTTATTGCAATGCACAGCGGCAGGAACGGTGTGAACGGAGCAAGCCAAAAGGCCCAACAAGCGGAGCCTATCGCGAACCAGTAGCCGTCGCCTGTTATGATGCCTATCAGGTAAGGTACCCATATCTCACTCGATAGGACAACGAACACGATTGCAAATATGACCAAGTTACGCCAGTCCTTTAGCTGTTGCCATAGCCATTTACAAAGACTGACTATCTTGTTCCACAACCACTTCATCGTTGTTAGTCAGAGGCTCTGACAGTTCTTTGTTAGCGGCTTCAAGAGCTTTCTTCTCACGCATAGCCTGAAGTGCCTCCAACTCCTCGTCAGTAAGTTGTTCGTAGGGGTTCGACAATTGTGCGTCGACCTTGCTCTCGTCGATAGGTTTAGCTCCAAGTGTGTCTCTGATAAACACAGCTGCAGAAGTGTCAGTTCTTGCCTTGACCATCTGACAATGGAGTATCATCTCGAGCTCAGTAGGTTCACGGTCTTCACATTGCAAGGATTTGATGTCTTTTGCAAGTTTGTTGTAGGAATAACTTTCTACTTGACTATTAAATGTTTCATTGCCGTCTTTGTCAAGCACTTGGATAGGTTTAACTGCAGGTTGCATTGCAATAGCGATGCCTACAGATTTCCAGGCTTGACGAGAAAACTTTGGGTCAGAAAACAAATTTTTCATTTCCGCCCAATCTCGATGCTGTTTGTTTGCCATATAGCTTATCTCCTTTTATAGGTATTCATTAACATTATATTCAAAATTTGTAAACTATATTCCTTTATATTCTCTTTCTATATATAGAGTACTATAATATCATTATATAATATAGATTTTCGACAAAATTTTGCAAATTTTTTTTTGAGAGGTTTGTTTGTTATATTGATTGAGCAAGTAAGTGTTAATATGGTTCAAAAATTTTTGCTGGTAAGGTATGAAAACTCATATATACCGAAATAGAAATCGGCCGACATCTCTCGAATTTTAATATTATTCAAAAGTATATTATTGAAAGAAAAAGAAAAAATAAAATAGAATAGAAAAATAGAATAGAAAAATAGAATATAGAATATAAAATCCAATATATTCTATAAGATATGAAATCCAATGGAGGTATTATATGATTGATTATCCAAAATTTCAAGGCTCTAAATGGAGGGAAAGTGGAATAAAATTGGTTCCAAATCAAGACCCCTGGGTGGGCGATACCTATATCGAAAAGACCGATTTTAGAATGACCTACACATATGTGAAATATCTCAAAGAAAAGAAGTTGGCCACCCTCAAAGATGAAATTTCCATCTTGAAAAACAGATTGGATTATGAATATCGAAATTTCGGTGAGGTCGACGATATAGATTTCCAAGAATATGAGAATACCCTCAAAGAGTATTTGAAATTGAAAAATGAATATGAGGAAAAATACAATGAAAAATGGAGGTAATATGGAAAAAACAATAAAGATGACATACGACGAGTGGGTAGCCGCACTGGATAAGTTGGTAAATTGTGGCGAAGAGTTCTATGAGTTCTATGCAGATATAGAAGATGCCCTCGATAGATACGACTCCAGGCAAATCGAAATAACCCTAAACGGCTCAGAAAACTCGTTCAAGATATTTGAAAACAGGGCTGAATAAGCCCACCGTGGGCCCCCGGATGGCAGTGGATGGGGTTCGACTCCCCTGAGGCCCAACACCGCTCAAAGCGGCATAAGGAGTACCATTATGGCAACTTTCGTAAGAACAAGCAACAACAGCAAAACCGGCTACGAACTCGTAACAGTCGACGAGAAAGGCAACGAAGTTGTTGTGCCTATCGACAATCAACCCAAAGATGAGCCCTTCACACTCATACTCCCCGAGAACGAGTCAAACCGCAAATACTTCAGCAGCAAGAAGGTCGATGCGGCCGGTGGCAAGATTGAGCTCACCTACAAAGAGAGCAAAACCTACGGCCCTCGCTCCGAGTCAACCCCGAGAAAAGGCCTCGAGGAATACCTGGAAGGCGACGACAAGGCGACCTACCTCGCACTGGTTGAAAAGGCCAAGGCGGCAAGAGAAGCGGCTAACAAGAAAGCCCCGATGACCGAGTATGAAAAGAAACTCAGAGCGGTTCAACGTGCACAGGCTGCCCTTGAAGCACTTCTCGCTCAACAAAATGCATAAGGGAGGTAGAAACAATGACAAACAACTTCGATAACGAATACACAAAGTGGATGGCAAACTATGCAGATTGGGATATTGAGGAAATCAAAACCGAACTGCCGAAACAATTCCCGAACGCCGAAAGTATCATAATCACAAGCATCCAGCCGGAAATGTTATATGCAACCGTTGACGGCACCGATTATGCAATCTCACCGACCGGCGAATGTAGCTTAGACATCTAACGTAATGAGCCCGGTGTAACAGCTGGGCTTATTAAAATTATCTATTTTGCATAGTGGCCGTCGTCGACCTATTTGCAAGAAGGAGGACTAACTATGAGTAAAAATGAAATTGAAATAATCATTCTGGATGGCTTGGAGCTTTTAAGCGACAAACGAGGCAAAAACGTAATCTGCAAGGTATGCGGTTTATCGTTTGACATAAATGGCATAGTGGGACAAAGATGTGTACAAGTTGGCGACGAGACCTTCCAATCCGTGTACGGTAATATGGAAGACGGTACGTTTTACAACTTGATATTCGTAGGCGAAGAAAACGTTCGCAAAATGGAAAAATGGACCGGCTGGCTCACTAAATCGGAGGACTAACTATGAACGAATTACCCGAAATATTAAACTTATCAAACTACGATTTAAGGCATATATCACTCAAGGACACAGAGTTCCTGTTCAAACAAGCTAAAAAGCTCAACGTTGTCGACGAATTTGCAGACCAGTTCTGGACAGCGGTTGGCATAAGTAAGGCTTCAAAGCCATCTCTGCAAGAATGCATATACCTGCTCGAGGAGCAAAAACGTCAGCTCGGCCGCAAGTATGACAAAATGCAGTCGACGGCGAACAATGAGGCACACAGAAACTATGTAGCAACGAAATACAATGAGATAGAGCACCAAATCCGCTGGCTCGTGGCCACTTTTGACCTCTATCGTACATCCGAACCCTATTTACTGGAGGTAAAATGATGGAATATCGTATAAATGTAGCAAAATTTCAACAAAGTTACGGCGAAAACAGGTATATTTACCTTTTTCACACCACAATGGATAGCCTTTCAGGTGCCGAGAAGGCCTACAATGAGATAAAAGCTAAATTTCCTAACCCTGAGTACAGCGTAACGCTCACCGTTTGGGAGAAAAGTGGCCGAGAAGTTGACGGCGATGAGTTCTTTGCAAGAATGCACTCGAACTAAGTCGTCCGTAGGATGGCCAGGCGGCGAAAATCTCGATATTTTGGACCTGTAAGACTGATAAATGATAAATTTTTTTATCAGTAACAACAAAATTTTCAAAATATTTTAGATTTTTAAGAGGCCCCCCCTGAAAAATATTTTGAAGGTAATGATATTATGCCATTAAAATATGGTAAAATGTTATAGCCTTCATAAGACAGTAAAAAATTAAGAAAAAAGCTCCCTAAATAAGGAAATTGTCTTAAAATTTTTATTTATATACATATATATGATATACTATATAAAATGTAATAGATAGATTACCTTATAAATAATTATGGGGGGGGGCCTCATTTTTTTCTTAAAAAGATTGAAAATTTTCCTGTGACTGATAAAATTTTGTATCAGTTATCACTCTAACCTATGATAGAATGATAAATTATTACTACAACAAAACAGGAGTATGGCATCGAGGCTGATTTACCTCATACCTTGTAAGGTAAAATCGAAAAATGAGTAGGAATAATATTACCATTTTATTCATATAATATAATATAACCAATAGATGAACTGACGACTGATGGAGCAGTCATTAGATAAACCAAATTATTATAACAAGGAGACTATCAAAACAATGAAAGAACACATTGAAGAAAACGTAGCAGAAACTCTCGTTGAAGGCGAAGCTTATGCGAAAATTATCAAAGACGACGATGGCAACTTCTATGTCGTAGACTTCGACGGTACCGTAGGTCCTGTTTGCAAATTCTGTGATGCAGACGACAAGACTATCGTCCTTACCAAAAACAAATCCAACCGCCAGTGGTTCAACCGCAAGAAGGCAGACGCGGAGATTTCCGAGAAAGGTTTCGTAGAACTCTGCTATAAACCCACCCGTCACGTTGGTTCCATCGGCAGTAAACTTCCCAACGAGAAACTTATCTCGTACCTCTCGGAAGACCTGCAGGCCGAGTACAAGGCTATTGTAGAACGTGCTATCGCAGCTCGTGAAGCCGCCAAGACCAAACCTATGACGGAACTCGAGAAAGCACAGGCAAAACTCGCTAAGGCTCAGGCCGCTCTTGCAAAACTTGAAGCCGAAGCAGCAGAAGGCAACATCTAATCTTGCAACAGCTGTGAGCTCCATATCCAGCTACGCAATAAATACAAGGAGTAATAATAATGAGCAAATCTTTTATTGACTTTATCCTTCCTGAGGACTACGAACGTTACAACGAGCTTCTCTCTATGGCAGAAGAAGCTAAAGCAAATGCACCTAAGGCTCCCAGAGCAAAACGTGCTCCCATGACGGTAGAACAAAAGAAGAAGATGGCCGAAGGCAGACTGGCTAAAGCACAAGCTGCGCTCGATGCCTTGCTTGCTTCCCAGAACAACTAACCGTCCTCCAATGTTTTATACAGGCCTGGCCTCTTGTAGCTGGGCCTATATAAAAACTCTCGATATAAATATATACATATAACAAGGAGTACCTGCTATGAAAGAACTATTGCAAAAGCATCCTGACCTCGAGGAACTTATCACCACATACCCCAGCTTAAAGGTCTATAAGATAACTAACAACGACAAGATTGTTGAGTACTGGGAAAAGAACAAGGACGGTCACTGGGTTGACCAAACACAACGAGAGAAACTTCGTGAACAGATTGAGGCCGACAAGGAAGAGTTGGAACAACTGAGACGCATCTGTGAGAAGGGAGGTGTGAGATGAACGAGCTTAAATCAGACGCCATCGTCGACTACACTCTTGCAGGCAACGCTACAGTCACCTTGCAGTCTGGCAACACAGGGGTACATTTTACTTACAAGGTGAAACAATCTAAAACTCAGGAAAACTTGTACTTCATTCACCTACTCAGTGGTCCAGACAACGAGGACGACTACCAGTACATAGGTTGCTATTACAGTGATACTTGTTACTTCCATCCTGCTAAGCCTTGGAAAGACAAGATGCAGATGGCCTGGCCGGCATCACTCCGAGCAATAAGCTTCTTCTTTGATAACCTGTACAACATACCTAACAACCTGCATGTGTACCACGAGGGAAGATGTGGTCGCTGTGGCAGGAAGCTCACTACTCCAGAGAGTATACAGAGAGGCCTCGGGCCTGAGTGCTATAGGAGGAACTCACAATGATACAGAGTGTATATCTACATAAATATGTGGTCGACACATTATGCTTGTTCGGCGACCTATCGGAGGTGGTTAACCGCATCTTGCAAGAGGGTGCTGATGGAAACATCGAGCTAATAGACAGACCTCCTTGCAAAAACCGTGAGGGAGCCGGACGATACAACATAACTATCAACCAGCCTGACTACATAGACATGCTGCAGAGCTACCCGGTCAACAGTCCCAAGCTATCCATACGTCGGATATTGTACTGGTTCGTTGACTTCGGTGTCTACGAGGACCTTGGTTGGAAACCGGTCAACAGATACGAGGACAAGGAACTCAAACGGCTACTCAAACACATAGACACAGCAAGAAGCTCACTGAAACGTGTGGGCATAGTTAAAAAAGATGACAAGAAGGTCGAACGAGAACTCATTGTCATAGACGAGTTACTTAACAAACTAGAGGAGTACCTTAGCGATGACAGAGAACATAACTGACAAACTAATCCAAAAGATAAGTGCAACCTGTACAGATGAGGACATCTTGCGTCAATTGCATACCGTCCTCGACGAACTTAAAACTATATACTCATACCTCGTGTATGAACGATACAAAGAAGACAAACTGGCCTACTGGCAGATAGAATACACTATCAGTCAGAAGGATAGATATAATACTCTACAAGCTGATGACGTGGTCAATGACATATTTAAGGTCATCAAGGAAAGTGGAGAACAAAAGATAGCAAACGTCATAGGTTACAAACAACCGCCCATCGAGATGCAACTTCAGTTGTTCGAGCCGTTTATATCTAAATGCGCCTTGAAACAAGTGCAAAGGTGGTCTCAGTTGGAGTTAGACGATGCTAAACAGATATGCAGACTGACTATGCTAAACTTGTATCACAAGGGCTATTATTTGCATCCTTCGCTCATAGAACGATGCTATAATAACGACATACTTTGCTATCTACGTAGCGAACGAAACAAGCCAGAGATAGTAAGTATAGACACCGTGGTACATCAAGGTGAAGACAACTCGTTAACTCTTGCAGATATGCTGCCTGACATTTCCATAGAAGAGGAAGAAGAGGCAAAGCAAGACGAGGACTTCATAAAATATGTATTCGGACAAGTAAAAGACATATGCATAGAACTCATAGGTGAACGGCAGTTTGAACAGCTTATGAGGGACTATGCAAACAAACACACGACATCTTGGTCACAACGGAAAATGTACAGACTTAAAGAAAAATTCAAGGAAATGGGCTTGAGTTGGTCGTCATTTTATCAAACAAAGTAATTTAACCGGAGGTACAACATATGGCTCATAGCAACTCATCACTAAACAGTTTCGCAAATTGTATGGCAAAATACGAACATAACTACATTTTACATACTCCTCCTTGCAAACCGATTTCACCTCACCTTACATTCGGTATTATGGCACACGATTGCTTATACAAAGCAGGTAAGCTGAGGGACGAATATGACGATGGAGTAATTCAACAAGGTGATTATGAACAAGTAATCCCTTCCGAAGTACTTTATCCTGAACTTAAAGAAGAATTCGGAATAGAAAGTTGGCAAAACTATTTCGTTCCGGTCATAAAACAAACGGCAATATATGAGAGAGAACTAACAAAAGAACTTATGGACACACAAACAGGTAACGTGGCCATAGAACGAGAGGTTAAACTTCAACTGACTGTTGAGCAACTTAAAAAACTCGGATATACCGACATAGAACAACAGGTGGTAGGTGTTATAGACTGTCTTATATACACTAAAACAAACGCGATAATACTTGACTACAAATTCAGTTCGAGTAAAAAGACACAAGACGACTTCGATATGAACAGTCAGTTGCCTTTGTATGCATTCCTCGTACATATTAACTATGACATTCCATTGCATAACATAAGATACGGTTACATCGACATTCCTAAAAAGGCATTCGATAAACCTACCTTGCTAAGTAATGGAACATTGTCTCGCTCGAAGTCACAAAACGTGTCACAAGAGTTTTATGAACAATGTGTTATAGCAATTCACGGAGACGATAACTATTACAATTGCAAAGAAGGTGGTTATTACCACGACATATGGAATAATCTTGCACTAAATAAAGCGGCCTACTTGTCGATACAGTATTTAGACAGCGAGGTATACACAGGAGTACTTAACGACCTGATGAATGCAGCAAAAATGATAGACTTTATGGTTGAACATAATATGCCATTCCTAAGGAAATACGACTCATATTCTTGCAAATCTTGCGAGTATCTTACCGCTTGCAAACCTTGGCTAACAGTAGAAGGAGACTTTTAATGTGGTGGGCAGCTATAATTGCTGTATTGGCAGCATTTTTAAGTATGGCTATTCCAATGACTCTTGACTATTTGGCAGATAGAAAAAAAGAGAAGGAGGACAAATCTCGTGACGAACACGATGATAAGTAGTTATGTATAAGGTACTTATAGGTAATATTTGTTTTAACTTCAGGAAATTAAGTGATGCCGACTATTTTGCAAGGAAGAATGGCAAAGTTGTGTTCGGTATAGCAAAAACAGAGAACGAAAAGGAGTTTACAATGAAAGTATCAGAAATGAATGCAAGACAAAAGAAGGCATTTTATAACATCTATTGGGCAGCAAACGATTTACTCGGCGGTCTTGAAAACACGTTGCTTGACTATTCGGAAGATAGTGAAGAATACAAAAGCGCAGAAGCATTGTTAAAAGACCACGATAGGCTTGTAAAAAACCTTTACGAGATGGCAACAACTGCTGTATACGGTGAAGGCTTTTGTGGTTTCGGTAAACAATACCAAATGGAAATACGTGACATCAACTTTTGCGGAAAGGATTGGTTGATGGAACGTTGTGAGAAACGCATAACAAAAGAAGGATATTAAAACCGCCTCAGGCGAAGGAGTAAAAATGAGATTTATTTTTAAGACAAGCGCGACAATGAAAGACTACAACAGGGACAAATGGTGGATTGACCCCGGAATAATAAGGGAAAAGATTATTACCGCCGACAGCACTGCCGAAGCCCTCGATATATACGTCAAATTGGTTGAGAGAGATGATTATACAACAATAACAAAAAACGCGATAAAGAAAAAAGAGGCAATGTATATCGACAACAAAAGCGGCGAAGCGGAACAATGCGGATATGTTATAACAGCGTCACAAGATTTTCAAGATGACGACAGCAAGTTGAGCAAACAATATATTGATTTATGGATAACTATTCTTACAATAGTGCCGACGAAATTTTAAGGAGGACAAAAAATGGTAGCAGATACTGAATTAACAAACGTATTTTATGACCATTGGAGTCACGAGGATAAACAAGAATACCTTGATGCACTCAATGGTGCTATTGCAGAGATTAAAGAGTTAGGACCTGAAACTTATGCTAAACGAACTCTTGCAAAACTTAAAGAGATGAAAGCAAACTGCAAAGATAGCATATTGCAAGACATAGAAGACAACGGTGTTTGTCCTAAGTGTGGAGCATATATGGACTACAGCCCCAAGTATGGCGAATATGTTTGCCAGGAATGTGGTTGTAAATACAGCGATTCGCACGATTGGTATGAGGACGACGATGGGAACGACAAGACTTGAAGAAGAAAACGAAAGATTAAAGGAAGTAAACAGGCAACTTACTGCAGACTATATTCGCTCTCTGGAACGCATAAAATCCGATTGCAGAGAGATAGACGAACTCAAAGCAGAAGTCAAAGAACTTGAAGCAGAACGCAATGCGAGATTAACTTGTAACTTTGTAAAGACGGCACAAAAACAAGCACAAATCGAAGTGTTGAATGAAGCAAAGAAGCTAAGTCATTGTGATAACTTTTTTACAGATGGCAAATGGCATAGATATGTATTTGTTGATGACATAGAAAAACTTTTGGAGGAATTAAATAAATGACTAAACAAGAACAAATCGAAATAATCATAAACAAGTCGTGTAACGAGAATGCGATTGCCCTTTCCGAAGTGGAAGTCGGCATCATTGCATCAGACTTGTAGAAGACGGCAGCATCGACATTGACGATTTGGCGATGTTCATTGATGAACACGACCTTAAAATCAAAATCGTCGTATACAGAGCAGGTTCTGTCCCACCTTGCTTTCTTAATGAACAGGAGAACAAAAAATGTTAAAAAACTTTTTAAGAAAGCGACAAGTTGAAAAAGAAAACGCCGAAATAGAACAGTGGAAACAAAAATATAAAACAGCAAATGATTGTTCAACTATGTATTTCCACAATTGGTGTAAAGCAGAAGAAAAATTAAACGAACAAGAAACCGATTTGGAGATAATGAAAAAGCAACTTGTCTTGTTAGTAACGGCATTGACCGTATATATTGAAATGTATGGTTGCAAACTTTCAGAAGCATACAGCGGAGAAGGATGGCGGCTAAACGGTAATGTTAGGACACAAGATGAAATCACAGCGGTAATTAAGGCTAAAAATATTGCCTTGAACTATAAGGAGAATAGAAAATGACGGCATCAGATATTTGTATGATTGTATTTTTTGTAATAGCAACAATATGCATAATAATTCCTGCGATATGTCTAAATGTTGACTATTTCAGACAACGGAAAAAGAGTAAAGGAATGCTTTTTATGCGTATTTTACGCGAAATGGAAAAGTTGCACAAGCAGAAACACGAAGTCAATTTCATACTTGTAAGCGACGATGTTCCTTACCTTGATTTTGACCGAGTAATGGGTGTTCCTATTGAAAGGGCAACATTGCCGAAAGGTGTTCAATTTGTTGTGGCGGAAAGAAAAGTTAAGGAGAACGAAAAGTGAACGAAGAACAAAGAAGAGTAATATTATACAATGCTATTAAAGACAGACGCGTTATGATATATCGGTCAATAGTGATATTTGTAGGACTTATTTCAAATGCAATAGTTATTGGCCGACACATTCACGACAAAGTAGTAATAGTATGCGGAGCACTCGTATTGGGAGCATTGCTTATTGTACAATCATTTTTGCTTGATAACATTTTTACTTGTAGTAAAATAATAAAAAGTTTAAGAGAGGAAGAACGATGAGCGAAGGTATCAGTTTGGTTAAGCGAAGGTATATCCAATCTTGGATTGTATCGTTAGTTGAAAGCATAGCATTGGCATTCGATATTGCAATTGCAATTATGAGAGCAGACGATGCATTTTCAATAATCACCTATGTTTTAATAGGAATAGCATTGTTGTTCGGAATATGGATGTCCGTATATCACTCGTTGCGGTATAGCAACCTATTAAATTTTTTAAGGAGTTAATATGAATTTATACACTTTTGCTAATCAATGTCCAACCAGTTGTGAGAAATGTAAACTTTCCAGACTACATGTAAGGTTAGGTGGAGATTGCATTTATGTTTGTCCTCTCACCGGTAAACAAGGAGATATTAAAACTTGTAAAATTATGCCAATAGAACCTGTTCTGGCATTAGCTATGGAGATGAAAGATGAGAAAAATAAGTGAGTTTTTTACAGTTTGCAAAGACTGTGCAGCACCTGACCGGCATCCGGGTTGTCACGATACTTGTGAGTATTATCGCAAAGAACGAGAAAAGTACGAGGATGCTAAGAAACAAGAGGAACGAGAAAAGAAACAAAAAACATATGTATCAAACGGTAGAACTTACTGCAGATCCGTCACAACTATGTACGTGATTGACGACCTTATAAAGGAGTATGAAAATGAAGAATAACTACGATTGGTTGTATAATATTTTTAACGATTCGTTTTGTAATTCACTTAACTGTAGTGAATGTCCTTGTTATAGAAAATGTCGTTCGACAAGGTCATTAAAATGTAGCGAAATTTGGAAATCTTGGCTAAAGGAAAAATTAGAGCCGAAGGAGGAAAAGCATGTCAAATAAAACATTATTCAACTTTTATCTTGACGATGATGTTAAACAAGAGGCAATAGAAAAGTTGGTAAGACTTAGTGGCGACAAACCAAAAGGTCAACTTGCATCACTTATCCGTGTATTGCTTAGACAATTTATTGCGACACCTGACGACAAAGTTAACAGACTATTGATAGATGCCGTGGCGGCAGAATATGAGTACAGTGCTAAATTAAACAAAAGGAGTAGATTATGATAGACGATAACGTAAAACATCCGTCTCATTATACTGATGGAAAAATTGAAGTAATAGAGTTCATAGAGGATAAACAATTGAGTTATCACAGAGGCAATGCAATAAAATATATTTGTAGAGCTGGCAAAAAAGATGCATCAAAGGAAATAGAGGACCTTCAAAAGGCCATTTGGTACATAAACAGAGAGATTAGGAACCTTAAAAGGAGAAACAAATGACATTACAAGAAAGAGTAGACTATTTAAGTTACATATTTGATTTGTTGCAAGATACCAATTCAAGGATTGAGAAGGAACAAATAGTTAAAGACATCGACCCAAGGTGTAAGGAAGATTTCGACTTCATAATTGAATGTCTTGCAGGAAAACATAAGTTCGGTTATACTTATAAACGATATCCTTTTTTGTATAACTCTACAATCTCTGCAATGACTGTAAAATCAGTACTTCAATTTTTACTTACACCTGCAAAGGACAGAGATTTGAGTACAGAGAATATTATGTCGTATGTATCATTGACAACCAACTGGGCAGACTTCTTTGAACCTATTGTAAATAGAACGTTGAGGTTAGGAATAGGTGAAAGCCTTGTAGAAAAGAGCATAATATCACCGATGCTTGCTAAAAAGTTTGAAGGAGACATAAAGTTTTCAAAAGACGGTTATTTCGTAACTGAAAAACTTGATGGCAATAGATGTATTGCTAGCTGGGATGGCGAAAAATGGAACTTCACATCGAGGAATGGAAAAGCAATGCATGTAAACTTCGATATGAGTTGTATGGATAAACGATATGTTTATGATGGCGAAGTGCTAAGTCCTTTACAAACAAGCAATTCTAAAAAGTTGGAAGATATGGTGTTTGGACGAGGTGACGGTAACTTTAAGAACAGTGATACTGACTTCAACTTTACGTCCGGTATGATAAATAGACATACAACCGACAAGAAGTTAGTATACAATATTTTTGACATTGTAGATACTAACAGTTCTTACATCGACCGTCGTACGGAACTTGAAACATTCAATAGGCTTGATATTGGCGAAGACATTCGCATCGTTCCAGTTCTTGCACACTATAAAACGCCTGACGAACTGAAACTTGATATTTGGAGCCTGTTAAATAAAGTAACAGATACCGGAGCCGAAGGACTTATGATTAACCTTGCAAATTCAAATTACTTGAACAAGAGAACCGACCAACTGCTTAAACTTAAAAAGGTATACACAATGGATATGAAAGTATTTGACTGGTCGTATGGAACTGGTAAATACTACAATGTGTTAGGAAATATCTATTGTCAAGCAAACTTTGATGGAAAAGTTGTGACTTGTTCGGTAGGAACAGGCATAAGTGATGAACAACGAGAAGATTGGGCATTACATCCTGAGAAAATTTGTGGCAAAATTGTAGAGATAAGCTATTTTTCTTTAAGTCAAGAGTCAGCAAACAGAGGAACAAATAGATACTCGTTAAGATTTCCGAGATTGAAACGAGTACGAGATGACAAAGAGGAAACAAGCCAATATTAAGGTATTACTTTATATTCATTTTTTAATATATAATATCTAATCGGTTGAATATCTAATCAATATTATATATAATTTCATTCTATTATATATTAAAATTCGTTAAAGGATATAATATGATTGGGAATATAATTAAAAAATTTGAATATAATATAATACGAAAAATAAAAATCTTACCAAAAAAGAGAGGTTAACTTATGAACGAAGAACAAAAAAATGTATCAACTAACACTGACGACTCTGTCATTTTGATGGCTGTCGCATTTAATGAAAGCAAAAATACTTACATCGTAGACCTGGCCAAAGGTTCGAATGTAGCAGAAACTGCTTTCGCTATGACCGTTGTAATTAAATGCTTGTTAAAAGACGGAGTTATAAAATCTGCGAGTGACGTTACAGACCTTATCAATAAGTATATGAACGACCCGCAATATGATGAGGTAAAAGAAAATGACAACTGAGGCAGGTAAAACAGGCACTTCGAGAGGTGTGAGCACATACAATTCGCTCGATGTAAAACAACTCAGAGAACTCATTGCAAAAGAACAAATGGCAGCTTTAAGTGTCCTTCCTAAGGAAACGATTTGCGAACAACGTAAGAAAACAAAAAAGATATATTTTGCAGGACCTTGGTTCAACGAGAAGTCTAACTCGTTTTACAATTCGGCAACCGTAATCGCAGCAGCATCTACTCCTTACAGTGAGTATGAAGTTTTCTTTCCGAGATGTCAAGTAAATGATAAACCTTACGATGCATTTACAAAGAACGTCGAGAACATACAAGATTGTGATATGGTAGTCGCATTCGTAGATGAAAAAGACGTTGGAACGGCTTGGGAAATCGGAATGGCATACTCGTTGAAAAAGAAAATTGTGTTGTTAGGCTTGGACGATACCACCTTCTTGTCACACACAAATGTAATGCTTGCATTCACAGGTACTTGCACAACATTGAAAGAGTTTTCAAAACTTTTGATGGGACAAGATTATGAAACGATAAAAATCGAGAACAAATGGGAGGGCATTGAATAATGGCTAAATTTAATAACGGATATGAAAACATTAAAGTCACCTTAATTCAATCTCCGGGAAATGATTTTGCAAAAAGTGTATATGAGTTCGGTCGTTTATCACACGATTACTATATTCCATTGCAAGAAACATATGACGAAAACTCAGATGATTGTAAAAAACTTATCCAAAAGATTATCGACGGTAAAACATTGCCTAAATTTGCATTGCAAGGCATTAGACTTCAATTTCGTATAGAAAACATTTCGAGAATTTGTCTTGCACAATTGACAAGAGACAGTGCAATCTTTGCAAGTAGTAGCACAGGAGTATTTCCTCTTACACAAGAGTTCAATATTCCGATGTCTATTTATAAAGACGATGAGATAATGGATAAACTTAAAGAGGCTCAAAAGTTACTCGAAGAGGCATACATCATTGCTTGTGAAAAGGAAATTCCTACGATAGAGGCAAGATATGTAGGACTGCATCCTCAGGTAATATCTTTGACAGCAAGTTATACTCCTCAGGACTTTGTAAGGTCTTGTTTCAGTAGAACATCGAGCAACTTCTGTGACGAATGCAATTATGTTTACAGACTGATGTATCGAGAAGTAAGAAAACTGATGGACAGCGTAACCGATGTGAATAGTTGGAAGTTGTATAATTGGATATTCTCTGAGGCAAAATGTATAAATGATGGTTTCTACACAAGAGAAAGACTTTTCAATAGTGACTTTACGGCTCGGTCGGAATATACGCCTGAACTTCCTGCATTAAACGATTGGAGAAAGTCTGGTTGGAAAATGGAACTTGAAAGAATGTATGACACAGGCTCAAATTACCTGACCGAAAAGGAACGTGCATTGATTTTACAATGGAAATCAGGTGCCAAATTAAATACAACATATGATGGCAGTCAACCTGATGTTGCTAAAAATATGATTAAAACAATGGATTATTACGAGGAGAACAAATAATGCAAGAAGATGTAAAAGAGTTTTTAGAAAACTTCGATATTGCAGATAATGCATTACAAATGAGATGTCTAAACCGATGGAACGGAAGGGACCTTCGTGAAAAGGAAAATCTTGCAGAACATACTCACCTTGTTTGTGCTTGTTCAATCAAACTTTATGATTTCTTTATTGTAAAGAACGAAGAGTTGAAGAACAAAATAGACTTTGAGTATATGATAAGACTTGCTATGCTTCACGACTCCTTAGAGTTACTTCGTGGCGACATTCTTTCGGTCACAAAAGATAAAGTAAACGGACTTCGTAAACAAATAGACGACGAAGAGGAACTGTTTGAAAGTCATATCATAGGTAAAAAAGATGCAATTACATCAGAAGTAGTTCATCTTGCAGACCTGATGGCTTGTTATAAATTCATAGAATACGAACTTCGTTTTCCGAGTGGCGACTTCTCTACACGGGTTTATAAATCTACAAAACGTAAGTTTGACGAAGAATATGAAAGTTTTTGTAAAAAATACAATATTCCTATTGAAAAGGAAGAACATAACAAAAACATATTTGTTAAAGGTTATGAAGACGATGCAGGAATAGATATTTGTTTACAAGAAGATGTAGTATTTATGCCAATGTCTACACAAAGTTTCAGTCTTAAAGTTAAAGTAACTCCCAAAGAAGGTGAAATGGCTTTACTTTGCAGTAGAACTTCTGCGGCATCGAAAGGAATAATTTTGGCTATGTGTCCGATAGACCCCAATTATAACGGAGAGGTAGAGGCAATAGTTCATAATGTAAGTAATAGCATTATAGAATACAAAAAAGGTGAAGCATTTTGTCAGGTGGTAACCGTTCCTTTCAATAGAAGTAACATAGACAACGTAGTTGTTAAAAAACAAGGAAAGAGGACCTCAGGAAAGTTAGGTTCTACAGGTAAATAATATGTTGATACTATTAGAAGGAGCCGATGGCTCAGGAAAAACGACACTTTGTAAACAGTTAAAAGAGTTCGGTTTTAATGTAGAGCCTACGGTAAGTCGTTCTGAAACAAATCCATACGAACAATGGATTAAGTTAATAAACAAAGGTGATGCAATAATTGACCGAAGTTTTATAACTGACCTTGTTTATAGGGCTGTTGACGATGAGAAGGCAGGGAACATAACATTAGAACAGATGTGCTATTTGTTAAAATATTGCAAAATAATACTTTGTGATACTGACTCTGCTTTTGAAGATAGTATGAAACGAGGCGAAAACAATATTGTTGACAAAGAAACTGCTACAAAAATAAAAGATGCTTATAAGTTAATACTTACAATGTTAGACAAGTTCACTAAGACAGAGGTATTTACTTATAATTGGAAGAAACAAAAATTTAACGAAGTAATAAAATTTATAATATGAAGGAGGCACAATATGCAATATGATACTTTCATTACTCATAGCATAGATTTATATATGGGTAAGCCAAAGTCAGGCAAGACGCTTATTGCAGGTAGTTATCCGAAACCATTGTTATACGTATCAGTAGGAGACGATGGTGGAGGAAGAGTTCTTTTTACTAAATATCGGGACGAGGTAGAAAAAGGCTTGATTAAAGTAAAAAATCTTAAAAACGACCCTGTTATAGGCGGAAAAATAGCAAAAACATCTATCGAAAAACTCGCAATGCTGTTAGCAGAACTGAGAAAGCCGGATGCTGATAAATTCAAAACGATTGTAATTGATACTGTTGGTTCATTGCAAGACGATTACAAATCGTACCTTGAATTTGCAAAAGGTGGACGTCTACTGTCTCAGCAAGAGTGGGGCGACGTAGCAAAGATGGTCCTTAACATAAAGGACAATATGAAACGATTTAGCGAAGAACAACAAGTAATTATTGTATGGATAACTCACACATCAGAGCAAGAACTGTATGAGACCAGCGGCTTGAACAAGGAAATCAGAATTATTCCGGACCTGACAATTAAGAGTGGCGTCAAATATATGAAGGACGCATCGAACATCTTTTATTGTTGCAGAAAAACGGTAATCAACGATGACGGTGAGAGAGATGTTAAGTTCCTTACATATGTAGGACCGCATCCTTTGATGGACACGGGAACAAGAGACATTCTTTTGCAGAAAGGCGCATTCATAGAGGACTTTAACTATGATAAGTGGCAGAAACTAATCAAAGCCGGAAGGTTAGATGCTGCAAACGTTTTAACAACAGAAGACGGCGAACAAGAAACAGAAGAAAATAACGAAAATAATTAAAGGAGAATATCACAATGGTAGAAAAGTTTAGTGACTACGAAAGCGTAGGATTTTTGAGCAAAGAAGGCGAATTTGAGTTTGAAATTACAGACTACGAACTTAAGGACAGCAAGAATGACAATATGATGGCTGTATTCAACGTTAAAAGCGATGAAGGACGTGCTACTATTTATCATTCGCTTGATCCGAAAGCAAGATGGTCGTACAACAACCTCATCAAGGCTTGCCTTAAACTTAATACAAAAGAAAAGATTAACTCATTTTCTTGCGATTATGAAACCATCGGAAACGAACTTGTTGGCAAAAAGTTCAGAGGTGTCGTTGAAGAACAGATTTACGAAAAGCAGGTTAAAATTCCTCTTGATGATGGAACGTTCCAAGATGGAGTTGAAGAAAAGACAAGTTACAAAATCGTAGAATACAAAGAAGCGTAATTCATAATAAATAATACTTGTTGTTTAGGTGTGTAAATATTACACTCGGTTGAAATCCCGGACGGAACCTGAAACGTCGAAATATTATGTGAAAATAGTTTAATGTAAAACCTTGTATACCGGTTCAAATCCGGTTTTTCGCACAATGATTATTATGGAGGTATTTATGGCAAACAAGTTAGAGAGTGATGTCCAAGCAAAAATGATACGAACGATTAGAAAGTACGGTGGTTATGTATACAAGAATGCACAAAGTATGTATACAGAAAAAGGTAGACCTGATTTAACCGCTTGTGTACCTGTTACATTGAAAAAGATTGTAGAGTTGTTCGGAGAAAATGCTAAAGTAGGATTATTCGTAGGAATAGAGGTAAAAAGAAACAAGAAAGTTTACGACAGCTCCGATGCTCAAATAATTGTAGGAAAACAAATCCAAAAGGCATCTGGACTCTGGTTTTCGATAGACGATCCGGACATTGTAGAGGCACTTATGCTAAAATTTACAGGTGATGAGGAAAATTAAATGCTTTACGACGAATATTTATTGAATAGACGAGACTATCAAGAACTCGGCTATTTGTTTTTATTAGAAAGAAAACATTGTTGTTTATATTACAAACCTGGAAAAGGAAAAACTTATCCTACGATAGATGCATTGAGAGATGTAGACAAATCGAAAAATGGAAATGCAAGAGTTTTAATTCTTTCTACCGCTGATGCAATAAAAAATATGTGGCTTGCTGAAATAGAGCCTCAAAATATTTTACCTAAGAATACAGTTCTTATGAGTTTGACCGCAGCGATACAAGATAAGACGAAGGCAAAATTATTATCAATAAAATGGGACGTAATAATTGTTGACGAATGCCATAAGATTAAATCACATAATGCAAAATCTTCAAAACTTGTATACATGCTTTCTAAAAAAGCAGAATATGTTTGGGGTTTGTCGGGAACACCGAGAGGTAATAGTGACGTAGATATTTATTGTCAGTTTCACAACATGTGCATAAGTGATTGGGGTAATATTACATATACTCAATTTGTTCAGCTGTGTTGTGATGTTGATAAAAAGTTTTTCCACGGACAGATGGTAACAATTCCTATCGGAATAAATGAAAAATACAAAGCCGGTTGGGAACGAAATATTGCAATGTATACTCAAAGAATAGGCTACGACGAAGAAGATAATATGCCAGACATAAAAGTAAATGTCGTAGAAATACCATATACACCTACAAAAGAATATTTACAAGCAGAAGATGGTATTATTGCAATTCCTGATTATGAAAGCACAATGACGAAACTATCAGCAATTCAAAAAGCACATCAGGCAGTAAATGGCTTTTTATATGTATATGATGACGAAGGCAATAGAAAAATTTACGACATAGAACGAAATCGAAAACTTGACTGGCTTCGTGACCATATGATTTCTGGACCGAGAACAATAGTTTATAGGTTTGAGGCAGATTTAATTGCGATACAAAAAGAACTGACGATAGCTGGTTGTACATATACAGAAATAGTTGACGACTTTAAGAAAGGCAAGGCAAATATACTTTTGTTACAATGTTCAAAATGTGAGTCGTTTAACTTGCAAATGTGTAAACATATGACGTTTTACAATTTGGATTATTCGTATATAAAATACAATCAAATGATACACCGAATATATCGAATGGGACAAACCGATGATGTTCAAATAGATATATTGTTGCATAAAGATACTATCGAAACAAAAATATGGAATGCTGTTAAAAACAAGGAAAGATTGGCAGATTTATTTATGTCAATAAAAGGAGATTGATACAATGGGATTAGACGAAAATTTAGCAAGACTTAATAGAATATATCCTAATTGTGGCTATGTTTTAATTCCTGCATACAAACCAGAGCAATTTAAGGACAAGAAGTACGATAGTGCATTTGACACTAAGGCAGCAATAAACAGATGGAATAGCAAACCACTTAGTTATGATGAGGCACAAGAAGCATTGCAACAAGGGTATAGAGTAGGTTGGGTTATTCCTAAGGGATTTGTTGTTGTAGATATAGACAATAAAGATGACGAACGAACACAACAATACTTGGAACGACTCTTGGAAAAGTTTGAGGTCAAGTATTCTTACAACTACACAAGTAAAGGAATTCACATTTTGTTTCGTGACCCGACCGAGTCAATAAAAAGTGATAGCCGAGTTAAATGTGGACTTAATGTGTTAATTGATACAAGAGCAAATAAAACAGGTTATATTGTTTTGCCATCAAACGACCCTCATAGAGCGTGGGGTGAATGGAATGACTTTGTAGAGGATATTCCTTATTTTTTGAAACCACTTTTGAAAGATAGCACACCATCCTTTATAGGTATGAAAGAAGGAGATGGAAGAAACAATGCATTATTCAAATGGCGTTCACAACTTGAAAGATGCCAAAAATTAAGTGCACAAGAAGTTGAGAAAACGATACGAATAATAAACGAAAACTTGTTTGATACTCCGATGCCGAACAACGAGTTATTTAAGACAGTTCTCAAACAAAGGGATGGCGAAGATAAAATCGCTCCTGCCGAGAGAGAAAACATCTATAACAAGTTGGCAGACGAAATAATAGGCAAATATGATATTGTATCTTATGGTTCTACATTCTACAAGTTCAACGGAATTTATTATAAACCTATGAGCGATGTAGATATTGATAGGATAATCCACTTTGAAATAAACAAGAACGTTAACAAAACAGGACGAGCTGAGATACGAGATTTTATCCGTATTAAAACTCAGGTAAGTATAAATGATTTCGACAAGGACTGGCACAAGATAGCCTGTAAAAACGGCATATTAAATCTTGTAACAACTGAAATCGAGGAACCTAACAAGTCGGATATAAATACAATATTCATACCTTACGAATATAATCCAGACCCTCCTTACTCTCCGAGAATTGACCAGTTTATGAAAGAGATAACCGACGGAGATGTAACTAAGATGCAATTCTTGTATCAAATAGCTGGCTATTGCTTGTTGAAGAAAAATTTGTTTGAAAAGTTTTTCTTGTTTAAGGGTGAAGGTGGCACAGGAAAATCTACATTTACGAACTTACTTCATAAACTTGTGGGAGGAGATGTTAACTGTTCACACGCATCGTTAGACAACTTGGACAAAGATTACTATCTTGCAACGATGATAGGAAAACTGGTAAACATAGACGACGATGTCGTAGATGGAAAAGCATTGGAAAATACCGGCAGGTTCAAATCTATTGTATCAGGAAACGTGATTTCTGTACGACAAATTTACAAAGAGGTATGTGACTTCGTTCCGTATGTAACTCTTGTATTTTCTTGTAACAGACTTCCGAGAATTATGGATAAAACATCAGGACTTTATAGACGAATGGTTTTGATAGAGTTAAATCACAAGGTAGAGAAACCTGACCCGTTGTTTATAAATAAAGTTACAGATAATGATATGCAATACTTCTTGTTCAAGGCGGTAGAAGGAATAAGTCTTGCAATAGAAGAAGGACGTTTCAGAATTATGCAGAGTGAACAACAACTGTTGGAAATGTTCAAACGCAGACAGAGTGCATTAAATGAATGGTTGTATGAGAATGATGTCACAGTTGCAGATTTGTATAATAAAAAATGTTCTGTATTGTATACACAATTTATGGAATGGTGTTCAAATAACGGGTATGGAAAGAAACCTACCGCATTTACATTTAAGGAAGATATTTGTTCATTATACCAGATGGAAATAAAGATGTTGACAATTACAGAGGATGCACCTCCTGTACAAGTATTTACAAAGAGAGGAGCTTTTGACGGCTCATTCAAACCATTTTAAGGAGAATTAGTTATGAAGATGAGATTTTTTGACTTTGAAGTTACACCTAATTGGTGGCTATGTGTATTCGGCGATATGCCTGATGATGAAAAAGACATCAAGGAAAGCATAAAAGATAACTTCACAATAGTAAATAGTGATATGCCTAATGCAAGGGATAAATTGATTTCGTTGCTTAAAGAAGAAAACTTTGTTATGACCGGATATAATATAAAAGGATATGACTTAGTTATAGCAAACGGCATATATCAAGGTTTTAATCCTCAGCAAATAAAAATACTTAGTGATATAATAATAAATCCTGGCTGTGCTTGGAGCACTAAGGAACATATTAAAATGCAACCTTTTGCAAAAAGACGAATGAGAGGCCTTTGTTATCAAGATTTGTTAGATGATAACGATGGTTCATTAAAAGAAAAAGAAGCAATACTCGGTCTTGATATTATGGAAAGTTCGGTAGATTTTAACAAAGAAGATTTGACCGACGAAGACAAAGCTGATTTGACATATTATTGTAGACACGATGTATTTGCTTGTATGTATTTCTTCAACAAAGTTATGAAAGGTTATGTTAAGAATAAACTTGCAATAGGAAGAAAGTTTGGCATACCTGAACGAGATTGTTATATGTGTACAAATGCAAACCTCGTTTCAAAAGCATTAGGTGCAAAGAGAAGTACCTTCTCGGATGCAGATGAAATCGAAATAAAACTTCCTAGTAAAATTCACGAATATTGTTACGAAAATTTACCTAACAAACTGATTGACCAAATTAGAACTGATACAAAACCTTTTGAAATAAAGCTGTTTGAAAACACGGTATCTTTTGGAAACGGAGGAATACATAGTGTATATTCAAATAACTTGTATTTAGAGTCGGACGACGAATGGACACTTATGAATGTAGATGCAGCATCATATTATCCTTCTATGTTAATTCAGTTTGATTGTTTAAGTAGAACGGTTCATAACCCGAAGGTGTTTGAGAACATATTTAATGAACGAATTATGCTTAAACATAAAGCAAATAGAACACAAGACGAAGAAGATGCTCAAACGGCCAACAAATTGGTATTGAATACAACTTATGGAGCATCCGGAAACAAGTGGTTAGATTTGTATGACCCATATATGTGCACAAGATGTTGCAGACTAGGACAAATATTCCTTGCAGCTCTTGCAAACAAACTTACTAAATCAATTCCTGGATTGAAAGTTATACAAACTAATACAGATGGTATTCTGGTTTATTGTAGACGAAAAGATATGCCAAAGGTAGATGCATGCCGAGAAGAATGGTCAAAAGCATCTGGAATAAATATGGAAGTAGATATGATAGAAAAGATTTGGCAACGAGATGTAAATAACTATCTACTTATCAAGGAAGGTGGCAAGGTTAAAAGAAAAGGTCTTTGGCTTATGGATACTTGGGAAAAGCCTGGTTACTTCTTGGTAAGTCCGTTAACTGCATTTGTAAGTCAAAAGGCTGTAATAAATTATCTTGCATATGGAAAAGATATAGTTGAAAGCATAATAGAAAATAACAACTTGCTCGACTTTGCAATGACCTGTAAAAAAGGTCCTACATATAGAGGTGTTGTTCAAAGATTTGAAGATGGAAGCGAGAAGGAACTTTATAAATGCAATAGGGTTTATGCAAGTAAAGACACATCACTCGGACAAATCTTTAAGTACAAGATGTACAAAGGCAACATATCTTATGCAAAAATGCCGAGTATTCCTGAACATTGTAGATTGATTAACCACGATTTATCCACATACAATTTCGAGGATATTAAAAAGGATATAGATTATATGTTCTATGTTAGTAGATGTGCTGACTTGTTAGATATTCCTTGGCGGCAATTAAAAGGTGATGATATTATATCGACGAATAGATTTAATTATTTCGATTGAGATATGACTTTAAGAGATTTTAATATATAATAGATAAAAATAAAATATTATCTTGATAAAATATTCGACCAAATAATATTATATATTAAAAATGAATATAATAAGGAGACAATATGACAATATTTACAGGAAATTATGTTCCATATGAATATGCGAACAGATATGAAACTCTCAAATATGTTACATCACGTGCACAGGGACTTAAAAAATCTTTACGATTAGTAGAAAAAGATAGCGAGCACCTAACTATAAGATGCCCGCTATCAGGAGACTATTTAGAAATCGTCGGCGAAAAAGACGACTTAGAGTGGTTGGATAATGAACTCAGGAAACAAGGTTGGTATAGGCCTAACTGTTAAGAAAGCCTTTCTTGTTACCATTAGCCTTTTGTACATTGATACCTAACTTTTTAAGTTCTTTGTATTCTTCTTGACTTGCATAATATTTATAATAACCGTGTTTAGTCAGTATATAAATTTTAACTTTGCTGCTGTTGTTTGACATTATTCGGTCGATGACAGCAGCTTTTTGTTTGTCCGTCATTTTACTATAAGTTAGTTCAACATATTTGCCTTTTTTATCGTCATATACGCTGTATTTTTTAGTACCAGAAGTAAATTCTTTTAAGTCCCTACTATTTAATTCGCCATAGAACTTGTTTGCTTCCGAAAGTTCTTTGGAGTTAAGGTTAATTTTTTCTCCATTGATTTCGTATCTTCCAGTTAACGGTCCTTTCTTAAGTCCCAAACTCATAGCAATCTTTTCTTGTTCACTAATATTGTAAGCATATATGTCGAGCGGAGAAAGTTTGTCTACAAGTTTTGTTAAGAACCACACCTTGTATTGTATTTGATACTCGCCTGTGTATGGGTCATATTGTTTAGGCAATGCATATGCCATACCGGGAACTGATTGAGCTGCAATTCGTTCAAGTTTTCCAAGTATACCTTTGCTATATTGAACCTTGTGGCCGTAAGTAGTAGATGTTAATACCTTCAACATATTAGGTATAAACATACTTAATATACTGAACGGTTGGTCCCTTAACCAGTCACCGAACGTCTCACTATATCGGAACGAATTAAACATGTCGGTAAATGTACTATCCAAAAACATAGTGTCGAGTACATTTCCCATTGCTGACCATATGTCGCCGCTCTTAATAGAACTGAATGCTGCAATACCGACGAATATACCTTGTGTACTAAATATATCGCTAATATCTACATACACATCGCCAACACGAAGTTTATACTTTCCGTCTTCTTCGTCAATGCCGGCAACTCCAAATGCGGCAAGTGCAATTCCTATAGCACAACCTATTGTTCCTATTACACCTTTACCTATGTTTCTTTTTGCAATATATTCTGCAAATCTACTTGATACTACTTGTTCACCTTTTTGTTTTCGCTTTTCAATCTTTTCGATTGTATTTTCTAACTTAGCATATTGATATATACTTTGTGCTAAACCGACAGGTGTGTATTTTAAGCCTGCAACAAACCAGTTCCAAGAGGCCGCTGCAAAAGGCAAGAATTGTTTGTAAACGAAAAATGCTTTATCGCCGAGTCGTTCTCTTAACTTAGTTTCTATATCATTAAAGAAGTTAGTCGTGTGCATAAAGTCTTGAGCTGCCATAACATATGCATCTGCAATATGATTTAACACATCAGTACTAAGTCCTTCATTAAGGTTTACATTATCTTCGGTAAGCATCTTTCCGAGGTACTTAACTGCGGCTCGGTCAATATATTTGTTATCACTCAGCATCTTAAACAAAAACTTATACGTTTCATTTACAACTTTTGAATTACTGTAAGTGTCCTTCATAATTTGTGAACGAATTGAGTTTTGAATAAGGTCTGCTAATGATTGCTCACTGCTTACCTCGTTTGGTTTATATTTCCTTGTATCATACTTGCTAAATCCATCTCGAACTAATTCAAGTATCTTACTGTCAATAATTTCCCTCTTGATAAACGTCTGAACTTCCGAGGTAACTTTTGTACCTGCAAGTTTGTATTGGTTATCTCTATGCTTAAACTTCTTCGGGAACAATTTGTCAAGCATTTTTACAATGGGACCTGATACATATTCTGCGGCTTTGTTTCCTGCAACAACCATCAAGTTAGATACTTGGTTCCTTACCCAGGTGCCGGGACCAGACAACATAGCCATTCGTTCAAATTTCAACAATCTATCAAAGAATGACCGTTTTATTCCTTTGTAAGACCTTAATGCATTCTCATACATTGCAGTTTTGGCAGCTTGTATCCTTTCTATGTCTCCTGAGTTAGTTGCCTCTACAAGAGCCTGAACATCACTTACGGCAAACTCTATACCAGTAGCTTTGGCAGCTGACTGAATTAAAGTTTCTTCGGGTTTAAGAAGTTTCATAGCTGCTTTCCAGTTTGACAAGTTAGCTGCAGACATTGATATGATGGACTCAAGTCTTGTTGTCAATTCGCTTCGTTGTGTATCAGTAAGCAAAAATCTACCGCTATTTGCATTACTAATAATGTAAGTCATCAAATAAACTTGAATTGCAGAATATTGTCTTGCTTTGTTTGTAGACGGAATAATCTCGCTTGTTAAGTAGAAGTCAATGATTTGGTCAACATCAGCCTGTGTTAAGGAAATCAAATATTCCACATTTTCCGAAACAAACTTCTTAAAGTTACTTTGAACGTGCATTTGGTCTTGCTCTGTTAAATATTGAGTAGTAGACTTTGCAGGTTTACTAAAGTTACTTTCAAGTATTCTCTTTAATGCAGAAGGTATTTCCTTTTTAGTATCTATTGTAATTACATCGTCCGCAATTTCATAAGTTACTGCTTGTACCTGTGTTTTACCTTTTCCTAACTTTTCTGCAAGATGTTCATTTTCTATACGGAGTTTTTCCAACTCTCGGTCCATCTTCTTCCTAAATTTCAACGATTGGTCGGACGAATAGTCGTTGGCTCGAACACTCTTACTAAGTTGTCTAACTCTGTTTTCCAGCTCTAAAAGTTCCGAAGCATCTTTTAACCTAATTCTTCCTTTGTCATCTACCGTTTGATACAAATCTTTCTTTACATCAAGGTTGTTGTCAAAAATGTCGCCATTGTCTTTTAAGAAACGAGTGGTATCTTTCTTGCTAAGATTTGCTTTTATAGTTCTAACCAGAGACTTAATGTTATTTACAACGGCTGTGTTAGGTCTGTCAACCTTTTTAGAGATAGTATTTGCGGTGATTTCAAGTTGGTCAAGTTGTTGGTCGCTTAACTTGGAAATATCTATTGCTCCTGTTTCTACAATAATAGTTTTAAGGAACATTTTGTTTATCTCTTCCTCGCTTTGACCTTCAACATATTTTTTGTACGACTTTATAAAGTCTCGGTCACTCATTTCCTCAAGCTGTTCACGCTTTTGTTGCAAATATTTTTCAGCTTTCAAAGGACCCATTTCCCTTAACTTCTTGATAATCTTAGGTGTAACCGCCTTAATTATGTCGTCTATCTTATCACTTCTGTCACCGTTGTTCAAGATATAACTAAATGCATCTTTTGCAGAAACGTCTTCCAATACTTCTTCAAGAGCCATATCTTTGCCTACAGTATCATCAAGAGAGCGAGTAGATATGGTTGAACCTTCACCTGTTACCTTCCATTTGGAAATCGCTGCAATTTTTGCTATTGCTGCAATATAGCCACCTGCGGCCACGGTGCCATCGAAATACTCCATCCAAAGTTTTCTTAAATACTTTTCACTTATGTCAAGACCTTGCTGTCTGTAAGTATAATACCTGCTGTCTATCTCGTCAAAAAGTTTTTTAAGTTTCTCATCTTTGTTTATTATTTCGAGTACTCCGTTAAATAACTCAGGATTTGCGTTTGTAAGTAAAGCCTCACCGAAGCCTGCAGATTTTAATACAGCCCTCATAGCATAATATTTCGACGACTCAGCAATTTTGGCTTTAAGTTCTTCAAATGTTTTTATCTTGCTATTTTTGAAAAACGAATCGTTTATCAGTTTGAATGTTTTGTCGTCTATCTTGTCGGCATCTCTCAAATAATCCATCACGTCAGATGTGGTTATCTTGCCAGACTTTACTTTATTCCAGAGCTCTGATGCAATGTCTTCGTTTGCATTTATGATGAAGTTTTTAAGTTTGGTATCCATCTGAGTTCTTTTGTACTTAGCGGTATAACCATACTTCTCAAGGTTTGTGTCTTTTCCTTCTTTTTGTGTGACATAACGTTTGGTTTCAATATCGCCAGGTTGTTTGATTGACATACTATCGGAAGGACCAAGCTCACTATAGGTATGAAAGTATTCGGATATAATTGCACCTTCTTCAAAAACATTTCGTTCAAAAGTTCTGTTTGCTTTTAGATGTTTGATTATGGTATCATCGGAAGAAAATGCACTGCTGTTTACTAGTACTTCTCGAAGGTCATTTGATACAAAACCTACAATATCTTTTACCTTTACGTGAGAGAAAACATAGTTGGCATCCTCTTCTTGCATAACATCAGTAAGAATGCTTATGTTATCTATATCGCCACCTAAAAACAAGCTACAAGAAACGTAAGGAAGTCTTTCGTCTACGAAGTTATTTTTTTGCACTCTTACCACAGGTATTTTTATTTCTGATAACTCCACATCAGGAACATTAGAAACACTTAGTAAATATCTTATTATTTTGTAAGTTGCAAGTTTGTATCCTTTATCTGACGTAATAAGTTCATAAAATTTTGTTCTGGCGTTTCTAAGCTGTTCAGAGTCCTTTACATCTAATTTTCCGTGAGTATCTTCCAATTTCTGTGTATAACGGTATAATTGCATAATCTCACGGTATCTGGCAGTTCCTAATTCACGAATATACCCTGTAAAGTATGCATTAGTAAGTGCTCTATCGTCTTTAATATCAAATCTACTGAAAAATGTAGAATACAATCTTATTATGTCACCGAAAACTTTGTCTATTGTTTCTACAAATTCATAGACAGGTTCAGGATTTCCAGTAGGAACATAGTCGTTAATATCTATGGTGTATTTTTTAGATTTATTTACTACGTCCACCGGAAGAAGTACCTCGTCAAGTTTGGTGCCTAAAAAGCCTATGCAATCTGCAGGTTTTATAGTTCCAACTACAATAGTTAATTTATCGGTAGGAGTTACCTGTTCATTATTCCAACCTTTAACTATGTCAGTTTTCATTATAAAATCTAAGCATTTGTCTAATGTCAAGTTTGCATCCATCGTAACACTTGCCGACAAAAATGCATCTGGTTTAGATGTAATATTGTTTTGAACCCTTACAAAAGGAATATCCATTTGCAAAAATTCATCAAAGCTTATACTGGTCATTCCTAATTTGAAATACATCATTTTAAGCATTTGATTTTTAACGTCGGGAGTTATGCTATTGAGTAATTGCTGTTTAATTTCAGAAACATCTTGAACAGTTCCTAAACCAACACTTATATACTCGTTAATTCCTTTTACACTATCCAATAAGTTTCGATATATTTCAAGCGATTTTACTTGGCTTGAAAAAGGAGTAATATCAGTAGTATCTTTTATTGCATTAAAGTATTTTTCATAGTTAGACTCGTTCAACAAAGTAAATACTTTATTGTACAAGTTTCTTAACTTTATTGATACAGGAACATTTGAACTAATGTTATAAGTTTTGCCCCAAGGGAATGTAATCTTAATGCCTTTGTCAGCATTTACCACAGTAGGATAATAGTTTACAAGTTGACTTGCGTCAATACCATAAGCAGTACTTTCTCCTGACGAATAGTATACAAAGTTGTTTACAATGTTTGCCTCGTCTTTGCTGCCTTTGGCTACATCAGTAAACAGTTCAGGACGATGCTTTCTAACGTCTGCAATTATAGCTGCTTTGGTAGTTTTAGCAACCGAATTTATCCAGTTTACATTCATACCCAAGTTCATACCGTTTTCTACTTGGATTGCGTGTTGGAACTCGTGAAGTACTGCAAAAGTCAAATATGGACCTTTCTTAGCTGCACGAAATTCATTTATGTAGATAGTATTTTCTTCTGCATTGTATTCTGCAACAATCCCTCGGTCAGTCAGCTTAATTTTTACGTCTTTTAATCTACCTTTCAAGTAATCGTCTTTGATAATATCCTTAATCTTTGTATTTTTGTCAATGCTAAAGTTCTCAGTTTTAAGCATTGACTTCATCGGACGAATATCTGCAAATCCATATGTACCATCCGACAATACTACGACGGTTGTGGTTTTGAATTTGTTTATAAAGTACTCTCTCAAATACAAGAATGCAGAAGTTTGATTTACATCTCCATAGGTCATCTGTATGTCGGCTAACATTTTCTCCGACAACAATGATGGGTTAGATATTACGTCATCTATTGACAAATAGGCAGCAGTAGCAGCATCTATCTCATTGTTCAGTATTTCCTTGACAAGATAGTTCTTTTTGTAACTTCTTTCAAGAGTAGTTCTTTTATCAAAATCATTTCCTGCCAAGACGGCCTCTGCATTAGTTCTGTATTCGGAAAATCCGACTTGTTTATTAGTTTCGTGTTCGTAAATACCTAACTTACCTTGTTTATCGTACCGGAATATGAACGAGTTATTGCAATATTGCATAAACTGACTTTGTCTAAACTTTATCAAGTTTTCAGTTGTAAATGCTCCATACAGTTCTGATATAGTCTTTTTAGTATTCTCGTCAATTTCAAGTGAGGTCAAGGTTTCAATGGTAAGTCCAATCGACTGAAGCCAAGAGTTGAATGTTCTATTTGCAACGTTGGTATCAGGCATATAAACCGTTCCATCATAGTTGGTAGTAAATATACCTTTATACACCAATGCAATCTTGTTCATTGCAGAAGCACGAGTATCTTTATTATTCGATTTTAACGCGGTTAATATTTTATCCTTCTGCTGCTGAGATACAGGCAAACTGTTTACCCTGTTATTAAGTACATTCCAGTCGTTGTCGGTAAGATGTTTGTAAGAAGTATTGTCGATAACTCTTGCATACAAATTTCTGCACCATCTAATTGCAGCAATTTTATCTATTTGAGTTTTAGTAAATACATCAAGACGATAGTCTGCGTAAGGTTGATTTATACAATAGTCGTACAAAGATTGTGTCATACTTTCTACAACTGTAGCGATTTTCTTTTTGTATATCTTGTCACGAAGTTTGTTAGATACGACGTTATCTTCTATGCTAATCAACGAAGACAGTAACGAATACATATCTTTATTTGCAGTAGAAAGCATAATGTTGAAGAAACTGTCATTAAATACAAGATTATAGATAGCTTCTTCCATAGAGGCGTCGTTTCTTCCGGTTACTTTCTTGAATGTTTCGAGCACTAAGTTAAGAACGTCACCCTTGAACTTACCTTTCGATATTGCTTCAACAAGAGTTTGTTCTGCAACAGTTTCATATAATGTACTGCCATCTGCATTTTTTGCATAATTGATAGGTACAAACAAAGAGTCGTCTACGACCGCAATATTTGCACCGTCTTTTGTAAGTATTACTTTCTTAACATTGTCGTCGCCATCAAACAACTGTTGGATTGACTTTTTAGTATCTTCGTCTATGTTAAGTTGAGTTAAGTCGCTATCTCGTTCTATGACATCTGCAAGTTGAGTGATTTTTGCTTTTTCTAATGCCGCAAGAGTTTTCTCTAAGCTATTCTTGCGCAGGTCAGTTAAGCTGTTCATCAACTCTTGTCCAATATTATATGCACCGTCGTTGGTAAATTTACCATTATTGACTAAGTTAGTAATTTCGGAAAGGACCTGGTTAGCATTCTTAAAACGAGTTTCACCTATCTCGCCATAGATAGAACTTAACATACGGTATGCAGCATACATCTCGGTTATAGCCGCTGCATATTTTTTAGCCTCGGTACTGTCTTTGTCGTACCTTTTAAGAAATCCTTTTGCTTGTTCTTGCAGTTCAACATAGTTTTTCATAAAACTCTGCATATCCAAGCCATATTCCCAAGATGCTAACTTTCCAAGTTTCTCTGCTTTAACGTTTCCTTCCTTATCTAACTTTGTATCACCTTTTTTGTTGGTTTTAACTTGTCCGGTTGCAACCTTTTTAGTAGTAACTATATTCAAAGCAGAACCTGCAAATGAAGCTAAACCACCTATTATAAAGGAGTCCATTAAACTCTGGTAACTAATCTCAGTAACCTTACCGAAGTTTTCATTGATGAGTACAGAGAATGCTTTATCAACAAGCCAGTCAGATGTATCTTGGAATACTTCTTCAAGTCCTTCTGTAACGAAGTCACTTAACAGTCGTTTTCCGGCAGATTTTGCAAGAGTAGAGCCTGCACTTGTACGAATAGACCTTCCGAATACGACATTATCTATCGTACTACCACCGGAGATTTTGGCAAGTCCTATTTCAACAGCCCACTGTAATGCAGATTTTATGCTGGCATTTGCAAGAATTGCACCGGAAGGTACCGATGCTTTTTCAGCTGCAAATTGTTTGTACATATCCCGGATGTTTCCTGCTGTAATTCCCTGGTAGAAAATTAAAGTAGAACTTATCTGTGACAATGTATTTACTGTTTTAGCCGCCGCTCCCGCCTTTTGTGCAGCTGAGCCAACTACTTTGCCGCCGACCATAGAAGGTAACATTTGTCCTAATGTGCTACAAATGCCACCAAGATATTTACCTGTGTTGGAGTAATTTCCGTCTAAGTCACGGACGTTAGTATATCTACGTTCAAAATCAACTATCCAATCTTGTACCCCTAACTGTTCAAACCATCTCCAAGTATCACTTGCATTAGTATCGACAATCGCGTCTGCAACGTCCTCATCTTTGAAGTATGCAGTTATTCCATCACCTATTGCAGCAATACTGTTCGTTAAGTTATCTATTTGATTTGCTAATCCATAGGCAAGTTCAGTTCCTATTGAAGCTGTGTCGCCTAAAAATTTTACAAATCCATTCATTGAGTTTTTTCTTTCTTTTTCCTGCTCAATGAGGTATTCTTGATAATATTCGTCGTTTCTATTTTTAATTACAGATTTGTAATAGTCATAGTCAGATGCTTTGAAACTCTCATATGTAGGTTTTCCTTTTGCATCCAATATAACGTTACCGGACGAGTCGAGTGCTAATCTTTTACGAGGTTCGTCGACATTACTTCTGTCTGCAAGAAGTTCATTATACAATGCAGCAACCCTGGTTTGGTCGTCTGCATATGCATAATTGTAATCACTGTAAAACTTGTCTTTATCAGTAATTTTGTCGGTATTTGCAAGAACAGTAATATACTGGTCAAGTTCACCACTTCTTGCCATCGAAAGCCAATCGCTTTCTTGAAACCAAGGGTTGTTAGAAAGTATTTTGTGAGCAGCCTCATAGCTGTTCAAATAAGAAGGTGTTAATTTTAATGTAGACATATGTTATACTCCTTTTGTTGCTCTTCGCAAAATATAGAATATCATTATTATATATTATTCACTTTGAGAGATTTTAATATATAATAGAGAAATATTTACCAATATATCGAATATTTATATTGGTTTCAAAAATAATCTTAATATTATATATTAAAATTATTTTTTATAGTAATTTATTTGTGCCTCTCGTTGCTTATTTTGACTATAAGTAATCAAAGTAGTTACAAGGTTATTGTATGCATCTCTTGATGCCTTAGCAAGTTCTTTGTTTTGGTCTTTGGTACCTTCTGCTTCCAAAGCTGCAAAGGCTGAACCTACAATAGCACCAACGATGGCACCTGCAATGGCACCTTTACCGCCACCGGCTTTAGCACCTATCACAGCTCCTGAACCGATTGAAGTAAGTGCGGTCTGTACACCTTGAAGCCAAATGTCACCTTTGCTTACAGCTGCAGAGGCATTATTTGCAAGATACTTGCCTAAGTCGTCCAAACTCATACCGAGTTCGTTTTCTACATCAGTGGTTATGCCAAGTTGCTTAGTAAGTTTTCCTATTTCAGCAGTTAAACCTGTAAACTCCGAAGCAATTTGTTTAGCATCTTTTCCTGAACTCGAAGATATTTTCTTGTTCAACTCGTTAAGTTTATTAGTAAATCCAGAGTACATATTATTTACATCAGATTTACTTAAACCACCAAAACGCTCCATAAAGGTGTATTTTTCATCAGCAGAAGTTAAACCTACCATTGTCTTGAATGAACCAAGATTTGTTCCTGCCTCTGTATAGTTGTAAGGATTATACGAACGTGACCACTCATAAAGTTTTTCGTCATTTCCAGCTAACCATTGTGCGAAACTTATTCCTCGGCCTTCATATGCAAGTTGGTTCATCATTTGGTCGTAGAAGTCTACTCCCTTTATAGTTAAATTGCCAGAATTGTCAAATAAACCTGTCCATTGTTTTTTGCCTTCAACTTCTTCGTATGCACCATAGTTAGCAATCTCTTCCCAAGATTTAAGTTCTCGCTCTCCGGTAGGATTTCCAGCCTCGTCCTTAACTTCTTTTGTATAACGTTTCCAAAGTTCTTCGTTGTAGAAAATATTGTTTGCACGGTCACCTTCCGAATATTTGTCAAATATATACTGCAAATATTGATAAGGTTTTTCTGCAAAGGCGCTTTCATATTTAGCTTGCTCATCTAATGCATTAGTGACATTTTGTGTTTGTTTAGCAGATAAACTTTCAACTTCCGAAACACCTGCAAGGTATTTTTGACGATAGGTATTGTATGCCTCCTCCAATGCAAGGTCATTTGCCTCGGATGCCGCAGTCTTATAACCTACACCTAAATTGCTAGCTGCAATGTTTTGATTTGCAAGATATGCAGAGGCGTAAGCTTCGTTAACCGCAGAAGAATAATCTTGCTGAAGTTTGCCTAACTGTTTTTGTTTTGCATAATCAATAGAACCGTATAAGTTTTCCCAAACCTTTCGTCCGTAATAATCTCGATTAGCCTGTGCAAGTTGAGATTTAATATCGGACGTATCGAATATCATTCCATACTTGGCCATTATCTTACTTGACCTCCTACCTTATATTTTATAGTTATACTGTTCAAACTCAAGGGTATATCCATTGCATTTTCCTCATCGGAAGATAACTGATATTGGAACTCGTTAATCTTTGAATAGTTTAACCTTTGTACATATGTTCTAATGGTATCTACTCTGTAATTTACTGTTACATAATCGTCAAGGCTATTTATATTTCCATCGACTTTTTTACGATAACAATTTACCTGCAACTTAAAGTCTAACCCATCTATATTATATTCCGAATTTTGTAAAATATTACTATCGTGAACTGATACGAAGGTCATATTTATTATGTGTTTGTAATTGTTTAACGCACTTAAATGTAACTTCTGACTTTTTACAAGCCAGGATACTTTGTTAACAAATTCTCCGTCATAATCATAATAGTCAGCATCACTCTTATTGAGGTCATACATGTTACCTGCGCTTAACATCTTGACCTTGTTGTCAATTGTTACAAATTTTGTAGGTTTGTCAAATGACGACAAAGGCCACCAAGAGTTGTTTCGTGTATCAAAAACAAATCCATCTTTACTGTCTCGTTTGTAAATAATAATCCAGTAACCAAACTTATAAAGTTTTATTTGATTTAACGAGTTTTGTTCTGTAATATAATTTACAAATTTATCGTAAATATTGTCTGACAAGTAAGTTAATGATTGTTCTGTGCTTGCAATAAAGTCTTGGTAACTCATTGCTACGAGGCCTCGATTACTTGCAAAGATAGTATATTTTCCATCGTAGGTAACTAATACGTCAGAACCTTTCTTACAACCTGCTTGCAATTTTGATTTGTAATACCTGTATACACCTTTTCTACCGTCAATAGTAGTTTCAGCATCAAATGTAGAATGCCAAATTTCGTTTTCAAAAAATATTGCTACTTCACTATTTGATATAGGCTGCAGATTTGTTATACTATTGTCAAAAGGTTGAACTGAAATTTCAGGAAAATACCATTTGAATTTTCCGTTGTCAGTTATAGATTTTGATATATAAAGTTTATTTCCTATTCCTATATAATAGTTTTCTAACAATGCATATACTTCAGGCAAAATAAAGTTTGTTTCACCTACAGTAGTTTCAGCAAGTTCTATGACCTTATCTGCATTTGAAATGTACAAAGCATTTGTAGTTGCAATGTACATACTATCAAATACATTTCCTCCGTAGAAGTATGCAATAGGAAAACAAGTAAACAGAAGATTTATCGGGTCATACCCAACAGCATCAGAAGTATAATCGTCATAAGTAAACAATTGATTTTTTGTTAAGAGGTACGGGACAGGGTCTCCAAAAACAAACGTTTTGTTCAAAAAATGCAAGTCTGAAACGTATTCCTCTGAAAAAACTGTTGTAATATGATTAGAAACAATATCAATGTTATCATATTTTATAGTATGAACGCGAACAACTTCTTTTTCACCTTCCTTTTCAAGTCTTGTAAACATATATCTTCCGTTGGAAACTATCAGTCCGTCTCTCAACGGAGGTCTTACAACAGGAATAGGACCGTCTGTTACATACGGATACCGTTTGGAGTAAATAATTCCTGAACCTATTTCACCTGTGTTGTCCCTTTCAATGTGATAAATTCCTCTGTAGTTATCACGGTATACATCATTAGGAATGGATGCAGTAAAGTCTATTGCAATAGACATACGTTGTTCTTTGAAAGCAACATACAAATTAGGCATGCTTTGTGCTGTTGCTGCAGGCTCACCTTCTAATAAAATTCCATATATAACATCTGTTCCGCTGATATTTCCTGCACTTATGGTAATGTAACTACCGGCTCCACCACTGGAGGAACCCGGAATAATATGTATGTGACTATTAGAAGGAACTGTAGCATCACCGGTTATTGATACATTAACATTAAATGAAAAATAACTAGTGGTAAAATTTTGAACGTAATGTTGCTTAGCGGGCTCAAGACCGCCGCCAACATCTAATGACACGTTAATCTCGTTATATATCTGACCACCGTCAATTACATTTCCATCATTATCAGCTATTTTATAATTTCCAAATAATATAGAAGTTCCTGAGCAAGACGTTCCATTTCCCGGAGGATATCCAGGAGAAAATAAGTTAAGAAATAACTTAAGGTCGGTTAAATATGCGGTATACTTTGTGGCTCCATTCTCATTTACGTAAACAAATTGAACGTCTGTCAAATTATTAGACGTAATATTATTATAATATGGAGTACCTGATGTGCCACTGGTTTCGGTATCGGCAGATATTCCAAGCGTAGTACTACTTACGCGGGGTGTATAAGTATATGGAGCATATATTAACGAATTAAAAATGACCTTTTTATGAAAGTCAGAACCATAACAATATACACAATAAAAGTTTTGGTACCTCGGCTCACCGTCCGTAGTAACTAAACCGTCGCCATACGTAAATGCAAAAGCTCTGTCATCTCTAAAATAACCGTTTACACAAGTAGTTTGGTTAAAGTAAACATCGACAGAGTTATGTTTGTTTAAGTTAAATCCATCTGCAATCCATTCATTGTATTTGGTTTCATTTATTGCTTTTAATAAATTAGTCCAGACGGCATATTTTTTGGTACCTGTGATATTACCATCTGTATCTAACAAACTGTATACCCAAGGACCATCTTCACAAAAAACAAATACATAAAAGCCGTCTCTGCTTATTTTAGGCATTCCTAATATTTTAGATTTAGTAGGCACAGAAGTAAAAGTAATTCCATCTAATGTATGATAAATCGTCCAATTAACTGCAGATATGTTACCTTTGTTGTCGAGAACACGCTCATACGAACATACAAGAGTACTTTCACGCTCGGATGCCTGAACTAATGGAATGTTTTCTGTATTTTTTCCAAGAATATTGTTAGTAGTAGAAAAGTTGTTTTCTCCTAACCCACAGTATCTTTCTACAAAAACAAGTTCATTGTTATATTCAAACTTTATTTTGTAAGAAACACCATCTACTTCTACAGTTATTTCTTTACCTACAAGGTCTGCAAAGTTGATGTTTGTAGACTTATCGTACAAATATTTTGTAATATATGACTTAGTCAAAACATTCGGACTGTCTAACTCAGTAGTTTTATTGCCAGATACGACCGATGTAGTAGGAATATAAATAAAGTCTATTGCAGTAGCATAAATATTTTTTTCAATGTCGTAATAATTGAAGTCGTGTTCCGAAAAAATAAATATCTTATTGTCTGCAAGAATTGGTATTACTTTACTGTAGGAATGAGTTTCTCCATTGCTGTCAGTATATTTAAGTTCTCTTTGAATATTGTCTGTTACATTTTTATTTACAAATGTCAAGTAATACTTTTTATCGGACGTAGACAAGTAGACTGTAACATCGTTAAACGTCCATACATCAAGTATGTCGGACAATGTATACTCATTTCCGGCATTGGTATATGTTACAGTTTTTATTTTTAATGACGGTCTACTTCTCAGTAAGCCTTCCGAGTCGACATATACGTTTTTACAATCGGAAAACGTCTCTTGGTCAACGGCAAGAATGTTTTTGTCGTCGCACATACCTTTCCAATTGTAATGATTAAAAAAGTAATTTTTAATGTTTTTGTCGCCAGGAGTATTTACAGATATAGGCGTTCTATTAAAAGTCTTTATCATTACCAGTCTCCTTCAATCTTAATAGTTTTAGTATTCCTAAAGTTACTATTGTCTATTCTTGAAAGCATTATTTCGTATTCGTTTCTAAATACAGATGCTTTATACTCGTCGTCAATTTTGTAACATTGACTTGCAATGTATGACGGTATACTATCAAGAATATCGTCCGGAACATCTATCAATTCGTCGTCAGACAAACTCTTGTCAAATGTATACCATCTTGCATTGTATGAAATAAAATAATTTCCAGGATGCTTAAATACTACTTGATTGTAACCTAAATACTCATAGTCGTCATCGTGAATAGGTACTTTAATAAGTCTTGTTTCACCGTTACGTTCACGAACCTCTTCCAACATATAGCAAACATCGTCCCCGAAACTTACAAAATCGTCGGGCATTGTTTGCTTAATCCCGACGTTTGTTTTGTCGATTACAAAGTTTTCAAATGTATATTTAGGCTTTATCGAAGAACATACTTGTGTAATTACTTCATTTGCATAAAATGGAAATCGACTGAGCAAATTTTGCACAGTCGCTTCGTTTTCGTCTAAATCTAACTTTGATAAACTTACATCTTTAATGTATCCCCAGGTGTACGCCATATTTACCTCCACAATTGCCGGAGTCGAACCGGCTAATACCATTATTGTGATAATACTTACTGCTACACAGAAGATATGTAGCAGTAAGTTGATTTAATTTAGTTAGGTTGATGCTTTGGTTGAAACAGTACCGACAATGCTGACCGGTCTGACAATGGTCGAGGTCGGAGTAATTCTGGTGTAGTTTCCTACTTTATCCCAGCCGCTGTTGTTACCAGGTGTTCCAAGTCTTACATAAGCGATACCTCTCCAGCTCGCACAGTTAATATCAAACCTTTGACGTCCTTCGTATTTAATTCCTCTCGGAGCTTCTCTCTTTTCAAATGCATCGAGTGTAAACGGAATACGTTCAGTAAGTTCAAGGCCGTGGTTTTCCTCGTTATATGCCTTATCTACAATAAAGAAACCGTTTCCATCTTTACACATATCAATGTCAAGATAGTAAGGAGAAGTCTTAACCGTAGCACGAGATTTTGCAGGGTTGGGGAATTTCGTCTCACCTTGCATAAATACGTCGGATACAGCCGTTTCAAGAGCTGCTTTGAGGTGAGCATCATTACCTGCAACGATAGTTTTTGCACCAAGGACACCTGCACGTTTACCGTTGTCATCACGATAGTTTTCCATCGTAGTAATGACTTGGTTTATAACGTCTGCAAGTTTGGAAATCTGTCCTGCATCTTCGCCACCGATTTTCAGGTCTGCCGTGTCAACATAGAACAGGTTCGACTGAGTAATCGGAGTACCACCATCTCGTTTAACCGTTTTGTGAGCATTAGTGAACAACGGGTTCTTCGTGCTGTTCATAATGTCACCGTCAACGGTATCAGCAGAGTTCAAACGAAGTCTGGATTTACCATCGCCGTTCTCCCAGTAGTAATCTTCGCCGAAGCCACCTGCAAGAGATGCAATTGCGTATTCGACGATGTCACCGTGCCACCTCTTAATGAACGCCGACGCATCGTCTTTGACTCGCCTGACCTGACCGTCTTCAAGAACTTGCTGCGAAATAATGAAACCACCCTGGAAAGTCCTGGTTCTATACGTTGCCGAAAAACCTTCAGCCGTATTAAAGATAGGACCTACCGAATAGTCAGCCGTTTCGGCAAATGCGTGGTCAAAACCGATGCTCGAAGTATAGGTTTCTTGGAAACTACCGAGTGAACCTCTACTGAAAATAAAGTCAATCGGGTTTTCTCTTTCCCACGCTTCTTGCTGATTTCTCATCATCGCGTGAAGCGGCTCTTTCAAAATATTGTAATCGGAACGAAGTTTAAGAGCTTCGTCAATGTTAATAATCATTCCCATTTATGTTTACCTCCTATGCTACCGTTTTAACAATCAAATCGTCTTTGTCAGTGATTGCAAATAACGCAACTTTTTTAGTAGGAGTGCTTGCTGCTACGGGTCCAGCCGCCGCAATAGTTGCTGCTACTTCATCGCTATACTTGTAATCCCTATTTTCAACGGGAACGTGTCCGTATTCCATAGTCATATCCGATTGTGCAATGATGTGAGTTGCTGCTGCAACCGTAGCTGCCGATTTAATCGAAGCAGGAATGGCTCCAGAAGCTGCTGTAAGAGTTACCATTTCGCCTACTACAAGAGGTTTATCTCCGACGACTGCAACAGTCATAGGAACTTCTCTCTGTAAGTAGGCAGTCTTAAAACTTGCTTTAAACATTTTGTATCTCCTTTAATTATTTTCTACGAATTTTGAATTTAACTCATCGTCAGTTATATGAGGATTGAACTGTCGCCAGATTGCCTTTTCTTTGTCATTTAATGGACGTTTGTTACTCGGAGGAGGAGTGCTACCGCTCGGATTTGCTAAATGGTCCGTGGAACCCTTACTCTGTTCACTTCTTATTTTGTTAATAAGTTTTTCTCCTTCCAATTCAAGGTAGGCAGATTTCAGTGAACCTTTCGTTTTCCATAAATCAATAACTTCCTTTGGTAACTGAGCCAAGCTAGTTATTTCCCCGTTGGTAAGTTTACTGATTTCTGCAAGTTCTCTTTCTCCAAATTCCTTTACTCGTTGTTTTCTGTATTCCTCTAACTCTTTAATTCTCGGGTCAGCCTCAATACGTTGTCTAACGAGTTCGTCAATGACTTCGGAACCTTGCTGTGGGTCAATTCCCTTTTCTTCGAGTTTCTTTGTCTCATTTTCTTTTACAAGTTTTTCATAAGACTCGTAACCCAAAGATTTCGCAATTGCTTCTCGCTCTTCTTGTCTAACCTTATCAGTTGACTCCTTCAAACGTTTAGCAAAAGCCTTTGTCTTGTCAATGTCGTCAGTAGGAACGTTCTGTTCTTTCTTGTCGTCATCGGCACCTTGAGCATCTGTTTTTTCCTCTACAGGTGGCGGTACCTGTTCAAATTCACTATCAAACAATTGCTCAAGTTCTGCAATAGTAAATTCGTTAACGCCATCAATTCCCGGCATAATTGCCTCCTATGATGTTTTTAGGCGAGTTTCGGACATCACCCGTTTTGCAGCCGTTGTTATATCATTATATTATATATAGAGAAAAATGTAATTATTACATAATTCGTAGGTATTACTGTTGCGAACTTGCCATTTTCTCGGCTTCAATATCAATCGTAGAAGATATGAGTTTTCCGACAAATGCACCAGCCTTTACAGGTTGTCCATTACCGAAAGTATCATCGAAAGTTCGCTTAACAGGATTGTTGGACTTTTCTTTCGCTCGTTCAACTTCAAGGTCTTTGATTACTTCCACGCCCAAGTTCGCAACGCCGTTGACTTTGTTGTTCATCTTGTACCTGAATTGCGAGAAAATCTTTAACTTGCGTTTTAAGGTCTGTTTCGTTCTCTCGTTCATCGCGCACCCGAAACATATTCCCGAGTAGATAGAGATTAAAATCGTTACGCACTGAAAAATCAGTGGGATAATCATACCCTTGTTAAAGTCTTGCCACGAGTACAATAATTGCCCCGAGAACGCGCCAAACGCAACGAGTGATATAATCTTCCAACCGAATTTTTGTGCGCCGTAGCGGGCTTTGTGCGACCTTAAATCGCTCTCATCGTCGTTCGGTGATACATCGTTCGCACCGCTCACCATTTGGCTGAAAGTTATCCGATGATACTTGACCTTTCGTCCGCTCTCCCACAGTTCTTCTGCCGTAACGGTCAACGCCTTGTTTATGCGTTCAAGCCTTTTCGGAGTTCCCCACTTCTTAAAGCGACTTGCAAAACGTAATCTCTTTTTCCACTTGTGGATATAATTCTTATACTTGTTCGCTTTATTCAAGTTCTCGATGTAGGTTTCAAGGTCGGCGGTTTCATAGTTCGCCATTATGGTCTGATAATGCATGTCTAATGCGTTCAGTCGGTCGTTTATATCCTTGTCTTTGGCAAACAATATGTTTTCGGTTACGTTCGCAATGGAGAACATCAACAAGAACGTAGCGACCGCCATAACCGATTTTTGTATCCAGAAGTCTTTTCCCGATACATGCGTTTCGATACCTTTGAAGATAAAGAAACTCGACAAAATCAACGCCGCCGTGATACACAACGATATTGCCGCGTTAATGGTTATTCGACTGCCGACAAGTATAACTCTCTTTCGTTCGCTACTCATTCGGTTTCACCGTCCTTTTTGATAGTCGCAACT
>ENA-OOSI01000026-OOSI01000026.1-human-gut-metagenome-genome-assembly--contig:-NODE-26-length-51391-cov-2.519480_pt1 | contig 51391 bp, 47 predicted proteins | sample MGYA00241171_ERZ501200 | MGnify/ENA primary metagenome ERZ501200 (study PRJEB25962, sample SAMEA2042554) | human gut metagenome | biome: human gut; feature: human-associated habitat; material: faeces...
CTCTTTTCTTAGTAGATGTTCCTGTTATTCCTTCATCTGTATATCCTTTAACTAATCTCCATTTCGGTATTGATAATATTTTATTTTTATAATATGTATCTTGATTATCAAGAGAATTTTTTTGTTCTTCTTTATCAGTAGATACTCTTGCATAATATGTTACCCTTAATGGTATATCATATATTGATTTACCAGACATCAATTCTTTTCTAATTGTATATAGATCCATTAGATTTCCTCCATTATAAATTATAAATTATATGTTCTTTCATTTTATCATCAATTAACCCTTGCTTATTAGCTGAGTTAATTAAATATATACTTAATAATTCTGTAATAGACTTTTCAAATTTATCTATTATTTTATTATCAACTTTATCTAAAATATTTTCCAATTTGTCCACCTCTGTTTAATGTATATTGCTTGTATCATAAAAATATTACAAATACTTTTTATATCCATTTTATCCTCTTTGGTACATCTGCACCTACATTAATTCCTTTTCTCAATACATAGCATTTGCTTTTTTCATTATATTTATAAATAGAAGGATTCCAATCTCTGTATGCCTTATTATTCATAGGTTTATTTCTTTCTGATAATTCCAAACTTGCCTGTATGTGCATTTTTCTAACAGAATCATACTCATCAACTTTCTTTTGATTTCTTTTAAAATAAATATATTCAATAGTTTTCTTTTTATTATTTATTGTACTTTGCTTTTTGCGTTGTTCTTTTTCAGTTATATATCTATCATCTTTAGTAACTATTCGTGATACAGTATATTTTGAAATATTGAGTTTTTCTGCAATTTCTTTTTGCTTTTTATGTTCTACAAAATACAAATTTAACACCTGTTCCTTAACATTCACTTTTGACACCTCTTTATTTCATTCATATACTGCAACTTTTTACTAACACTTTTTTTACATAGAAATACTAATAGAGTTTTTGCTCTATTTCTCATAGTACTTCTTTATTAAACTATTTTCCTTTTAAAATAATTTTTGTTAGCCTTCTTACTTCATTTGTTCCGAACTTTTTTCTTAGCATTTCCATTTCACTTTTTATAGCTTTAGGTGTTATTTCTGTTGCACTATTCTGCAAAGTATGTATAGCAAGTTGCATATAAGAAATAGCATCTTTCCACTCTATCAAATCTTTATTCTCGGACTCCATATTAGTACACCTCCCTTGTTTTAGGTTTCTACTAATAGAAGTCCAAGAAGTATCAAAATTTTCTCATTTTTTGAAAAATTTTTTAAATTTTTTTAAATTTTCTATTTTTTCTTAGTGTTTCATATATCTTCTCTTGTATATTTTGATTAAGATCTTCGTCAAATTTTGAATTTATATAAGAATTTCTTTTTATTAAAGGCTCATAATCATTTATTATTTTCAATATCTCCTCATCAGTTAAATCAAAATTGTTAAATAACATCTTTATATCCTCCCAATAAATTTTTTCATTATTAAATCTAAAGCTTGATTTTTTAATCTATAAGCAGTTGCAAGACTAATATTCATTATTTTAGCAACTTCACATATATCTTTTTGTTCTTTATACAAATAAAAGAGCATCATCTTTTCTTTTAAAGACAATGCTCTTACAATTTTATATAACCTTTCGTTTGATATTAATTTTTCAAATTCAATAGCTGATTTTAGCTCTTTATCAAATTTGTTTATTAGTGTGTCGAATATTGACTCCGAATCTTCTAAATTCAATTCAGAATAATCTAAATGTTTTCCATTTATAAATCTATAATTATCTCTTATGTATTTTCTTCTTACATTTACAATTAGTATTTTTAAATATAATTTTTCTTCATTTGATAACTTTTCTAATAAATAATCCTTTCTCTTCATTTAACATATTCTCCAATTCTTAAAAATTGGACAAATGTCTAAAAGCAAAGAAAGAATATTGATTTTTCTTTTACTTTTCTACAAAGATACTATATTACATATTTGCATTCCTCCCATAAAATAAAGTCTATAAATAAAACATTGTATTAATTTTAACATCAGTTCTCTAATTATTTATCTAGTGTTAATTAATAACTTTCTTTACTTATAGACTTATGTCCTAGAGCATATATTAAATGAATGCAGTGCTATTTTCCATAGAAGTAGTAAAATATAGTAAATGTTACCACTTTTTACCACTTTTTATGTAAAATTACTCTTAGAAGTGTTGAAATATCAATATTTAGGTGTTATAATAATTTAGAAATTTGTTTTATAATAAGGGGGACAATATGTTAAAAGTCATGATTGCCGAAGATGATGCAAATGAGTTGCAGAACTTTTGTAACTATTTAACAAATGAAACAAATTTTGAAATAGTAGCAACAACTACTACAGGACAAGAAACAATAGATAATTATTTAGAAAAGAAACCAGATGTACTATTTTTAGATCTTGATATGCCTAATGTAAACGGATTAGGTGTATTAAATAACTTAAAAAGAAAAAGTGATAAAAAAAATATTATTGTTACTTCTTACTCAAAAGAATTAGTTTCAAATATATATGATTTCTCCAACATCTATCAATTATTATTAAAGCCATATAAATATGAAAAGGCAGTATATTCAGCTCAAGAAATATTTTCATCAAATAGTCTTGTGTCGGCAAAAGAAACCATAAAGAACATTTTATGCGAACTAAAATTTAATCCTTCTTCTTCAGGAACTTCAAATTTTATTGATTTAATATATATAAAATATCAAAGAAAACATTGTAAATTATCTCTAAAAGATTTATATAGCATTGTTGCCTCAGACTTAGGTGGTTTTTATTCTTCAATGCAAGTTAAATGGAGTATAGATAATTCCTTATCCAGTGCCAAAAGATTAATGGATAAGAATTTACTATACTCCATTTTTAGTAATTATAATCCAGCTTATGGACTTACAACTCTTTATCTTTCGGATTTAATAGTTGATTCGTTGAACAATAATAAATTGTAGTTTTTGCTTTAATTGCTCATTACAGTAAGCTTATTGATTAACTTATTTTCTTTTAATATTTTGCAATGATTTGCATTTTGATTTATAAATCTTTCTAACTTGATATTTATTAAAAAAATAACATAAAATTTATCGAGAATAGCACAATTAAATATAAAATAGTGTTTAATTGTGCTACCTTAAATAAAAAAATTATTAATCTTCTATAAATTCTTTCAATGTTTCAATAATTAATATTGTAAAAGATATACATATTCATTTAAATTTCTTATATTTGTTTTTTGATAACAGTATTATTATATCAGTCTAGATAATTTTATTACTAATTCATTATTCTTTTAATAGAGTAATTGTATTTATTAATTTTATTTTTTTTCCACTTTTTAAAGATACTATTGATATTAAAATAGCTAATATAATAAAAATAATAACGTAATTACATAGTTTAAAATCAATATTAACAGTTTGTATTATGAAAGATTGTACAATCTTTTCACAATATATTTGAATAAGAATTCCTATTATAAAAGATATTAGCATAATAGAAAATAACCTATAAAAAATTATTTTAATTATATGTAATTGATTATATCCTAATGCTTTTAATATTGCTATATCTTTTCTTTCATTACTTAATATATTACTTACAATTATTATCAAGGTTGCATATGTAAATAGAATTATAAAAACAATTAATACATCTAAAATCACAGAAATATTTTTATATGTTTTTATATCGTTTAATCCATTGGTATTATATAAATTAGCATTTAAATCTTTGCTTTCTATCTTTTGTATAATATTTTCTAAATTGTTATAATTATCTATTACTATTAAGCACGCAGAAAGATTAATAATGTTTTTATCAAATTGCATAAATTCTTGTATTGCACTTTGTGAAATATAACAATATCCTTGTTTCGTAGGATCTCTATATATACCAACAACTTCAATATTTAGTACAAATCCATTATATTCGACATCAATTGATTTGCCAAGTAAATCTTTTGAGTTTTCAAAGGAGTCTGGAATAACAATTTCTATCTTATCATCTTTGCAAAATCTACCTTCTATTATTTGGTTTTCATCCAGTAATATACTTGATTGTAAATTATATTTGTCTTTTAATATATTCACACTTATTGTATCAAAAACATATTCAACTTTTTCTATATTTTCTATATCTGCTATATCTTTTATATTTAAAGCATTAGAATTATCCTTTGAAACAAAAATCGTTCTATTTATTATATTATTTTCTATTTCACTTGTATATTTTTCTTCTAAACTTTCTCTGTAAGCAAATATTACCATTAAAACTCCAATAATAATTGCAATGCTTAAAATATATAAAAATAATTGTTTTTGTCTAAAAAAACTTATAAAAGCAGGTTTTAATAATCTCATAAATAACCCCTTAGTTTTTCATATTTTTTATAATAGTTGCTTTTTTTATTACATTATAATTAATAATTATATTCATAAGTATTTCAATAAGCAATGTAATAAAAAATATTATATTGAATATATTATAATTTATAATAAGATTTATTCTTTGCAATTCAGTTTTTGAATTTTTTATGATTGCATATAATATAATCACTAATAATAATGCAAAAATACAAGATAATACAAAACTAATAATTGCAGTAATAATTGATTCTATTATGATTATTTTCCAAAGTATTCTATCATTAAATCCTAATGCTTTTAATAAACCTAATTCTTCTTTTTTTTCTTCAGCTGTCTTTATAGAATTAATTACTATGTTTGATAAAGCTACTATCATTATTCCTATAGAGAGAATAGTGCAAATCGTTTCTACCATATCGATTAATTTTGTATTGACAGTCGAGCGTAAGTGTGATTCGTATCCAAGTTTATCTAAATCATCAAGTACATCATTTACATTTTCTGCATTATCTACAATTGCTATTACTGGAGAATACCCATTATCATAGTGCGAATTTTTTAAGATTTCGTTTTGAATCTTTAATACATCGTCAAAATTTATATAGCATTCATTAAATTCCCCCATATTTAAATCTTGATCATATACTCCAACGACAGTATATTTTTCTATTATAGTATTTGATCTTGTGGGATACTCTCCTGAATAATCATAATTATAATAAACTATTTCAATTTCTTTATTTAGTAAACTTTCTCCATCTATTATATTTTCCGAGGAATCGTTTAAACTTTTCAATCGAAAATTTTTAGGAACTATGCATACATTTATTTCATCTACATTAATTTGTCTTCCAGCTACTAATGGTGGATATATATTATTATCTGAACCAATTAATGATAATTCTGCTAATATTTTTTTTCCTCCGATTGATTGTGTATCTACAGATACTTCATATTCATCTTGTGTTACAACCCTTGATATATGAGCTACATTCTCTATATCATTTATAAAAGTTTCTTGACTAACTAGTTCGGGGTTTTTTACATAAATACTTCTATGTGATAAATTATATTTTATATTTCTATTCAACACATCACTTATAGATTCAGTTGCAATTGATGATATTATCAATATAGACAATGAAAAAGCTATTAACATAATATTTTTCAAAAAATTTCTTTTATCTCTCTTTATATCAATTAAAGAAAGGTAACAATAATCAAAAAAGTTCATAGTTCCTCCTTTATGAAACCATTGCTCATATATAATATTTTATCAGCATATTTCTTTACCATATCATTATGGGTTACAACAATTATTGTTTTACCTTCTAGTGTTAATTTTTTTAATTCTTCAAATACAATTTTTTCATTTTCTTCATCTAAATTTCCAGTAGGTTCATCTGCTAATATAAATTGAGGATTATTAGCTAGAGCTCTTGCAATAGCTACTCTCTGCTGTTCCCCACCAGAAAGTTCTTTTGGATAGTGAGCCATCCTTCCTTCGAGTCCAAATTTTCTTAATAATTCCTTTGCAATAATTTTTCTATCATTTTTATGTATATTAGGATTAATATACATTGGTAACATTACATTTTCTATAGCTTTCAATTTCGAATTTAAATGAAAAGCTTGAAAGATAAAACCTATATATTTCATTCTTATATAAGATTTTTCTTTTTCTGATAATCTTTTTATACTTGTATTATTTATATATATATCACCACTGGACAAATTGTCTAATAGACCTAATGTTTGGATTAGTGTACTTTTTCCTGCCCCTGAATGTCCCATAATTGCATAAAAAAGTCCTTGTTTGAAACTAATCGATACATTATTCAACGCATTTATTTCTTTTTCATTTTTTAGTTTAAATATTTTTGTTGCATTGCACACAATTATTTCATTATTCATATATTATACTCCTTATTAACAAACACTATAGGCCTGAAATTGCCTATAGTGTTTCTAAAGCATTAGTCATAACATTTCATGTTTACTGGATCAGCATAGAATGCACCATAACGGCCATTACCAAATGTAGAAAAATAATAATAGTATTTTCCTGTATCGTGATTTCCCATATTATATGTATATGTTTTTTCGCTCCTGAAGTCAACATATTGTTCACGTACCGTTGTGTCGCTAAAAAATCCATCTTTTTTTAATGCTGTATACATATGAGTATTTGCATCTAGTTGAGTTACATTATAGGATATTTCGTGATTTCTTTGATTGTACTGTCTTGTACTTCCTTTTAATGTGGTATTACCTACTAACATATCTAGATATGAAGAATATGTTGTACTTTCAGCAAAAACTACAGACGACAAAGAAATCAAAAAAGCTATAAATATTGCGATGCAAAAAGATATTACTAACTTTCTTTTCATAATATCCCCCCTTTCTTTTTCTTGATTTTGTCATTATTTTCTTTATGTATGATAATTATATACTTATCTACATTTTTTTACATAAAAAGATACAAAAAGATATATTTTTTATAATATTCTATTAATAATCGTATTAATGACTGTTTTTACATTTGGTTTTATATCATCAGAATAATAAAAATATTTTTTTAATTTTTCTATTTTACAATTTGTATACATCTCATTTGTTTCTCTCACGATACTACACTTTATGTTATGAACACTCTTTTTATATTTATTTGCAATAATTGGATAAATATTTTTAGTGAGGTTATCTATATCTATATCTTTATCTTTATTGTTATATATATATAGTATTGTATCTACAAGATATAAAGTTCCGTTGTGTGAAATATTATATCCCAGTGAAACTAATTCAAGTATGATTTTATTCTTTATGCAAGTACTATGTTTTAAAGTTTCTTTATATTCGACTAATTCATTGATATTTTCGATAATATCAGATAAACTTGATGTTTTATCAATTACTTTATAGACCATATTATTATTATAAAATTTAGATCTTGCTTCATATATTCCAGTAACTACAATACAAGATTTTTCATATTTCTTTTCATCTTTTATTTTTTTTAAAACTTCGTCTCCATTATAAATTGGTATTTTATAATCAAGTAAAATAATATCAATATTATTTTTGTTATTTAGTATATTTAAGGTTGTTTGTCCATCTTCAATCAAGCCACATACTCTTATATTTTGGTTTTTCTGATTTATATAATTCATTAAAGATTTTGCAAAATATATATTATCATCTACAATTAAAACATTTACCATAATAAATTTCCTCTCATTTTATATTCATTTAAATTATATTCAATCATTCTTTTGTATCTTTTTATATCTTGACTTTTATTTATTCAAAATAAGTAGTATAATTAATAAGTTAAACTTATAATAGCATTGAATCTTTTTGATATTCTAATTGAAAATATTTATTATAGCTATACACATACTTATTTGCTTTTAATATCTTATTTTACAATAGCTTTAATGACATTTATAAACAAATTTATATTAAAAGTTATCTTTATTACTCATTTATATTAGAATCTTATGTTATAACTCAATTACCTTTTTTAAAATTTTTCTGGCTAATTTCGTTTTCATTATATTAAACATAATAACTGCTCCTATTGTATTTAGTATAATATCATCAATATCTGTTGAACCTGTATAACTTATAAATTGTAATGCTTCGACAGATATTGTAACTACAATGATCATTAGTATAAATTGTTTAGTATTTTTAATTTTATCTTCAAACAAGATTGGAACAAAAAATCCTAATGGTGCAAATAAAATTAAATTACCACATAAATTGATAAAAACTATATTCGTTCTTACACTATGAGATATCCAACCACTGATATATTTTATTATAGATGCAAATGGAATAATATTAATTGTCTTCAAATGTTCTGCTGAAAATGTATTGCTATTTATAGCTTGAAATCCAGTCATTCTGTATTCATTGTTTAAAAATAGAATAGTAATTAATAATAAACAATATATAGCGAATAACATTTTTAGCCAAAATCTACTTATCTTCTTTTTTTCATTTATATTATTACTTTTTTTTATTTCTACGATCATCGTAATTAATATCAAAATTGATGGTATTATAAATCCACTTATTGTTACAAATGCATTTAACACAACATTTGGTAATAGACTAAATATCAAAACTGAACCTATTAATAAAAAAGTTATTATAAAAACAATTATATTAATTGTTTTGTTCTTATTAATCATACCAAAACCTCCAAATCTGTTATTTTTATGCTCATTATAGCATATTTATTTTTAATTAACAATAATTTTATATATAATTAATAAGTAAATATTCTTATTTTTTCAGCAACGTAAAGTTCATTTTCTTGATTCAAAATATAAAGAATTTGTTTGCTACTATCTTTTGAATATAAGAAAATAGATACACTAAATATTGTCAAGATCATATTTTTTTGCCTCTTGTACTTATATAGTAACATTTCAACGAAAAAAATTGATTTATCCTACTTATTATGACTAAACCCTGAAATTCTAGAGCAAATAAAATGGTGTATTATCCCCTTTAATTACAAGATAATACATCATTTTTTAAACCCCTCATTCCGTCGCTTTTTTAATGATAGTCTAGTATGTAGATTTATAAATCTACTGCAGGTGCTATTTTTATAAAAATATTGTGCATTCTTGCCCACACTTTTTACACCTGCATATCCTCTAACAAGTTTTGCCACCAATAACTCTTTTTTTATTGTGAGTTTGCGTTACGAGATCTCACTTACGCATTTTGCTCTAATAGACTGTTAGAACTCATACGAATAAATTTTTATTGCATCGGCTTATTACACCTTTCACTTTTTATTTTACAACGAGTTTATGGCATCTCTCGTTTATTTAGTTTTTATTCCATTTCTTCTTCCTCTTGCATATTTTCTATTCTATCTCTTTTTTTTTGCATTTCGAAACCAGCATTAAAATAATTACTAATTTTTTGAATATATCTCAAACTTTCTTTTAAAGTTTTTATATCTTTATCAATTCCCCAATCGCACACGGTTTTTAAACTATAATTTTTTGTACTAATATTCAACTTTTTGGCAATAACAAAAGTTGTAGCAATATTTTCTGCTTTTATTTGTTCAATGTATAAATCAAGATTATATTTTGATGCACTATCATTTCTACAATTACTACTTATATCACTTACTATATTAGATATATTTTCTATTTGATTATCTGCAGAGTAGTCAATTTTTCTTAATTTGCACATATTTTTTATTATATTTTCAACATATTCTTTATCCAGTTTTGTTTCTTTAGGAGTGCTAATATCTAGTTGGCTTATATCGTAAACTTCTTTTGTTATATATTGATATTTTCCATTTTCGTCCTTTACTCTAGCAATTTTGTTTAATGGCAATTCTCCATCTTTTATTTTGTATTTATTATTTTCAACTTCCTCTTTTGAAAAAATTTTGCTTACATTTTCTTTTTGTGATTTAAGAATTAGTACATTACTATAACTTGTATCATACATTTTTGACTGCGTTGCTAAAAAACTTCTCATTTTTTGAGGATCAGAAAACGTTTCTTGTATTAGTTCTTCTAAATTTTTCAAAATTTCTTTATTTTCCACTATCTTGTCACCACCTATTCCATTTCATCCTCTGATTCATTACTGTTGCTATTTTGTTTTGATTTATTCAAATGTGCATTTATTTGTTCTTCGATTAACCTGTTTAAATTAAATATAAATTTTTCTTCTCTACTTAATTTTTGCTCTTTATTGTTAGTGTCTTCATTTTTCTCGATATCTTTATTTTTCTCTTGTATTACTTCATTTGATAAATATAATTTTCTTCGTTCCTCTAAAAACTTATCTTTTTCATTTCTTGATTTCAAATACAAGTTATTTTGTATATCAATATTTTCTTGTATTTCTTGGGTTTCACTTTTTAGCTTTACAATTCTTGAATTTAGCGAATCTATCTCCTTTAAATCTTTTTGTAAAGCCATAAAATTTTCATTATCTTTTTGTAAATTTACAATTATATAAATTACTTTTCTAGCTTTGCTCATATCCTCTGACCTCATTGTCAACTTTTCCTTTTCTTTTTCGAGTTTTTCTATTTCTTTTTGTTTTTCTGCTTTTTTATCTTCATATTCCTTTTTTCTTGATTCAATACCTAAAAGGTCATAGTTTATTTTTTCTATTTCTGCGTCTATTTCTTTCATTTCTTTTATTCTTGTTTTTTCTGTTTCTTCCATAATCAATTTTCATTCCTTTTCCTTTTTAACTATCCTTATTTAAAAGCATAATAGAGAACAAATAGTTTTCTATCTGTTCTCTACTATATATTTTTATTAGAATCCTGTTCGTGGCAATTTTCTTACTTCTAGCTTTTTCTCATATACTTTTGTTGTATGCTCGTCTCCATCCCATACTAAATAAGTATCGTTATAGCCCTCTATTCTTGTTTTGTTTGTAAATGTATCATCATTTTGTACTGTACTATTTACAGTTGTAAAAATATATGGATCTATAACTGATTCGAAACCAATATCAACAGTTCCAAAGTCTGCTTTAAATTCAGTAACATACTCTCCATCTTCTAATTCTATATTAGATAAATAAATATAGTTATTTACTTGAGTGTTTAAATTATCTTTCAATAATCTATAATCATTTTTGTTAGTTTTATAATAAATAGCATAATCTAAATCTTGATTATATGTTCCTGTTATTAGTTTTGTAATTCTTACATAATCTGTTGGTAAGTAATCATACCAAGTAAATTTATCTAATTTTGTATTTCCTGTATTTTTGATATGGAAATCGTATCTAATTTCTTCATTTGCAGTTGTTTGGATAAGACCTGTTTTTTCTATATCCACACTTGGTTTTTCTGGCTCATTTGTCACATCAAGTTCTACTATTTCCCCATTTTCTTTTATTTCAACTTTAAACTCATTTCCATTTAGCAAATACCACTTACCTGACTTTGTTTCTTTTACTGTATATATGCCTTTATCAAGTTTTTTAGTTATAGCAATTCCGTCATTATCTGTAAGAATTGTATCAACTAATTCTTTATTTGCATTATATACTTCAAATTCCACATTAGGTATTGGTGTTCCTGCTTTATCACCTGTAATAGGGCTATCCTCACTACTTACTTTTAGGACTTTTATTTGCCCCTTAATTCTCTCATTTTCGATAGTAAGTTTCGATATTTCATTAGTATTAGCTGTAACTTTTATAAGTTCTTCATTTAGTATATGCATATTGTCAGTTGCAATTTCTTTTAATGTATATTCTCCAATCGGATGTCTCGAGGTTGTTGCAATTCCGTCGGCATTAGTTGTTATTTCTTCTACCACTTCGTTATTTGAATTTATTACTTGGAATTTTACACCTTCTAATTTATATTCTTTATCTTCTGCATCTACTTTTACTAATTCAATTTGACCTTTTAATTTTTCATTTTTTATAGTAATTTCTGTTAATTCATTCCATTTAATTTCTGCTGAATATGTTGCATTAGATAATTCATATATTGCATTTGTTTTTAATTCTTTTATATAAAACATACCTGTTCGTATTCCTTCAATATATGCAATTCCGTTTTCGTCTGTTGTAGCTTTGTATTTAAACCCATCTGAATCAGTAACTTCAAATTCAACATCTGATATTGGCAATTTTTCATTATCTAAATCAACTTTATAAATTTTTAAATTTCCTACTTTTCTTTCATTATCTATATTAACTGTAGTTGTTGCTCCAAAAGTTAATGTAGCATTTGTTTTAGTAGTATCTAAAATATGTTCTTCATCTGTTTCTAATTCCGTTATAACAATTTTACTTGGTTTTAAATTTTCAATTGTTATAATACCATTTTTATCAGTTACAAAATCTCCAATATTTTCTCCAGTTTCATATTTTACATTGAATTTTATATTTTCTAATTTATCTCCTGTTTTCTCGTCAGTTTTTACAATTTTTAAAGTAGCATTGTTGGATGCTATTTTTAGACTTGTTCTAGCAGATGTGCTCTCGTATGGATCTGCTGCGATTACATAATCTTGATACTCGTCATTTTTTGCCTCAGCATAAAATGCAGGACAAGTTTTTACTCTAGCATTAGCAATATCTATTGTTCCGTTTATATCTTCCTTAATATTCTTTTTTAGTATCTTTACTTGTATTGTATTGCCACTCTTACTATAAGTAGTTCCTGTTGGGAAGTTTCTTAAATTCACATCATAACTTCCAAGCTCCTTATTTGAATTAATTTTATATTCTTGTACTATATACTCTCCTGAATTATATAAATCTCCTTGTTTTACTATTTCTACTTCTGCATCTCTATATTGATCTGTGCCATTTTTAGCTTTATTATATAATTTTTCTGCCTCGTCTAGTATTTTTTGTCCTTTTCTTTGTAGAGATGCTAAAGTAAGACCTGCCTCTTTATCTGACTGTAAGAGTCTATCTGCTACTTTATATAATTGCTTTGGACTCTTATTATTAACCAAACAATGTACTACTATTTTTGTTACAAAGTACCAGTCATCGTCTGACTCTACGGTTGTATCTTTCCAGTCTACTCCCATATATCCTTCATACAAACATCTCCATATCTTTTGGTCTTTTAAAACTTCCTTAATATATGAGTCATATCCTGAAAAATCTGTTGCACCAGAGCCTACTCCAGGTTTTGAAGGTTCTATGCAGAATGCTGGTAATTTTTGTTTTGTATCAGGATCTATATAATAGACTTTAACTACTAATTTTATTGCCCCTGTTTCTTTTATTTCCAAATATCCAGGTAATTCTTTCTCACCATATAAATGTGAGGTATCTCCTATTTGTAATGTTGCAAATGTTGGTATAGTTATATTTAAAATTGTTGCTAATATCAGCAAACACACTATAATTTTTTTATTTACTTTCTTTAACATTTAAAATCCTCCTTAAAAAAAGAAGCCCTAATTGGCTTCTAAAATTCTCTTTTATTCTAATCCATAAATTCTTGATAAACATAAGCTTTTGTGTCATATAAAGAATATGAAGTTCCTCTACTGTTATAAACATATTCATCTTCTATATATACTTTTACTATATATCCTGATAGTGCTAATCCATTTAGTTTATAGTCGCTATATGAAAACCAATCACTTGTTGGCTTTGAAGTAACAGCTATTGCATATCCTCCAAACTCGTCATAATCGCTTTGACTTTTGATTAGGTTATTTAGATAATTAACTGCGTGTGCAGTTTTTTCTGCATTATATTTCGTAAAATGCGTATTGGCTAATTCAGTATTTATTTCTTCTTGTTGCTCTTGCTGTTCTTCATTTTTATTCTGTTCTTCCTGTTCTTTTGGTTGTTCATCTTCTTTATTAGTATCGTTACTTTGTTTATCAGTATTTTCTACCTTATTTGTATTACTATCATTTTTATTATTAGTTTTATCTTTTATTTCTTCTTTAGTATTATTGTTGCTTTTATTTGTTGTACTATTCTTTTGTGTATCATTTGAGTTTTTATTTTCTTTATCTTCACTATTATTATTTTCTTTGTTATTCTCGTTTTCAATAGAGTTAGTTTCAACTAATGTATTGTCTAATTCGTTCGAAGTTTCCAAAAAAGAATTAGATAAACTCTCTATATTCGCCATTGTATTTATTAAGTTTGTGCCAGTTCCTACTGTTGTATTATTGGGTTTAAAATAAAGTACACATACTACTGCTAAAATCAATATAGTGTTTTTTGCATATTTATGTGCATCATTGATATTTCTTGTTTTTATTGCAATTGCAAGGTTTTCAAGTTTTTTTCGTAACCTTGTCAAACCTTGCAAAACTCCATTTGTTAATAACAAATTAATAACAAATTATTTTTTCTTGTTCATCCAATTAAATTCATCCATTACACCTTTTCTATATACTTTATATGTATATTTCGGAAAAATATGTAATAATATGATATCCAGTAAGTTCATTATCTCTATATTCTCCCTTCTATTTATTTGAGATATCTCTTTATAAAATTATACCATATTATGTTAATTGAAATAACTATACTGGAAGATAGGTATAAACTCTGCTTTCTGTTGGTACTATTGGATTTCATTATTCGACAAATTTCGACATCATTTTAAATCATTTATTAGCATATCCAAATAATCTCCTGCTTTTTGTTTTTTCTTTAAATTTTTATCAATAAATTTTATTGCATCTTCTATTTGGTTGTTTTCTAATAGTCTTTTTATTTCTTTTAATATATCATTCATCAATAATACACCTCATTTCAGAGATATTATACCATTTAGCACATAACTTGTAAAATAGTTATTCTATATTTAAGTCAATTCAAGGGTAGTTAAAATATTTACTACTTTCTTTTACAATAGTTATAGCAGAATGGAGGTGATTAGATGATACAATTACAAATTAAAGAATTATTAAAAAAGCAGAAAAAAACGAAATATTGGTTCGTAAAAAATATGGAAGGAGGTTATCAATCACTCACAAGATTAATGAATAATGAAACAAGCAGTATCAAATTTGAAACATTAGAAAAAATGTGTGATATTTTTAATTGCGAAATTAGTGATATTGTAGTTAGAAAGAAAGGTCGAAAAAGAAAATGAGTAAATTATTAAATCAGTATAATGAATTAAAAAAGAAAGATTCTAGTAAAGTATATATTTTTAAAGTAGGTATTTTTTATAATATATTAAATGAAGATGCAAGAATTGTTTCAAATGCTATTGGACTAAAATTAACCGACTTGAGTCCAGAAATTATTAAGTGTGGCTTTCCTATTTCTAAATTAGAAAAATATTTACACTTGCTAAATGCTCATAACATAGAATTTGAAGTTATAGATCCTCCTGCATCTTCAAATCAAACAATCTCTTATAGTGAAATTATTAAAAAAATACAAAATATTGATTTAAATAATACAACTTGTAAAGAGGCATTTGATATACTATATAATATACAACAAAAATTAAAAGATATACAATAAAGAGGAGATCTTTTCTCCTCTTATCTTATTTTAATTTTCTATTTACTATTGCTTGTATTGTATTATAATCATAGCCTGCTGCTTGAAGTTTTGATTTTCTATCTGCACCATTTCCCCATTTACCTTGAATAACTTCATTTGCAATTGTTTCATTGGATTTTTTATTTGATGTTACAGGTTTGGCTCCTAAAAGTTCATTTACCTTACTTTGAACTGCATTAGCATTATAACCTGCTGTTGTCAATCTATTAAATCTATCCTGTCCATTTCCCCAAGTACCATTTATAACTTCTCTTGCAATTTCATCTATTGATTTTAATGTAGGTTTACTTCCTGTTGTCTTGGCACCAAGTATTTCATTAACCTTGGCTTGTACTTCATCATACAATGATCCTAATGCTTGTTTCCTTGCCTCTCCTACACCATATTTTCCTGCTATTACTTCATTTGCCAAATCTATAACAGACTTTGTTTCTTGAACTGGTTTCTTTGTTTCTCCATTTACAGCTAATTTACTTTTAAATTCGTTCCATCTGTTTGGATTATTAACAAATGGTGCAGGACAACATTTATGTGTTACATCATAATGTCTAATAACATTATCTGCAGATATATTATATTTTGTCATTAATTCTTTTACTAGTTCAATTGTTTTGTTAATTATATTTTCTGATATATCTAATGTCCCATTATTATTAAAACAGCACATTTCAATTCCTATTGAATTTGAATTTCTACAATTGTTGTAATATGTACCTTTAGTTCCACAATGCCATGCAATATCCTCATCTCTGACTACCCTATAAATTTCATTATCATCTACAAAATAATGAGCTGATGCACCTCTATATGCATTTTTAAAATAATCAGAATTATTTTTTGCAGTTGAAACTGCTCCAACATAGTGAATTACAATAAATTCAATTTTTCTATTATTCCCTTTTGTATAATTTCTTGTAGTTATGTTTTCTTTTATTTCCATTATTCCTCAACTCCTTCCACATCATTTTCAAAACCTAAAGTGTCTGGATCTACTTTTACATTTTCATCCATAGTAATAACCTCCTTATAAAAATTAATACTGGAAGATTTTTTATTTTTCTTCCAGTATTCTATATATACCGTAATTTTTTTACGGTGTTTATTCAGTTTTATTTGTATTACTTTCTTTCAGTTGTGTTCCAAAATAAAAAGCAATTATCATTAAATATATTTGTTCTATATTCATTTGTCCCATTATTGCTTTATATGCAACTACTAATGTTAAGATCAAGGTTACTAAACTTTTTACATTTATTAATTTTGCAAATTTATCTTTCATTTAACCCACTTTCCTTTCTAAATCATTTATGCGATGATTTATTACTTTTATTTGTTCTTCTACTACCGGCATTCTTTTAGCGAAATTATTGTGTTCCCTAACTTCACTTGTTAATGCCTCAATTTTTGTATCTGTTACCGCCTGCTGAATTTTTAAATTTGTTTCAATTTTCTTATTACTAGATATGTTTGAAATAATTGTCCCTAATAATGTTAGTCCCCCAGTAATGATTGCCACTATAATTGACTCCATTTCCAATCCTCTCTTTCTTTTGCAATAGAAAAAGAGCCTTATTAAGACTCTTCTTCCAACTTTTCTTTTACTTTCTTTCTCCATAATTTAGGGACATCATCAATTGTCATTGTTTTTAAATCTCTAATTTGGATTACATAAAAATTAACCATTGCCAAGTACCTCCCCAATTTCCATAATTGCCTGTTCTAATGCAGAAATTCTATCAACATCAGGAATATCAACAATTTGTTTTGCATATTGTTCTTTTGCAAAATTTATCCAAGTTTTATACCCTTTTGCAGTTGATAATTCTTTTTCTAAGTTATCTCTATATATTGTCGGAATTCTATATATATCAAATTTATAAATAGTTCTTGAGATTGCTTTTCCAGTTTCTGCATCAAAATCAATTCTTTGCTCTTCTGTTATATTATCATTTAAAACAATTTCGCATTCATTGTTTAAAATGTTCTCAACTATGTATTTTTCCGGTTTTATATCTGATTCCACTTGATAATTTACTTGCATTCCTTATCACTCCTTTACATTTTTTTGTAGTTATATATGGTTTAACATATTTGTTTCTGTAATTAAAACTATTACAATGTTTTAACCAACCATCATAACTAATCATAGCATAGGCATCATTTAGTCTTATTTTTTTTCTTTTATATATTTTCTTTTTAATAATATATAATCAATATAGTTAAGCATCTCTAGCTTGCACAAAAAACTGCAGGATTGTCAATAATCAGGCTTTAGAAGTCCCACTTTACACCCAGGCAAGGGCGAACCTTTGCTCCATCGGTGCTGCCGAAGTTATTGGTAATCTCTACCTCACCACCCAGGCTCAGGTTCTCGCAGCCGAAGTGCTGACCTACGTTGTACCAGAGCTGTGGCTCGGTGATGAATACTGTATGGCGGGTCTTAGCCTTGCCGTCGCCATCTACGGTTCCGTGGGTTTCCCACCAGAAATCAGCGAAGCCGTCAAACTTCAATCCCTTTACGCCGAAAAGGTCGTTGCAGGTCCATACGGCTGTCAACTGCATAGGAACATTCTGGTCGGTCTTGCGGATGGTCTTATAGAGAACGTCCAGATTCAGGGTGTTCTTGTAGCTAGCATCGTGAATCAGATACTCCACACCGAAGAGCCAGGCATTGTTGATAGGGTAGTTCTTGGTGATACCGCCATTGTACTCAACGTGCAGGCTCCAGTTTTTCATGCTGCTGTTCTTCCAGAAATTCAAGGCACGTGAAATCTCGGTATAGGTGCCGCCCTGTGCTACGTTTGGACTGTTAGGGTCCATCTTGTCGTAGTTGAAGTCGTGGTCAACGAAGAAGTAGGTGCTTCCCCATTTGTCCTGCTTGAACATCTCCAAGGTCAGGGTTACATACTTACGGTCGTTACCGAAATCATAAAGAATCTGTGCATTGGTCTGTGCAAGAGTCTTGCTTGCTGGAAGCAATGCCAATGCCATCAGCAGGAGGCTTTTTAATTTTTTCATAACAATGTTTTCTTGTTTTTGATGATGAAGTTTAAAATATGATTTGAAACTAAAAAATAAAATATGATACGGAATTAAAAAAGACTGCGAACATGATACCCGCAGTCTTTTTTTTGTATATATAAATCAAATTGAATTATCCTTTGCTTAGATATCAATCCAATCTTTTTCCTTTGCTTAGTAAGCGAAGAGAGGATAATCCTTCATAGTCTCGTTTACCTTCTCACGAACGCGGGCGATGACCTTCTCATCCTCTGGTGAATTCAATACTTCCTCGATGAGTTCTGCAATGAGGTGCATCATATCCTCCTTGGCGCCACGGGTTGTCATGGCAGCTGTGCCCAGGCGGATACCTGAAGTCTGGAAGGCAGAACGTGAATCGAATGGAACCATGTTCTTGTTGACGGTGATGTCTGCTGCAACAAGCGCATTCTCAGCTACTTTACCTGTGAGGTCTGGATATTTGCTTCGGAGGTCAACGAGCATAGAGTGGTTGTCTGTACCACCACTTACGATGCTGAAGCCACGACCCATCAGATCGTCAGCAAGAACAGCTGCGTTCTTCTTCACCTGCATAGCATAATCCTTCCAGGATGGCTGCCGGTTCTCATTGAAGGCAACAGCCTTGGCAGCGATGACGTGCTCCAGCGGACCGCCCTGCTGACCAGGGAATACGGCAGAATTCAAGAGCATGCTCATCTTCTTTACCTCACCCTTCTTGGTAGTCAATCCCCATGGGTTGTCAAAATCCTTGCCCATCAGGATGATACCGCCACGAGGACCACGGAGAGTCTTGTGGGTAGTAGAAGTAACGATGTGAGCGTACTTCAATGGGTTGTCGAGCAGACCGGCAGCAATCAGACCTGCAGGGTGAGCCATATCAATCATCAGAAGGGCACCTACCTCATCTGCAATCTTGCGCATGCGGGCATAATCCCACTCACGGCTGGAGGCACTACCCCCCCGATGATCAGCTTCGGCTTGTTCTCCAGGGCCAGCTTCTCCATCTCGTCGTAATCCACACGACCCGTCTCCTTGTTCAGGTTGTAGCCGATAGGATTGTAGAGAATACCAGAAGTATTGACGTGGCTGCCATGAGAAAGATGACCGCCGTGATCGAGGTTCAATCCCATAAAAGTATCACCTGGTTTCAGTACGGCGAGCAATACAGCAGCGTTAGCCTGAGCACCAGAGTGAGGCTGCACGTTGGCATACTCAGCACCAAAGACTTTCTTCACGCGTTCGATGGCAAGGTTCTCTACGATATCCACCACCTGGCATCCACCATAGTAGCGCTTGCCAGGCAGGCCCTCTGCATACTTGTTGGTAAGGTAAGAACCCATAGCGTTCATCACCTCGTCACTCACGAAATTCTCAGAAGCAATCAGCTCCATACCTTTCAGCTGACGCTGATGTTCTCTTTCGATTAAGTCGAAAATCTCTTGATCTTTAACCATTCTTATTTATTTTATGTGATTGATGCTACTTACAAAGCTCAACTTTGCCCAATTGCTGCTCCTTATCGCAGTAATGGCAGCGTACGATACCAAGTACCTTATCTACGGTGTGGAAGAGGGTCTGCATAGGCTCGTTGTTGGTGATGCACTTAGGGTTGTTGCACTTTACGATGCCCCTGAGCGTATCTGGAGTCTCTACGGTCTTCTTCTCCACGATTTCGTAGTCCTTGATGATACTCAGTCCGATGTTAGGAGCTACCACAGAGAGGCGGTTGATTTCCTCATCGGTAAAGTACTTGTTGGCAACCTTGATGATGCCCTTCTTGCCGATCTTCTTGGAAGGCAAGTTGTAGCCGATGGTAACAGGGGTGTCCATCTTCTCCAACTGGAGCAGGTTGACTACCTGATAGGTTTTCTCGGCTGGTATATGGTCGATTACGGTACCGTTCTCGATAGCCGCAACTACTAATTGACTTTTATTGTTTCCCATAATTAATTACTAATAAATAATCACTAAACACTACTCAATAATGGTCTTGTCATTCTTCACATCCTCCAGTGTGATACCGAGGCAGTGGCAGAAGATAGCCTCACGGGCATAGAGACCATTCTGGGCCTGCTGGATGTAGTATGCATGTGGATCATCATCTACATCGTATGCAATCTCGTTGACACGTGGCAGTGGGTGCATGATCTTCATGTTCTCCTTTGCCTTGCAGAGCATGTCGCGCTTCAGGATATACACGTTCTTCACACGCTCGTACTCCATCAGGTCGCTGAAACGCTCCTTCTGTACACGGGTCATGTAGAGAATGTCGGCGCCGGCAATCACATCCTCGTTGAAATCCTCGTGCTCCACGTACTTGATGTTGTGCTCCTTGCAGTAGAGTTTGTACTCCTCTGGCATGGCAAGCTCCTTAGGTGCGATGAAGTGGAAGGTAGGATTGAAGTGGCGCATAGCGGTGATAAGTGAGTGAACGGTGCGGCCATACTTGAGGTCACCCACAAGATAGATGTTCAAGTTCTCCAGGGTTCCCTGGGTCTTGAAGATAGAGTAGAGGTCGAGCAAGCACTGGGATGGATGCATGTGGGCACCATCACCGGCATTGACGATAGGCACTGGAGCTACCTCGCTGGCATACTGGGCTGCACCCTCGATGAAGTGGCGCATGGTGATGACGTCGGCGTAGTTGCTCACCATCAGAATGGTGTCCTTCAGCGTTTCGCCCTTGGTAGTGCTGGATGTCTTGGCATCAGAGAAGCCGATGACACGTGCGCCAAGGCGATTGGCAGCTGTCTGGAAACTGAGTTGGGTACGAGTAGATGGTTCGAAGAAAAGGGTCGCTACGACCTTTCCCTTCAACAACTCCCTGTTGGGATGTTTTTCAAACTCTTGCGCCATTTCGAGGAGGTACATGATTTTCTCCTTCGAGAGGTCGGCAATCGTCACAAAATTATGTTTTTCCATACGAATTTTGATTGAATGTTCTGAAATCGCCCCCAAAGTTACATATAATTTCTGATTTATGTGCGATATTTCAAAACTTTTATGTAATTTTGCACAAATAAATGAAGAAATAGAGATGAGAAAACATTTTATCTATACATTATGGGGCATTTTTGCCACTTTTGTCGTGTCGGCTATGCTGGCCTTCTTTGCCATCTGGAACGGATGGATCGGTTACATGCCGGACATCGAGGATTTGCAGAATCCTATCAGCAGATTCGCCACTCAGGTGTATTCGTCTGATGGAAAGGTGCTGGGTACATGGAACCTGAACAAGGAGAACCGTATCGTGATACCTTACAAGAAGATGTCACCTTATTTAATAAAGGCACTGGTTGCCACGGAGGATGAACGATTCTATGAGCATTCGGGCATCGACTTCCGTGCGCTCGGTCGTGCCATCGTGAAGCGTGGACTCCTGGGACAGACCAATGCTGGAGGTGGATCTACCATCACCCAGCAGCTTGCCAAGCAGCTCTATTCCGAAAAGGCATCGAGTACCCTGGAGCGACTGCTGCAGAAACCGATAGAGTGGGTCATCGCCATCAAGCTGGAGCGATACTATACCAAGCAGGAAATCCTGGCACTCTATCTCAACTACTTCGACTTCCTGCACAATGCCGTGGGTATCAAGACGGCGGCGAATACCTATTTTAATAAGGAACCGAAGGATCTTACCCTCACCGAGGCGGCTACGCTCATCGGTCTCTGCAAGAACCCTTCGCTCTTCAACCCTGTGCGCTATCCGGAGCGTGCCCGCGACAGAAGAAACGTGGTGCTCTCGCAGATGGTGAAGGCGGGCTATCTGGATCATGCTGAATACAGCCAGTATTCGGCAGAACCGCTCACGCTCAACTTCCACCGTACCGACCATAAGGATGGTTCGGCTACCTACCTGCGCGAATATCTGCGCAAGTATCTGATGGCTACCCGTCCGGAAAGAAAGGATTATGCATCGTGGAACTATGCTCAGTTTGTTACCGATTCCATCCTCTGGAATACTGATCCTCTGTATGGATGGTGCAACAAGAACTTCAAGAAGGATGGTTCTCCATATAATGTATATAGCGATGGATTGAAGGTGTTTACCACTGTGGACAGCCGTATGCAGCGATATGCCGAAGAGGCTGTGTATCAGCACGTGGCACGCTATCTGCAGCCAGCCTTCAGCAAGGAGATTTCAAGCAAGCCAAGTTCGCCATACAGTGACAAGCTGACCCCTAAGCAGATCAAGGCTATCCTGAACCGCAGCGTTACCCAGTGCGAGCGCTACCGACAGATGAAGGAGGCGGGATGCTCGGCAGAAGAGATTCACGATACCTTCCGCAAGAAGATTCCGATGACCGTGTTTACCTATCATGGCGACATCGATACGCTGATGAGTCCGCTCGATTCCATCCGCTATTACAAGACCTTCCTGCGCAGCGGATTCATGAGCATGGATCCTAAGACGGGTGCCGTGAAGGCATACGTGGGGGGATTGGACTATACCCACTTCATGTATGATATGGTGAGCCTGGGAAGAAGACAGGTGGGTTCTACCATCAAGCCATTCCTCTACAGTCTGGCGATGGAGAACGGATTCTCGCCTTGCGATAAGGCACCTAACCGCCAGCAGACCTATATGGTGGCTGGCAGACCGTGGACGCCGCGCAATGCCAACCATTCGAGATACGGACAGATGGTTCCGCTGAGCTGGGGATTGGCACAGAGTAACAACTGGATCAGTGCCTATCTGATGAGTAAGCTGAATCCATCGCAGTTTGTCCAGCTGCTGCATGACTATGGTATCAACAACCCTGATATTCACGCATCTCTGAGCTTGTGTCTCGGACCGTGCGAGGTGAGCGTGAGCGAGATGGTGAGCGCCTATACAGCCTTTGCCAACCATGGTATCCGTACGGCTCCGATGTTCGTGAGCCGCATCGAGGATAACGAGGGTAACACCATCGCCACCTTCCAGCCACGAATGAACGAGGTGATCAGTGCCGACAATGCCATGAAGATGCTCACCATGATGATGGGCGTAGTGGATAATGGTACGGCAGGAAGACTGCGCTACCGTTATAAGCTGGAGGGACAGATTGGTGCCAAGACGGGTACCACCAATAATAACAGCGATGGATGGTTCATCGCCTTTACTCCGCAGCTGGTAAGTGGCTGCTGGGTAGGCGGTGAGGATCGCGATATCCACTTCGATTCCATGAGTATGGGTCAGGGTGCCACCATGGCGCTGCCTATCTGGGCTATCTTCATGAAGAAGGTGTATGCCGATGTCTCGCTGGGCTACAGTCCGGAGGTGAAGTTTGATATCCCTGCCGATTACAACCCATGCTACCATGTGGGCAGCGGTGGCGAGCAAGACTCCTTTGAGCAGGTGAATGCCATCGACGAAGTATTTGAATAATTCCTCGGGAAGTGCTCCTGATGCCGTCATCAAAAGACTATCCGCCATTTTTGCACTCATTTCTTTTAAATAGTGCAAAAATGGCGGATGTTTTTTGCTTATCTCCATTATTTTTTGTATTTTTGCAAAGTTTTAGGGCTCTTGTGCCACAAATGCGTGATGACGAGGAGGTTCCCAAACGCTTGATAAAGAGAAAATAATAAAAAAACATTATAATGAACGTTTCATACAAATGGCTTAAAGAATACGTCGATTTCGACCTGACACCACAGGAGACAGCCGATGCGCTGACCTCTTGCGGACTCGAAGTGGACGCTTTGGAGGAAGTACAGTCTATCAAGGGTGGACTGAAAGGTCTTTACGTAGGTAAAGTGTTGACATGCGAGGCGCATCCTAACAGCGATCACCTCCACGTAACAACCGTTGACTTGGGCAAGGGTGAGCCACAGCAGATTGTCTGCGGTGCGCCTAACGTAGCTGCCGGTCAGAAGGTAATCGTTGCCGACCTGGGCTGCGTGCTCTACGACGGCGACCAGAGTTTTACCATCAAGAAGAGCAAGCTCCGCGGTGTAGAGAGCTTGGGTATGATTTGCGCTGAGGATGAGATTGGCGTGGGTACATCTCACGACGGTATCATCGTGCTCCCTGAGGATGCTCCAGTGGGTCAGCCTGCTGCCGAGTACTATCACCTGGAGAGCGACTGGCTCATCGAGATTGATATCACTGCCAACCGTGCCGATGCACTCGGTCACTGGGGTGTAGCCCGCGACCTCTATGCCTGGTTGAAGCAGAATGGTTATGAGACCAGTCTGCATCGTCCATCTTGCGATGAATTCGTAGTAGATAACGAGGATCTTCCTATCGATGTAGAGATTGAGAACACCGAGGCTTGCAAGCGCTATGCCTGCGTAAGCATCACCGACTGCGAGGTGAAGGAGAGCCCAAAGTGGTTGCAGGACAAGCTAAACATCATTGGCCTCAGACCAATCAACAATATCGTGGATATCACCAACTACATCCTTCACGCATACGGCCAGCCCCTGCACTGTTTTGATGCAGATAAGATTAAAGGTGGTAAGATTGTAGTGAAGACTGTTGCCGAAGGTACTACATTCGTTACTTTGGACGAAGTGGAACGCAAATTATCCGACAAGGACCTGATGATATGCAACACAGAAGAACCGGTATCTTCGGCGGTAAGGGTTCCGGTACTTACGAGACCACCAAGAGTGTGGTTCTGGAGAGTGCTTACTTCCACCCAACATGGATCCGAAAGAGCGCTCGCCGTCATGGCTTGAGCACAGATGCCAGCTACCGTTTTGAGCGTGGTGTAGATCCAAACGGACAGATTTATGCATTGAAGCAGGCTGCTATCCTCTGCAAGCAGTTGGCTGGCGGCAAGATTTCCATGCAGATCAAGGATGTATATCCAGAGCCAATGCAGGATTTCCCAGTTCGTCTGAACTATGAGTATGCTCACCGCCTCATCGGTAAGGAGATTGGTGCTGAGACCATCAAGAACATCGCTACATCTCTGGAGATGAAGATCGTGAAGGAAGATGCTGAGGGCATCGACCTCCTGGTTCCTGCTTATCGCGTGGATGTTCAGCGTCCTTGCGACGTGGTAGAGGATATCCTCCGTATCTATGGATATAATAATGTGGAGATTCCTACTCAGCTGAAGAGTTCTTTGACTGTTCAGGGTGATGAGGACAAGGCTTATCACAGCCAGAACCTCGTGGCTGAGCAGTTGGTAGGCGAGGGCTTCATGGAGATTCTCAACAACTCTCTGAGCAAGACCAGCTACTATACAGACCTGGAGCTGAACAAGTATCCTTTGGAGAACGTAGTGAAGGTGATGAACCCATTGAGTGCAGATCTCGGCGTGATGCGCCAGACCATGCTCTTCGGCGGTTTGGAGAGCGTTGCACGCAACATCAACCACAAGAGCCAGAACCTGAAGTTCTTCGAGGTGGGTAACACCTATTTATATAATAAGGAGAAGTGGAGCGAGGAGAGTCCTATCAAGGCTTACTCCCAGGAGGCTCACATGTCACTCTTCATCACCGGTAAGCGCGTAGAGGGCAGTTGGGCTCATGCAGATGAGCAGAGCAACATCTACGAGCTGAAGGCTGTGGTAGAGAATATCCTCCGCCGTGTAGGTATGCCACAGAACAATCTCGTAATCAAGCACAGCGACAACAACATCTTTGCCAAGGGCGTGAACTACGAGACCCGTGCCGGCAAGGTATTGGTAGAGATGGGTATCCTGAGCCACAAGCTGAAGAAGGCATTCGACATCGAGCAGGATGTATTCTATGCTGATGTTCACTGGGATAACCTGGTGAAGACCGTGAAGAAGGTGAACCTTACTTACACAGATATCAGCAAGTATCCATCTGTGAGCCGCGACCTTGCACTGCTCGTTGACAAGAACGTAGAGTTTGCACAGATTGAGCAGATTGCCCATCAGACTGAGAAGAAGCTCCTGAAGAGCGTGGTACTCTTCGACGTATATGAGGGTAAGAACCTGCCAGAGGGCAAGAAGAGCTATGCCGTAAACTTCATCCTGCAGGATGAGGAGAAGACATTGAACGACAAGCAGATTGATGCCATCATGAAGAAGCTCATTGCCAACCTCACAGGTAAGCTCAACGCAGAACTGAGATAATGCAGAATGCGATTGACGCAGAATTGAGATAATATTATAAACAAAAACGATAAACATTTAAAATTTTATTCCAATGGGAAGAGCATTTGAATATCGTAAAGCTACAAAGCTGAAAAGATGGGGCCACATGGCCAAGACATTTACTAAGTTGGGTAAGCAGATTGCCATCGCTGTAAAGGCAGGCGGTCCAGAGCCAGAGAACAACCCAACATTGCGTGCTATCATCGCTAACTGTAAGCGTGAGAACATGCCTAAGGACAATATCGCTCGTGCCATCAAGAACGCTTGTGGCAAGGATACCAGCGATTACAAGGAGGTAACATACGAGGGATATGGCCCTCACGGAGTTGCTGTGTTCGTTGATACATTGACTGATAACACAACCCGTACAGTGGCTGACGTTCGTTCTATCTTCAACAAGTTCAGCGGTAACCTGGGTACAACAGGTTCTCTGTCTTTCCTCTTCGACCACAAGGCTGTGTTTACATTCAAGAAGAAGGAAGGTCTGGATATGGACGAGATGATTCTCGACCTGATTGACTACGGCGTAGAGGACGAGTTCGATGAGGATGAGGAGAATAACGAAATCACTATCTACGGTGCTCCTACAAGCTTCGGCGAGATTCAGAAGCACCTGGAGGCTGAGGGCTTCGAGGTAACTGGTGCTGAGTTCACCTACATTCCTAACGATTTGAAGGATGTTACTGCTGAGGAGCGCGAGACTATCGACAAGATGGTTGAGAAGTTGGAGGAGTTTGACGATGTTCAGACTGTCTATACCAACATGAAGCCTGAGATTCCTGCAGACGCAGAATAATTATGTTGCAGCAAGAGAAACAGGATAAGTTGACCAAGGTTACTTATCAGACTCATGGTACCTGCTCTAAGTACATCTGTATCAGTGTTGATGAGGATGGAAAAGTGCAGGATGCCCAGTTCATCGGCGGTTGCGATGGCAACACCAAGGGCGTTTGTGCCTTGATTCGTGGCATGAAGGCAAAGGAGGTCATCGCCCGACTGAAGGGTATCACTTGTGGCAATAAGCCTACAAGCTGTCCTGACCAGCTGGCTACAGCCTTGCAGGAAATGGGATATTAATACAATAAAGAGGGTGTGTCATCAATCCATGACACACCCTCTTTTCTAATACTTGAAGACATCATCCAGCAAAATCTCCTTCGGATTCTTAGCTGAATAATAAACGAAGCGGAAGGTGAAGTGGGCATCCTTGTAAACCTTCAGACCAGGGTTGTTGTCCAATGCCTCTTTCTGAAGTTTGTGGAGCTTATCCTTGTTGGCGTCAATCGCCTTCTTGTTGTCCGCTTTGTTGCGAAGAGTCATGTAATAAGAGAACACGCGGGTGTTTTTGTCAAACACGGCACTGTCTGTTCTGCTGTCATTTACGTATGGGGTAGGGCAGTATTTCTCTGTGTATTCCTTAGCCTCACGAACCGCCTTATCTTCCAGATTTTCAGTGCAAGATACGACCAAACTAGCTAAAAATAGGGTATAAATTGCTTTTTTCATCATTATTATATATTTTTTTTGCAAAGATACGAAAAAAAATACTATCTTTGCACTCCAAAGAGAGAAAAATTGTATGGAGAATATAAATAAGATAAGAAATTTCTGCATTATTGCACATATTGACCATGGTAAAAGTACTTTGGCAGACCGATTGTTAGAGAAAACTCAGACCATCAAGATTACTGAGGGTCAGATGCTTGATGATATGGACCTGGAGAGAGAGCGTGGTATCACCATCAAGAGCCATGCCATCCAGATGGAATACAAGGCAAAGGATGGAGACACTTACATCCTCAACCTCATTGATACTCCGGGACACGTCGATTTCTCATACGAGGTTTCTCGTTCCATCGCAGCGTGCGAGGGAGCGCTCTTGGTTGTGGATGCCACCCAGGGTGTCCAGGCCCAGACTATCTCTAACCTCTATATGGCTATTGAGCATGACCTGGAGATTATTCCGGTCATCAACAAGATAGATATGCCTTCGGCTATGCCGGAGGAAGTGGAAGATGAGATTGTGGATCTCATCGGTTGCAAGCACGAGGATATCCTCCGTGCATCCGGTAAGACCGGCGAGGGTGTCGAGGATGTTCTGGAAGCGGTGGTAAACCGTGTTCCGGCTCCTAAGGGAGATGACAAGGCACCACTCCAGGCTTTGATTTTCGACTCTGTATTCAACTCATTCCGTGGTATCATCGCCTACTTCAAGATTGAGAACGGTGTAATCCGCAAGGGCGACAAGGTGAAGTTCTTCAACACCGGAATGGAATATGATGCAGATGAGATCGGCGTACTGAAGATGGACATGATTCCCCGCAAGGAATTGGGTGCCGGTGAGGTAGGTTACATCATCTCGGGTATCAAGAATGCTACCGAGGTAAAGGTGGGTGATACCATTACCCACATCGCACGTCCTTGTGAAAAGGCGATTGCAGGATTCCAGGAAGTGAAGCCAATGGTCTTTGCCGGCGTTTATCCTATCGATCCTAGCGATTATGAGAATCTGCGTGCCTCATTGGAGAAGTTGCAGCTCAACGATGCTTCGCTTACCTTCTCTCCTGAGAGTTCCGTTGCCCTGGGCTTCGGTTTCCGATGCGGATTCCTCGGTCTGCTCCACATGGAGATTGTACAGGAGCGTCTGGACCGTGAGTTCAACATGGATGTCATCACCACCGTTCCTAACGTATCCTATATGGTATATGACAAGCAAGGTGGTGTGAAAGAGGTACATAACCCATCGGGACTGCCCGATCCAACGCTCATCGACCATATCGAGGAGCCGTATATCCGAGCTACCATCATCACGGCTACCAATTTTATCGGTCCTATCATGAAGCTCTGTCTCGACAAGCGTGGTGAGCTTATCAATCAGGAATACGTGAGTGGTAATCGTGTGGAGCTGCATTTCATGCTGCCGTTGGGCGAGATTGTGATTGATTTCTACGATAAGCTGAAGAGTATTTCCAAGGGATATGCTTCGTTCGACTATCATATCGATTCCTTCCGTCATTCCGACCTGGTGAAGCTGGATATTCTCTTGAACGGAGAGCCGGTGGATGCCCTGAGTACTTTGACCCATCGCGACAACTCTGTGAGCTTCGGTCGCAGAATGTGCGAGAAGTTGAAGGATCTGATTCCACGTCAGCAGTTTGATATTGCCATTCAGGCTGCTATCGGTGCGAAAATCGTAGCCCGTGAAACTGTGAAGCAGGTGCGCAGGGATGTTCCTGCCAAGTGTTATGGTGGTGACGTGAGCCGTAAGCGTAAGTTGCTGGAGAAGCAGAAGAAGGGTAAGAAGCGTATGAAGCAGATTGGTAACGTAGAGGTGCCACAGAAGGCATTCCTTGCGGTACTGAAGCTTGACTAAGAGATTCGACGATATAAATTTTAACAATAGGAGGAACTTGAATTATGAGTGATTTTAAGGTTATCACCCCCAAACGCGACATAGCCAGAGAGCTTGCCCGTAGGTATAGTACGATGACTCATGACGAGTTGGATATACTGGAATCAATCCTGGAGCCAATCAAGTATGGCAAGGGCGAAAAGATTCTGGTAGAGGGTGAAGTGTGCAGAAACATTTCTTACATAGAGAAGGGATTGGTGCGCCAATTCTATACCAAGTATGATAAGGAGGTAACAGAACACTTAGGTGTTGACCATTCTATCTTCATGTGTATTGAGAGTCTTTTCAAGGAAACTCCTTCCAACCTCCAGGTTGAGGCTTTGGAGCCTACCTTGGTGTATGCTTTGCCGAAGGCGAAGCTTGAGGCGGCTGCCATCAGAAATGTAAACATCCAGATGCTTTACCGTAAGATTCTGGAAGAGAGTTTGATTCAGTCGCAGGTACATGCCGACCTGATGCGATTCGAAACTGCGCCTAATAAGTATAAGCGTTTGTGCGAGCTGAGTCCGCAGGTGGTGCTCCGTGCGCCGCTTACTTATATCGCCAGTTATCTGCAGATGACGCCTGAGACGCTGTCTCGTATCCGATCAAACACTTTGTTGTAATGATAATCATAAAAAAATGGTGTAGCTTCTTTTTGGGAAGCTACACCATTTTTTTTGTATTTGTATCTCTTCTATTCCTTTATCAGGAGTTTTCTTATTATTCTGCTGTATAGAGGAATCGCTTGATACTCTTCTTAGGAGTCTTCTCAAATTCCTCATCGTGGATGCGGATCTCGCTTACCTTGCTGTAGGCTGGAACCATCGTGTTGAGCTCCTGACGGTTCTGCTCCATAATCTCCTCCAGTTCGCTTCTGCCCAGGTTCAGAGACTGAGCCTCGTCGAAGTCTGGATATACCAGAGCCACCAGCTTGTCGCCCTTCTGGATTACCACGCTCTCTGCAACGAGGGCGAGAGAATTGAGCTTATCCTCGATTTCCTCAGGATAGATGTTCTGACCGCTGGCACCGAGCAACATGTTCTTGCTGCGGCCCTTGATGAATACATTGCCGTCACCATCCATCGTTCCGAGGTCGCCGGAATGATACCATCCGTTCTCATCGATGGTCTGCTTGGTAGCCTCCTCATTCTTGTAGTAACCCAGCATCACGTTAGGACCCTTGGCAAGGATTTCGCCTGGTACGTTCTCCGGATCCGGACTGTCGATGCGAACCATCATGTGGAGCGCAGCCTTACCGCAAGATCCCGGAACGAAGTTCTTGTAATCTTCGTAGCAGATGATAGGCGCACATTCTGTAGCACCATAACCCACTGTATATCTGAAGCCCACGCCGTGGAGGAATCTTTCAACTTCCTGGTTGAACGCAGCGCCGCCGATAATCACCTCATAGAAGTTGCCACCGAAGGCATTGCTTACCTGGTCGCAGATCTTCTCCTTCACTTTCTTGCTGATGACAGGCATGTGGAGGAGCATGCGCATGCGGTTGTTCTGAATCTTAGGGAATACCTTCTTGCGGATAATCTTCTCGATAATCAGAGGCACAGCGATGATAACTTCTGGCTTGATGCGTCCGAATGCCTCGGCGATGATGGCTGGGCTAGGGATGCGGGTGAGATAGTAAATATGGCAACCCTTGATGAACTCGAAGATAAACTCGAATGCCATGCCATACATGTGTGCCATCGGCAGGATACTGATGATAGAATCTCCAGCCTTGATCTTCTTGCCCAATACATTCTCGGCAAAGTCGGCATTGCTCCACAGGGCACGGTATGGAACCATCACACCCTTGGAGAAACCAGTAGTACCACTGGTATAGTTGATCATAGCCAACTCGTTAGGATCCTGGTCGATATAGTAGTTGACGTGGTTCTTGCGGAAGTACTTAGGATACTTGATGCCGAACATCTCGTTGAGGTGCTCGCGGGCGTATGTCAACTTGTCGGTACGTGAAACCACGAGCGAGTAATCTGGAATGTAGATGATACCTTCCAGCCCCGGCATCTTGGTTGCATCAACCTGTGTAGCAACAACGTCGCCCACGAAGAGCAGCTTGGCGTCGCTGTGGTTCACGATGTTGTGAATTTGGTCTGGCATGAACTCATGCAGGATAGGTACGGCGATGGCACCATAGGTTAGGGTAGCGAGGAAAGCCACTGCCCAATTGGCACTGTTTCTACCGCAAAGAGCAATCTTGTCCCCCTTTACTACACCGGAGTTCTCAAACATGATGTGCAGCTTCTCGATCTTGCGTGCTACATCGTGATACTGCAAGGTAGCTCCCTTGTAGTCGGTCAAGGCATCCATATCCCAATGGTCTATGATGCTCTGCTGGATAAGTGCGTTAAAGCTAGGAATTTCCATATTCTATTATTTAACGATTTTCTAAGTTTATTTTTTTCTCGTACTTGAAGTCTCTATCTCTGGATTACGCTTTGTTTCACGTATTATATCACGTCCTGGTAGAGGTAACGCTTGATAGACTTCTTGGCTGTCTTTTCAAATTCGGTGTCGTGCAGCTGGATGCGTGATATCTTTGCAAAGCTAGGCATCTGCATATTCAGTTCCTTTCGGTTCTGCTCCATGATGTTGGCGAGGTCTTCGTCTGAGAATCCCAGTTCCTGACTCTCTTCTATCTCCGGATGAACGAGTGCCACGAGCTTGTCGTCCTTCTGCAGCACGATGCTCTCGTTGACCATAGCCATGGAGTTGAGCTTATCCTCAATCTCCTCCGGATAGATGTTCTGTCCGTTAGGACCGAGCAGCATGTTCTTGCTTCTACCTCTTACGAAGAAGTGACCATCGGAGTCCATCGTAGCCAGGTCGCCCGTATGGAACCATCCATCTTCATCAATCACGGCATCGGTAGCCTCCTGGTTCTTGTAGTAACCCTTCATCACGTTGATGCCACGGCAAACCAGTTCGCCAGCCACGTTTTCAGGGTCATCGCTCAGTACCTTCACCTCCATGTGCTTCACGGCAACACCACAGCTGCCTGCCACATAGTTGTCCTGATGGGCGAAGGTGATGAATGGAGCGGTTTCGGTGGTTCCGTAGCCCATGGCGATAGGGAAGCCCACGCTGATGAAGAAGTTCTCTATCTCCTTGTTGAGTGGAGCGCCACCCACAACCACCTCGTAAGGACGCTCGCCAAACTTGCGTAATACAAACTCGCGAACCTTCTCCTTGATGCGCTTGTTGATGACAGGCATGTTCATCAGCAGTCGGGCACGGTTGGTCTGGATATGTGGGAACACTTCTTTTCTCACGATCTTATCTACCACGAGTGGTACGGCAAAGATGATGTCTGGCTTGATTTCTGCCAGCGCCTCAGAGATGAGCGTAGGGCTCGGAAGACGGGTGAGGAAGAAGATGTGGTTACCCATTGCCATATTGTAGATGAACTCGGTCATGAGTCCATACATGTGAGCCATCGGAAGGGTAGAGAGGATGTTGCAGTTCTTGCCGATCTTGGGATTTACCATATCCATCAGATAATCGAGATTACCCCACAGGGCTCTGTATGGCAACATCACACCCTTGGAGAAACCTGTAGTTCCGCTGGTATAGTTGATCATCGCCAGTTCTTCCGGATCATCCACGTGATATTTCACATGCTCAGGGCGGAAGTACTTGGGATATTTATGACCAAACATTGCGTTGAGATGCTCGCGGGCGTAAGTCAGTTTCTCTGAACGGGAAATGACGAGTGAATTATCCGGCAGATAGATGATGCCTTCCAGTGTAGGCATTTCATCGGGAGTAATCTGCGTAGCCACCACATCACCCACAAACAGGAGCTTACTCTCGCTGTGGTTTACGATGTTGTGGATCTGCTCTGGTTTGAATTCGTTCTGTATAGGCACGACGATTGCACCATAGGTGATAATAGCCAGGAAAGCTACTGCCCACTGACTACTATTTCTACCGCAGACGGCAATCTTGTCGCCCTTCTTCACATCGCTGTTTTCAAACAGGATGTGCAGTTTCTCTATCTTTCTGGCAACATCGTGGTACTGGAGTGTAGCGCCCTTGTAATCGGTGAGCGCATCCAAGTGCCAATTCTTGATGATGCTTCTCTCAATATACGAGTTAAAACTTGGTATTGAATTCATTGCACAATTTACAAAATTTTGTGCAAAGGTACAGAAAATACTGCACACCGCAAAATAAAATGTGCATTATTTTATTGATTAGCGTAAAATATTTTAGGAACTAGGTAAAAATATATAGTTTTATCCCATTATTGCCATTTACTGGTGGCAATAATGGGATAATTTTACACTTATTCATCTGTCGTGAATCTTATTCGTATCTCATCGATTTGGCTGGATGGATATGAGAGATGAGGTAACTTGGCGCTACCAGCATGAAGATGCTGATGAGGAGGGTGGCTACATTAAGTGCCACGATAAAGAGCCAGTTGAACTCCACCGGTACCGTACTTACGTAGTAAGTCTGGGCATCGAGCTTTACTATTCCCGTGAAATGCTGCAGGGCAAGAAGTCCCAGTCCGATGACATTGCCCAGTAACATTCCCTTGCCGATGATGAATACGGCAAACCAGAGGAAGGTGTGGCGGATGGTCTTGTTGCGGGCACCCAGGGCTTTCATCACTCCAATCATTGAAGTGCGCTCCAGGATGATGATGAGCAATCCGCTGATCATCGTTACGCCTGCCACGATGAGCATCAGTCCCAGGATAATCCATACATTCAGGTCCATCAGGCTGAGCCATTGGAAGATGTTCGGATTCAGTTCCTTGATGGTGGCGCTGCTGTAGGTTTCTCCGTAATGATCTACGGTACGGTTCACCTTATTGATAACATAGTCTTCCGTCTCGTTGAGCTTGTCGAAGTCCTTCACGGTCAGCTCGGCACCGCTTGCCTGGTCATCCTCCCATCCATTCAGCTTCACGGCTGTATAGAGGTCGGTATAGACCATCAGTTCATCATACTTCTTGAGGTTGGTCTCGTAGATGCCCGCGATGGTGAACCGGCGCATTCTCACGCCCTGGTTGTCGATGAAGTAGGCGAAGATACGCTCGCCGTTCTTCAGCTTCAACTTGTCTGCCATCAGCTTGGAAATCAGAATCTGGTTATGGCTGGCTTTGTCATCAAACTTCGGTATGCTTCCTTCCACCATGTTCTGATGGATGAAGGTAGAATCGAAATCCGGTCCCACACCCTTGAGCACTACGCCCAGGAAATCGTTGTCGGTCTTGAGGATTCCTTCTTTCATGGCAAAGCGCTGCACATGTTTCACGCCCGGAATCTTCTGGAGCACCTTCACCATCGAGTCGTTCATCACCACCGGATACTGGTTCTGCTGCTGCAGGGTCATGAAGTCCGCCACCTGGATATGGCTTCCGAAGCCAATCACCTTGTCGCGGATGGTGTGCTTGAATCCCAGCACCACGCATACCGACATGATCATGATGGCGAGTCCGATGGCAACACCGGCTGTGGCAATATGAATAGCAGGGCGAGAAACTTTACGTTTGTCGCCCTGATCACGATATAATCTCTTTGCTATAAACAGAGGAAAGTTCATTCTAATATAGAATTAATCACTAATAATTAATAACTATTATAGTCCTTCATCCTCCACTCTTCCCGGATAAGCCTCAAGTGCCTTGGCAAGAACAATCAATGCGCGGTTCAGGTCGTCCTTCTTCAAGACGTAGGCCATACGCACCTGGTTGCGGCCGGCACCAGGAGTGGTATAGAAACCAGAAGCTGGGGCCATCATCACGGTCTCGCCCTCGTACTCAAACTCTTCCAGACACCAGCGGCAGAACTTGTCAGAGTCGTCGATAGGCAACTTGGCTACGGTATAGAAGGCACCCATTGGGATAGGAGAGTAAACGCCCGGAATACGGTTGAGGCCGTCGATCAGACACTTGCGTCGTTCTACGTACTCATCATATACATCGCGATAGTACTCCTCGGGTGCATCGAGTGAAGCCTCGGCAACAATCTGACCAATCAATGGAGGAGAGAGGCGAGCCTGACAGAACTTCATCACCGCCTTGCGGATCTCGGCATTCTTGGTAATCAGGGCACCCACGCGGATTCCACACTCGCTGTATCGCTTGGATACAGAGTCGATGAGCACGGTATTCTGCTCGATACCCTCCAGGTGCATCGCACTGATGTAAGGGCTGCCGGTATAGATATACTCGCGGTAAACCTCATCTGAGAAGAGGTAGAGATCGTACTTCTTCACCAGGTCGCGAATCTGGTTCATCTCTCTGCGGGTATAGAGATAACCGGTAGGGTTGTTCGGGTTACAGATCAGAATGGCACGGGTGCGCTCATTGATGAGTTCCTCAAACTTCTCCACCTTAGGCAGGGAGAAACCTTCCTCGATGGTAGTGGCGATGGTACGAATCTTGGCACCCGCCGAGATGGCGAACGCCATATAGTTGGCATAGGCAGGTTCTGGCACGATGATCTCGTCTCCTGGGTTCAAGCAACTCATGAAAGAGAAGAGCACAGCCTCAGAACCTCCCGATGTGATGATGATATCATCGGCAGTTACGTTGATATTGAATTTCTTGTAATAATCTACTAGCTTCTCACGATAACTGAGATAGCCCTGACTTGGAGAATACTCCAAGATGGTGCGGTCGATGTGTTTCAGCGCATCGAGACCACACTGTGGAGTAGGCAGGTCAGGCTGACCAATATTGAGGTGATATACCTTTACTCCACGTTTCTTTGCTGCGGCAGCCAATGGAGCCAACTTTCTGATAGGTGACTCTGGCATTTCAAGACCGCGTACAGATATTTCTGGCATCTTTTCTAAATAATTCTTTCTGTTATTAACCCTAGCAAGCAGTTTCCTCTTCCAGGCACGGTACTTATCCAGCCTTATCAGATGAAACAATATCTCGCAATTCGACTGCAAAGATACGTAATTTCATTGAAAATACGTAATAGATTGGGTTAAAATTTGATTTTTTAGTAAAAAACTCTTTATTCTGTTGTTCTTCTCCATTCTTTTTTATAACTTTGCATCATCTTTCGGCGCTTTCACCCTGCCTATCATATAATAGGTGGAAAGGGAAGAGGGGGTCTGGAAAAGGATAATAAAACAAAGATTTTAAACATTAGTAAAAGGAAAAGAAATTATGAGAAGTAGAACAAGCACTTGGTTTGAGACAAAGGTTAAATATCAGAAGACAATGGAGGATGGTTCAGAAAAGGTGGTTTCTGAAGCATACGTAGTTGATGCCCTGAGTTTCACCGAGGCAGAGAGCGCTATTATCGACGAGATGTCTGTCTATGTAAGCGGCGAGTTGAAGGTCAGCGGTATCGGTAAGGCTTGCTATGGAGAGATTTTCTTCAGCGATATTGATGATGATGACAAGTGGTACAAGGCTAAGCTCCAGTTCATCACCATCGATGAAAAGACTGAAAAGGAGAAGCGCTCTAATGTTACATATCTCGTACAGGCTAAGTCTTTGGCTCGTGCACTCCGCTATATCGACGAGGTGATGGGCAAGACCATGATCGACTATGATGTAGTAGGCTTGAACGAGACCAAGCTGATGGATGTTTTCGAGCATCACGCTCCTGGCGAGAAGAAGGAGGAGAAGAACGACGTACCTGAGTACGAGCAGCAGAATCAGTAAAGAAAGGGAGGACGAACTATGTATGATGTAAAAGGAAATCTTCATGAAGTGTTGGGCAGCTTGCCTGCAGGGGTTAGCCTTGTAGCCATCAGCAAGTTTCATCCCAACGAGTTTATTGAGGCGGCGTATGCCGAGGGGCAGCGCATCTTTGGCGAGAGCCATGAGCAGGAACTCGCCAAGAAGGTGGCTTCCCTGCCAAAGGATATCCAGTGGCATTTCATCGGTCATCTGCAAAGTAATAAGGTGAAATACATTGCTCCTTATATCTCCATGATTGAGTCGGTGGATAGCCTGAAGCTCCTGAAGGAGATTAACAAGCAGGCAGCCAAGCACGACCGCGTGGTGAAGGTGTTGCTGGAACTGCATATTGCCGAGGAAGATACCAAGTCGGGGCTTTCGCTCGATGCCTGCCGTGAACTCCTGGAGTCTGGCGAGTGGAGAGAGATGCCTCATGTGCAGATATGCGGCTTGATGATGATGGCATCGAATACCGATGATGAACAGCAGATTGCCTCTGAATTTGATGAGGCTGCCAAGTTCTTCGATGAGGTAAAGGCAAAGTATTTCGCCGATGATGATGCCTTCTGCGAGCGCAGCTGGGGTATGAGCCACGACTATCATATCGCTGTCAAGCACGGCAGTACGATGGTGCGTGTGGGTACTACCATCTTCGGTCCTAGAATCTATTAAAGTTCTAGAATCTATTGAATAAAAGGAAAGAATAAATCCCTAGACGATTGCTGATATCGCCTAGGGATTTTTCTTTTGTTCCTAATGGGAATTGTATCTGATGTTCTTAATGATTGTCTTCATCATTAATGGCATTTGTTATTATCATTAATAGCATTTGTTCTTATCTTTAATGAAAATCTATGTTCATAACTGTTGAACCTATGTTCAGCACTGCTGAACTTAAGTTCAACACTGTTGAACACACATTCAACGTCGCTGAACATAACTTTCTGTTCATAGTATAAGCTTTTCCTCTTAGTATATTACCTTCTTTCCCTTATTGGTGATGTAAAGATGTCCCTTGAGAGGGGTGTCAATCTTCCTGCCTTCCAGGTCGAAGTATTCGGTTGGGGTAGAGGTTGCATCCTTGTCAAGAAGGGTGTTCTCAATACCCGTAGCCTTGAAGTCCTTGAGGTAGTCGAAGCTGACGATGCCGGTAGCCTCATCCTTTGCGATGTTGTAGAGTGGGCGAGTAGTCATCGTGCTCCAGTTGAACTTCACTTCTGTCAGACTGTTGATGTCGCTTCCATCCTTTCCGATTCCATAGGCAGGGAATGGGTCGTTTGCGCAGTTCTCCCAGTATTCGTCTATAGTATATTTTTTGTTACCAACATTTGCCTGGTTGATGATCAGACCATCAGCTGGAACGATGGTTACTCTAGGAATACCGATGGTGTTGTTAGGGCTGTCCGTGAGGTGTACCTGATTGATATCGCCGTAATCGATGCGCCATACCAACAGGCCATAGCCTAGAAGATGCTTGTACCAACCTTCGTTTCTGATGTTCTGGAGGAGAAGAAATTCACCCTTGGCTCTTTCCTTTAATTCCTTCTTTTTCTTATCACTAAGTTCGGTTGAAGAGTAATTCTCGTTGATGCGGAAATTATCTTCGTTCACATCAGCCTCTATCTTGTAAGCTTTTGATGCTAAATCGTATGGTTCCAGGGTATATTGTCCTGCCTGTGTTCCATCGAGCGTGATAGGGGTAGCCCATCCCATCAGCATCTTTTGCCATGGTGTATAAGGGGTAGGACAGTAACCATCGTATGTATATTCGCCTGCATCCATCAGATCCCAGAACTCAGGAGACTGGTTATCGGCATCCTTATACTCGGTATCATAATGATCAGGCAAGCCCATGGTATGAGAGAACTCGTGACAGAAGAGTCCGATGCCATTGATGGAAGGAATTTTTGAATCAGGCGAATCATTCAACTCGTTGTTGAGACCAAAGCGACAGACTCTGCATCCGTTGAAAATCAGGTACTTCAGTGGTGAAATCTCTTTGCCGTTCTCATCATATTTATAGAAATTATCGGTACCCGACTTAGGCCAGAGATAGTCGTCGGAATTGCCGCTGATACTCTGCGAATAGCCGGCATAGATGATGTAAACCAAATCTACGAACTTGTCGCCATCAGAATCATATTTAGAGAAATCAATCTTGTCGGCAACCTTGTTGCAGGCCTCACTGATCATCTGCTTGAAATTCTTATCTGTACCATTTTGAACATTTTTATCATCTGCTCCATAGTATGCAGATTTCTGACTGACAGTAACTGGACCTACGATGTCGAACTGTGGGGTGAATTGCCCCATGCTGCATTCCTTGAAATACTCCTTTACCGAACCGTAGTTGACATCTTCCTGGTTGAATACCGAAACATCCTGACTAGGTACTGCTGTGCTGAAATCGGCATTGAGGTAATGGTTGAAGGTGGCAACGGGGTCGCTGCTCTTGAATTTTACATCCTGGAACTGTACCAGGATAACCAGCGCCTTAGGCGAACCGGTATGAGGAAAATAAGATGGATATGTTGATCCAATGCCGCTTGCTCTAGTCTTGAGGGTATTGATAACTGTAGCTTTTCGGGCATTGAGCGTCTCGGTAGAGATGATTTCGTATTTCCCGTTATCACTCTTCTTCAGCGGAGTGCCGTCGAGAAGCGAGTAATACGAAAAATGCTCATCTCCATGGAGAGTTGCTGATACGATGGTACCATCTACCAATTGTAATTGGGTGATACCTGGTTTCGCCTTGACTGCAAACATGGTAGTGGCAGACATCAAAGCGAGTGTTAGGCATAGGATAATCTTTTTCATCATTATTATGGATTAGTTACTGAATCATTATTATAGATTGGTTCTGGATCCCGCTTCAGAAGGGGCAATTATCTGAAATAGTATTGTCCCTTCTTCTGAGTCTGGTTTCCAAACTCGATGGCGTGATGCGGACAATGGTGATAGCAGGTAAAGCAGGTGAGGCAATCCTTATGGTGCAGCCAGACTGGATATTCGCCATGTCCGCCCTTGATATCACCTACCGGACATACGTTGGCACAGATGCCGCACTTCACGCAGCGGTCTTTCTCTACGTGGAAACGCTTGTCGGTGATGAGTACATTCTCGAAGAAACCACCCACCACCTTGGTGAAGAACCATGGGATAGGTCCTTTGACCAATCGGCTGATGCCTTCCTTGCGGTCGAAGATTTCCTCGCAGACAACGGCAAGTTCCTGTGCAGCATTCTCCTTCTTCCGGATTTCACGCTCCTTCGGATCCACATCCATGAACGGCAGACCGATGTACGATTCCGGCATGATGAGAGAGTAGGAGGATGAAACCTCCGTAATGCCCAGAGCCTGAAGCGATGGGTTCTGGGAAATCACCTCGTTGAGATTCTCTATGGTTAGTCCGATGCTGTCGCCTGCCGTGCAGACGCAATAGGCGAAGGGGCGATTCTTCAGACAGTCATCGGCTTTCGCCTTGTTTCCGCCAGTGGCATCAGATAAATCTCTCAGAATCTTCATCTTGCAGATAAATTCCCTTACCAGTTTCGGCACACGCCAGCCATGTACGGGGAAAACGAATCCGAGCCGTTCATTCTCTTTCAGAATAAACGGCTCGGCTAAGTTATGGCTTGAATCATCTGCCCTCATGTAAGGAGCGATGGATATCAAGTCTTCACGAGTAGCCGCCGCCAGTTTCGACGCCGCCCACTTGGTATTTCCTGTTCCAGAAAAATAAAATATCATATCAAGCTTACTTCTTCTCGTTCATCACGCCCTCTATATAGATGCGAGACATCTCTACATTGCCATTGGTACGAACGGTGATGCTCTTCTTGAAATGACCAGGGAACATACCCTTGCCATTGTAGGTAACACTGATCTGTCCCTTCTGACCTGGAGCGATTGGCTGCTTGGTATAAGATGGCACGGTGCAACCGCAGCTAGCGATAGCCTGGTTGATGACGAGAGGCTTGTTACCCACATTGGTGAAGGTGAATACAGCCTTCTGCACAGGAGCGGTCTCTTCGAAGGTACCGAAGTTGTGCACTACCTTTTCAAACTTGATTTCTGCCTGAGCTGAGGCTGTTGCTACCATAGCTACGAGCATCGTCAAAGCCAATATGATTCTTTTCATCTTTATATCCTTTCTTTATTAAATTTACTTATTGATGTACCTTATTATATATTAATTATATGCTAATTGGATGCAAAAGTACATATAAAGTTTATTATAGCGCTACTTTTTTACATTATTTTATATAATTCTTAAGAAATTTACCAGTTAAGCTGGTTTTGCATGCGGCAACTTCCTCTGGAGTACCGGCTATCACGAGGTTACCGCCCTTGTCGCCGCCCTCAGGTCCGAGGTCGATGATATGGTCGGCACACTTGATGACATCCAGGTTATGTTCGATAACTACCAAGGAATGACCCCGTTCTATCAGCGCCTGGAAAGCATGGAGCAGACGCTTGATATCATGGAAGTGCAGACCGGTGGTTGGCTCATCGAAGATGAAGAGCGTAGGCGACTGGTCTTCCTTGCCGATAAAGTAGGCGAGTTTCACACGCTGGTTCTCTCCGCCGGAGAGGGTACTTCTGGCCGAGCTTGATATAGCCCAATCCAACCTCCTGCAGAGGCTTGAGTTTGCTGACGATGATGCGGCAGGCATCGAAATCGCCCACATGGTGCTGGAGTCTTTCATCGCTGAAGAACTCTATCGCCTCGTTCACGGTCATGTTCAGCACATCATTGATGTTCTTTCCTCCGTAGTGTACCTCCAGAATATCGTGCTTGAACCGCTTGCCCTTGCATGCCTCGCAGGTAAGGGTGAGGTCAGCCATAAACTGCATCTCGATGGTTACGTATCCAGCTCCCTTGCATTCCTCGCATCTTCCGCCCTCGGTATTGAAGGAGAAAAATTGTGGGGTGAATCCCATCTGCTTGGCGAGTGGCTGGTTGGCAAAGAGGGTGCGGATGGCATCGTATGCCTTCAGATAGGTGGCAGGGTTGCTGCGGGTACTCTTGCCGATAGGGTTCTGATCTACAAACTCCACGTGCTTGATGGCATCCACATCGCCTTCCAACGAACTGTATTCGCCAGGGGCATCTGCCACCAGGTCTAGATGGCGGCGGAGAGCAGGATAGAGGATTCCCTTGATGAGGGAACTCTTGCCCGAACCGGATACGCCGGTGATGACGGTGAAGATGTTGAGCGGAATCCTTACATCGATGCCGCGGAGATTGTTCATTCGGGCTCCCTTGATCTCGATGGCTCTGTTCCATGCACGATGACTGGTAGGAACGGCAATCTCCTCCTTGTGGGTGAGATACTGGATGGTGTGGCTCTCCGGGAATTTCTCCAGAAGGGCTTTCTGCTGCTCTGGGTCGGTGGATGAGTATGCGGATGACGGACCGGCATATACCAGTCTTCCACCCAGTCTTCCTGCATCCGGACCGATATCAATAAGGTAATCGGCAGCACGCATAATCTCTTCGTCATGCTCTACCACAACCACGGTGTTGCCCAGCTGCTGCAGCTCTCTCAGTACCTTGATGAGTCGGTCGGTATCTCGGCTATGGAGTCCGATACTTGGCTCGTCGAGGATATACACGCTGCCTACCAGCGAAGAACCGAGGCTGGTGGTCAGGTTGATGCGCTGGCTCTCTCCTCCGGAAAGGGAGTTGGAGAGACGGTTGAGGGTGAGATAGCCAAGTCCTACATCCAGAAGGAATTGCAGACGGTGGGTAACCTCGGTCAAGAGGCGTTTGCCTACTTCTCGCTCATGCTCTGTCAGCTCCAGCTTCTGGAACCATGCGCTGAGATTGGTAATCGACATATCTACCAGTTCGGTGATGCTCTTTCCGCCAATCTTCACATAGTTGGCTTCCTTCTTGAGTCGGGTGCCATGGCAATCCGGACAGATGGTCTTTCCGCGGAATCGGCTCAGCATCACACGGTATTGTATCTTGTACTGGTTCTCCTTCACCATTCTGAAGAATTCGTCGATGCTCACTCGGTCGTGCGGGTCGCGCTTCTTATCCGAAGGCAATCCATGCCAGAGCCAGTCTTTCTCCTTCTGGGTGAGCTCGTAGTAAGGCTTGAAGATCGGGAAGTTGTATGGCTCCGCACGTCGGATGAATTCCTTGAGCCACATGCCCATCTTTTCTCCACGCCAGCATACCACGCATCCATCGTAGAGGCTCATGGAAGTGTTAGGGATGACGAGCTTCTCGTCGATGCCTATCACGCTTCCGAATCCCTCGCAGGTAGGGCAGGCACCCAGTGGGGAATTGAAGGCAAACATGTTGTCGGTTGGTTCCTCGAAGGTGATGCCGTCGGCTTCGAACCGGGTAGAGAAATCGTAGCTGATGTTGCTCGGCAGGAAGAGGAGACGGCAGGCACCGTCGCCCTCATAGAAAGCAGTCTCGGCAGAATCGATGAGGCGGCTGATGTCGTCCTTCTCATTGCTTACCGAAGCACGGTCGATGACGAGGAAGATATCCTCCGGCTTGGCATCGCCCTGGAAATCGTCGATGCGGATGAATTCACCTTTCACCAGAATGCGTGCGTATCCCTCCTGAAGATACATCTCCAGTTGCTTTTCCAGGCTTCTGCCTTCTACGATATGTAGAGGGGCAAGGATTACAAACTTGGTGCCCTTGGAAAACTGTCGGGTGCAGGCAAGCACATCCTCGGTAGTATGGCGCTTCACTTCCTGTCCGCTGATAGGCGAATAGGTCTTGCCGATACGGGCGAAGAGCAGGCGCAGGTATTCATAGATTTCCGTACTGGTGCCCACGGTGGAACGTGGGTTTCGGGAAATCACCTTCTGCTCGATGGCGATGGCAGGAGGTAATCCCTTGATGAAATCACATTCCGGTTTGCTCATTCTGCCCAGAAACTGGCGGGCATACGAAGACAGCGACTCCACATACCGGCGCTGGCCCTCGGCATATAAGGTATCGAAAGCCAATGAAGACTTGCCCGACCCGGAGACTCCCGTAATGGCAACAAACTTGCCTTGCGGTATCTTCACGTCGATGTTCTTCAGGTTGTTGGCTCTCGCCCCCTTGATCTCTATATATTTCTCTTTCCCCATTTTCTTTTTTTACTTTTAAGATTAAGACTTGGGACCTTTTTACCTTTTACCCTTATTCATGGTGATAAGGTTCACCTTTTATAATAGTACATGCGCGATAGAGCGCTTCTGTAAAGATGAGGCGTACCATCTGATGCGAGAAGGTCATCTTGGAAAGGGAGATCTTCTCGTTGGCGCGGTCATATACAGCCTGCGAGAATCCGTAAGGACCCCCGATGATAAATACGAGTCTCCTGGCTGTAGCCTGCTTGCGCTCTATCCATTTGGCAAACTCGATGCTTCGGAACTCCTGTCCGTGCTCATCCATCAGCACCACGGTATCAGAAGGCTGAATCAGTTTCAGAATCAGTTCACCCTCCCGTTCCTTCTGCTGCTGTTCGCTGAGACTCTTGGTGTTCTTGAGTTCAGGAATCGTTGTTATATTGAAGGGCATATAGTGGGTGATGCGCTCGGCATAATCCTTGATGCCCGCAATGAAATGCTTGTTTACGGTCTTGCCGACCAATATCAGTTCAGTTTTCATCTTTTTTTATAGTATCCTTTCTTTTCCAGCTTCGGGTTCTTAGGGAACCATCCCTTCTCGCAGCGTTCTTTCTGTTCGAAGAGTTCCCCGATGCTCCAGAGACAGGAAGCACCCAGCACACCAAGAAGGGCAGAGAAGAGAACATTCGCAACCAGGAAGGCTGCACCCACGCTGATAATACCCGCAACCAGGAACACCCACCAGTAGCGGGTGCCCGTATAATATTCTACCTTGATGACAATAGGGTGGAAGAGTCCTATTATTAAAAAGGTGGAAACGGCGATGATAACGCCAGTATAATATAATTCCATAAGCCTTTTTTTATTACTTTTTTGTTTCAATGTGCAAAAATACAAAAAAAACTCCAATCTTGTTTGGTTTCTCGAATATTTTATATATCTTTGTACGCAAAAAGAGAAATATTGTGCTGTTTTCGGGCACAACCCTCTGATTGAATATTATTAATAACAAAATAGAATCAAACTATGGCTAATAACGCAGAATTGATCAAGCAGTGTGAAGAAAGAGCACAGCAGTGGCTCACACCTGCTTTTGACGAAGAAACTCGTAACGAAGTAAAGGCAATGCTCGAGGCTGAGGATAAGTCAGCACTCGTAGATGCTTTCTATCAGAACCTGGAGTTCGGTACTGGTGGTTTGCGCGGTATTATGGGCGCAGGTACCAACCGAATGAACAAATATATCGTTGGTATGGCTACACAGGGCTTTGCTAACTACATCCTCAAGGCTTTCCCAGGTGAGGAGAACCTTTCTGTTGTTGTAGGCCATGACTGCCGTAACAACTCTCGTCTCTTCGCAGAGACTGTTGCTGCCATCTTCTCTGCTAATGGTATCAAGGCTTATCTCTTCGAGAGCCTCCGCCCAACACCAGAGATTTCATTCGCTATCCGCGAGCTCGGTGCCAAGGCTGGTGTCAACGTTACTGCTTCTCACAACCCTAAGGAGTACAATGGCTACAAGGCTTACTGGAGTGATGGTGCTCAGGTTCTGGCTCCACACGATACTGGTATCATCGAGGAGGTGAACAAGGTTACTATCGACCAGGTGAAGTTTGAGGCTAACTGGGATAAGATTCAGATCATCGGTGGGGGGATGGATTACGACTACATGACAGCCGTTCATTCTGCTATGATTGACCAGGATGTCATCAACCGTCAGAAAGACCTCAACATCGTTTACTCAGCTATGCATGGTACAGGTCGTGTCATCGTGCCTCTCTGTCTGCGTTCTTGGGGCTTCCAGAACATCAATGTAGTTCCTGAGCAGATGGTTGTAGATGGCAACTTCCCTACAGTGGTTTCTCCTAACCCAGAGAATGCTGAGGCTATGACTCTCGGTATGAAGCTCGGTACCAAGTTGAACGCTGACCTCGTAGTTGCTACTGACCCTGATGCTGACCGCCTTGCTATCGTTTGCCGCGATGACAAGGGCGAGTGGATGATCATCAACGGTAACCAGACAGCCATGATGTTCTGCTACTATATCATTGAGAACAAGAAGAAGTTGGGTAAGTTGAAGCCAACAGACTTCCTCGTAAAGACCATCGTTACAACAGAGGTGATTGCTGAGATTGCCAAGAAGAATAACGTAGAGTTGCGCGACTGCTACACAGGTTTCAAGTGGATTGCACGCGAGATTGCTATCTCTGAGGGCAAGCAGCAGTACATCGGTGGTGGTGAGGAGAGCTTCGGCTTCCTGCCATACGACAAGGTACGTGATAAGGATGCTCCTGCATCTATCTGCCTGATTTGTGAGATTGCTGCCTGGGCTAAGGATCAGGGCAAGACTCTCTACGATCTCCTGATGCAGATCTATGCAGAGTATGGCTTCAGTAAGGAGTTTACAGTAAACGTGGTTCGCCCAGGTAAGACTGGTGCTGACGAGATCAAGCAGATGATGGCAGACTTCCGTGCTAACCCTCCAAAGGAGTTGGGTGGCAGCAAGATTGTTACCTGGAAGGACTACCAGAGCTTGGAGGCTAAGCATGCTGACGGCAGTGTAGAGAAGCTCGATATGCCTACAACAAGCAATGTACTCCAGTGGTTCTGCGATGACAATACCAAGGTAAGCGTTCGCCCTTCTGGTACAGAGCCTAAGATCAAGTTCTATATTGAGGTAAAGGATCCTTCATTCAAGTGCGCTGGCTGCTACAACCGCTGCACAGCTGCTGCAATGGATAAGATCGAGGCTATCAAGAAGAGCTTGAACCTGGATTAATAAAAGCAATTGAACTTTATATGAATGTGTGGGGGAGAAGTCTTCGCCTGCACATTCCTCTGAAAGATATTTTTTTTTGATGCATTATTTTGCTCCAACATTAAATAATGCAATTTCTCGGCGAGAAGTCATCCTGACTTCTCGCCATTTTGAATTTGATAGGTATATGGATAATAAGAGAAAGATCATAGCCCTTTTGATGGGACTTTCGCTAGGGGGGCAGTCTGTCTATGCCCAAGGGTATAGCTGTGGCAACGTGTCTCTGTTTTGTTCGCCCGATACACTCAGGGGTGCCCAGATAGGTGCCTTTTCCAGTGTGGTTCGCCAGCAGATGCGTGGTGTGAGCCTGGCTGGTATCATCAATTCGGTGGGTGATGATATGCGCGGCGTGCAGGTTTCGGGTGTTTCCAATGTGGTGAAGGGTGGCAATGGTGTGCAGTTGTCTTTATTTAATAATGTGTCCAGTTCTCCGTTCCGCGGCGTGCAGCTGAGTGGACTTTCCAATATTTCCATGGGTATGAAGAGAGGCTTGCCGATTGCAGCAGCCAATGTCAGTTCTTCCTATATGCGTGGCATGCAGTTGGGCGGCTACAATTATGCTGATACCCTGAATGGTTCTCAGATTGGTTTGTTTAATGTTTGCCTTAACCATCCTCGTGGTGTGCAGATTGGTGTCATCAACTATAGCCGGGATACTGTAGCCCATAAGATAGGACTGGTAAATGTGAACCCAAAGACGCGTATCGACTATATGTTTTATGGCGGTTCTGCTACCAAAGCCAATCTTGCCATCAGATTCCGCAACCGGAGTACGTATAATATCCTGGGTATCGGAACCCATTATTTCGGATTGGATGAGAAGTTTTCGGGTGCCTTGTTCTATCGCATCGGTCAGTATTTCCAGTTATCGCCTAAGTTTTCCCTGAGTGGTGATCTGGGTTTCTATCACGTTGAATCGTTTCAGGAACATTCTCAGGATAAGCCGGAGCGGCTCTATTCGCTGCAGGCTCGCATCAATGCCGACTATCAGTTGGGCAGATACACCAGTGCCTTTGCCTCTGTGGGCTATGGGGATACCCATTATTATCATGGTGGCAGGTATCGCCGTCGTGCCATTGTAGAAGCAGGCTTGGCTGTGCGCCTCCAGCGCACTTCATCTTTTGGAAATGTGTCTGGCAGGAAGGAGAATGAATATGATATGGAGGCATGGAAGGAAGGAACCATTTTTGCCTTCGATGATCCGGAGCGACAGAAGAAGCATCCTTGGAAGGCTGCCTTGGAAGCTTTTGCCATCAATGTGGGTGTGCAATGCTTCGACCAGTTTGTGATGAACGAGGAGTTTGCCAAGATTTCCTTCCATAGCATCAAGCACAATATAGAAACGGGTTTTGTTTGGGATAACGACCAGTTCTCTACCAATCTGTTTGCCCATCCCTACCATGGCGGACTCTATTTCAATGCAGCAAGAAGTCATGGCATGAATTTCTGGGAATCGGTGCCATACTCTTTCTGTGGAAGTTTGATGTGGGAGACTACCTGCGAGATAGAACCGCCTGCCATCAACGACCTGATGGCTACTACTTTTGGTGGTATTGCCATCGGAGAGGTGACGCATCGTGTGAGCAATCTGGTATTTGATGACCGCCTGTCTGGTTTCCCTCGTTTCATGCGAGAGTTCCTGGGAACCCTCATCTGTCCGATCAAGGGATTAAATCGAATCTTGAGTGGCGATGCCTGGCGGGTGAGAGGCAAATATTATAAATATCACGATTACCAGCGCAGTCCTGTCAGTTTCTTTGCATCGGCAGGTTACAGATACCTCGCAGACAACAATACGCTGTTCCGTGGTGAGGGCAATCCATACGTCCGTTTCAATCTGGTTTATGGCGATCCGTTTGATGGCGAAACCACCAAGCCATACGACTACTTCACATTGGATGCCACTTTCGGCCTGAGCAGCAACCAGCCTCTGATTACCGGTCTGCATCTTCTGGGAAGATTGTGGAGCGTACCGGTGGAGGTGAGCAAGGGCACGGAGATGGAGTTCGGTATCTTCCAGCACTTCAACTATTACGATTCGCAGCCGGTGAAGGATGGTACCAGTCTGGTGCCTTACCGCATATCTGAGGCAGCCTCTTTCGGTCCTGGCATCATCTACCGCTTCCCTCAGGTGGGCAATCTCACCAGGTTTGAGCAGCGTGTCTTCCTGGATGGTATCCTGCTGGGTGGAAGTCTGACCGATTATTATAATGTGATAGACCGCGACTACAACATGGGTAGCGGTTATAGCGTGAAGGCTATCAGTTTCATGGAGTTCGGCAAGGTAGCTACCTTCCAGATAGGTGCCGACTATTATCGCATCTTCACCTGGAAGGGATATGAGGGAAAGGATCTGGCAACGACCGATCCGCTCTATCTCAATGCCCAGGGCGACAAGGGAAATGCATCTCTGCTGGTGCTGAATGCCCGCTTCGGTCTGGTGCTGTCCAATCGGCTGAACCTGGACTTCAATGTGTCCAACTATTGGCGTGATACCCATTACTCATATCATGACGATGTGAAGTCTAAAACCTTTGATATGAGTCTGGGTTTGCAATACAAGTTCTAGGAGCAGTCGTCTTATTAGTAGATATTTAGCCGATTTTTAGCAGAAATTAGGGGTGCAAAGGGAAACTATATACATAAAAATGTAGAAAAATCGCAAAAAGTTTTGCATATTTTCTGGATTTATATTACCTTTGCACCCATATTTCAAACATAAAACATAGAATTATACTCTTATGGGAGGCATTTTCGGAACTATTTCCAAGAAAAGCTGTGTCGCAGACCTTTTCTACGGCACCGACTACAACTCACATCTCGGTACACGCCGAGGCGGTTTGGCAACCTACAGTAGTGAGAAGGGCTTCGTGCGCTCTATCCACAACTTAGAAAGTTCTTATTTTAGAACGAAGTTTGAACCTACACTCGACAAATTCGAGGGTGCGACATCGGGTATCGGTGTGATTAGCGATACAGATGCGCAGCCATTGATCATGAATTCTCATCTTGGTCGCTTTGCCATTTGCACAGTAGCCAAGATATTAAATAAGGATGAACTTACTCAGCACCTGTTGGATAAGAACATGCACTTTGCAGAGATGTCTTCAGGAAGTACCAACCCAACCGAGTTGGTGGCTCTTCTCATCATCCAGGGAAAGAATTTCCGCGAAGGAATCGAGAACGTGTTCCATCATATCAAGGGTTCCTGCACCATGATGATCCTTACAGAGGATGGCATCATCTGTGCCCGCGACAGTTGGGGACGTACACCTCTTATTATAGGCAAGAAGGAGGGTGCTTATGCAGCTTCCAGTGAGACCACTTCATTCCCTAACCTTGACTTCGAGACAGCACACGAGGTAGGTCCTGGCGAAATCGTGAAGATTACTGCTGAGGGTATGGAGCAGATCCGTCCTGCCAACAAGAAAATGCAGGTTTGTTCTTTCCTCTGGGTATATTATGGATTCCCAACTTCTACCTACGAGGGCAAGAATGTAGAGGAAGCCCGCTTTAGCAATGGCTTCAATCTTGCCAAGACAGATGATGTAGAGGTAGATTGCTGCAGCGGCATTCCTGATTCTGGTACAGGTATGGCGATGGGATATGCTGCCGGTAAGGGCGTGCCTTACCAGCGTTGTATTGCCAAATATACTCCTACCTGGCCTCGAAGCTTTACACCTAGCAACCAGAGCATGCGCTCTCTGGTAGCCAAGATGAAGCTGATTCCTAACAAGGCTATGTTGAAGGGTAAGCGTGTGTTGTTCTGCGATGACAGTATCGTGCGTGGTACCCAGCTTCGCGACAATGTGAAGGTGCTTTTCGATCAGGCTGGTCTGAAGGAATGCCACATGCGTATCGCTTGTCCTCCATTGGTTTATGGCTGTCCTTTCATCAACTTTAC
>ENA-OOSI01000028-OOSI01000028.1-human-gut-metagenome-genome-assembly--contig:-NODE-28-length-50874-cov-3.021921_pt1 | contig 50874 bp, 35 predicted proteins | sample MGYA00241171_ERZ501200 | MGnify/ENA primary metagenome ERZ501200 (study PRJEB25962, sample SAMEA2042554) | human gut metagenome | biome: human gut; feature: human-associated habitat; material: faeces...
TGAGATGCTCCGTTTCTACCAGATGGGAACCGCCATTCTCACGAAGCAACCTTGCATAAGTGGAACTATCGAATATCTCATTCTCCTCCAAGCCATACCCTTCTGCGGCCAATTTATCACAATAGAAGATACAGGTTTCCCAGGCATTCAATTCCTTGCTGCGATTCTCACCAGCCGTTCCACCATTGAGCAGAGAAGCACCATCGGCAGTCTGAACTACAAAGTGGATTTTCTTACCTTTAGGACGTTTCTTATATCCTCTGGTCCAATCATCAAACGTATAGATTTCAGCATTGAAAGCCAACTTTGCCAACAGGAAGTTGATTACCGGTTGCGTGATTCTTCCCTCATAAACTCCAGCATTGGCACTATGCTCATTCGGAAGATAAGGCAACGCCTGCTGCAACTCACTGAAGATAAAGCGGAACACCTCGCTCCTTTCGCTTTGCGCACAGAGGTTGACGTCGGTAAGCGAAGCCACGGCAATGCCCGAAGCCGCCTCATAGATGGCCGCCTCGCCAGAAGACAGAATCACGGGAATCCTGCCAAAAAGCTCCATCGCCTCGTAATACATCATAGCTCTGATGGCACGCACCTCAGCCTTAAACTGGTCTTTTTGATTCACAGAGAGCAAATCAGACTTGTAATCGATGATATCAAGCGACTGATTCGCCTTTCCTATCACCTGATAGAGATGACTCCACACTGCATAGAGCGAGTCTTCCTCCTCGCTATGCTCTACAAAGTCTATGTCCTGATAGAGAGAAGATACGGTATGGTTGTAGATTTCAGACGCAGAACCATACATGGCATTCCCGTCGAGCTGCTCCTTAGGATGCTCATTCGCACAAGAAGAGAATACCATGACAGTCCCCAGTATGAGGACCCAAATGCAAATACGCGAAATCTTCATAACCATATCTACAGTAATTTGGGTAAAACATAATCCAACTGCAAATATACAAAAAAGAAAGATAGAAGATGTAAAAATAGCAGAAAACTTACGCAAAATTTGCGTATAGGCTGAAAGAAACGGAAAAAGGAAGCCAAGACAAATACAAACTTGTCCGACTTCCTTTTGTTTCATTTATATAAACGAGAACCACTATACCAAGGTTCCGTGCTTATCTATGTTAATTATCTCTTCACTCTCAATCCATTCTCGATGCTAGAAAGTTCATCGAAGAACTCGGCATCGATCTTCAGTCGCTCCTCTACCTTGGCGCAACTGTGGATAACCGTGCTATGATCGCGATTACCAATGAGTTTGCCCACTCTGGAAGCAGGCATTTTGATGAGTTTCTGAGCCATGAACATCGCCACCTGACGCGCCTCCACGTACTCACGCTTGCGGCTCTTACTATTGACTGCAGCCACCGTTACCTTGTAATGATTGCAGACCGCCTCAACGATTTCATCGAGGGTGAGCACCTTGTTGCTCTCCTCAACCTTGACGGCACGCTTGATGACACGCTCAGCCAGTCGGATATCGATGCTGCTGTTATATACGATACTGTAAGCCAGCAAACCATTGATGGCACCCTGGAGATCACGCACACTGCCGTTGCAGGTCTGTGCGATGAAGGAAACCACATCCTTCGGAATCTTCAGTCCATCCTTGCGCACCTTGTTGCTCACGATATCGACGCAGAGTTCCACATTCGGCTTCTCCAGCTCCGCCACCAGTCCACAAGAGAAACGGGTGATGAGTCGGTCTGGCATATCCTTGAGCTCTACCGGAGGTCGATCGCTCGCCAGAATGATACGCTTTCCGTTGCGGAAGAGGTGATTGAAGATGTGGAAGAAGGTATTCAAGGTCTTCGCCTTGCCTGCCCAATCCTGCACATCATCCACGATGAGCACATCGATAGACTGGTAGAAATTGATGAAATCATTGCTCGCATTATGCAGCACCGCATCGGTATATTGTGTCTGGAAGAGGCGGGCACTGACATAGAGCACACGCTTCTGCGGATACATCTGCTTGGTTTTCAGTCCGATGGCATTCACCAGGTGAGTCTTTCCGCTACCAGAAGGACCATAGATGAACATCGGGTTGAACTGCGTGGTATTCGGATGCTCAGCGATAGACAATCCCACCGAACGTGGCAGCTTGTTGCTGTCACCCTCCATATAATTATTAAAGGTGAGTTTCGGATCAAGTTGGGTGTCAATGTCTTCAGGCTGCTGTGGTTCTACCGGGTTAGCCTGTGTCTGGGGGTGGGGGGGGGGCCTGTGTCTGTGGCTGTTGTGCCAATCTCTTGCGCTCAGCCTCATCAATATCAGCCGGATCAGCTTCCACATCCTGGGTCAACCTGTGTTCCTTATCCGTTACCACACGATAAGTGAGCCGGATGCCATCGCCGAAATTGCGATGAAGGACCTTGCTCAACAAGCCAACATAGTTCTGTTCCAAGTATTCATATACAAATGGACTTGGAACTTGAACCAACAGAGTCTTGGTCGAAGGCTTGTACGACTCAAAGACTATCGGTCGAAACCATGTATTATACTGCTGCTCTGACACATTATCCTTTATAAGCAAAAGACTATTGTCCCAAAGCGCTTTTGGACTTGCTAACATTGACACTATTTACTACTTATTTTAATTGATTTTTTACCTTAACACTACATCAGATTGCACCACCTGATGCAAATCGACTGCAAAATTACAAAAAAAAGCCCAAAGTAGCAAATCGGGCTATTTATAATATTTTAAGACTCCCCTGATAACTATCTCATAATCAAGCAACTAAGAAAGTTATCCACAATTGCGTTTTAGGGGCGGTGAAACAATTTTGAAACACCCCGAAATAGCTAAAAAACAACAAGTTCTGTAGCTATTCCGGGGCGTGAAACATTGCCTTTGTTATTTAGACAAAATTTATTTTGGCATTTTCCTCAAAGAAGCCTTTAAAACGGCATATCCGAGTCTCTACTTGTCTTTCCTTCCAAAAACAGAGAAGTGAACATAGCGCTTTGGATGCGCCTTGAGATCGATGACCAGAGAGTCGGCATGCGACATGGTTGAGTTCAGATTCTCATAGAGGCGGGTATCGTTCATGAGGAGACCGAGGCTACCCTTTCCGCTGTTCAACTGCTCGGTGAACTTCTGTGCACCATCTAGGGTGGCATTCACACGGTCGAGTGTGCCCTGCACATCGAGGCTCGCCAGATTAGAGGTGAGTCGGTTGGTATTGTCGAGAACGCCATTCGCCTTCTTCATCATACCCGGAACCTGCTTGTTCAATCCAGCCATCAGGGTATTCAGCTCACGGGTGGAAACGGTGAGGTTGCTGGTGATGGTCTCCACATTGTGGAGGGAAGCAGCCAGAGCAGGATCAGCCAGGAGTGCATTCACACTGGTGAGGATGGAATCCAGCTTAGGCAGCATCTTCTCGACTACCGGAATCATTTCGGCAGCCTTGCCCATCATACCGGAATTTACCATACCAGGGATGATGCCGCCCGGTTCGATACGCTCGCGAGGATTGTTGGCAAGCAGGAGACTAACCTGGAGATTGCCCATGATATCCTTAGAAATCTCTGCGGTACTACCCGCAGGGATTCTCAGATCCTTGTTGATATCCACCTTGACCTTGATGGGACCCTTTCCGGAATAGTCGAAATCCAGCTGATCCACGGTACCCACCTTGTAGCCATCGGCATAGATAGGGGTAGAAGCACCCATCCCCTGGATGTCATCAAACGTCATATAGTAGGTGTTATTGGTAGAGAACAAGTTGATGCCTTTCAGAAAGTTGATTCCGAAATACATCACCAAGATACCTACAATAGCGACCAACGCTATCCTAATTTCCTTTGTCAGTTTCATATTTATCTATTTTTGTTCTTTTTATTATACCTATTTTATATAGAGCGAATCACAGGCTGCCCGAAAGGGAACTACCGGTTGCCCGGGAAGTGGATGAGCTACCGGTTGCGGTTCTGCTTGAACTCCCGGATAGCCTGGTTCACGTCATATTTCTGTCCGTTCTTGAAGGCGATGATGAAAGCCTCCGGAAACTTATCCAGCTTTTCCTTGCGCAGGCGATAGATCTCGTTGTAATTGGTGGATGCACCCAGGGTGTATTTCACCAGATTACCTTCCTGGAAACTATCGTAATCGGTTTCGCCCTTGAAATGAGCATCGCCCTTGCGAAGGTTTCTACTACCTACAAAAATCTGAAGCTTGAAGACCGGCGCATCAGCTACCTCAGCCTTCTTCACTTTCTTCTCCACCCGCTTTGGCTGTTCAGGCGTTGCCTCTTCACGCTTCGGCTGCTTTCCCCTCGTTACGGCACGAGTCTTAGGCGCAGGTTCCTGATCCGGAACAATCTTCGGGATATTCACTTCTTCGGAATCCTTGGCACGATAAGGAACGGAAACCGATCTATCGTACTTATTCTTGTATTTTGCGAAAGCCTCGTAGATGCCACGGGCGATATCATCCACTCTGCTGTCATTGTTGAGCAGGCGCTCTTCATCAGGAGTTGTGATGAAACCCAACTCAATGAGGCAGCCCGGCATGGAAGTCTCTCTCAAGACCAGGAATCCCGCCTGATGCACGCCCTTGTCGGGACGGTTGGCACCATCGCAGACACCTCGCTGAATCATTCGTGCCAGATCTACGCTGCGCTCCATATTCTTGCCCTGGATGAACTCGAAGATGATATAGCTCTCAGAAGAGCGGGGATCGAAGCCCTGATATCTCTGCTGATAGTCCTTCTCCATCGAGATGACGGAGTTTTCCCGCATCGCCACATCGAGATTATCCTTGGCACGGTGCATACCGAGGGTATAGGTCTCGAAGCCACGAGCCACCTTTCCTGCCGGCAAGGCATTGGTATGCACGGAGATAAAGAGATCGGCATTGGCACGGTTGGCGATATTCGCACGCTCATTGAGCGGGATGAAGACATCCGTCTTGCGGGTATAGATGACTCTTACCTCCGGGAGATTCTGCTCCACATACTTACCGAAGCGCAAGGCAACGGCAAGATTGATATTCTTTTCCTTGGATATGGCTCCGAGTGCTCCGGCATCATGGCCACCATGACCGGGGTCGATGACCAGCGTGAACCGCTTATTGGCAGCTAACGATGTCATTACAAACATGCACATCAAAGCCCATATCAGTGTTACTTTCTTACACATACTTTCTGATGATTTTGCAAAATTACTACTTTATTATCAGAAAACCTAATTCTAACTATAAGTTTTATCATTTGTTAATACAACCTCTACCCCTGCGCCGTCGCTATCGGCCCCCATCGGTGGATTCACCTTGGTGATAGAGAGTTGGAGTTTCTGGATTTCCGGGAAATCGGAAAAGAGTCTATGGGCGATTCTGCCTGCCACATGCTCCAGGAGCTTGCTGGGCACCGCCATTTCCTCTCTTACCTTCTGATAGACCTCGGCATAATTGAGGGTTCCCTGAAGATCATCGGTTTTCATGGCAGAAGAAAAGTCATAATCCAGCACCAGGTTGACAAGATAATCGTTGCCAACGATTCCCTCCTGCGGCAATACGCCATGGAAAGCGTGGAAACGCACATTCCTGAGGTATATCTTACTGCTCATCAATTTCATCTTCAGTCTCCTTATAATCTATTCCGTTTTCCAAGTTATCTATTCCATTTTCTTCATAGAGGTACTTCTTCAAGGCTCTTTCCACGCCCACCCGCCAGGTGTTGAGGGTTTCGGAGGTGAGCTGCAGCTGATTGACCAGCTTGATGACGTGGGCAACCGGCATGCGATAGCGCAGAACGCCGGATATGAGCTTGGCATAGTTCCAATACTCGGGATTGAACTTCTCGCTCAATCCTTCGACGGTAATCTTGTAGCCACGCTTGTTGACAAACTGGAAATCATATCTTTTCTGTCCTTCCGGGAGCACCGTCTTGATGATCCTGCCCTTGGTGACAGACTTGGGGAGCATGATGCCTTCATCCTCATCCTGTAAACCGGTGAATATCTCGTAGGGATGACCATTGAGCAATCCGACCAAAGCCACCCATTTCTCCTTATTGTTCTGGTATCTTACCACATCGCACTCCAATTCCTTAGGTCGAACCTCAACCACTTCCGGGCTGCCGATTGATTTCTGTGTTTCTTCGGAAACAAGTTTCGCCAATGGCTGATGGAGCTTATGCCAATCGACATTCTGCGCATCGAAATGCTCGTGCAGGTCAGCCAATCGGGTCTTCAAATCTTTCATCAAGGCGTGGCTCGCCTCTTCGAAAGTCATATTTTCAGTATATTCCATATTAAACGTTTAATAATTAGCTGCAAAATTAAAACAATATTTCTAAAATATGAAACGTTTGAGCAGATATTTCATCAAAAAACGCACGAAAAGCGCATTATGAAGCAAAAAATGTAAAAGAACCGTGTTCTTTTTAGGAAACTTTCATTATCTTTGCAGAAAATAAGAATATGATAGAGAAATATAAAAAAGAAACAAGATATGGAATCAATCAAGAAAAGAACCTCGATTCGCAAATATGCAGACAGAGAGGTAACAGATGAACTTTTGAACCAGTTGCTGGAAGAGGCGATGCGTACTCCTACCATGGGAAACCTGCAGCTCTACAGCGTAGTGGTAACCCGCAGCGAAGAGGGAAAGAAGGCTTTGGCACCTGCCCACTTCAACCAGCCGATGGTGACAGGTGCTCCTGTGGTACTCACCATCTGCGCTGACTACCGCCGCACCACCCTCTGGGCAGAAAACCGCAAGGGAACCCCGGGATACGACAACATCCTCTCGTTTATGAATGCGGCTACCGATGCCCTGCTCTTCACGCAGACCTTTACCAATCTGGCAGAAGAAGCGGGTCTGGGAACCTGCTTCCTGGGCACCACGGTGTATATGCCGAAAATGATCATCGACACCCTGAAGTTGCCGAAGCTGGTAATGCCAGTGGCTACCCTTACCATCGGATGGCCGGATGAACAGCCTGCCCAGAGCGACCGTCTGCCATTGAGAAGCATCATACACAACGAGCATTTCGAGGATTATACCCCAGAAAAGATTGATGACTTCTATGCCGAGAAGGAAGCACTGGAAGAGAACCAGGAGTTTGTACGCATCAACAACGTAGAAACATTAGCCCAGGTTTTCACCGATATCCGATATACCAAGAAGGATTGCGAAGCCATGAGCGTCGGATTCCTCGATGCCCTCAAGCAGCAGGGATTCCTCAAGTAAATAAAAAAAGCGCATCAGAATCTGATGCGCTTTTTTTATTTTACTTTCAGTTTTACTTATTGAAACCTGTAATCTCTACATAAGGAGCCTGACCTCTGCCATCCTCATCACGATAAGATACCTTGATAGTCTTGCGCTCGTTAGGCATCAGACTGAAGTAGTTATCGCTATAGATAACAGGGAGAATCTGCTCACCATCACCACCCTTCAGGTTCAGGCGAACCAAGAGAGCAGGAACATTGCCGGTATTGCGGATTTCTACCTCGCCAACCCACTCTTCGCCCTGCTGAACGAAACGCTTGCCGCTGACAGCAACCTCTGCCTTTGGCAACTTAGAGAGTGCCTGGAGGTTATCCTCCTCCTTACCCATTACATAGAAGTTGTCAGAAACCACCTGGTTGTTCTGCTCAAGAATCAACTTGATGTAGTAAACCTCCTCATCCGGTTCGCTTACGCTAACGGCATCAAGGGTCTGGTCTTCTGCCACATTCACTTCCTTACTATCCTCCTTGATCAACTTTCCGTACATATCAAAGACCTGAGCCTTGGCAACCAAGCCATTCTTGGCACCACCGGCGAAGTTAACCACCTCGGCAACCTTCTTCACAGGGTTGTACTGGATATGCAATGGTTCGCAAGCCTTCTTCACGCCAAAGTATGCTGCAGTTGGCTCGAAGTAATAATCATAGGTACACCATACCATGCTTGGCCAGCAGGCATGACTCATCCAGATGAGCAGACCAAGACGGTCCTGCTGAGAAGACTCGTACATCGCACGGTAGCCATCATAGTTGAGCCACTGTGCCCACTTGGTAAACTGCTCAGCACTCTGAGGCTTGCCATAACGTTTTTCCATGATGTTGTTGAAAGACTCACCCCCCTGGGCGCCCTTCAATGTATAATCATGCTGTCCCCAAGCATCGCTCTGAGGCCACAGATGCTCCGGTTCCATCATTCTGCTCAGAGACTCGAAGGTAGGCACATTTGGCATACCACGCTCTGAATGCAGCTTATGGCTCTGGTTAGCGAAGTAGAAAGACGGTGACTTCATCTGGTAAGGACCATGACCGCTCACACCCAGGTCGGCAGAGCTAGGAATATACCCCAACTGTGGATGGATATCCTTGACCTGCTCTCTCAGCACCTTGTCGATGGATGCAGGAGGGAAGCCCTCGTTTCTACCGCAATAGATACCGATACAAGCATGGCTGCGGATGCGGGAGATGTAATCGGCAGAGTTCTCAAGGAACATCTTGTCGTCATCAGGATCCGGTCCGTCCCATGGGTTAGCCAACCAGAAGTCCTGCCAGATCATGATACCATACTTATCGCATGCCTCATACAGTTCCTCATCACCAATCTGACCCACCCAGTCGCGAATCATATTGTAGTTCATCTCCTTATGGTAGCGAACGGCAGCATCGTACTCACGTCCACGGTAGTTGAGGTTGGTCTCAGAGAATCCCCAGTTACCACCCAGTGGGTTCAATCTCTTGCCATTGATATAGATCTTGGTCTGGGTATCCAGGTCGGCATAGCTCATCTGGCGGATACCCGCCTTATAGTTGACCTCAGAGATTACCTCGCCTGAAGCCTTGTCAGAAACCTTGAAACCGGCATCATATAAATAAGGAGAACCATAGCCGTTAGGCCACCAGAGATTCATGCGCTGGTTCTTGAGCTGAGGATAATCAGCTGGAGCGAAAGCCACCTCACGCTTCTCGTTTGGCTGCAGGCTAACTTCCTGCTCAAACTGGATCTTACCGATAAAACCGGAAAGCTTCACAGTCTTAGCCACGGCATCTGCATTCTTCAAGAAGACAGATGGAGTCATGGTTGCCAATGTATCCGGCAGATTCAAAGTAGATGTTACCAGCGGATCGGAAACGCTCACACCGTTATCGTGGGTGAGATAGACATCATTCCAAATACCGATTTCACGACCAGGGGTATTGGTAATCCAGTCCCAGCCGATAGATGCGTGGAAGGTTGGGTTATCAGCACCCAACTCACCACCGTTGAGGTCAGTATTCTGGAGATTCTTCTGCTTCACTACGCCGAAGTGGGCATTCTTGATGACATGCACCTCGAGCTTGTTGGCACCCGTCTTCAACTTCTTGGTCACGTCGATGCGAGAGCGGATAAAGGCACCGTCGATTCTGCCAATCTTCTCACCATTGAGGAGGATATCCGCCTTCCAGTTGATACCATCGAAGTTGAGATAGGTATGCTGGTTTCTGTTGGCAGATGGCTGATGGTTGATGGTAGTACGATACCAGAAATCAGAGTTGAAGAACGACTCGGAAATCTGTCGCATATTATCATCGTAGCGGTTATCAGGCACCGCACCGATATTCATATAGCTGGTGAGCACGGTACCAGGAACGGTAGCCTGAATCCAGGCATCACTTCCCTCACGGCGCAACTGCCACTGATTGAGCATCTGCTTGCCATCCTTAGAAGCCAAAGTGTTGGCTGCCTCGGCACGCAAGCCACCCTTACCCATCACCTGCATCTCAGACAAGGCATAGCGACCGGAAGCATCCGGCTGGGTAAGCAGCAATCTCACATATCTGCCATGACCCTTGCAAGCCACCTTCTCGGTCAAGCCCTTCTGCTTCTGCTGACCCAGTGTAGCGATATCATTCCAGTTTCTGGCATCATAGGAAACCTGGATCTTGCCCTGACGAGCCTTGTTGACCCAGAAGAGATTCACCTGGTCGAAATCAGCCACAGTACCCAGATCTACATAGAGCCACTGGGCATTCTTAGCCAATTCGGACTTCCAAACACTGGAGAAGTGCATGGATGGACGCCATGAAGTGGTATTATCGATGAGTTTGACGCGCCACCACGCAGCACCCGGCATAGTAAATTCGATGCGTACGTGCTCGTAGTTGCCCGGTTTCTTCAAAGGAATGGAAACATTCAGTTTGCGGAGCGGCAGGCGCACCACATCCTGGAACTTGTTTGGGTCGGAACTTACCTGCTGTTTGGTAGCCTCGCCAGGAAGTCCGGTGCCTTTCTCTTCTCCCAGCACCTCCCATTTCTGACCATTGTGTGACCCCATCACACGAATCACATACCCCTGAGTAGCCTTGTCCTGATAGTAAGCCAATTCACCTGTAAGCTTCAGGTTTCTGAGGTTTACCTTCATGGCTTCCCAATTGAACTCAGCAAAAGCCTTCTCGCCCTTGATATACTGACTGGTGACCGTGTTGCCATCAATCATCTTCTCCTTGTCACGGTTGGACAACTCGCCTTCATTCGTTCTTACACTCAGGAAGGAAGGAGCCTTGCTGGTGATGATACCATCTGTTACCAGATGACCTGTAAGATTGAAATCGGCATTCGAGGAAGTATATACCATACGGTTCAAGGCAATGTTCCTATAGGTATCATCCTTCACCATTTGAGGAGCCGTAAACTGAGACGGGCGTCCCGGATACTGTCCGATACCCCTTGTCCCGGTCTGATCGTCGGCATAAGTCAAGCCCAGAGTCTGGCTGAGTAAAGCTATAACCACAACTGCTTTCTTCATTATTTTTTTTAAGTTTAAGTAATATACTAAGTTTTGTGCAAAGTTACAAAAAAAAAACTATACGTACAAATATTTTAAACCAATTTATTTATTCTTGCGTATTTTAGGGGCAAAAAATACCCAATGCCTTATAAATACAAAGAAAAAGCGCAACAGGCAAATCGTCTGTTGCGCTTCTATCATTAAATTTCAATTGAACTAGTACTCATTTCATCTTTAATCCTGGTAATAAACTCTCTTCACTCGGTTGCTGATGGTGGTCAGCACTTCGTAAGGAATTGTCTCCAGAATATCACTCAACACCTGAACAGGAAGATGCTCGCCGAAGATTTCCACGCTATCACCTTCCTTGCAGTTGATGCCGGTGACATCGATCATCGCCACATCCATACAGATGTTGCCTACATAATCAGCCTTCTGACCATTAACCAGACAGTAGGCATGGCGATTGCCGAGACGGCGGTTCAAGCCATCAGCATATCCGATAGGAATGGCAGCGATGACACTGTCCTTATCGAGGATGGTCTTGCGACTGTAACCAACACTATCGCCCGCCTTCACGTTGTGCATCTGGAGAATGGTAGTCTTCAGGGTGCTCACGCAGTTGATGGTCTTGTTGTTGCGGGAGTTGATGCCATAGAGTCCGAGACCCAGGCGGCACATATCCAACTGGCGCTCCGGGAAGTGCTCGATACCTGCCGAATTGCAGATATGGCGCAGGATCTTATGGTCGAAGGCAGCCTGCAACTGTCGGCTTCCCTTATCGAAGAGTTCAAACTGATGGGCAGAGAAATCATCGAAACTATCATCATCGCTTCCCACGAAGTGAGAGAAGACAGAACGAGGAATGATGGCATTCTGATGCTTCAGCTTACCGATAAGCTCCTCCATATCGTTTTCAGGATCGAAACCCATACGATGCATACCGGTATCGAGCTTGATGTGAACAGGGAATCCGGTGACACCCTCCTTCTCTGCAGCCTTGATGAGCGCATCGAGCAATCGGAAAGAATATACCTCAGGCTCCAGGTCGTAATCGAACATGGTCTTGAAGGCTGTCATTTCCGGGTTCATGATCATGATGTTGCTGGTGATACCGTTCTTGCGAAGGGTGACACCCTCATCGGCAACAGCCACAGCCAGATAATCTACACGATGATCCTGCAGGGTCTTGGCAATCTCTACCGCTCCGGCGCCATAGCCATCCGCCTTGATCATGCAGACCAGTTTGGTTTCCGGCTTCATGAAGGCACGGTAGTAGTTGAGGTTGCCAACCACCGCATTCAGGTTGACCTCGAGGGTGGTTTCATGCACCTTCTGTACCAGCTGTTCGGTAAGCTGATCGAAACCAAACTGGCGGGCACCCTTCAGGAGGATGACCTCATCGCGGAGGGAGGCAAAGACCTCGCTATTGATAAACTCCTCCACATTCGGGAAGAAGAACTTTTCTGAAATCTGAATCGTATCATGCTGTTTGCAGAGTTCCGGACCGATACCGATGAACTTCACTACGCCACGCTTGCGGGCAAGATCGCTCACCTCTTTATATAGAGCCTCGGGAGTCTGACCGCTCTGATAGATATCGCTCAAGATCAAAGTATGGCGACGGCCACGATGATCAGGACGGCGGTTCATGAAGTCGAGAGCGATGTCGAGTGAGTTGATATCGCTGTTGTAACTGTCGTTGATGAGTGTACAGCCATGCTGCCCCACCTTTACCTCCAGTCGCATCGCAACCGGTTCGAGCAGTGCCATACGCTTGTCGATATCCTCGGCAGAGAGTCCGAGCCTGGAAGCGACTGCAGCACAGACGATGGAGTTCTGGATGGAAGCATCATCGATGAAAGGAATGGAGAAGCTATCCTCTACACCTTTATATATATAGGTGATGACGCTCACGCTCTGCTGCTTCTCAATCTTCTTGACATAGAAAGGAGCCTCAGGGTTCTGGAGCGACCAGAAGAGTTTTTCGCCTTTATAATCAGGATATTCAGCCACCACCTTGGTAATCACCTCATCATCGCCATCATAAACCACGGTTTCAGCATCATGGAAGAGGATGAGCTTCTCACGGCACTTCTCCTCCAGGGAAGAGAAGTTCTCCTGATGGGCTGAACCCACATTGGTAAGAACGGCGATGGTAGGCTGGATGATGTCACGGAGGGCAAGCATCTCGCCTGGCTGACTGATACCCGCCTCGAAGACACCTACCTGGGTCTGCTCGTTCATCAGCCAGACAGACAATGGCACACCTATCTGGGAATTGTAACTGCGAGGGCTGCGGGTAACGAACATGCTTGGCGAGAGCAGCTGATAGAGCCACTCCTTGACCATCGTCTTGCCGTTGGAACCCGTAATACCCACGATAGGGATATTGAATTCATCACGATGGCGCTCAGCCAGACGCTGAAGAGCCTCCAGCGTATTGACCACCTTCAGGAAGTTAGCCTCCGGATAATCAGAAGCATAGCCCTTAGGGACATCAGTTACCACAAAGTTTTTCACACCTCTGCGATACAGTTCAGGGATGTAGTTATGACCATCATTGCGCTCAGACTTGAGTGCAAAAAACAGAGTTTCCTCTGGGAAACAAAGAGAACGACTATCGGTCAGGATAAAACCGATGTTGGTATCATTGTCTCCATAGCGACGCGCACCTATCAGTGTGGTTACCTTTTCAATAGTATATGTCATAGTCTTAATACTTTAAATGTTCTATATTATGCTTTTGGGCTTTCAGCCCTCCACTAATCCATACTTTTTCTCGAACCATCTTTTCCTTTCTTCCGTTTTGGCGATGAACTTCTGATGTTCCTCGCTATCGGGGTTGAAGGGCTTGTGTCCGAGGGCTTCCCGGATGGGACGCCAGTCTTCCAGGAACAGCTCGGCAGCCTTGCCGAAATAGGTTTCCCGGAATTTCTCCCAGATATATTCTACTGCCTGATCGCTCGGGTGCAGCATATCTTCCTTGTAGAATCGGTAATCACGAAGTTCATCGTTCATGATTTCGTAAGCAGGGAAATAGCTCACCACACCAGGATTCGCCTTCACCAAGCGGTCTGCAGCCAACTGAAGCGTAGCCTTCGAAAGCTGACTTCCATGATAGCCGTATTTGGCATAACGGATGGGGCTTACGGTTATGATTACCTTTTCAGCTTTCAGCAAATCAATCGTCTTTTGCAGATACGCAGCACATTCCTCTACACTCAGTTCCCTTTCCTCGAAAAGGCGCTGGGGGCGCTTCTGGCAGTTATCCACAATCTCGCCCGTTTCCTTCAGAATATACACGTGATTCGTACCCAACGTAAAGACTGCCACACGAGGATGCACCTCGGCGCATTTCTCTACAGTATGGAGAATGCTTGCCGGATTATACATCACACCGAAGGGATTCACCGTAGCACGGAAGCGATTCTCCACGAATCGGCGACCCAGATTGTCGGCAAAGCAACTGCCCACGAAGAGCATCTGCTCTGCCGGCTGTATCTCGAAGTCGGCCTTCGGAATATCAATTTCTGTTCGAAACAGCATCTGTCTTCTTGCGCTTTTTGATTTCCACTCCTATACCTATTATAATAAGGAGTACCAGAACACCATAGCCGATATAAGCTACCATCTCTGTATTCTTGAGCGACTGAGGATGGAAATCGAGTACCACCTTGTGGTTGCCCGGTTTCACGTTGATGGCACGGAGGATATAATCCACACGTCCCAGTTCTACAGGCTGACCATCTACGGTAGCAGTCCATCCAGGATAGTAAATCTCAGAGAAGACGATGACGCCACCCTTGCTCGACTTCACCTCGTAGGTGAGGTTGTTTGGCTTATACTGGATCATCTTCACCACCGAAGTATCATCCTGCTTCACGCTCTGAGCCAGCTGCTCCTTGAACTTGGCATCAGCCACTGCCACATGACGGAGGTTGACCTTGCCCACGCCATCGATTTCCTCGTTGGCATTGTTGACATACTGTACCTCATCCACGAACCAGGCATTGCCGTAGGCGTATGGATTCTGTACAGGAACCGTCTGACCGCCCTGCAAAGGCAGGATGAAGTATTTGGTATTGAGCATGTTCAATACAGGGAAGATACTGTCGCCATTTACCTTGGTCATATCACCACCTGCCTCAGCCACAGCCTTCATCGTCTTCTGCATCTCAGGAGCGATATGTGCATCAATCATCTCCTGATAGCGACGGAGCTTGGCAGGATGATAACCGCCGATGCTCTTATGATAGTAAGAGGTCTCGTTCTCATTGAAGGTATTGGAAGCGAGATTGAGCACACGGTAGTCGAGCGCCTTGTCGCGGCAGATAATCTTATCGGTCTCCGTCATCTGCTGAGGAGTATCGCGCACGTTCTTATCTACGAACATATCATCGTAGAGATAACGCTTGTTCACCATCCACATATCTACGAGACAGAGTACGGCGATGCCGGCAATCATATACTCAGCACCCAACTTCTTCATCTTGTAAAGCAGCAGGAAGGCTGAACCGATGACGATGACCCAGAACGAGCGCCAGCAATCAGAAGTAAAGATGCTCTTGCGAATCTCTATGAGATTGCTCATGAGCGGCCCCTGGTATTCTGCCGGCAACTGCTGCAACGCCTGAGTTTCCTGAACGGAAATGAAATCAGGGAAGAAGACACTCGGCATCAGGGCAAAGAGCAGACAGAAGCCTGCCGTCAGACCAAAGCTGGCATATACCAACTTGATCTTACTGGTGAGTATCTCCGGCTCATCAATGATTTTCTTCAAAGCCATCATGGCAAGCAACGGAATGGTGAACTCGGCTATCACGAGGATAGAAGCCACCGTTCGGAACTTGGCATACATCGGAATGTAATCAAGGAAGAAATCGGTGAACGGCATGAAGTTTCTACCCCAGGAGAGCAGAATGCTCAGGATGGTGGCAGCCAACAATGCCCATTTCATCGGACCCTTGACAATAAACAAACCGAGAATGAAGAGCATACATACGAATGCTCCTACATATACAGGACCGCTCGTACCAGGCTGGTTGCCCCAGTACTGTCCGAGCTGCTGATAAATCTGCACGAAGTTAGGATCCGCCTTCTCCATCGCCTGCGTATTCTGGGCGAGAGGTACGGAAGCACCACCCTTGGCATCAGGAATCAGAAGCGTCCAGGTCTCATCAATACCATAGCTCCACTGGGTGATATAGTCTCTATCCAAACCACTGCTGGTCTGGTTAGCAGTATTCTTCTTCACCAGTTCGCTCTTTCCACGCATGGTTTCCTGACCATACTGCCAGGTATGATACAGGTTGGAGAGGTTGAGCGAGATACCGATGAGGGCACCCACGACACATACCGCAGTCGCCTTACCGAAGCGGGCGAGTTCCCCCTTCTTGATGGCATCTACCAGGAAGGCAATCACCATGAAGAGGATGATGAAAAGATAATAATAGGTCATCTGCACGTGGTTGGCATTCACCTCGAAAGCCGAGAAGATGGCAGTGAGGAGCAGACCTTTCAGATACTTACCCCGATAAGCCAGTACCACACCCGCAATCATAGGAGGCAGATAGGCCAAAGCCCATACCTTCCAGATATGACCTGCAGCAATGATAATAAAGAAGTAGGATGAGAATGCCCAGATGATGGAACCCAGCGCCGCCAGCGATTGTCGGAAATCGAAGGCACGGAGCATGATATAAAAGCCCAGGAGATAGACAAACACATACCATACATAATCAGGCAACCACAGATGATAAGCCTTCGTTACCTGGCTGAGCACCTGGGTACTGCCGTACGAAGGCGACATCTGATAGGTTGGCATACCACCAAACACAGAGTTGGTCCAACGGGTTGTCTCGCCAGTCTGCTGTTGGAAAAGCTCTTTCTCATGTCCCAATCCCTTGCTCGCCGCCGAGTCGTGTCGGAACAGAATTCGTCCGTCCATGTCGGCAGGCATGAAGTACACGAAAGAGATCACTGCAAAAACAATCACTACCAGAATATCCAGTAGATACTTCTTCAATAATTTCATCTTTTTCTATAAACGTTTATAATTTGGTGCAAAGATAATGAGAAATGAAGACACTACAAAATAATAGAAGAAACTTTTTACTTTTTTTATCGAAGAAAAGACGCAATAGGGTTTTCCCCCTATCATTATAGGGATTCTCACGCTGCAAGATGACCGAAAATCCATACCTTTGCACCAGATAATAATTAAAATCACATCAATATGAAAAGAATAGCATTTATCATGATGGCAATACTCCTGGCAGTGATACCATCAACAGCTCAGAACTATAAGAATAGTAGATATTACAACAAGAAGACGGGACATCTCGACTACAGATACAACCACAGTTATGGTGCTCCATACTTCGGTTTCCGAATCGGTCCGGCATTCACCTACGTGAATTCGGATGATTCCCGTCTGGATGGCGGTGACTGGCAGACGGGTCTCAACGTAGGCGTTGTTGCCGGCATTCCGCTCACGGATACAGCGCCTCTGTATCTGGAGACAGGTCTCTCCTATATAGAAAAAGGTGGCAAGAAAGATCTGGTTTCCGGCAAGAAGATGACCTACGACCTCAACTACCTGCAGATTCCTGCGGTGTTGAAATACAAGTATGATGTAGATGACCACTTCTCCATCCAGCCACAATTCGGCGGTTACTTCGCCGTGGGTGTAGGTGGCAAGATCAAGAACTTTGCCGAGCGAGAGGCCCAGAGTTCCTTCCGCAGCGACAACTTCCGCCGTCTGGATGGCGGTCTGCGCATCGGTTGCGGCATCGGCTACGATATGTTCTATGCCGACCTCACCTATGACATCGGCCTTGCCAACATCTGCCACGACAGTTTTGACAAATCGCATAATGGAGCCCTCTTGCTCAATTTCGGAGTGAACTTCTAATAGAACCATACATTTTTCGCAGTTTGCAATATCATCATATAACATTTCTCTGCCTATTATAAAATATAGGTGGGGAAATGTTTTTTTATGGGATTTATTTTGTAACTTTGCACCCAGAATAGAAATAAATCGATATGAAAATAGGAATTATCGTTGCGATGGACAAGGAGTTCACGCAACTCAAGACATTATTGACAGAATCGCAGACTGAGCGAAAGAATCATAAGGACTTCGTCATCGGAAAAATCGGCGAGAATGAAGTAGTGATGCAGCAGTGCGGCATCGGAAAGGTGAACAGCGCCATCGGAGCTGTGGAAATGATTGATAATTACCACCCAGACCTCGTCATCTCTTCGGGTGTGGCTGGAGGCGCAGACATCAACCTCAATGTTACCGAAGTGGTGGTAGCTACCGACTGTGTATATCACGATGCTTACTGCGGTGCCGAATGCGAATATGGACAGATTCTCGGTATGCCTGCCCTCTTCAAGACCCCTAAGGAGTATGTAGAAAAGGCACTTGCCATCAATGAACAGCCAGACAACCAGCATCCAAAGATTCATGCCGGACAGATTGTAAGCGGAGAATGGTTCGTAGATAGCAAGGAGAAGATGCGATCTATCCTGGAGCACTTCCCTCACGCTATGGCTGTGGATATGGAAAGCTGCTCCTGCCACATCTACAAGACTCCTTTCATCTCCTTCCGCATCATCAGCGATGTACCTCTGAAGGATACCAAGGCACAGCAGTACTTCGACTTCTGGGCTAAAATGGCAGAAGGATCATTCAATGTTACCAAGGCTTTCCTCGAAAGTCTGTAAACTATAAATTGTAAATTATAAACTATATGAATAAGATTCCAAGTTTTACTATCAATCATAACAAGTTGCTCCGCGGCATCTACGTAAGCCGCAAGGACGAAGTAGGCGGAGAAGTAGTCACCACCTTCGATATCCGCATGAAGGTGCCTAACCAGGAGCCTTGCCTCCACAACGGTGCCATCCATACCATCGAGCACCTGGCTGCCACCTACCTGCGTAACGACGAGGAGTGGAAAGACCGCATCATCTACTGGGGACCAATGGGATGCCTCACCGGCAATTACCTCCTCATCAAGGGCGACCTGGAGAGCAAGGACATCGTAGAACTGATGAAGCGCACCTTCCAGTTCATCGCCGACTTCGAAGGAGAAATTCCAGGACAGGCAGCCAAGGATTGCGGTAACTATCTGCTCCACGACCTGCCTATGGCAAAGTATGAATCGAAAAAATATTTGGAAGAGGTGCTCAACTGCATCACCGAAGAAAATTTGATTTATCCTACACAAGACTAACCCTATACAAACGCCCGCAAAGCAAAATTGCGGGCGTTTATATTTAATTAACCAGAAAAGTTTTGTTACTATTTATAAAACTCCTATCTTTGCAGATGAATCATTAGTAACAATCACCAATAGCATCAATAACTATTATATACATCTATTATTATGGTAAGATTAAAGTGTATCGATTTAAATACAACAACCATGAACATCAAAAAAGTTTTTATAGGGGTGTCCCTCGTCATGACTGCCATGGCTGGCCACTCCCAGAGTGTTTTCCAAGTAAAGCAGCAGTCGTTGCCTAATCCAGACAACGAGCCAACAGCTGTATTCCCGGTTCCAAGTGATCGCCAGATGAAATGGCAGGAGACAGAATTCTATGCCTTCTTCCATTATGGCATGAATACCTATACCAACAGAGAATGGGGACTCGGAAGTGAAGACGTAACCCTTTTTGCACCAACCAAGAAGCCAAACCCGGCTCAATGGCTTAAGGCTGTGAAAGCAGCTGGCATGAAGGGCGGTATTGCCGTGGTAAAGCACCACGATGGCTTCTGTCTCTGGCCTACATCTACTACTGACCATTCCATCGTCAATGCCGGCAATGAGAATGGCAAGACAACCAACATTCCCCGCGACTTTGCCAAGGCTGCACGAAGCTTGGGAATGAAGTATGGTTTCTATGTTTCTCCATGGGATAGAAACAGCCAATACTACGGTACTGAGAAATATGTAAACGATGTTTTCCTGCGCCAGTGCGCGGAGTTGGCACAGTATGGCAAAGACCAGTTTGAAATGTGGTTTGATGGTGCCAACGGTGGCGACGGATACTACGGCGGACGCAATACGACCGTGAACGTAGATCGTTCTACCTATTATGATATTCCTAACCTTAGAGACTCTATCCACAAGGTTTGTCCAGACATCATCCTCTGGGGTGTGGGAGCTGAGGCAAGATGGATAGGCAACGAGGCAGGATGGGCTGGCGAAACCAACTGGCTCACCGACGAAAGAGGCTATGCACCAGAAAGCAACGGTATGTATGGTACCGAGGATGGCTGGCAGTGGGACCCGGGAGAGAGCGATGCCAAGTTCACCGACAAGGGATGGTTCTGGCACGAGGGCGAGAAGCCACTCTCTGTTGAGCGCCTCTTCCAGATGTATCTGGAGACTGTAGGTAGAAATGCTACCCTGATCTTGAACTGCCCTCCGGACAAGAGTGGTCTGTTGCCGGAGATCGACGTTCGCGTGCTCAAGGATATGGGCAATATGATTCGCACCCGTCTGGGCAAGGACCTGGCTCAGAAGGCAAAGGTTACTGTAAGCAACACCCGAAAGGCTGGTGCCAACCGCAACTATGCAGCCAAGAACCTGACTGATAACAACAAGAATACCTATTGGGCTACTGATGACGGCGTGAAGCAGGCTACCATCACCTTCAACTGGGACAAGCCACAGACCGTTCGCTATGTGGATATGATGGAGTACATCCGCAAGGGTCAGCGAGTAAGAAAGTTCCATATCGAAATCTCTGAGGACGGAAAGACATGGAAACCTATCGCAGAGAAGTGCACTACTACCACCATCGGATACAAGCGCATCATCCCGTTGAACGGCAGCACATCCAACAGTTACGGCAAGGGTTATCAGGTGAAAGGCCTGAAGGTTGTCATCGACGACAGCAAGGCTTGCCCATTGTTACATTCCATTAAAGTATTTTAAACTTTGACTCTACACTACGAACATGAAGAAATTACTCATAGCATTGTGTTTGTTACCATTGGCTGCAATGGGACAAGAAATTAAGTTCGACACCCAGGATTACAAATCCGTGGGAGTTTACGACAGATGGGAGCATTCCCCATTCCGCACAGGAGAACTGGAAGGCAACTGCAAGGTCGTTGATAATCCAGACCTCACCAACAATCCTAACAAGAAGGTGCTCGGCTTCCAGCGTTCACGCCTGGCATCCAACATCTTCGGTGCAAGAATTGATTTGAAGAAGCCGATTGCACTCGGTCCTTCCGGAAAAGTGGTTCACGTACTGATTAACCGTCCGATGGAAGGAAGAGTGATACTGGTAGGTCTCGGAAAGAGAAGAGACAGAGCCGGACAGTCTAACGAAGTAGAGCAGTTCTGGATCAAGTCAACCACTCCTGTTCCTGCTGGACAGTGGGCCGACGCCGTGTTCCCTATCAAGAGTGCAGAAGGTGTGGATATCTATAGTCTGGTAGTGGTTCCTCATGCTGAGTCACCTCACGAGATGAAGCAGGATGAAGTAGTATATATTGACGACATCAATATCCACCTGACCAACGCTCCACGCATCACCTTGCTGAAGACCGAAGGTACAGCCAAGAAGAAGGCTCACAGCGAGTTTGTATCTGTAACCGAGGCCAACCGCAATGGTATGGTAACCGCGGCTGATGGAACTACCCTCAACAACCACAAGGTGGCATACGGCAAGGACTTCAAGGTGAAGATGGTTCCTGCACCAGGATTTACCTATGGCGACTTTACCATCACCCATGGTGATCAGACAGAATCGCTCAAGAAGACAGATATCGCCAAGGATGGCACCTTCACCATTCCAGCCAAATGGATGGATGGCAACGTAACCATCGAGTGCATCTTTATTTCTACAAGCAAATAAAATTCTCTATAAAAAATTAGGGTGTGGCATAGATTCATGTCACACCCTATTTTTATTGCTACCATTTCAGTTTTCCGTATTTCTCCTTATACCATAGCTGCCAGCCATTCACCAGGTTCTGCCAAACCACATAAGCGCCCGGTGCTACGGCAGCAAGCGGATTGAGGAAAGTAAGAGTGAGCCAGATACCCACAATGGTATTCTTCTGTCCAAGAGCCTGACCAGCACTGATGCTCGCATCATAATGTCTGCCCACCGCCTTACCAATGGCAAACTGGATAAGACAGACAAAGAGCGGAACGATGAGCAGCAAGGCAAGAATCCATCCTGAAACCTCGGCATGGAGGATATTGCGAACCGTCTCGCCCATCAGGATAGTAAGGTTGAAGCACCACATATAGAAGCCCAGATCCTTCACGCTCTTCACCTTATCCACCCACTTAGGCAGGAACCTGCGGCTCAGCAGAGCCAGAAGCAAAGGAACCACCAGTACCGTGGTTACGTTTCTGAATACCATCGCACTCATAAAAAGAAAGGAAACATCTGCCCCCTTCTCCACCATCGGGAAAAGACTCGGAATAATCACCATCGTAAAGACATTGGCTATCACCGTATAAGTTGTCAACGAGCCGATACTTCCACCTAACTTCTCCGTCACCACAGCCACGGCAGCCGCCGTAGGACAGATAAAACAGATGAAAGCACCTTCGAGCACCAGCTTGGTTTCATAATTATCTCCGAATTCGAAGATAAGCACCACCATCATCAGTGCCAGACTGGTTCGGATGAGCTGCAGGATGAAATGCCAAGCCTTCGGTTTCATCTCCTTGATTTCAATCTTACAGAAGGTAACATAGAGCAAGGCAAAGAGCACCACCGGCATCATATCCACCAGCTTCGGTCCCACCGCATCGCCCAAAGGTTCCAGAAAAGGAATATTGGCGAAGATCAGATAGCCCACGGCTCCCAATACAAGAGAACAGGGCAACGAAAACTTTCTAAAGAATTTCCACAACCACATACGCATACATTAAAAAAGAATCCCCTGCAAGCAGACTGCCAAGGCAATCGGCTAGAGGGGAATTCTCACGGATCCATTTATATATAAGCTATAGCTTAATCCTTATTACTACGCTTGCGCTCCAAGTGATCGAGAATCACCTTGCGCATACGCATACTCTTAGGAGTTACCTCTACGTACTCATCCTCGCGGATGTACTCCAGACACTCCTCAAGGCTCATCACGGTCTTTGGAATCACGCGGGCCTTGTCGTCAGAACCAGAAGCACGGACGTTGGTCAACTGCTTTGCCTTGGTTACATTAACCACCAGGTCGTTGTCGTGAACATGCTCACCAACAACCTCGCCGCCGTAAACCTCCTCACCTGGGTCGATGAAGAACTTACCGCGATCCTGCAGCTTGTCGATGGCATAAGCATAGGCAGTACCTGTTTCCAGCGCAATCATGCTACCGTTAGAACGGCGGGTAATCTCGCCCTTGTATGGCTGATACTCCTTGAAGCGGTGAGCCATGATAGCCTCACCCTGAGAAGCAGTGAGCACATTGGTACGAAGACCGATGATACCACGTGAAGGAATATCGAACTCGATATCCACACGCTCGCCCATATTCAGCATAGAAGTCATATCACCCTTACGGCGGGTAACCATATCAATCATCTTAGAAGCAAACTCCTCCGGTACGTTGATGGTCAACTCCTCGATAGGCTCGCACTTCACACCATCAATCTCCTTGTAGATAACCTGAGGCTGACCTACCTGGAGCTCATAGCCCTCACGACGCATGGTCTCGATGAGCACAGAGAGATGGAGCACACCACGACCAGAAACAATCCACTTATCAGTGGTGTCCTCGTAAGGCTGAACACGAAGAGCCAGGTTCTTCTCCAACTCCTTGTTCAGGCGGTCCTGAATGTGGCGTGATGTACAGAACTTACCCTCCTTACCGAAGAATGGTGAATCGTTGATGGTGAAGAGCATGCTCATGGTAGGCTCATCTACAGCGATTGGAGGAAGTGGCTCTGGGTTCTCGTAGTCGCAGATGGTATCACCAATCTCGAACTTCTCCAAACCGACAACGGCACAGATGTCACCAGAATCCACATGGTCTGTCTTCTTATGACCCATACCCTCGAAGGTATGGAGTTCCTTGATCTTGGTCTTCTCCTGAGTTCCGTCACGATGGCAGATAGTTACGTTCATACCATCCTTCAAAGTACCACGGTGTACACGACCTACAGCGATACGACCGGTGTAAGAGCTATAATCAAGAGATGTAATCAAGAGCTGAGGAGTACCCTCCAACTGCTTAGGAGCAGGGATAATCTCCACAATCTTGTCGAGCAAATAGTCAATGTTGTCTGTTGGCTTGTTGTAGTCATCGCTCATCCAGCCATTCTTTGCCGAACCGTAAACCACAGTAAAGTCAAGCTGTTCCTCAGTAGCATCGAGGTCGCACATCAGGTCGAACACCATCTCGTACACCTCTTCAGGGCGACAGTTAGGCTTATCTACCTTATTAACGACAACGATAGGCTTCAGTCCGAGCTGCAACGCTTTCTGCAGCACGAAACGAGTCTGAGGCATCGGACCCTCGAAAGCATCGACGAGGAGGAGGCATCCGTCTGCCATGTTGAGCACACGCTCAACCTCACCACCGAAGTCAGAGTGTCCAGGAGTATCGAGAATATTAATCTTTGTACCTTTCCAATTGATAGACACATTCTTTGAAAGAATGGTTATACCACGCTCGCGCTCCAAGTCGTTGGAATCGAGCACCTCGCCGCTGTTATCCTGGCCGTCACGGAACAGCTTACCAGCGAGCATCATCTTGTCAACCAAGGTAGTTTTACCATGGTCAACGTGTGCAATAACTGCAATGTTTCTAATGTCTTGCATTTCCTTTACCTTAAATACTTAATGAATTTGGGTGCAAAATTACAAAAAAATCCCGAAAAATTTGCATAATTCACTGAAAAGTTGTACCTTTGCACCGCATTTTAACGGAAACCACCGTGAGGAAGGTCCTAATGTGCATAACATTCATTCATAATAATTAAATTTTAAGTATCACAGCTATGTATTTAGACAAAGCAAAAAAAGAAGAGATCTTTAGCAAGTACGGAAAGTCTAACTCTGATACTGGTTCAGCTGAGAGCCAGATAGCATTGTTCTCATACCGTATTGCTCATTTGACGGAGCACGTTAAGAAGAACCGTAAAGATTATACTACAACACGTGCGTTGACACAGCTTGTAGGAAAGCGTCGTGCATTGCTCGATTACTTGTATGATCGCGACATCAATCGCTATCGTGCTATCATCAAGGCCCTCGGTCTTCGTAAGTAATCAGCGGAAGCAGACACATTGCTTAACAGAATTAAAAATCCCATCGCTCGCAAGAACGATGGGATTTTTCGTTTTATATCAACTTATTAAGATTTCTACTTACTGCGCTGAGATAGGCAAATTGCGGAACTCTACATACTGAGGGGTCTCGCCATTAGACTTGTACTTGAACGGGATCTTGACAACGCTGAACTCGGTGGCACTGGTGCTGACATTCTTGATGACAAACGTAGCCTTCATCGGGATACCAGCGAGCAAGGTATACCAATTATAGCCTAACCATCGATTCTTGCCCAAGAGGGTTGTTTCCTGATCGCACTCATAAGCATCGCCACCATCATCATATACAGTAGGAGTATCGCCATAAGCTGAGATCTCATACTCCTTGTTGCCGATATTCTTGAATGTAGCAGTGATTACCACATTCCTGCCCTGACGAACACACTTCAAGAAATTGAACTGCAACTCAGGCAATGAGCAGGTAACCAAATCGGAATTGGTATTCTTGACATCTGCCACTACCTGGGTAGGTAACTTAACAGCAAACTCCACATCATTAGCCTTACCCTTGACAAGAGTAGAATTAATCTGCTTAATGGTGCGATCTACATCCTCTATCACCATAATACCCTTGACAGGAACATTAGGAGGAAGCATCTTATCAGAATAGTGACCTAACTTATCGCCACCCAAATAGAAGTGCATCTGATGTTTGACATTCTTGCTATCAAAAGCACAAGAACCGTCATCAAATGCATTGAAGTACATTTTGAGTTCACTGGAAGTGGTATTGGTTATCACGAAGTTGATATGGACATCGTTGCCATTAGCTACGCAACTGGTATATTTTACTGTACACCCAGGGATAGAGCCAGACGCCTTGCTGGTAGTCTTCTGGTCATTAGCAAGCACGTTTTCTGCCACCTTGCCCAATTTCTTGAGCCACTTCTGTGCATGGATTTGCTGTACGCTCAACAGAGAGAGCAGCAATGCGAAAATGATGGATTTCTTCATAATTGTATCGGTTTATGTTATTAATTAAATAATTGTTAGTTCGTTCCTAGAAAGAGCCTTTATCCTTAGAAAAAGAGAAAGACGCCTTTACTAATTCTTGCTTGCAAAGATAGGGAATTAAGCAATAACTTCCAAGCTTTTTGCCAGGAAAAGTAAAGGTACCAATGCGTAAATAGGCAATTTTATATCATTTGACGCTGATTTTTACGGAATGACACACACCACCATCTGTCTTTATCCTTAAGAAGTAGCAACCGAACGATGGGATTTTTCATTTTCTACTCTTATTTCGGCTTTCATTTTATTTTTTCTCCGCTTTTATATCGCCATTTCATTTTTTATTGCTAACTTTGCAACATATATATAATAAGGTGTAATTATGACTAGAGGAAAGTTGCCATTAGGAATACAGAATTTCGAAGAACTGCGCAAAGGTGGTTACCTTTACGCAGACAAGACAGATATGGTTTGGCAAATCGCCAATGGTGACAAGTATAACTTTCTAAGTCGCCCACGACGCTTCGGTAAATCGCTTCTGGTATCCACACTCCAATGCTACTTCGAAGGCAAGAAAGAACTTTTCGAAGGACTTAAGATCATGGAACTGGAGAAAGATTGGATCAAGCGCCCTGTCATCCATTTCAGCATGAACCTTGGAGGCTCAGATGCAGAATCATTATACCATTATCTGGATGATACATTAACCAAATATGAAGAGATCTACGGCAAACGCGCCACAGAAGCTACGCTCAGCAACCGTTTTACCGGTATCATAGAAAGAGCTTACCAACAATCGGGAGAGCAAGTTGCCGTATTGGTAGATGAATATGATGCACCCTTACAGCACTCCTATCTGACAGATAGACACGAAAAATGCCGCAATCTCTATCGTGACTTCTTCACAGGTCTAAAAGACTACGGCTATTGCATCAAGTGTGTCTTCCTTACAGGAATCACCAAGTTTACGCAGATAAGTCTGTTCAGCGTTCTCAACACATTAAGCAATATCAGCTTTTACAACTGCTATGCTACCATCTGCGGATTAACGAAAGAAGAAATCTTGGAAAATCTGAAAGATGAAATCCAGGCATTAGCTGTCCAAAAGAAGTGGGATATCGACCAGACCATGCATGAACTGAAAGATATGTATGACGGTTATCATTTCTCAGAAAGTCTGCAGGGTGTTTACAATCCGTTCAGTGTCATCAGTGCCTTAAAAGAACGTCGCCTGAGACCCTATTGGATTGCCAGCGGTGCTACAGAAATGCTGCCCAAAATACTCACCAACTTTGAGAAAGATGTAGAAACACTGGACGGCAGCCTCATCGACATGGATTACATCGAAACGGCTGATATCAGCAAAGACAATCCAAAGCTGGCACTCTATCAGTTAGGCTTCCTGACTATCAAGGACGTAATTGGAGAAGCCTACAGACTGGGATTTCCAAACAGAGAAGTAAACGGATTCCCGCCACTACGCTGATGCTTATGCTGCCAGCAAAAAGAAGCTCATCAACCTGGCTTTGGTATTCGACAAAGGAAATAGAGGATTAATAGATTGGCAAGAAGCAGATAAGTAAACACCAGAAAGCTTTCTCTCAACGGAGAGAAAGCTTTCTGGTTATTGTAGCTTGGGTATCCTGCATAGATACCTTAATAATATATACTTCCTGAGGAGAAGCCGTGGAGACTACAGGAATGCTGACAGATGCTGCACCTTCAGCCTTTCTCGATGCCACCAGTCTTCCATCAAGGGTATAAACCTCCACCTTATTTAATAGAGGAGCACTCACCTTGGACACGACGATCAATCCCCGGGATGGAGAATAGATCTTCACGTCACTCTCGTCCACCTCAGCATCTTCGATGCCAGTGGTACTGCGCGTCTGGGTCAGGAAGTATCTGCCGTGCTCATTAGCCTGCACCTTCACTTCCTCGCCATCCTTTATCTCCTGATACTTCCGGGTGGCAGCATCATAGAGGTAAAGAGGTGAAGAGAGGCGACCTGCTCCTTGAACATTTAAGCTCATCAGCTCAGACTTCTTAGCCACAACACCCAGCGGAACATAGTAGATTTCCGGCAGCGAGTTTACCATGACAGCCTGCGATGAAGCCACCGTATAAACAGCAGGTACATCCGACAACAAGTCATCTCCGAGCAATTCGGTATCCTCCTTGCCATCGAACTCTTGCGACGCATCAGCATTCAATATCAGATACGAAGAGCTCGCAGTCCCCTTGCCTACCTGCAATCTGATTCTGCTATTCTGCTCCTCATCCGCAATATCAACACCCTTGGTCACATCCTTATCCACCGTCATGTTTGTATCAAAGTGGATGGTAGGCTGAGCGGTTTTCGACTTGATGAAGAAAGCCTGCATAGGCGCTATTCTTCCATCCTTCTCACCACTCAATGTAATTGTATTGAATCCATTGGCCTCATTGTCATTCACAACCCAGTAAGATACATTGTCTTCTCCAAGAGCCGCCTTGTTTTTGGCATTGGCAAAGAAGCGTTTCATATCCAGCGTTGCCATATACGGGTTGTAGGTGAGATAATAATAATTTCCATCACCTGCTCCCTGATGGGCATTTGCAGCCAGAGTTACATCTACAGCTCCAATGGCCCCTTCCTTGCTCGAAGGTTCTACCGAAGCAATGATGAGGTTGCCCTTGCCATCATCTGTCCTAACGATGTCATGCTTCAATCCCCCCAAGTTACCCGTTGACGGGTCGTAATAATCGTATGTCTTATCGTCCTTTGGCAATCTTACCAGTGCCTTTCCCGAAATGCCGGCAGACGTATATTTATCACCCAACTTCACAGCAAAGCCGGTTAAGGAAGCATAGGAACCATCGGTATTGACCTTTGGCGAATAGACCATCGAAGCTGCATTATAAACATGACTCCAATATTGGGTATTCCAACCTATCGTACTTGGCACGCTCACTGGAAGCGAACTGTAGTCGTAGGCATCATAGTTGTCATCAGTGCTGTATTCTCTGGTATCGCTTCTATCCCAGGAACGCTGGTAGAACGGCATCTTGATGCGATTGTTAACAGCCTCATCAAAGGTGATAGGCAGGAAGGCTTCCGTCTCCTGGCGTCCCGTCTTCACTGGCACATACATATCGCCTGCCACCATATTCTTCAATGGCGAACCGAAGAGATACCAACGGTTGTAACTCAGTTCCTGCTCTACCCATGCCTTGTTGTACACCAGATAGTGCTGGTTACGGACCTCTGCTCCCGGCTTGAAGTAGATCTGGTCGCAGGTATTTCCATAGAATTTCACGCAAGAATAGTTGCACCCCGGAGTGGTTGCGCCATAGCCCAACTTGCTTCCGTCATCCACCATCATATCATACTGGATGTAGTCGGTGGCGGTGGATGCACCATTATTCAGTTTGTTGAGAATACCATCACTACCCTTTTGCAGATAACCCAGGAGCGGATAATACCCATTATTATAATAAGGTGTAAGTATCGTTACCTTGGTAAACTTCATAGGCACGAATGCCTGCTGAGTCTCCAATTCGGCATAGCCTGCTGTTGTTCCATATACAGGATAGGTATCGGAAGCCGACTTGTAAAGCTCTGCTTTGGTAGAACGGCGCCAGTTGAGGTCGTTATTCCAGTTGTTATTCATACCGCCATCGGCTGCAGGAGCCCAGGTAGCAAACTCCGGCACCACATAGATGCGGAAGAAGGTAGTACCCGGACAGCTCGTAACCTCGGTGCTAATTGTGCCACTTTTCTGCATAAAGCTGAACGAGAGGTCATACCAATAGCCTTCGTGCAAGTATTGGGCATAATCATCGCAGACCTGCAGGTCAAGCGTACGCTGATCCGTCTCCTTGTAGAGATGCTTCAAACTGCTAGCCTTAATCGTGAAGATGTCTTTCTTTCCCAACACATCGGCATTGTTCTTCCACATAGGGTCGTTGGTGCCGTCCATCAGCACTTTAACACCATCTCCCGTATTAAACTCAAAAGAAACAGGACCATGAGAATTACTCAAAGGTTCGGTACTGTTGATTGGTATCTGCAGATACTTCGTATGCTGCTGCATGTCCTTGAGTTGCGGCAATCCGATGCGCACAATGCGCTGGTCGTTAGGATATTTTCCATCAACGAAACCAAGATTGATACGAGGTCCATCCTTCAGCACCCGGAATTTATATTCGATAGGATCAGGACAAATCTGGTAATCCACATTGTTGATGGTGATGTGATTTCCATTCTTGGTGATAGGCAACAAACAGAGTGTATGCGTACCAAACTCGAAAGTCTTCTTCAGTTGTGAAGTTGCAGCCAGAATCAATTTACCATTGTCGATATACTTTTTTATTTCTGCCTTATAATCTGTACTGATTCCCGAATTCTGCACAGCCCAAATATCAGTACCTGTACTATTCTTATCACGGAAAGCATGGAGAGCCTCCAGGAGCTTAGTCTTATTGAACTCCTCCTTACTTCCGATGAACCAATCATAGTTCACACCAGTAATGGTGATACCTCCACCCACGTATGGGTCGGTGGTATGCAGGTCTGCATTCATGGTGACATCCGCATTCGTCCGGTCGCAGCTTACTCGATAATCAGCAATCACCTTACTCTCGGCATCACGAATCATCACCGTCTGCTTCATCATTTCAAACAATTCACTGTAGCTGGAGCACACCACGTTTCGGTTTCCCCACATGCTGGCATCATCAGGATTGTCAAAGCTTAAAGACACATAGAGTTTCTTACCTAACGGTAATTTGAAAGCCTTATCTACCAGAATATAATAGGTTTCACCGTTCACTATCTCAGTTTCACCAGCCTGCAAGTCTTTCTGATAATAATGGAAATCACATACTCCATATTTCTTTCCATTACCATAGTCAAGGTCAACCGGTTCACCCTTTTCATCCACGAAGCGATAGTAAACCTTACTCTTTCCAGCAGCATCTACAAAGGCGCGAGATTGCAAGCTTTCATATACCGCACGTAATTTCAACTTCACGGAAGCAGCCGATGCTACATCATCGCATACAGGCTGATTCTGGATGACATCAACAATAGCACGCTTCTGATAAAAGCGGATATCATCAACGGCATAGTCGGCACCTTTTGTAGAAGTACAATAGTTATCCACCGTGACGAGGAACTTATGAAACTTACGCAGATTCTCACTATCCCGCATGGTAACCTTGGCATAAACCTGATACCACTTGCCGTACCGATAATTATTCACCACCGTCTTCATGTCGCAACTGGCAAAAGAATGGATTAAGTTTTCCTGCCTTACCACTCGGTCGCCATTGTCACCATAAAGCTTGAACATAACCTGTGGAGCAGTTTGCCCACTAAGCGTCAGGTCTGCTATTGCCGCACTCACGATAAAGGTTGTACCACTACACAGATTGGCAGTAAACTCGGCACTGGCAATCTCTCGGCTCTCATCCGAGGCATCCACATAAAGGAAATAGCCAGCCTGTTTACCGGTAGTCAATCCATAGGTTCTGTCATAGAAATTCATATTGTCACCATACCACCACTTATATCCTTCGTTTGAATTGGAGATACCGCTTACACCAGCAGTCTTGTAAACTCCATATTCACCATGAACCGGCGCATAATCATTAAACGACCATGAATCATTTACCAATTTCTTATAAACGAAACCATAATGGCGCAATTCCCATTTACTTGGATTAGGAGCTACATTGTTTTCTTTGGTTGGCGCATCGTAGTCCATTCCATCCGACAGATTATCAAACGAAATCGGCTCGGTAACTTTTACATAATGATCTTCTATGTAAGAGAGGGTACGAGTAGGGGCACCATTATTCAAATCATCAAAAAGCACCGGATATTCCTCAGCAAAACGACAGCTGAAGTTTGCCACAGGGCACCACTGGTTACTAGCTCCCAGATAAGCAACCACATTGAAGCGGCTCATCGTCTTGAATTTAGGAAGCTGAAAAGAACCCGGTCTTACCTTCTGACCTGTAGTTATATGAGTCCAATCCCTATCATTTAACTTATAGGGACTGATTTTTACAAATCGCGGCTTATCTTCGGGATCAACATCACAATAATAAGTATTCGTCTCATCATAAATTCTCCACTTTACAGCAGTAGCCTTAACAAGCGTTTTGCTGAAATCACTCTCTTCAAACTTGTTCTCAGCCTGTTTACCCGACTGATAATAAATATGTTTATTGTTGAAAGCCTGAGTGGTTAGCGGATAGAAATAATATCGGTTTAGATTGTTGTAGTTCAAGCGAAGGTTGGCCTCGCTTTTCCCATTGTCAGTACTGTTAATACCAATAGTTACATCCTGATTATCCTCAAAAGTACGTGTACCCGTACGGGAATCAACAACAGCTCTTCTAAGCTGGTCGGCTATCCATGATGCCTTCCGGATAACAAACTTATATCGGATAGAAAGGGTTGGTTCGTGGTCGAATTTGGTTCCCCACCAATACACCGTGATACCATCATGGTATCTACTCACGTCACAGGCTATGGTGTCAGCCTCCCAGGAATCATAAGCCGAGCCAGATGGAGCAGAATAAGTTACACCAACAGTATTCTGAGATGGATCTTTTGAAAGGCAAACAGCATAAAGTCCTTTTCCATTATCAAAGCTATAGAGTCGAGAGCCCACCTTAGTCAGGCGCGAAGATGCGGCATCAGTCTTCCAATCATACCAACGATAGTAACCTCTTGGTTCCAAGTCAGAGATATTGATGGACATAGGGAGTGCAAGCTCCAGTCCTTTCTGCCCCTTGGTAACATAATAATAATAAGTGAGTTCGTGACATTTCTGTGTACCATTCCAATTATAATCGCCTTCCTTGTTGGCAATACCTTCGTAATGGGTCAGCTTGTCACCTGCCCACACAGTCATTGGCAGTAACCCGAAGATTACTGCCAGACTGATGCGAAATATGTAAAACTTAAATGCCTTCATTGCTAAAAGTCTTTGTGTTTAATACTATTTTTTCAGTATTCTTTCCTGCCCGTGTCAAGTCCACTTGCTTCATTGTAAAGCGAACCTTGCGGGAGATGATAGGATTCAATCCCAATCTATTCTGTTCCTTCACCTTGATCTTCATTGTGTAAATGGCAGAACCGGTACGGTTGCCCATTTCTCCTTCCAGACGATAAGCGGATGGTATCCAGGCTGGCGAGCTATCGAAGATGTTTACACCATCTGCTCCCTGCGGATTCTGCTCCTGCCGAGTCCAGCCATCAGAACCTGTTGCATCCGTTCCCATCTGCCATTCACTCACTGACAGGGTCTGAGAACCAGTACGGCTCAACTTGATGACCTCGGGCTTGATATGAAACTCTCCATAATAACCGAAGTCAAGCGAAAGGTTTTCGCCATCATCCGTTACCTTCGGCAACACTCCGATTGGCGAGAATGCCTCCACCGTCCATCTAATCTGATAATCCTCCAGCTTGATAGGAATCTTCAGATAATCATTGCGTCGGATTTCATTCCATGATAGCATGGCATAACGATGGTTACTGGTAGCTCCCGTAGCCGCATCTACCGTAGTAAGCGAAAGGATAAAATACCGGTTGCCATCATCTTCGCCCTTATCTACCAAACTCTCGTTCATATAGAAACAAGCCTTTTGCGTAGCTCCTACCCCTATGGTTATACCATTGTTTTCGGCTGCCGTCAGCGTGATGGTTCCCTTTGCCACACCATCAGCTAAATTCACACCCTTCAATTTATTTGCCGAATCCACATTTGGTAAAAGCTTGATATTCCGATTACCGTTCAGGGTGACATCCGAAAGGGTGATGCTCTTCAAGACAATGTCATGATCGGTGGCATTGGAAATGGAGAGCTGTACCTTAGCCACCATACGGATAACCTCCAGATTGATGACTTGCTGATTATCAGTTATATTCACCATCTGCTTATTACTCATCGGATAACCGTTCTCAAATTCAGGTGTCATCAACTGATGGAAGAGTTTACTGTTTCCATCCATCCGATAAGTCTTTTCATCAAAATCAGCAGGCAGCGGTTGCCCAACAGATGTGCTGGCATTCAACCCAATCTCTTCAGGCTTGATATTGGCAAAAGAATAGAAGGTTGTCGCTCCAGTATTCAGCTTTACAAACACCTGGTCTTTCTCCACCTCCGTAACACCAGATTCAAAATCGGAAGTGATAATCTTCTCTATCTTTTCATCCTGTACCACCACCACAAACCAGCTTTTCATCATTTCTCCAGGCAAAGCTTCGGTATCCGTATCCCACAGAGAAGACCGGGAAGACTGCGAAGTCTGGGAAGATAAGGCAGACAGCTGCAACGTCACCCCTACCCGGTTCTCGGCATCAGCCTGACCGGGAAAGGAAGTTGCATCATCACCGGCAGAACAAGCCGCCAGCAAGCATACTGCCCAAATACATATATAATAGTATATCTTTGCCATGTTTTGAAAAGCCTACAATCAATTGCTTGATTTATATTTTCTTATTAATACTTTATTTATTATTCATAGAAGTTACATCACGATTTCACCGTGCTCACGTACATTCCATGTCCTCACCGTCAGTTTCACGAGATTCTGACCATTGCTGCCCTTATACACCTCGAAGATATAATAATGGTCGCGCACGATATCATTGGTGGTTGTACCTTCCTTTCCTTCATCCGTATATTCCTTAAAGCGCAGGGTATATTCCTTGTCTTTGTCTGGTGCATCCTGTTCAACGTTTCCATTTCTAGCCAGTTTCAACCTGATGATGGTTTGATTCCCATCTGCTCTATCCACATTCTTATATTCTGGCAGATAGATAGGACGATCATCTGTCATCGTGATACCACTGGTTTGTCTGGAATTGTAAAAGTGCTCATACTCCTCATGCTTGAGCGATGCAGTCTGTTCACAATCTGTATATTTACCAGGCATACAATAGCCCTGATTATTATAGTTGAAGAGTTGCATACGATGTATGCGCCATCCATTTTCCTTCATATCGTTACTCAGATACACCTTTACCTTGGCTACCGCCCTCAGCAGGTCGATATCCTCCAAATCCTGACGCTTGCCGGCAGTAAGCGTAAAGTCAACTTTCTTGACACCCCACATCGGCAGATACTCAGGATTGGCTTCGTAACCAAACGACTTCTGGGCGATATCCATATCGTTGTAGTCTTTCTGCAAGTCAGCCTCACTCATATCGAAATTGGCATAAACCACCATTTTTCCTTCGAAGTGATTACCCACAAGCACCTTGTTGCTCACAGGCAAAGATCCTGTCAACCGGTAGATGTTGCCGCCCAAATGTACAAGCACCATGTTTTGCAGGATTCCCGCCTTTTTCTGATTTGTCTGATAGAAAACGACGTGGAATCTGCTAAAGTCGATACTGTTTTCCATCTCCGTTCCCGCTTCATCTGTCTCGTCGTCTTCACTTCTTGAAGCAATCTGCTTTCCCCCCGACTGCCCTATTCTTGTATTGTTATCGGTATCCGTACCTTTCAGGCAAAGGGTAAGCGTGATATGGGCTTCGGTATTCTCTGCCCCTGTATCTCCCTGGTCGCATGAGACCAAAGCAATACAGCCCAGCCAAGCCATAGCAGTAGCCAAGAGGAACTTGAGCAGTCCCTCTGCATATCTTATTCCTTTCATCTCATACATCATGATTCAATATTATAATCAGGAAAACTCCTAACTTTTATTTTCTAACTTCTACTTATTATATGTCAGCCTTGCACTTTTTACATATCAGCCTTGCTCAGCACCACTCTCCATGAGTTGATGATGACTGAGGCTGACTGCCATTTGTGATTTTCGTCGATGAAGAATACAAGGTCGTAGGAATCCTGTCTATCCAGATATTCCTGGTCGCTCATACTCTTGTTATAATTGCCTTTCACCATCAAGGCATAGTCTATCAATGGAATATTGATGATGCTTGCTCCTGTTGACTTGTTCCATACACGCAGACGCATATCATGACCTTTCACCAATCGGTTGGTTGTCAATTCTGCAATGGCACACGCCACAGAAGTCTGCTCGCTGGCACCTGAACTGACACCGGCAGTACCGGAGTAAGCAGACCAGGCATTATAGGTAAGCATCTCATCCTCCATCAAACTGTTGTCGTAATCCATCTTACCATTGTTATCGGTAATCTGGAAGATGAAGTCATCGGCATTAAGATTTGCTCCCGACAGGTTTTGCAAAACCACCTTAAAATGATTGGTGTTCTTGGTAAGCGAAACCTTGACGGTTCTCGTTCCCCCCTTCTCCATCTTAGTGAGATTGGCTTTAGCCAACTGTCCATGGAAGAGCGGAGTCAGATCATGGTCGATGATTCCTTTATCGGCACGATTCACCGTAGCCTTGAGCACATCACAGGCTGAAGAGCCTATGCTTGCCTGCCCAAAAGTATAGGAGTCAGCATAACGCTCTTCGCCCTGTGCCCATACAAGAAGATCATAGATACCAGAAGTCAGGTCGTCGATGTTCATACCCTCTTCGGCGACAATCTTCTCGGCAGCCTCGGTCTTGACATAAGCCAATTTTCCCTGCTGGTCGAAAGCATAAAGTGTAACGTTCTTCACCTCATGAGGGAAAGCGTCGGCAAACTTCATGTTCATATCGTAGATGAACTGCACCTTCAGATGAGTCTTCAGCAGTTCCTCACATCCCTCGTAGCTATCGTGCCAATAATCACAGGATGCGAGCAGCAAGCCGAGTATGGTGCAGCAAGAGAGCATCATCAGCCTTCCCTTCTCTTTGATATCATTTATAATCTTCTTCATTTATACTGTTTATGAATTATTTACTTTGTCTGATCCAAATTTACCTTTGAGGATACCACGCGCCAAGAGAGAACCTTGATACTTGCTGCAAGATAAGTATTTTCATCGCTTGGTATCATTGGGTCGATTTCCTTCTTAGGATCATAGACAGGAGTACCAAAACCCTTGATGTTCTGAATGGTTACCTGATAAGAATGGTTACGCACGATACCATACTCGCCTAACTTACCAGCTTCACCGAGATGCTTGATAGGGGTATAATAATAGGTAGCACCATCCGTAGAACGAACCTGAGCCGTCTCCTTTACAAGGGCAGCATTGATATCGTCTTTAGATGCTATTGTCCATGTTTCTCCATTCTTGACATAAAGATCACCTACGGTGCTAGCCAATGTTGCTACAACCTCATAATTCTTCACTCCAGAAGATTCAGGAGAACCCGGAACAACCGTCTTGAAAGCAATGTCAGAAGCCTCTATTGATTTATAGACATCGCCACTTTCAGTAGTGGTCTTTTTGAAGTAACGTGCAAAACCACCAACAATCTGTTTTTTAACAGCTTCCTCACCGAGATAGGTCAAACCTCTATACTGACATACTTGCGCAGGTTTATATTTACCATCTTTATCCAGATAGACAAGCTTGGCTGCAACTATCAGTTTTGTCAAAGTATTCAAACTTGTTGTTGGATTTGCAATCACCTCTGTTGGTGTATTTGGCAATGTATAGACAGGTGTAGTAGAGAAATCACCAGATAAAGACAGCTTAATATTCTCAAACTTAGGATTAACAGGATGATTAACTCCTCCCTGAGCACCAAAATTAAAAGGCACAGACTTAGACCAGAAACAACGATGGTAATCAGAAGTTGTCCAAGGAGAGATACCTAATTCTCCAGCATACCATGCAGTATTGATCTGCTTGCAAACCTCTGCCTTACCATTAGCATCAGCCACCTGCCAGCCCTGAACTACAGCATATACAGGATATGTTTTTGTTGTTGGAGTTGCATTGGTATTTTCTGCATAAGTAGTAACATCAATGTTACCAACATTTATCTGATACTTACCTTCTGCATTTTTGCTCCATGCTTTCTCTGTCTCGTTAGTACGAACATAGTCAGCATCAATTTTCGCATTCACCTTGGCATTAACTCGCTCTACATAGATATCTACAGGTTTTTTCAAAGCCGCTTCAGATGAAGCAAAAACGTTGTTTGCTACAGGTGTAGAGCAAACGTCCTGTCCCGCACTCTCATACACAGAATTAGACATGACAAAACCATTGGTATCATCATGAAACTTCGAACCTGTTGCTGATGTTCAGAAAGGGTCATAGTACCACTTTGCAGGGTTGTATTATCCAACACATCAGGATTAATCACTGCTATAACAGAGGCAGGAATAGCTTTAGTCTCACCGTTTAATACAAGCACTGCCTTGGTTTTTATTTCGGCAGTATGGTCATTATCCTTGCCATCTGTTTCAATAACAGCTTGATCCAAATAGTTAACAGACTGCTCATTTGTTGCATCTTTATTAACCAACAGATATGGAGTACCATCACCATTAAAAAAAATAGAAACGCACCTTGTTGATCTTACTCTCAGTATCAGTGCCATTCTCATAAGTACCATCACCCTTGGCATAACTACGAGATGCAGGAGCAGAACCCACGTTCTCGATATTCACGGCAAGATAAGAAGTTGCCCCCTTACCATTCTGTGCATCACCGCCAGCAACATCTTCGCTAGAGCAGGATGCAACCGTCAGCATCAGTGCTGAAGCCAGCACTGATGAAAGCATCGTAAATTTCTTCATAATTCTATAGTTTTAATTTTACTTATAATTTCTTTTTCGTTTTATTGCATCATCATCATTTCATACGCCTTTCTTGCGGCATCAGCTTCCTCAGAATCGCCAGCCCTATCCAAATATGGCTTGGCAGCATCGGCATCTCCGTTGTTCAGACGGATAATGGCAGCATTCAGGTTTGCCGTTTCATCCGTTGGATACATGCGGACTGCCAGCTCCATCACCTCATTGAAGTCCCTGGAACCTACCTCATAGGTCTGAGCCACCATAAACAGCTCATTGAGCGACAACAGCTGAGGTTTGGTCTTCATGATCTGCTTTGCCTCTTCCACATCGAAAGGCTTAACCTTATAAGTAATGTGGTAGTCGCTATGGCGGAGAGCCGGATAGCAGAGGGTGAGCAAATTGCGATACTGTGCAGGATATTGCTGCTTCAGCTTCGCATCACGAGCATCAGGATCCAGCTTTTCATCCTGAGCTATCGCAAGAAGCTGCTTCTTTTTCTCCAAGTTGCTTGATTTGATATATTCACACAATCCATCCCAGTCTTCGGCTGTAGAGGATACCGTGAAGATGCTGTCAGGCAACTCTACCATCTTGCGGACATATTCTGTCAGGGTGATGGCACGATTCTTTGCCAGATACTCATTATGCTTATACGCACCTTCCGGCGAAGCAAAACCATGGATATTGATGCCCATCACCTGCAGGTTCTTATCCGCCTTCAATGCCTTGATGGTGGTGATAATGCTATCCAACTGTGCCGGATTACGGCGATAATCAGCACGCAATTCTATCCTATCGACCGGGAAATCGATATAGGCACGCTTATCCAAATGACGGATCTTTGGAGCCTCGGCAACGACAGCCTGCAACTGAAGCACCGGCTTCAGTACATTCTGCTTAGGCTGCTGAATGCTCTCGATGATCTGAGGAGCATCTGTTGAGCGTTTTTCATCTGCCCTACCCGGAATCAAATAAATGAGGGAAAGAGCCACCTTGGTGGGTCCCACATAATTCTTATGGGCAGATTTGAGTTTTTCACCACAGGTACCACATTCGAATTTATCGTATTGGGTATGGATATAGCCCAATCCGAGCGAAGCCTCGAAGTTCCAGTGCTTAGAAAGATTCCATTGTTTTCCGGCAGTGATGCCGCCTCCGGCATACCAACCTTCATAGCGGTGATTGCGCAATCCTTTCAACAATCCGAAAGGAAACTTCACGCCTCCCACATTATATTGGCCGCCCAAGGCATGGGCACCCAGAAACCAACCATCGAAGTTCTGATTGAACCAGTAGCGATACTCAGGCATCACCATCCAATGACGAAGACTGGAATGGTCACCGCTACTTTGCTTCCAAGGATTCAAGCCGAAGAAAACCTGAGCTGTATGCTTCTTGCCTACTTCCATTTCCATTCCCATATTAGGGGTGGTAGTAGCCCAATAAAGCGCATTAGTCTTGAAGCCTATCTGCTGTGCTTGCATTGATTGGATACAAAGACACATCAGAATGGCTACAGCCATAAACTTACTTACTTTCATATTCAATTATACCTCCTGATATACAATCATCTTTGTCATTTACTTATTTACTATTTTATGTTATATAACTGCAGAATCATTAAGCTATAGTACTGCTATTTTTTTATAACTCGGATGCAAAAGTAACAAAAAAGCTAGAGAAAACACCCATAACATTGTTAAAATAAGCAAAATATACACAAAAAAAGCAGAAGGTTCTCTCCTTCTGCCTGACTTATAGCAAATTACATAAGTATCTCTTTCAGCGGTTTCATCACGAAATCGCGCTCTTCCATCAGAGGATGAGGAATCTTGAAATCGGGCTCATCAATGACCAGATCATCTATCATCAGAATGTCGATATCGATGATGCGGTCGTGATATTCCCCATTTACAGACTTCAGGGTTCTGCCCATCTCCTGCTCTATCCGCTGGGTAGCCTCCAACACCTGGCGAGGGGCCATGGCGGTGAAAACCATCACACAGGAATTGATGAAGTCATTGGGAGAAGAATAGCCCCAAGGCTTGGTTTCGTAAAGAGCAGACTGGCGCTCTACCACGCCAATCTGCTCCCCTATTTTATCGATAGCCTCACGAATATTACGCTTCCGGTTGCCCAGATTCGTGCCAAGGCTTAAATATACTTTATACATACTTATTCACACTTTTACGAAAACTGTGGATAACTCGGCTTATCTACTGAATATCAATCATTTCTATATGTACAAAAACTGTTTATTACACTATTTAGTCTGGAAGTATCAACAGTGAGTCACCATAGCAACCAAACATATAGCCATTCTTCACAGCCTTCTTGTATGCCTCATACACCAGGTCGTAACCACCAAAGGCAGCGGTACACATCATCAAGGTTGACTCTGGATGATAGAAGTTGGCAACAGCACAGTCTGCCAATCCGAAATCGTATGGAGGGAAGATGAACTTATTGGTCCATCCATCAAACTCCTTCATCATTCCGTCTGTACCTACAGCAGTTTCTGTAGCCTTCATCACGCTGGTACCGATGGCGCATACGCGATGACCTTCCAGCTTGGTCTTGTTCACCAGTTCGCAAGCTTCCTTAGAGATAATCATCTGCTCAGAATCCATCTTGTGCTTGGTAAGATCCTCTACCTCAATCTCGTGGAAGTTGCCCAATCCGCAATGCAGGGTGATGTAAGCCTCGTTGATGCCGTTAATCTCCAAGCGCTTCATCAACTCACGAGAGAAATGAAGACCTGTAGCAGGAGCTGTTACGGCACCCTCCTTCTCTGCGAATACACACTGGAAGTCGTCCATATCATCCTCTGTAGCGTGATGATCCTCACGGGCATCGATGATATAGCGAGGAAGCGGAGCCTCACCCAAAGCAAAGAGCGAACGCTTGAAGACATCGTGGTTGCCATCCTCATCATAGAGGAAACGGAGGGTACGACCACGGCTTGTGGTATTATCGATTACCTCGGCTACCATCTCGTTGACATCATCAAAGAACAGCTTGTTGCCGATACGGATCTTGCGCGCAGGCTCTACCAGCACATCCCAAAGACGCATCTCGGCATTCAGCTCACGGAGCAGGAACACCTCAATCTTAGCATCAGTCTTCTCCTTGGTACCATAAAGGCGCGCCGGGAATACCTTCGTATCATTGAAGATGAAGGTATCACCCTCTTCGAAGTAGTTGACGATATCCTTAAACTGCAGAAATACTGGATTGCCATCAGCATCCACCATATCCTTGCCATTCTCGTCTTTCTTGTACATCTCGATGGTTTCAGACTTCTTGTGGAGCACCATCAGTCGAGACTCGTCACGACGGGTAATCTCGAATGTACGTTCACCACTAGCAGTCTTGACCACACGCTTAGTCTTATGTGGATAAAGTGCCACCTGAGCAGCTGGCAACTTAAAGTTGAATTGTGATAGTTTCATGTGATATTATATCTCCTTTCTTAAGATGATTTACTATTAATGACATTTCTCGAAATTCGAGCCTAGTTATTGGCAAGGCTGTCTTCTATCTCCTGTGCATCGAGCCATTCCTGGAAATGGTCAAAGTCGATGCAGTTCTCTACCGAGAAGCTTCCTGCCTTGGTACGGCGGAGGGCTGTGAGGTAAGCTCCGCTATCCAGGGCACGACCGATGTCACGAGCCAGGGACCGGATGTAAGTACCCTTACCGCAAACCACACGGATGCTTGCCGTCTTCTCCTCATCGTTGTAATCGGTGAGTTCGATTTCATCCACACGCACGGTCTTAGGCTTCAGCTGCACCTCCTCGCCTGCTCTGCGCAGGGCATACGAGCGGTCACCATTCACCTTCACGGCACTATAGGTAGGCGGAACCTGCTGAATCTCGCCAACAAACTGCTTCAGCACCTCCTCTACCAGCTCACGGGTGATGTGCTCGGTTGGGAAAGTATGGTTTACACTGTGCTCCTTATCGTAGCTTGCCGTGGTAGCACCCAGCTGAAGCGTTGCCGTATATTCCTTGGTATGTGTCTGCAATTGCTCAATCTGCTTGGTACATTTACCCGTGCAGAGCACCAACACACCCGTAGCAAGGGGATCGAGCGTACCGGCATGTCCTATCTTCACCTTGAAGCCGAGTTTCTTGCTGAGCAGATAGCGAACGTGCGCCAGTGCTCCAAAGCTCGACATGCGATAAGGCTTGTCGATGGCTATAATTTCTCCTTTTCTAAAATCCATATTCTTATTTTAGTCAACCATCTGCATATCTACACCGCAAAGGCCGCAGATGATGATGATGAGTCCGATAACAATACGATACCAGCCGAAAGCTGCGAAACCGTACTTGGTGACATAATTGATGAAAAACTTGATGGCGAGAATGGCAACGATGAATGCTACCACTGAACCCAAGAGTAAGGTTACCAGGTTGTTGCCCTGAGTGAGCAACGAACCGCCGCCATGGCTAATCAGCTTATAAACCTCCAGGCAGGTGGCACCAAACATGGTAGGCACAGCCAGGAAGAATGAGAACTCGGCAGCCGCCTTGCGGGTGAGTCGCTGCGACATACCACCTACGATGGTTGACATAGAACGAGACACACCCGGAATCATCGCAATACACTGGATGAAACCGATGGTCAGGGCACGCTTGTAAGTAAGCTTAGTCTGCTCGCTGCCTTTATTGAAAATCTTATCGCAGAAGAGCATGAATACACCACCAATGACCAGCATCCAGCCCACCAGCTGCACATTGCCAAGGTTTGACTCGATGAAATCATTGAAGGCAAGCCCCAATACCACGGCAGGCAGTGTACCAACCACCAGGCGGGCATAGAAATCGAACATCGCCTTCCAATAGGTCTTCTCTCCTGTCTTCACTGCATCCGGATAGAAGAATCTCTTCCAATACAGGCAGATGACAGAAAGAATGGCACCAAACTGGATGATGACCGTGAAGGCGTTGACAAACTTATCCTGGATATCTACACCCAATAAGTTTTCGGCAATAATCATGTGACCTGTACTAGACACTGGCAAGAACTCGGTCAATCCCTCTACGATAGAGATAATGATAGTCTGAATAAAATCCATCTAATTTAAATATGTATATTAACAATAAACTCTTAATTGTCTTTCGGCTTGCGTATAACCGCATAGATGATAGAGAGGAAACCAATCAGGGTAACGGTTGGTGCCACTACAATACGGCGAGTACTGAAAATATCAGCATCGAAAGAGTGCTCGTTAGAGCCAGCGCCGCTCATCAGGAGGAAACCAATGATGACAATTGCCATACCAATTGCCAACAAGATGAAGTTCATCTTGTCAAATGCTAAATTCTTCTTATCCATTATATATAATGTTTAATGTGTAATGTTTAAATTTTGTAGAGATCTCCCGCCTTCATCTTGAGGAACTTGTTCACCGAGATATTGGCACAGAGAGCCGTAATGATGATACCGAAGAGGAATACCGAACCGCCCGTGATGGCAAGTTCCTGCCAGCCGAGCACATTGACCAGTTCCGGCTCGTGAAGCGACCAGGCATAGAGGCATCCACCGAGGAAGCCATCGGCAAGCAAAGCCGCAACTACACCCACCAATACTGCCCTCTTGATGAAAGGCTTGCGGATGAAGCCCCAGGATGCACCCACCAGCTTCATGGTATGGATGGAGAATCGGCGGGCATAAATGCCCAATCTCACCGTATTGTTGATAAGCGAGAACGAGATAAAGGTAAGCAGAGCGGCTACGATAAGAAGACCGATGCTTATCTTGGTGAGAGAATTGTTCACCTGTTCTATCAGGTCGTGCTGATAACTTACTTCCGTCACGCGCGAGTAGCTTTTCAGCTCCTTGGCTATCCACTTCAGGGAATCATTGTTGGCATAATCCGCCTGTGTAGTGATTTCGATAGATGGCTGGAAAGGATTCACACCGGCAAATTCGCTAGGATTGGTACCCAGATCGTGGGTAGCCTCCTGCAAAGCCTGTTCCTTGGAGATATAGGTCAGACCTTTCACGTAAGGACGTGCCTTCAGGCGCTTACACATCTGCAAGCCCTCAGGATTGGTAACATCCTGCTCCAGCATCACCTGTACCACCAGGTTCTCCTTGACATAGGAAGAGAGGTTTCTTCCCATCAATACGGAAAAGATGACCAATCCCAACAAAACAAGCACCATGGCGGTGCTGATGCACAAAGTAACGACCTGCAATCCACGATGATTGCGAGGCTTATATTGTTTCTTTCTCATGTTCTATTCTATTTATTTCTGACAGAAAAGGGCGTAATTACCCAAATTGTTTGCAAAGATACACATAAACGAAGAGATAACAAAATAAAATTGCATTTATTTGCATTTATTCAATTAATTATTAAGGGAAGAGAATATCGCTGCATAAGGAAATTGTTGCTAAGCCTAATGAAAATCTCCGTTCAGCGACGTTGAATGTACGTTCAGCGACGTTGAATGTATGTTCAGCAACGTTGAATGTACGTTCAGCGACGTTGAACGGAGATTTCTATTAAGGATAGAATCTTTTTCCATTAGGGATAGAATCTTTTTCTATTAGGGATAGAATCTTTTTCTATTAGGGATAGTTGTATCAACCATGCTATCAAACATTAAAAAGGGCCGACCTCACGGCCAGCCCTTTCAAGATACTGAGTAAAATTCAAATAGGTATGACTTGAATTTTAACCAAACATAATAGCAAACTGAAGGATCCAAATCCTTCTTAGCAAATTTTACATCTTAGTGATGACACCCTTCTGGGAACTCTCCAGGAACTGGATGATGTTCTGAATCTCCGGACCATCTGGCACCTGATCCTTGATCTGGTTGATGGCATCGAAGAGGGATGTCTGACCGTGGAATACCAGTCGGTAGGCATTAGCAATATGTTTGCGAACCTTCTCGGTAACCTCGGCTGCCTCCATGATGATGGTGTTAGGACCTGCATACTTCACAGGCTTTCCACCGGCAATGATATAAGGAGGAATATCCTTAGAGAAGGTGGTACCAGCCTGAATCATCGCCAAGTCGCCTACTCTAGTCTTGGCGTTCTCTACTACGGATGTTGAGTAGATGACACCGTTACCAATCACGCAGTCGCCCGCAATCTTGGTACCATAACCGAATACGCAACCGTTGCCGATTACGGTATCGTGAGAGATATGGGCACCTTCCATCAGGAAGTTGTTGTTGCCCAGAACGGTCTTGCCATCCTTGTGTGTACCACGGTTGATAACCACGTTCTCACGGATGGTATTGTTGTCGCCAATCACTACCTCACTCTCCTCACCGGTAAAGTTGAAATCCTGTGGGAGGGCAGCGATAACGGCTGCCTGAAACACCTTATTGTTATTACCCATGCGAGTACCGTTCATGATGCTCACGAAGGGATAGATGATACAGTTGTCGCCGATGACCACATCGTCCTCGATATAGGCGAATGGATAGATCTTGCAGTTGTCTCCAATCTTAGCCTTTGGAGAGACCTCTGCCTTTGGACTTATTATACTAGCCATAACTATAAACTATTAATTATTAACTATAAATTACTTAGCTCCTCCACCCAATGCATAGTAGAGATTAACTACTGCCTGCATCTTGTAGAAGTCATCAGCTACCTTTGAGAGCTGTACGTTGAGCAGTGAAGACTGTGCCTGGATTACTTCCAGATAAGAACCGCCAGCCTCTGACATCAACTTACGTGTATCCTCTACATTCTTCTCGAGTACGGCGATGCGCTTAGCCTCCACCTTACCCTTCTCGTCAGAATAGTTGTAGAGCACGAGGGCATTGCTCACCTCGCTACCTGCCTTCAGCACGGTATTCTGCCAGGTATTGTAAGCCTGCTCATACTGCATCTTAGCCACCTTCAAGCCAGCAATGATTCTACCATTCTGGAAGATTGGCTGAACCAATGAACCAACAGCAGAAAGCAACCACTTACCTGGATTCACGATGCCTGCGCCAGCAGAGTTGGTGAATGCACCTGTACCAGAAATGGTGATAGATGGATAGAACTTGCTGCGGGCAGTCTCAATGCCATAGAAGCACTGAGCCAGATTCATCTCGGCTGCGTGAACATCGGCACGGTTGTTGAGCAACTGGATGCCTACACCTGTAGAGAATGTTGCAGGAAGACTCTGATTCTCCAACTTGCCACGGGCAATAGAATGAGCCTGGTCGCCGATGAGAAGACTCAGGGAGTTCTCTGTTTCACGAATCTGACGCAGCAGGTCGGTCTTCTGGGTCAACACTGCATAGTAGTTGCTCTCGGCAGCCTGAACGGAAGTTCCGCGATAACCAATCTTGGTATCCTTCAGCACCTTCATGGTCTCCCAAGTATTCTTGGTCAAACCTTCCATATTGTTAACCAGCTCCACCTGCTTGTCGAGCATCAACAAGGTATAATACATGTTGGCGATGTTGGCGATGAGGTTGGTCTGTACAGACACCTGATAGTCCTTCAACTGGAGCAGGGCCATCTGGGCACCACGCTTCTGAGAGAGCAGGTTGCCGAAGAGGTCAACCATCCAACTGGCTGTAACAGGCAAGCTGTAAGTCTTGGTAGCAGCGTTACCATCCCAGGAAGCGATAGTTCCCTGAGGAGAGAAAGACAAGGCAGGCACAAATGCCAACTTGGCACACTTCAACTGCTCTTCTGCCATCTTCACGTTCAAAGCCGCATTGAGGAGGTTGACATTGTTGTTCAATCCCTTCTCAATAATCGACTGGAGCTGAGGGTCGGTGAAGACGCTGCGCCAAGGTATGTTGGCGAAGGTAGTAGTATCCTTTACAGCCAAAGTATCTGTATCAGAAGCTACATCGCGAACGATACCGCTGGTCTTCACATCCGGACGCTCATACTTTCCGTAGAGAGTCTTGCAGCTGCTCAGAGAGAGCGCTGCGAGACCCAATATGATGATATTTAAATTCTTTTTCATTATTTCCTTTGAAGTTACATTGCTTTATTACTTCTTCTCGATACCCTTCTTGTGGTGAGCAGCGTTAGCATACTGCACCAACTCGGCAGCAGCCTCCTCGTTCAACTCATCCTCGAACTTCATTGGAGTCAACTTCTCCTGCAACCACTCAAAGACTGCAAAGAGAGCAGGAACCACGAAGATCTGACAGATAGTACCGATCAACATACCACCTACGGCGGCAGCACCCAAAGTCTGGTTACCATTCTTACCTACACCTGATGCGAACATCAGAGGCAACAGACCGATAATCATCGCCAAAGAGGTCATCAGGATAGGACGGAGACGGGCACCGGCACCCAGGATAGCTGAGTACTTGATGGCCATACCCGTACGACGACGTTCGAGGGCGAACTGTACAATCAGGATGGCGTTCTTTGCCAACAGACCGATCAACATAATCAACGAAATCTGCATGTAGATATCGTTAGAGTGACCGAAGAGGTTGGTGAAGATAAATGCACCTGCCAAACCGAATGGGATAGACAATACTACAGACAGAGGCAAGATGTAACTCTCGTACTGGGCACTCAAGATGAGGTAAACGAATACGATACAGAGTGCGAAGATCAAACCTGTAGAGTTGCTGGACTCAGCCTCAGAACGGGTCAAGCCAGAGTACTCATAACCGTAACCCTCTGGCAATGTCTCCTTGGCAACCTCAGCAATCGCCTTCATACCGTCACCGGTAGAGTAACCGCTGTTAGGAGTTACAGATACATCCATAGAGGTAAACAGGTTGAATCGTGTGATGTTAGACGGACCATAAACCTTCTTCAAGTTCACGAACTCGCTTACTGGAGACATGGTGCCATCTGCACAACGTACATAAATCTTGCTCAGATCGTCTGGACGCATACGACTCTCAGGTCCAGCCTGAATCATCACACGGTAGAGCTTACCGTAGGCATTGAAGTTAGATGCGTAGAGACCACCGAGATAACCCTGCATGACAGACAATACTGTTGATGGAGAGATACCAGCCTGCTTGGTCTTGGCAACATCTACATCCACCATATACTGAGGATAGTTAGGGTTATACTGAGTCTGGGCGGTCTGAATCTCAGGACGCTTGTTCAACTCAGCCAGGAACTTCTTCACATTATCAAAGAACTTATTCAAGTCGCCACCGGTCTTATCCTGCATGGTCATGGTAATACCATTCTGCATAGAGAAACCGGAAATCATAGGTGGAGCGAAGGCAAGAACCTGTGCATCCTTGATGGCAGCAGTCTGCTTGTAGATCATACCCAACACAGAAGTATATTCCATTGGGTTGACAAACAGCGCCTCAATACCGCCACCGGTACAAGCCTCCTTGATACGGTGGAAGAATCCACCCGGACGCTCCTCGAATGGCTTCAGCTTCACGATGATGGTACCCTGGTTGGAACCGGCACCACCGATAAAGCTATAACCCATGATGGCGTTACGGGTTGCGATGGCTGGGTTGCTAGCCAGCATCTTATCTACCTGCTTTACCACCTCTGCAGTACGTTCCTGCGAAGTACCAGGAGCTGTAGAGATACAAGCGAAGATAGTACCGGTATCCTCATCAGGCACCAGACCCGTCTTGGTAGTACCCATCAGAGCAACCAGACCTACGATACTGACAGCCACGAGGCTACCAGCGATGATGCCATGGTTGATAACCCACTTGACACCACCCTTATACTTATTGGTAATCTTATCAAACTGATAGTTGAATCCTGCGTGGAATCGGTCCACGAAAGACATCTTCTTCTCGTGACCCTCCTCGTGTGGCTTCAGCAACACGGCACAGAGTGCAGGAGACAAGGTCAACGCATTGATAGCCGAAATAACGATAGATACCGCCATGGTTACACCGAACTCACGGTAGAAGTAACCGGAAGTACCACCGATGAATGATACAGGAACGAACACGGCAGACATCACCAATGTAATAGAGATGATGGCGCTGGAAATTTCGTTCATCGCATCGATAGCAGCAGTAAGGGCACTCTTGTAACCCTGGTCGAGCTTGGCGTGAACCGCCTCGACCACCACAATGGCATCATCGACCACAATCGCAATCGCCAGCAGCAGGGCTGACAGCGTAAGCAGGTTGATGGAGAATCCGAAGATCCAGAGGAAGAGGAACGTACCGATCAAAGCCACAGGTACCGCAATCATAGGAATCAGCGTAGAACGGAAGTCCTGCAAGAAGATATACACTACGATGAACACCAGTACCAGAGTGATGATCAAGGTGAAGATAACCTCCTCGATAGATGCGAACAAGAATTCGGTAACATCCATCAGGATGACATTCTTCAACCCAGGAGGATAACTCTTCTCCAATTCATCCAACGACTTCTTTACGTCGCTGGCAATCTGGGTAGCGTTGGAACCGGCAATCTGCTGAACCATACCCATCACGGCAGGCTGACCATCATTGAGCAGGTTAACGTTATACTGCAAACCACCCAACTCAACCTTGGCAATTTCGCCCAGACGGAGTGTCTGACCGGAAGTATTGCTCTTAATGAGGATGTTCTCATACTCCAATGGGGTCTTCAAACGGCCCTTATAACGCAAAGTATATTCATACTGCATATCAGAGCTCTCACCAAAGCTACCAGGGGCAGCCTCGATATTCTGCTCTGCCAAAGCCTGAGAAACATCAGAAGGAACCAGTCCGAACTCCTTCATCTTCTCTGGCTTCAACCAGATACGCATAGAGTAGTTACGGGTAGAAGGGCTCTGCACATCACCCACACCATTGATACGCTTCAACTGAGGAATGACGTTGATCAGGGCATAGTTGGTAACAAACTGGTCGTCGTAACGGCCATCGTCTGTAGTCAGAGCGAACATGATAACGTTGGAACTCTGTCGCTTGGTTACGGTGACACCCACCCTGGTAACCTCGGCAGGCAGCAGAGACTGCGCCTGAGATACACGGTTCTGTACGTTGACCGCAGCCATATCAGGGTCAGAACCCTGCTTGAAGTAAACGGTGATCTGAGCAAAACCAGAGTTAGACGCAGAAGAGGTCATATAAGTCATGTTCTCCACACCGTTGATGCTCTCCTCCAGCGGTGTCACCACGGAGTTGAGCACCGTCTGTGCGTCAGCGCCCGGATAGTTGGCCATCACGCTAATGGTAGGTGGCGCAATGTTCGGGTACTGCTCGATAGGCAGCGACACCAGTCCGATCGTACCCAGGAGTACGAAGAAGATGGAGATCACCGTCGAGAGTACCGGTCGCTTGATAAAATTAGTAAATGTCATTGTTTTCTT
>ENA-OOSI01000033-OOSI01000033.1-human-gut-metagenome-genome-assembly--contig:-NODE-33-length-47151-cov-2.504926_pt1 | contig 47151 bp, 38 predicted proteins | sample MGYA00241171_ERZ501200 | MGnify/ENA primary metagenome ERZ501200 (study PRJEB25962, sample SAMEA2042554) | human gut metagenome | biome: human gut; feature: human-associated habitat; material: faeces...
ACCAATATTTGTTCTTATATTTTTAGTATATATCATTTTTTCTTGCTTTGTCAATTACTTTTTATTTTTTTTTATTTTTTTCTTATATAGCATATCTATAACCATGATTTTGTATAGTTTTTTGAAAGAAATTTTATATTTATAAAAATATACTTTTTACTATTCCGTTTTCTATACTTACACTAAATATATTTTTCAATATGATTAAAATTATTGGTCCAACAAAAAGTCCTAGTATTCCAATAATTTTAAATCCTGTATACATTGCAATAAGCGTAAATATTGGATGTATTCCTATCTTTCCACTTACTATTTTGGGCTCTAATAATTGTCTTACAACTAAAATAGTAGCATAGATAATAATTATAGCTATTCCTAGATTAAAGTCTCCATTGATAGCTACAATAATTGCCCAAGGTATCATTACCGTTCCTGAGCCGAAGTATTGGCAATGCATCAACAAATCCTATTCCTAAAGCTGTTAAAAATGGATATGGAACATTAAAATTTAGGAACTTAAGTATATAAAGACCTATTAGAACTATAAAAAATGATATTATAATAAGTATTGCTTCTGCTTTTAAATATCCTCCTAATGATTTTATAATCTCTCTTAAATGTATTCCTATCTTTTTAGCCCATCTTTTTGGCAATTGATGTTCTACTGTGTCTATAATATACAATTTGTCTGTACAGATGAAATATGTTGCAAGTAAAGTTATAAATGTATAAATTCCAATTGTTGGTAATGCTGATATTGTTTGTGTAACTTTACTTAAAAAGGTGGATACATAGTTTGTAATAAATACTATTACTTTATCAGTGGATTTTTCAATTATTGTTACTATCTCTACTGGTATCTTACTATTTCCATCTTTTATTATTTTCATGTATTCATTAATTTTTGAATAAATTAATTGTATATACTTATTTAAACTCTGCAATAAGTTGGAACTTTCTGTTAGTAGTGTTACAACACCCCAAGTAAGTAATCCTAGTAATATTATGAAAATTATTGCTAGAATTATTATTGCTCCTTTCTTTCTTTCTAATTTAGTTTTTTTTACAACAAGTTTTATTAATGGTTCAACAAATAGTGATATTATAAAACCTATTAAAAATGGCATATAAAATATTGCAAGTTTCAAAACCAAAAATATTAAAATAATTGATACTATAAGTACCAATATATTTTTTAATATTCTTGTCCAATATCCAACATCAACAATCATTATTATTTATCTCCTTAAATATGTATTTTGAATGTGCAGAGGCATTATTTGCCTCTGCAGGTTTTTATTGATTATTTTTGCTATCATTTCCGCATCTACATATTCCTTCTACTGTTGTTGTTACTTGCTTACTATTTACACCTTCTGCATTTACTAAATCTCCTAATGTTATGATTCCTACTATTGTATCATTTTCAATTACAGGAACTCTTTTAATCTGGCAATCACACATTATCTTGCTTGCCTGTGTTAGTTCTTCATCGGGTGTTACTGTATATACTGCTGTTGTCATAATTTCGCTAATTGGCGTTGTATTGGCATTTTTGTTACAAGCTACACCTCTTAAAACTATGTCTCTATCTGTAACTAGCCCTACTACATTTTTGTTTGTGTCACATACTGGAATACATCCTACGTGATTTTGTTGCATTAATTTTGCGACATCATTTATTGTAGTTTGTGGATTAACACAAGATACTTGATTGCACATACAATCTCTAACCTTCATAATATTTCCCCTTTCTATAACTTATTATTGTTATTTTTGAGGAAAATTATACTATCTTTTTTAATATGGTCTCATAGGTGGCATTGGTGGTCTTGGTGGACGCATAGGTGGCATTGGTGGTCTTTGACGTCTTCTTAGCAACTCTCTTAAAATCAATATTCTTATCAAATCCCTTAACAGAAAATTTCTTTGCCTTGTTTCGTTTCTTACCTCTGGTTCTTTTGCATTTGGATTTCTTACATCTCCATTTTTTAGAATTGGTCTGGCTGTGGATATTGTACTCTGCCTTTCTTCTGGCTCTACATTTAGATAGATTTCTTCTGTCATATTATCTACTAATTCTCTTGTAATTTCTCTTTGACTATTTTGTGCACAAATTCGAGACACCATTGGGTATACTATTCTATATATATCTGGGTACATACTTTCTATCACTTCTGTTGTAGCATTACTATTACGATTATCTAAATAATCCATATCATAGTAATAATTATCGTATGAATTTGTGTAAATATTATTTGGCATTGGGCTATATCCTAAAATGCTTCTCATATAATCTTCATAATCCATCTTTTTCCCTCCTATAATAAATCTATTTCATTATATGCGGATGATGTAAAAAAATTACTTGTAATTTTCTAATTAATTATTGACGATTTTTATGTTTCATTGTAAAATTGTCTTGGGTGTTTATTATGAAAGAATTTAAGATTGATTTTTATAATAGTACAAATTTAAAAAGTTATGACTTAAATGAAAGTATGAGATATCAGCTTGCAATGCTTGATAGCCTAGATGTATTCACTAGACTACATTCAGAGCATGTTGCAAATTTGACTTGTAGAATCTGTGAATATATGCATATGAAGGATTATTTTACTGTTTATTGCACTATGTGCGCTTATTTACATGATATTGGGAAACAATTTATACCTCCATCAATTTTACAGAAAAATGGCTCTCTAACTGATGAAGAATATAAAATAATGAAAAGCCATACTACTATTGGTTATGAAATGTGTATGAGAGATGAGAAGTTACGTCCATATGCTGCAGGACCTATTTATCATCACGAAGGGCTTGATGGTTCAGGTTATCCCCGTTCTCTTACCCAAAACGATATTCCTTTAGAAGGTCAAATAATTAGAGTTGCTGATGAATTTGATGCTATTACTAGCAAAAGGCAATATAAGTCTCACGTTGGAGTATGTGAAACTTTAAATATACTAATTTCTGAAACAGTTCCATCTAAAAAAACTGATACTTTAAAAACTGCTAAAAATGAAAAAATTGGTAAAGTAAATCCTAAAGTAGTAAAGGCATTAATTAAGGTTATTATTGATGATACAGAATATGAGCTTTATAAATTAGGTCTATATGTGGATTATTTGAAAAGTGAAGCAAATAGATTAGAGAAGATTATTGAATATGAAAACAAAATGAATAAAGCCTCTAACGATTCAGACAAAGCATATTATGCAGCTGTTATCAAGGAGCTTCTTGTATCTGGAGAAACATTGGAAAATTACAAACAGGTTTTAAAAGAATATCAAATAGCATATGAAGTTAGAAAAGAGAGTATGATAAAATTAGGTGAAGAGTTAAAACAAATGAAAAGGTTAAAGGTATAAAAATCTAAAAGCCCTTTATATTAGGGCTTTTCTTTTATTATATATCTACAATATTATTTCTTTTAAAATTGAGACAAGATAATCAACATCTGCTTTCGTATTTTCTTCTCCAAAAGTTATTCTAAGTGAGCCTTGTAGATACTCTGGTCTTAGTCCTATTGCAACAAGTACATGTGAAGGCTCTGTTGAACCTGTATTACAAGCAGAACCTGTCGATGCACATATTCCCTTTTCATCTAATTCTAATAATAAGTCTCCACCATTTATTCCTTTAAATGATATATTTGCATTCCCTGGTAATCTTTTTGTTCTATGTCCATTTAAAACTGCTCCTGGTATTTCCTTCTCAACCTCTGATATATAATAGTCTCTTAATTTTTGTAATTTATCATTATATTCATCTATATTTTTATAGGCTAATTCTATTGCTTTTCCTAGGCCTATAATTCCTGCTGTATTTTCTGTGCCTGCTCTTTTGTTCTTTTCTTGATGTCCTCCATCTTGAAGTTTTATAAATGGTACTCCTTCTAATAAATCAAAAGTTGATTGTCCATCAAAATATGCCATTTGTCCATTTAATTCTCTTACATATTGTTTCATAACCTTCTTTAAATAGCTGTAATGGAAAGTATAGTTTTCATCTGTGTTTTCTTCTGCTTTTTTTAATAGTGTTTTATACCAAGAGCCTATTGTTGGCATCTTCTTCTTTTCCCTTGTTAAGGTACTTAATCTAAATGCTGCTTGTCCATCTACATATAAGCTGTTTGGATCTGCAGTTATTCCACATCTTGTATATTCTTCTGCAACTGCTTCTGCTATTATTTGTTTTGTAAGTTCATTAACTTCATCACTTCTTGTGCTTCCTCTTGCCATTGTGATTAATGCTTGTGTTACATCTTCTATTTTATTTTCTACATTTAGTATTGTTCTTTCTCTTCCTGTTATTTCGTCTTTTATTTTTTCTTCTTCTATGTCGAATAGGTTTATTATTGTGTTAGAAGTTGGACTAATCACAACATTTATTCCGCCTAGACTTTCAGCAACTATTTTGTATTCTCCTTCTGCATCTAATGCTAAACTCTCAATACCCATTAAAACTGCTGAACGTGAAATTAACGTTTTCATTGTAACAGATTTACCTGCACCAGATTTAGCAAATACTACCATATTATAGTTCGCTAAACTTGGATGGAAATTATCAAACAAAATTGGTACACCTGTCTGTTTATTCATTCCTAATGGGATGCCTGTTAAGTGTCCAACTTCTGATGTGGTGAAAGGAAATACTGTTGCCATTGAATTACGGTCAAAAGTATGTGTTTTTTTTATTTGATTTTTCATAAGTGGTACATTTGATTGAAATGCTTCATCTTGCATTGCCCATGCAGATTTTATTCCTACTAATGTTTTAGAAAGCTCTGTTGCTAATAGTTTTGAATATGCTTCTAGATTTTGTAAATTGTATGTAAATAAAGTTGCTACTATTGATGCTTCAAAAAGCTTATTAAATCCAGCTGCTATTTCATCTCTTAGTCCCTCTGCTTCTAGCCTTTTTTGTGATAAAATACTTTCACGGTTTATATTTCCTCTATCTGCTGCTACAATTCTTTCTGTTTCTAATTGATTTATTACTCTATTTAGTTCATTTTGTGATCTTGCTTCTGGAACAGGGTTAATATATACAGATGTATTAATATCTCCAAATAAATACATATCTCTAAACAATTCTGGGAAGGTACACATACGAGGTAAATTTGATACAAAGAAGCTTCTTGCGTATCTTGTAGTATTTGAAATTATTTCTAAGTGGTCAATATTAGATGCATCTATTCCTGATGGTGCAATTAATTCTTTAATAGTCTTTTTTCTTAGTATATCGTATTCTAATTCATCTTGTTTTGGATTATTTCTCATTTGAAGCTCTTCTTGTTCTTTTCTTTGCTTTCTGCTCATCTTTTTCTCCTCCTTCTCCTTTTTTATTTATTTTATTTATTGCTTTTTTTGCAACATCTTTTCCAACATATTTTTCGTTTTCTTTTAGCAATGCTTCTGCCATTTGTTTTACGAGTTCTTCAAAATTTTCTTCTTTTTTGATTATTTTTCTTTCTTTTTCAAGTCTTACTTCATCTATAGTTTCCTTCGCTAACTTTGTAGCACTTTCCTCTATACGTTCATCTAATGCTTTCATTCTCTTATCTAAAACATCAGGCGCTGTTGTATAAAGTTCACTATATCCTGCTTTAATTGCTTTTTCAACACTGTATGTTTCTGATTCATCTCTGTTATATGCTATATATAATAATTCAACTAACTCATTCGAATTCAATATTTTACATTTCATTTCACAAGCAAATAATGCCCTTATTAAACTCTGTGCTCTTGTATATAGTTCTGAAAAAATCATACTTTTCTTTTCTTCTTCATCTAATAACTCTGTTCCTATCTCCAAACTATTATATGGCACTACTATATAATAGTGTTTTCTTAATACATTTTTATTTTGGCTTGTTTTTTGTATGTTTTCTATTACATCTTGTCCATATTCATATAAGTTTTTAAGTCTTATTAATTCTCTTCTTAGTATATCTGCTTGTTTTTCATTATAACTGTCAGATTTTAATAATCTATTATATTCTTGTTGCTTAGCATCTAACTCTTTTTTTTCAATTGCTAATTTACTTTTATAATTCTGTATGCTTTCTCCTATATTTATTGTTCTTGTTTGTGTGTATAATTGTATAGGATACCTTAACGTATTTAGGAATTGTACAAATCCTGCTTCGACTGCTGTTTTTTCAACTTGAGACATCAAATCATAGTTTACACCTTCACACTCTATTACCATTAGATATCTTTGACCATTGTCTTGTACAATCATATTATCTTCAATTTTATCAAATTGCATAAATTGAAAAATTGACTTTTTTGTATATTCCTTTGCTATTTTTGTAGTTCCTCCTGATGTATTGCTTTTTTCCTCTTCCTCAGCCTTCTTTTTGCCCTTGTATGACATATACCAATATATAAATGCTAGTACTATTATAAAAAATATTAGCATTACCAAAATTATAGTTAAACTATTCATTAAATTATCCATTACTCTTTTTCCTCCTTAGCATCTAAATATGTATATATCACATTGCCTTTTTTTCTAAATTTTAGCCATCTTAAAAAAGCTTGGTCTATATATTCTCCGTCCTGCTTTTCTGGTTAATTCCATTGCATTTGTATCAGGAATTTTAAATGTAGCTATTACAAACCCTATTGCAGCACATGCTACTGCTAATGCAATTCCTAACCATGTTAAACCCATAAGTGCTCCAAATATAGCATAGAATATTAATCCTATAACTCCAGTAGCACATGTATATATTAATGACTTTGTTGTGAAAATCATCAATATTCTTCCGTTCACCTTTTACATTTCTTGGTATATTATATGTTGCCAAAACAACTCCCCCTTCGTAAAAATCACCTAAAAATAGCTATATTTATTATATCAAATAATGTCTTATTTTGAAAGAATTTAGATAAATGTAATACAAACTTAATATTTTTGTAATATTTTTGTAATATTTGCATAAAAAAAACTGGTTTAATTTAAAAACCAGTTTTCTAATTTCTAATTTTATGATAATGTAAAGGTATTTATTATTAGATTTGCAATTGTTGTTGCTCCCATTACTACTACTACACCTACAATTAATGGTATTAAAGATTTTTTGTATTCTGCTTTTTCTTCTAAGCTTCCCATCATGTATTTAATACCAAGTATCGCAATAATTAATGTACCACCAATTAAAGCAAACCATTGTAAGAATCCAAGTATTTTACCTGCTAATTTTAATATGTTACCTGTATTTTGAGGTGGTGTTGGTGTTATTTGAGAACTACTAGCAAATACTGGTGTAGCAACCATTATCATCATAACTGCAATCATTAGCATTGAAAATATCTTCATTGATTTTTTCATATTTTTACCCCTTTCTTTAATATTTATTTTTTTATTTTTTGAACTTTCTTAATACTTTAAGAAAATCTTAATAACTTAAATATTTTTATTACCTATATCTACCATTTTCGGTTGAATCATAAATTCCTTTTGTTGACTCTATATCATTTCCTATATTTACCACTACTTTCCAAATTGTAAATGCACCAAATATTACGCATACACCTATTATATATGGCAATAGCGTTTCTTTTATTTTTGCCTTTTCATCTGCACTTCCCATTATAAATTGAATGCCTATTACCATACCTACAGCAAAAGCTATTACAACTGCAATTGAAAATAATACATTGTATATGAAGTCTGATGTTTCTTTTAATTTTGTTTCATCTATTGTATTGCCTTGTTCACTTTTTCCCGCATCTATAAAAGAACTTCCGTCTTTTATAATATTATCTGTCGCATATGTTTTAGTAGATAAATATGTAAAAGTAATTAATATTGTAATTAATATTGCAATTATCTTTATTACACTTTTCATATTATCACCCCTTAACCAATTATAACATTTTCAATTAATGCTATAATTACTGATATTCCCATTAGCATAAAGCAACCCACTATATATGGAATCATGGTTTTTTTATATTCTGCTTTTCCTTCTACACTACTAAACATATATTTTACACCTATTATAGCAAGAGCTAATATTGAAATTATAATTCCCAAATACTGTATCCAACCTAATACTGCTTTTGATTTGGCTATAAACTTTCTACCTCTGATTTCTGGATTTGGTTCATATTCACTTGGATCAACAGTTGCAAACACATTGTTTACTAGTATAAAGCTTATTATAATTACTAGTGCTATTGAAATTATTAATTTTTTATTTATTTTTATCATTTCTTCAGCACCTCCAAAGATATATCAATATTATTATAGCATTTTTTTACAATTCTTGCAACTTTTTATGTTGATTTTGTAATATTTTTCTTTATTTTTAACTATATTTTAATAGTTATGGAATATTTTGTCAAGTTATTTTTAAAAAAATCTTATTTGTAACGTTTCAAATAAATTATAGGTATAAAAAAAAATGGATAATTATTCATTATTCATTTTTCACTATTAATTAATTATTGCAACTTTAGTCACACTTTGGAGCAGGTAGTGGGAATCGAACCCACGTCATCAGCTTGGAAGGCTGAGGTTCTACCATTGAACTACACCTGCATTTCCACTCACAGTTTGTTATTATAAACCATTTTTTTTTAAATGTCAATAGTTTTTTTGATTTTTTGTAATTTTTTTTCAAAGGAGCGCCCCCAATGGTCGCTCCTACGTTTGTTTATTCTTTTGGATTTTTGATTGCTGCTTGTGCTGCTGCTAATCTTGCAATTGGAACTCTGAATGGTGAGCATGATACATAAGTTAATCCTATGTTGTGGCAGAATTCAACACTTGATGGTTCTCCACCATGTTCTCCACATATTCCAAGTTTTATGTCTGGTCTTGTTGCTTTTCCTTTTTCTACAGCCATTTTAACTAATTGTCCTACACCGTTTTGGTCTAGTTTTGCAAAAGGATCTGATTCATATATTTTTGCTTTGTAGTATGCGTCTAAGAATTTTCCTGCATCATCACGGCTAAATCCAAATGTCATTTGTGTTAAGTCGTTTGTTCCAAATGAGAAGAATTCAGCTTCTTCTGCTACTTCGTTAGCTAAAAGTGCAGCTCTTGGTATTTCAACCATTGTACCAATATGATACTTCATATCTGATCCTTTTTCTTTTTTTACTTGTTCTGCTACTTCTACTACTATATCTTTTACAAATTTTAATTCTTTCTTTTCTCCTACTAATGGAATCATTATTTCTGGAACAATATCGTATCCTTCCTCTTCTTTAACTTCTATAGCTGCCTCCATTAATGCTCTTGTTTGCATTTTGGCTATTTCTGGATATGTTACTGCTAAACGGCATCCTCTGTGTCCCATCATTGGGTTAAACTCATGTAGCTCCGCACATTTTGCTTTTAGATGTTCTACTGTTACACCCATATCTTTAGCTAATGCAATTATATCTTCTTCCTCTGTAGGTAAAAATTCATGTAGAGGTGGGTCTAAGTAACGTACTGTCATTGGTAGTCCCTTTAGCTCTTTGTACATTGCTTTGAAATCACCTTTTTGGAATGGTATTAATTCATTAAGTGCAGCTTCACGAGCTTCCACTGTTTCTGCTAATATCATTTTTCTTATTTTTGGTATTCTGTCTTCTTCGAAGAACATATGCTCTGTACGGCAAAGTCCTATACCTTCTGCTCCTAAATGAACAGCATTTTTTGTGTCTCTTGGGTTATCTGCATTTGTTCTAACTCCAAGTTTTCTATATTTGTCTGCCCAAGCCATTATTCTTCCAAAGTTTCCACTAACTGATGCTTCAACTGTTTTGATGTCTCCTTTGTAGATTTTTCCTGTTGTTCCATCTAATGAAATATAGTCTCCTTCATGGAATGTGTATCCACCAAGTTCAAATTTCTTAGCTTCTTCATCTATTTTGATTTCTCCACAACCTGATACACAGCATGTTCCCATACCACGTGCAACAACAGCTGCATGTGATGTCATACCACCACGAACTGTTAATATACCTTGAGATGCTACCATACCTTCAATATCTTCTGGTGTTGTTTCTAGTCTTACTAATACTACTCTTTCACCTTTTCCACCTTTTCCTAAATTTTTTGCTTCTTCAGCTGTAAATACTACTTTACCTGCTGCTGCTCCTGGTGATGCTGGCAATGCTTCTCCTATTACTTCTCCTGCCTTTAAGCTTTCTTTATCAAATGTTGGGTGTAATAATTGGTCTAAAGATTTAGCATCTATTCTTAAAACTGCTTCTTTTTCATCTATCATTCCTTCATCAACTAAGTCACAAGCAATGTTTATAGCTGCTGGAGCTGTTCTCTTTCCATTTCTTGTTTGTAAGAAGTATAGTTTTCCTTCTTGGATTGTGAATTCCATATCTTGCATATCACGATAGTGATTTTCAAGTTTTGTTGCTATTTCCATAAATTCTTTATAACATTCTGGTAAATCTTCTGCTAGTTTTGATATTGGTTGTGGCGTTCTAACACCTGCAACAACGTCTTCACCTTGTGCATTGATTAAATATTCACCATATATTCCTTTTTCTCCTGTTGATGGGTTACGTGTAAATGCAACACCTGTTCCAGATGTTTCTCCCATATTTCCAAATACCATAGCTTGTACGTTTACAGCGGTTCCCCAGTCTCCTGGTATATCATTCATTCTTCTGTAAACTATAGCTCTTGGGTTGTCCCAGCTTCTAAATACAGCTTTAACAGCTCCCATTAATTGTTCTACTGGATCTTGTGGGAATTCTTCTCCCTTCATATTCTCTTTGTAAACAGCTTTAAATCTCTTTACTAGTTCTTTTAGGTCTTCTGTTGTTAATTCTGTATCAAAGTGAACTCCTTTTTCTACTTTTAATTCATCTATTATTTTTTCAAAAAATGATTTTGGAACCTCCATAACAACATCTGAATACATTTGAATAAATCTTCTGTATGAATCATATGCGAATCTTGGATTTCCTGTTTTTGCTGCAAAGCCTTCAACTGCAACATCATTTAAACCTAAATTTAATATTGTATCCATCATACCAGGCATTGATGCTCTAGCACCACTTCTTACTGATACTAATAATGGATCATTATTGTCTCCAAATTTTTTCCCTTGCATTTCTTCTAATTTCTTTAATGCGGCAAAGATTTGTTCTTGAATTTCTTCATTTATTTTTTTACCGTCATTATAGTATTCTGTACATGCCTCTGTTGTAACTGTAAATCCTTGTGGGATTGGCAAGCCTAAATTTGTCATTTCTGCTAAATTAGCACCTTTTCCACCTAATAATTCACGCATATTTGCATTTCCTTCTTTAAAAAGGTATACGTACTTTTTGCTCATAAATTATTCCTTCCTTTCATCTTTATAAAATTACTGATATATTATATCTCAGATTTCCGTAAATGTAAAGACGTTTTCGGAAATTTTTCCTGCTGTCAAACCATATTTTTCTTCTACTTCTTTCACTTTTCCATGTTCTACAAAAATGTCATTATAGCCAAAAGTTTGAACCTTTATATTTTTAAGTCTACTATTATTTACTGATTCTATTACGGCAGAGCCAAGTCCTCCTTTTAGAAGGTTATCCTCTAATGTTATAACTTGCCCTGTTTTTTCTATTGATTTGAGTATTGTTTTTTTATCTAATGGTTTTAAAAATCTTGCATTTATTATTTCAATACTCTTTTCTGAAAGTAAGTTGGCTACTTCCTTTGCCCTTCCTACCATTTTACCTATTGCAATTAAGCTTAAATCTGTCCCCTCTTGTATTAGCTCTGCTTTACCAAATTCTATATTTTTTGTGTTCTCAAATTGATAATTTTCTCCACCACGTGGATATCTTATAAATACTGGTTTGTTTAAGTTTAATCCAAATTCCAGCATTTTTTCTAGCTCTTCAAAATTTTTTGGAGCCATAACAACTACATTTGGTATCGATGATAAGAAAGATAAGTCTAGTAATCCTTGATGTGTTTCTCCATCATTTCCGACAATTCCCGCCCTATCTATACACACAGTTACCGGTATGTTTGATAAAGCTATATCATGTACTATTTGGTCATATCCTCTTTGTAAAAATGAGGAATATATTGGTAGTACTGGCTTTAAACCTGCTTTTGCCATTCCTGCAATTAAGCCTAAAGCATGTTGCTCAGCAATTCCAACATCAAAAAATCTGTCTGGAAATTCTTTAGCAAATTCCTTAAGTCCTGTTCCATCTCTCATAGCAGCTGTTACAGCTACTATTTTTTCATCTTTTCTAGCTAATTCAATCAACCTGTTTCCAAACACCTTTGAATAGTCTTTATCCCTTTTAGTCTCTCCTGTTTCTTTGTTATATGCTGAAATCCCATGAAATTTATCCGGATTTTCTTCTGCTAGTTTATATCCTTTACCTTTTTTTGTTACAACATGAATAAGTACAGGTCCTTTTATTTTTTTGCTTCTTTCTAAAATGTCTTCTAGTTTTTTAATATCATGACCATCTACCGGGCCTAAATATTTAAAACCTATATCCTCAAAATACATATTGTGAATCACTGCCCTTTTGATTATTTGCTTTGTATAATGTGCAAAACTTACAATTGGTTTTCCTATAAATGGAATTTTATTTGTTATTTGTTTTATTTTTCTATTTGACCTTGTATATCCAGTTTTTGTCCTTATTTTGCTTAAGTATAGTGGTATTCCTCCCACATTTTTTGATATACTCATTTCATTATCGTTTAAAATTACTTTTATATTTGTTTTACTGCTTCCTGCATCATTCAAAGCCTCTAAAGCCATACCCCCAGTTAAAGAGCCATCACCAATTACAGCAATAACTTCATAATCCTCTTTCAGAATATCTCTTGCTCTTGCCATACCTGTTGCAACTGAAATTGAAGTACTACTATGACCTGTATTAAAATTATCATATTCAGATTCACAAATTTTGGGAAAGCCTGATATTCCTCCAAGTTGCCTTATTGTTTTAAACTCTTGTCTTCTTCCTGTCAAAATTTTATGTGCATAACATTGATGACCTACATCCCAAATTATTTTATCCTTTGGCGTGTTAAACACTGAATGAAGTACAACTGTAAGCTCAACAACACCAAGATTTGATGCTACATGCCCACCATTTTTTGAAGTTACATCTATTATTTCATTTCTAATTTCATTACATAAGGTTTTCTTTTCAACCATTTTTAGCCTTCTTAAATCTTCTGGTGAATTAATTTGTTCCAATATTTTGTTCATATTCTGCCTCCACTTCTAGTATATTTTATATGCAATTACTAGAAAAGTCAACACTTTCCTACCACAGCCTATCAAATTTTCTCCCACTTAAATACATATCCATTTGTAATAATTAAGAAACCCCCACTTAAACTAGTAGGGGTTTCATAGAGGCTAGTAAGCCTCTATCAAGGAGGATTTTTGTAAGTGCGTCTGCACTTGCATCCTTTTGCTTCTAATAGAGCTTTTTCTTCTGCCGTTAGTAATACAAAAACGAGATTTGTTTTTGATTTCCTAATGCGCCGGACAATTTCTGGCTCATTGTCGAAATATTTCTTGTGTTTTTTCTTCGAATTAGGAACAAATATGTTAGTTTTGTCTACTTCGTAGAGTTTTTTCTTACTCTCCATCAAATTCCTCCAAATAATATTTTTATACCCAAATGGTAAAGATTATTTGTATTTTATCATATTTTTTTAGTTATGTAAATGTTTTTAGTTGAATTTGTACATTTTTTATAACATTTTGTTTTTAACCTCTAATGTTTTGGCAAAAAGCAAGAGCAAATTTTCTTAAATCATCTAAAAAATTTCCCAGAGTTTCAAAACTCTGGGGTTGTTTTATGCTATTTTTAATTCTAACCTTAACTTATCAGCAATCATTGCAATAAATTCTGAATTTGTTGGCTTTCCTTTGCTTGCTGAAATTGTGTAGCCAAAGATATTTTCTACTGCATCGTTTTTGCCTCTTGACCAGGCCACCTCTATTGCATGACGTATTGCTCGTTCTACTCTTGATGGTGTTGTATGGTATTTTTCTGCTATTTCCGGATATAGCTGTTTTGTTATTTGATTTATTATGTCTATGTTTTGTACCACCATCATTATTGCTTCTCTTAAATATTGATAACCTTTTATGTGTGCTGGTACCCCAATTTCATGGATTACGTTTGTTACCAATGCCTCTAAGTTTTCTTGATTCTTTTTATTTACTTCATTTATTTCTATGTATTTTTTAGATTCTTTTACATAACAGTTCTCTGTTGTAGATGTTGGTGTTGGTTTGTAATTTTTAATATCTCTTATTCTATTTATTAGTACTTCAATATCAAATGGTTTTACTACATAATATTCTGCACCTAAGCTAATTGCTTTTTGAGTTATTTTTGTTTGCCCAACTGCTGACAACATTATACATATTGGCATTTTTTCTGTTTTTGATGTGTTTAGTTGTTCTAGAACTCCTAATCCATCTAGATACGGCATTATAACATCTAATAGTAAAAGGTCTGGTTTAAGTTTTGCCACTTTTTCACAAGCTTCTTTTCCATCTCTTGCTATTCCTATAACCTCCATATCATTTTCTTTACTTAAATGCTCTACCAAAGTTGCTACAAAGTCTGCATTGTCATCTGCAATTAAAATAGTGATTTTCTCGTTCAATTTGATACCTCCCTAAAAAATAATTGTAAAATATTTACAATTTGCATTATAATACGTTTTTATTAATAATGCAAGACCTTTTTTGAAATTTTTTCCAATTTTGCCGTTTTTGCCTTATATTTCAACGAATTTTTCTTTTAAGATATCAAATTTTGAAATTTTAAAATTGTTATTGTTATAATTGTTTGTAAATTGTTTTGAGATATCTTCTAATATTTCTATAGTTACCTCTATTTGCTCTGAATATTCTATTTTTATTATTTTTATATTCATTTTCTCCAAATAATATCTTAATGGGTTTAAATAATTATAATCTATTTGTAGTTTTGCCTCATATCCTTTTGCTTTTTGTATTATTTGTGCTTTTTGAATAGCCTTTTCTACGGCTCCAGAATAAGCTCTTACTAATCCTCCTGTGCCTAAAAGTATTCCTCCAAAGTATCTTGTAACAATTACTAAAATGTTTGATAGCCCTTGTTCTAATATAATTTTAAGCATTGGAGCTCCTGCAGTTCCTCCGAGGTTCTCCATCATCATTATATTTTACGGCAATTCCTCCGTTCATTTGTTTCTATTGCATATGCAAAACAATTATGGCGAGCATCGTTATGCTTCTTTTTTATTTGCTTTATGTAGTTCTCCGCTTCTTCTATGCTTTCTACATAAAATAAATCAGCTATAAATCTAGATTTTTTTTCTACAATTTCTGCTGATACGTTTTCTTTTATTGTTTTAAAAATAATTTGTTCCTCTATCTTTCATCATCTCTTTCTTCAATATGTTTAATTTCGATGCAAACTGCGGAAGCATCATCCATTGCTAAAAATTTACTCTTATCACTTTGCCTTACTGCTTTTTTTACTGATTTATTTTCTTTTATGCTTAGCGGATCTTTTTTAGCTAATATTCTATTTCTTCTTATTGCATAGCCTAAGTCTTTATTTTGCATTAATGAACTTATTGGAAAACCATCTGAAGATAGTTTTATTGTCTTTACGTTGCTTGGTAAATCTTGTACTATACAGTTTTTAACCTCTGTATTAATACCATTAAAAACAGCATAACCATATTCACCTGCATTAGGATTGTTTTTTAAATAATCTTGAAGTTTTTTTGGATTATTATACTTTTGAGCCAACCCTTGTTCTTCTATTTCATCCTTTGAAAATCCACTTTTCAATAATGCCTGGTGCATTGTATCAGCTATGTATTCTTGTAGTTTTCTTGCTTTTTCATCATCTTTAATATATTGAGGTATAGTTTCTGGTTTTACTATTATTGATTTTGAAAAATCTTCTTCGAACAGCTCTTCTTCTGTATATCCATCTCTAAGTAGTGCTTTTATAATTTCTACTCTTATATTTGCATAGACTTCATCTATCTTTAATTCATGCTCTACTACACAATCATCATAGGTAGCTCTACAATCTCCAACTAACCATATTTGATTATAAAATTTTGAATATATTACTCCTGTTGCTTCTAGCAATTTATCAGTTAAAGATATGTTATATCTTTCACAATATTTTCTAATATACATATTTATGTATTTAACAAACTCTTCAAATGTTAATTCTTTTGCATATGTTGGTGCAGAAGGCCTATCAATTTTCTTTAATGCTTCAGTAATAATACCTGCAATTCTAATTTCCTTCCCGTTTATTTCTATTGAACTTTTATTTGAAACTCCATCAATAACTGCTGCAAAGTTTTCACCTATATATATGTCATCATCATTTTTTCTTGATACTTTTCCTATAGAAGTAGATTCAACATTTTTAATTTTTCTTTCCTTCATATTTGATATCCTTCCATTAACTATTGGTTAAGCCCTGCCACATAGCCTGTTGACCACGCAATTTGTAGATTAAATCCTCCTGTAAATGCATCTAAATCTATTATTTCTCCTGCAAAATATAAACCTTTTATAATCTTAGATTCCATAGTTCTCGGGTTTATTTCCTTTACATTTATTCCTCCTTTGGTTATTATTGCTTCTTCTATCTTTCTAAATCCGTTTATATTTAATTCAAAGTTTTTTAGGATTTTTACAAGTTTTTTTCTTTCTTCTTTTGTTATTTCATTTATTCTCTTTTCTGGGTTTATTCCTATAATTTCTATAATTGTATTTATCATTTTTCTTGGTAGTAGTTTTTCTAAGCTATTTTTAAATTGTTTGTTTCTTAGTTCTTCAAAATCTCTTAAAATTCTATTATCTAGTTTTTCCTCATCTAAAGCTGGTTTTAAGTCTATAAATATTTTTATCTTATTGCTTTTTAACAATTTTTCAATGTTTTTATATCTAATTAATATTGCTGATGCGCTTAAGATTATTGGTCCTGATAGACCATAATGTGTAAATAGCATCTCTCCAAAATCTTCGTAAATTATTTTGTTTTCATGTTTTACTTTGATTGCTACATTCCTTAATGATAGTCCCTGCATATCCTGACATATCTTTTTTGAGTCTTCCTCACAAATTAATGGTACTAGTGATGGTTTTAATGGGGTTATTGTATGCCCTAATTTTTCTGTAATTTTGTATCCATCTCCTGTTGAACCAGTAACTGGATAGCTTTTCCCTCCTGTTGTTAAAATTACTTTATTTGCTAACATTCTTTCTGTTTTACCTTTATATTTGCCTTCAATTCCTATTGCAGTACTTCCTTCCGTAAGAATTTGTGTTACTTCAAAGTTTGTTTTTATCTCTACATTTAGTTCTTTCAGTTTTCTTTTAAAAGCATTTAAAACATCCTCTGCTCTATCTGAAACAGGAAATACCCTGCCTCCCCTTTCTACCTTTGTTGCTACTCCTTGTTTGTTTAAGAAATTTATAATATCTTGATTTGTGTATTGATTGAAACTGCTGTACAAAAATTTAGCATTTTCTGGGATATTTTTCATAAAGTCTTCCATTTCTGCTGAATTTGTTATATTGCATCTTCCTTTTCCTGTAATTAACAACTTTCTTCCTAGCATATTCATTTTTTCTAATATTGTTACATCATTTTTATTAGTACCAGCTGATATTGCTGATAGCATACCAGCTGGTCCTCCACCTATTATTACAACTTTCACTTTATTCTCCTATATTATATTTTCAACTGCTTTCATTACACCTATTTTTCCATATTCGTATGTAAGTCCTCCTTGCATAAATGCAACATATGGTTCTCTTATTGGTGCATCACAAGATAGCTCAATTGATGATCCTTGTGTAAATGCTCCTGCTGCCATTATTACCTTATCTGTATATCCTGGCATATCCCATGGTTCTGGTATACTATTGCTATCTATAGGTGACCCCATTTGGATACCTTGACAATATTTAATCAATTTATCTGCATTGCCAAACTCTATTGTTTGAACAATATCTGTCCTCTTTTCATTATATTTTGGACTAGGTTTATATCCTAATTCTTCTAACATTTTACTAGCAAATATTGCAGTTTTTAAACTACTTGCAACAACTGAAGGAGCCATAAACAATCCCTGTAAAATGTATTTATTTATTCCCAATGTAGGTCCTACTTCTTTTCCCAATCCAGGTGCTGTCAATCTTTCTGCTGCTAACTTTACAAGTTCTCGTTTTCCAGCTATATATGCTCCATTTGGCGCTATTCCACCACCCAAATTTTTAATTAAAGAACCAACTATTACATCTGCACCTATTGATGTAGGTTCGTATTTATCTACAAATTCTCCATAGCAATTGTCCACCATAATTATTACATCTTTATTCACTGCTCTAATTGTTTTTATTACTTTTTCCATTTTTTCTAACGAAATACTGCTTCTTAGTGCATATCCTCTAGAGCGTTGTATTTCTATCAATTTAATATCATTTTTTGCCACTCTATTTTTTATCTCTTCATAATCAAAGTCGTCATCTTTCAACTCTATCTGTTCATATTGCACTCCATATGATTTTAATGAGCTATCATTTTCCACTAGCCCTATAACTTCATCTAAGGTATCATATGGTTTACCACTTATACTTAGCATTATATCCCCTGGTCTTAAATATGCAAATAGTGCAACTGTTAATGCATGAGTACCAGATATAAACTGTGTTCTAACAAGGCTATCTTCCGCTTCTAATACTTCTGCAAATACCCTTTCAATAGTATCTCTACCTATATCTCCATATCCATAACCTGTTGTTCCATTAAAATGCATATCTGATATATTGTTTTTTTGAAATGCCTTCAATACCTTTAACGAGTTGTATTCACATACCGATTCAACTTGTTTGAATTCTTTTTGTATGTTTTCTTCCGCTTTCCTTGCTAATTCTATTGTTTTATCACTAATTTCCATTTTCTTATACATGTTTTATTATAGTCCTTTCTGTAGTATTAAATTTCTATTCAGGTAATTCTTCTGTATAATACTCTTGTTCCCATTCTTTTGTTTTATAATATTTGCCAATAAAGCTTGGATTTTCCCATTTAAAACTGTAAATAGGTTCTTGTATTATTTCGCCTTTTATATTTACAACTCCCCATTTTCCGCCTTTTTTTATTCCAGCAAATCCATATTTATTGAATTCTGTAACCATATCATATTCATTGTTTATTATTAGCTTGTTTTCTTCGTTTACAAATCCCCACTTCCCATTTATTTTTTTTGCATACATTTTATTGTTTGGTTCGATTTGTTTATATGAAATTTCGTTTCCATTATTATCAAAATACTTAATATCATCATTTGAAAATACCTTAAAATAATTATCTTCTTTTTCTATACTTGCATTATTCATATTGCATACTATTTTCATTTCGTTATTTAACAATGTTATATTATTTGTGTTATTGATATTTGCCTGTATTATTTCTGTTCCTGCTATCTTAAATATACTATTATATTTTAAATCTGCTATTGATTTTCCAGATAAATCAATGATTCCATTTTTTCCATCTTTATATACTATAAAATACTCGTCCTTTATGTGTTCTATATATGTGTAATTATTATCTATTTTTACATTATCTTCTCTATCAACTACTCTATATATTTCGTCTTTGTCTATTGTTATATAGTAATTATTGTTACTTGTTGGTAATTTAGCATATATATTATTGTTTTCTATTTTATTTCCTTGCAAATCTAATATAGTTATTTCATTATTTTTTACAGCATTTATATATATTCCTCCAAACATTATGCTATCATATTCTGGTTGTATTATTATTTTTCCTTTTATATCTGCTATTCCGCTTTTTGCATTTCTTTGTATCACAAACATATTATTATATGCATTGTAACTTATATCTTCATATTCATAGTTCAATATTGTTTTATTATTTTTTACAATACCTGCCTGTCCATTTTTAAATACTAATAAAAATATATTTTTATCATCTATTATTTCGTTAATTCTGCTTATTTCTGTGTACTGAGTATCTAGTAAAACTTTTCCATTAGAATTAATATATCCATATTTATAGCTATCTTCTACTTTCTTTTTTACTATAAATCCAGATGCTTTGTACATTGTTTCCGAATTATAATAATTATCTACTGTAATTTGATCATATTCTGGCTTTATTATAACTTTCCCTTTAATATTTATTGCTCCATATTTTGCGTTTTCTTCTACTAATAACATACCTTCTTTATAGTTTATTGCTTTTATACTGTCATATATAGGTTTTGTAATTATCTTATTTTCTAATGAGATTAAACCATATTTGTTATTTTTTTTGTATTTTAATACGCTTTTTTCAAATGGTATACCGTCCCAAGTTGATTCTGTTGGTAATGCCTGTACACTTTCATATTCTGTTAATATTTTCTGACCATTCTCATTAAATACATCTATTTCATATTGCTGTAAATTAACATTATAGTCATGCATGCATATAAAGACTGGCTTTGAAGGGTTAGGTATTTGAATTATATCATATTGGGGTTTTACTATTATATTTCCTATTTCATCTATTACTCCATATTTTTTATTCTCTAAAATCAAATTATATTTAATATTTGTTACTCTTTCTATCTTATAAGAATTTTCGTTTCTTTTCCATAAATACATAGCAATAGCGACAAATACTAAAATTGTTATTATTGTTATTATAATTATTTTACTTTTCTTCATCTGTTTTTCCCCCATCCACTTTTTTTAGTAATTTCTTCGAAGCACGGGTGATTAAAATCGCCCATACATTTTTTATTTATTTTTGCATATTTTAACACGTTTTATTCTTTTATCTTCATATTCCTCTATTTTGTATGTTAGTTTTCCATCTTCTATTATTGTTTCTTCTCCTTCTGGTGGTAGTTCTTCAAGTTTTCCTAATAAATATCCAGATAAAGTCTCGTAATCTCCATCTGATATTTCTATTCCTATTATTTTTTCTAAATCTCCTATAGATATGTTGCCATTTACCATGTAGGTATTTTCGTCTATAAGTTCATATTCCAATTCTTCTTCGTCATGTTCGTCAAATATATTTCCCACAAGCTCCTCAAGTATATCTTCCATTGTAACTAATCCTGCTGTTCCACCATATTCATCTATAACTATTGCCATTTGCATCTTGTTTCTTTGCAACTGTCTAAACAATTTGTCTATTGGAACTGATTCTGGTACAAAATGAACTTCTTTTATTAATTTTTTTATATTTATTTTCTTCTTATCTCTTAAATCTTTTAATATGTCTTTAATTAATATAATTCCCTTTATATTATCAATTGTATCTTCATATACTGGAATTCTACTATACTTATAATCGTCTAACTCATCTAAAACTTCATACAAATCTTGTGATATCTTCAACGCGAATATATCTATTCTTGGCGTCATTATTTCGGAAGCTGTTGTATCATTAAATTCAAAAACATTATTTAGCAGTTCTTTTTCTTCTTGATCTATTGTTCCTTTTTCTTCTCCTTCATCTATCATCATTTTTATTTCTTCTTCTGTTACAATTTCTTCTTCATTTTCCTTTACTCCAAAAATTTTAGATATTACATTAGTCGAAAATGTAAGTAATTTTACAAATGGTGCTGTTATAAAAGATATACCTCTAATTACTCCAATAGTTCCAAATGATACTTTTTCGTAATATTTCATTGCTAGCCTTTTGGGTACTAGTTCGCCAAAGACTAATGTAAAAAATGATAATAATATTGTAATTAATATAATAGATATTGTTCTCCAAGTATCCGTTCCAAGCATTGGTAGTAAATTATTTAACATTGGTGCTAATTTGTCAGCAAATGCATCTGATGCAAACGCACTTGATAAAAATCCAGCTAAAGTAATGCCTATTTGGATGGTGGCTAAAAACTTGCTTGGATTTTTCAACATTTTATATATTTGTTTTGCTTTTTTGTTTCCCTCTTTTGCCTGCTTTTCTATTTTTGCATCGTTTAGTGATATAAATGCTATTTCGCTTGCCGCAAAATAGGCATTTAATAATATTAAAACAACCAATACAGCTATTTGACTAAACATTAAATGTTTCCTTCTTTCTTTTTGTTATTTTCAACAATATTATATATGCTTTATAGCTGTATTGTCAATGAAAATTTGGGTGTTTCCCTACAAATTAGAAGCCTGTTCTTGGCAGTTTTTTTATTTCCTTTCTTTCCCCAACCTCTAATTTAGAAGTCTCTTCTGGCACTTCTTTTTCTTCATCCTCTGGTTCCTTAAAATTCTCTACTGTTATTTCTACTGTTTCATTTAATTTCAAAGAAATATCTATTTCCTTTTCGTATGGTAAATATCCAGAAGGAGCTTGCACTTCTTTTAGATGATATTTTCCTGGTACAAGATTTTTTATTTCTATTATTCCTTTTTCATCAGTTATAAGTTCTGTATATATTATTTTTTCGTTTTCATCTAATAATTTAAACTTTGAACCTGAAAGTGAGTTTTTAGTATCTCCGTCCTTTTTTATTACTTTTATTTTAGTTGTATTTTCCATATACCTTTCTTTTAAAGTGGTAGTACTTGTTTCAAATTCTCCAACAGTTAAAACATAATTCTGTTTATTTTCTACTGTTGACTTTCCATATAATATAGGATATGTTTTTACATTTGATTTAGCATTTATTATAATTTCTCCGGCCTCTTCTAATTGCTTTATTGGTAACATTATTTTAAACTTTTCTTTACTTTTGAAAGTTGTTTTTTCTACATTACTTTCATCTACCACTTTCGCAATATTGTTATTCGCTATACTTATAGTATACTCTTCGTTAGCTGCTGAGGCATCTACTCTATATGTTTTGCTTATACAATTTTTGTCTAAATTATCAATTTGCCAATTTTCTGTTTCAGCAATTATTTTTATTGTAGCTATCTTTTTGCTCTCATTTGAATTTCTTGCTTTTTCTCTTATTTGCCTCATAGCATTTAATACTATTTGTCCGTTATTCGCACAAATATTAAATTTGCTCATGTCATAATCATATAGCATATCATAAATTGCTAATTTAGTTGCGGTAAATGCTTCTATCTCTGTATTGCATCCTAATTCTTGTGGTGTTTTAAATGGATAACCATTTATTACCGCATTCCATACTAAATTATTTGAATATATATTTTCTGCAATTACATCATATGAATAGTCTTCTGTTACACCATCCTTTTCTCTATTTACGCAATATGCTGGATATTCTTTTCCATCCTTCTCATATACCACAAACTGAGTTCCAATTTTTATTCCATTATATACAAGGCATATGAGTTCTCCCTTTGAATAAAGTTTTACAGTGGATTTTTGCTCTATTACTGTTGCTTTAGAGACATTTGATAATATTTGTGCTGTAAATAGCATTGCACTTATCATTAGTATTATAAATGTTTTCTTTATTAATTTTATTATAAATTTTTTCATCTATTTTTCTTCCTTTCATATTTCTATTGCTTGTATGCATCTTCTATATTCTTTTTTATTTTCTTCACACGTAATTAATGTAATTCTATTATCTTCTGTATTATGAACATAGCTCCAATCTGTCTCATCTATAATCTTATTAATTTCTACTTTATACCTTCTTATTCCATTTTGTGTTGAGTAGATAACTATATCTCCTTTACTCAATTTTTTAATATTCTGAAAAAAATTACAATTATATCCTCTATTATGTGCTGCTAGTGCAACATTTCCATTCCATTTGCTACTTTCGCAAAAATGCCCCACATGTTTTGCAATTACATTATTTGTTACTCCTTCGCATATTTCCGCATCAACATTAATTGCTGGAATTTTTATTCTCCATTCATTAACTTTGTCGTCTTGAATTGTAGGTTCAATTTTGGGTATCTCCTGTTCTTTTTTTAATGTTTTAGCAACCATCTTTTTTATTTTTTCTTGACTATTGGCGGGAATTTTTATAGATATAACCTGATTAGATTTGTTTATGTTTTTAAATTGTTGTTGAAGATTATAAATTAATAGATTAATAGATAAATATATAATAACTGTTAACACTAATGAAAGCACAAAAATACCTCTTTTAGTGTATACCATTACACATTTTGCACCTCCTTGTTTATAAAATTATTTTATTCTTCTTGGGAATTTTTTGAGATTTAAACTATTTGATTTTTTTTGAAATAAATTTTAAAATTAAAAATTGCAATTTTTATTGTATATAATATATAGCATTTTACCTTGTTTGTAAAGAATTTTTCATCGACAGTTTTTTACAAAATTCGGGTCTAAAATGACCCGAATTTTATTCTCCTATTAGTTCCAAGTTGTTTTCATCTATTATATGTACTGATTTTATAACATTTTCAAGCTGTTCATCTGTTTTTTTCTTTACTACAATATAATTTGTTGTATGCCCTTTGTAATACTCTCCTTCTTTCTCTTCAAACAAAACTTCTAAATTTTTTCCTATATATTTTTCATTGTGTTCTTTTTGTTTTTTGTCCGATAGCTCTATTAATTTTCTACTTCTCTCTTCTTTTATATTACCTGGAATTTGATTTTTCATTATAGCTGCTTTTGTTCCTTTTCGAGGTGAATATTTAAATATATGCATTTTATAAAAGTCTATTTTATTTAGAAATTCATAAGTTTGTGTAAATTCTTCTTCTGTTTCATCTGGAAATCCTACTATAATATCAGTTGTTAATGCTACATTTGGATAATATTTTCTTAATAGTTCTACTTCTTTTTCAAATTCTTCTACACTATATTTTCTATTCATCCTCTCTAATGTTTGGTTACACCCACTTTGCAATGATAAATGAAAGTGATCACATACTTTATCTAATTTTGATAATCTATTGACAAATTCTTCTGTTATAAGCGTTGGCTCTAATGAACCTAATCTTATTCTTTTTATGCCGTCAATTTTGTTTACTTCCTCTAATAAATCTATTAATTTATAATTATTTTTAAAATCTTTTCCATATGATGCTATATGTATTCCTGTTATTACTACCTCTTTTATCCCTTCTTTTGCAACATGCGAAATTTCTTCTATTATGTTTTCTGGCATTCTACTTCTTACTCTTCCTCTTGCATATGGGATAATACAGTATGAGCAAAATCTATCACATCCATCTTGTATTTTTATAACCATTCTTGTTTTTTCGGTATGTGTTACTGTTCCAAAATCTAAAAATTCAACTTGATGCAATACATCTGATATTTCCATTTCCTTTGTTTTATTGCTCAAAAATTTATTAACATAGTCCACTATGTCATTTTTTTCATTTATTCCTAATACTAAATCTATATTTTCTATTTTTTGTAATTCATCTTTTGCAACCTGTGCATAACATCCTGTTGCAACTACAATACTGTTTGGATTTATCTGTTTTACTCTTCTTAGCATTTGTCTAGATTTTCTATCCGCCATGTTTGTTACAGTACAAGTATTAATTATATATACATCTGCCATTTCTTCTGTTTCTACTACATCATATCCATTTTCTATAAATTTTTGTGCCATTGCGTTTGTTTCGTACTGATTTACCTTACAACCGCAAGGTAATTATTGACACCACTTTCTTCTTTTCTTTTTCCATATTCAGTTTATCCTCTCCTATTTGTTCTATCATTTCTTCTTATGTCAAAATCCATCATCTATTCTGATTTTGGTATCCCACGATCGCTTGCAATCATCTCTGTACTTTTAATAAAATCCTGCATCGTTTTTATTGAAATTGGATTTGTTATTTTTCTTGGTCCACCTTGGTATCTTTGCAATATTGAGCCATTAAATTCTTTAACCTTTTTTCTGTCGCTTATAACTGTTTTATCAATTAATGTTAATCCCGTTTCTTGTGCATATTGTAAGCTTCTCACTACTAAACCCTCTAAATCGCAATAATCTTTTCTTCTATAGTCTTTAGAATGCAAATATTCTATGTATTCATCTCCTGAGGATAACAGCATAGCAATTGCATGCTTATATAATTTGTGTCCTGCATAATTAAAAGGACTTAATATGTCAAAATCATCAATTTCAAAGCGTTCTATTCCTTGTTTATCTCCTATGCTAACTCTACAATAATTTCTCCAATTGTATTGAATCGCACCTGTTATAACCCTGTTTACATCGCTTTTTCTTAGTGTTTCTCTCAATTCTGCTATTGTTGTTCCAGTTCCCACATTGTCATCAATCAGCAAAATGGTTTTTTTATCTTGCAATATTCTTTCACTTGATATCAAATCTCTAATAGGTACATATTCTTTTTCTAATCCTATGGTAGAATCAATGTATTTGCTTTTTAAAGTATTGGTAAAATCATACCCATACATTACATTAAACATAGGTCCTATATAAGTAGCTCCATATCCTGGCGTTAGTATTTCAATTTCATCTGGTGACTTATTCAATTTTAATGTTTTGGCAAATAGATACAACATTGCTTTGTTATCCATTTCAATTGCCCTTTGTTCCGAGTTTTCATCTCCATATGGAAGTACTTTGTCAGGATTAATTTCTATTTTGCCCTCACCTTGAAGTATAGTCATTATGTTTTTTACATCTTCCAACAGGCATTTTCTTGCTCTTTCCATTTTTTCTCTATATACCGGAGCTTTTTTATTTAATATATATCTTTCAAACATCTTAAAATACACTCTTCCCGAGCAATTAGCCATATTTTCAAGAATCACAAAATTTCTCCTGCTTATTTCCTGTGTAAGCTTCATCTTAAGTTCTTCTCTACACGAAGCTAGCTCTGACATACTTTTGACATTATAATACTCCCTTGATCTAGATAGAAAAGTACCTTTTGTCCCATTTTTCATTATAGGAGTAACATATTTTTCAATTCCCTGAATATCGTCAAGCTCTATTATTCCTAATACATCAAAGTCTCTCAAATCCAGTTCTTCTTTCATATCTTATTGTTCTCCTTTTAAAAAATCTTTTAAGCAATTTAGTTCTTTTTCAAATTCATATCTAGTAAATACCGTTTCTCTTTTTTCTTTTTCTCCTATTGTGTGCAATATTTGTCTATTAGTTTCTTTCAAAATATTTCTATATAAAGGATTTTGTATTGCAGATATATATAATTCATCTACAATGTCATCATATTTTTGGCTATATCTATCAATTGGTTCTTCTTGCCAGTAGATTATTCCAGCTTTTTTCCAATCATATTCACTGCAAGCTTTTATATTATTAGATGGTAATGCGCTATAATTAAATACTAAGTCTTGCATTTCCTTGTTCTTAAACTTTATGCCTTGAAAAAAAGATTCTATACTTTTTAGTTTTTTTTCTCTAAATTCAAATTCATATGGAAAAAGATTTGATAATACCTTTGCATATGAACCCTTGTGTTTATAGCCTACATTTATCCATTTATCACAATCTCCAATAGTTCTTCCTTCTTCGTCTTTTAGTGGTTTTCCTAAACAATATTCTTCACCTTCTATTTCTTCGATTTCTGGCATTTGATATTGGTAATTTCTTTTAAACAGTTTAAATTTTTCTAATTCTTTATTCATAATTTTTTCTCCTTCTATTGTGGGCGATTAAAATCGCCCCTACATTTTTCATAGGTTACTTTACACTATCTATTTATATTTATTATTAAATCACATTTTTAGCCTATTTTCAACATCTTTATTTTAAGTCTGATTATAAAATGTTTTTAGAATCATATTGTTTACAAGTTTTAAAACATAAATTTTTCATTTAAAGACACAACTTTTCTATTTTCTATTTATTTTTTTTTTATTCTATAGTATAATTATATTGTTGATTGGAGGTACGTTTATGTGGTATGTTTGGTTAATTATATCAGGACTATTTCTTGTTCTTGAAATGATAACAGTAGGTTTTTTAGTATTTTGGTTAGCTATAGGTGCGTTATTTGCTATGCTTGTAAGCTTTTTTACAAGTAATTTAATCATTCAAACAACTGTATTTGTTATTTCTTCAATAGGTTTAATCTTTTTAACAAAACCTCTAGTAAAGAAATTAAATAAAACTGATGATACTATTGCAACAAATGCTTACTCTGTTATTGGTAAAAAGGCTATTGTTACTCAAGATATTAATCCAACATTAGGATATGGTCAAATTAAAGTCAATGGAGAAACTTGGTCAGCCAAAACAATTTCTGACAATATTATTCCAAAAGATTCAGAAGTTATTATTAAAAATATAGAAGGTGTTAAGGCCGTTGTAGAGTTATTAAACGAAAAAGTAAATGTATAACAATTTGGTATTAATTTTTTAATATATATTATAATTATAGGAGGAAAAATTTATGGTATTTCTTATTATATTACTAATTATTGTAATAATTATTGCACTAAAGACTATAAAAATAGTTAGACAATCAGAAGTATACATTATTGAAAGACTTGGTAAATTTCATAAAATTGCTGATGCTGGTCTTACAATAATTGTTCCATTTTTTGATCATGTACGTAGCGTTGTTAGTTTAAAACAACAAACTATGGATATACCACCTCAAGGTGTTATTACAAAAGACAATGTTACAATTACAATTGATACTGTTGTGTTCTACAAAATAACAGACCCAGCTAAAGCAGTATACGAGATTCAAAACTTAAAGAAAGGTATTGAGTATTTAGCTATTACAACCATCCGTGATATTGTTGGTAAAATGGATTTGGATCAAACATTTAGTTCACGTGATGCTATTAATGATAAGCTAAGGGTTTTATTAGATGAAGCAACCGACCAATGGGGTTGCAAAATAGATAGAGTTGAAATTAAAGATATTACACCACCACCTGACATTAGGGATGCAATGGAAAAGCAAATGAATGCTGAAAGAAATAAAAGAGCTTTAATTCTTCAAGCAGAAGGTGAAAGACAATCTGCAATTACACTTGCTGAAGGTAAAAAAGAAGCTGCTATACTAGAAGCTGAAGCTGAAAAAGAAGCAAAAATAAGAAGAGCAGCCGGTGAGGCTGAAGCAATTAAACAAGTAGCTGTAGCTAAAGCAGAAGAAATACAAATGGTATATGAAGCAATGATGAAAGCAAATCCAGATGAGAAATTAGTTCAACTAAAATCTCTAGAAACATTAAAAGAAGTAGCTAACGGAGAAGCTAACAAAGTATTTATACCTTTTGAGGCAACAAGCACATTAAGCAGTTTAGGAGCAATAAAAGAAGTATTAAAAGAAGAAAAGAAAAAATAGAGCAAAAATAGTCAGAAAAATCTGACTATTTTTTTAGTTTACTGTATCATCTTTTATATAATATTTAGTTCCTAACATTTTGTCTGGTAAATATTGTTGCTCTACTTGGTGCATTGGGTAGTCATGCGGATACTTATATCCTACTCCGTATCCCTCATTTTTCATTCCCTCTGCAGGAGCATTTCTAATATGCATTGGTATTGTTCCTGTATCCTTTGTAGTTACATCTGCCAATGCCTTATCTATTCCTAAATATGCAGCATTCGACTTTGGAGATGTTGCAACATATACTGCTGCTTCCGCTAAAATAATTCTAGCCTCTGGCATTCCAATCATTGTAATAGATTGCATAGCAGATGTTGCAACCACTAATGCGTTCGGATTTGCCATTCCCACATCTTCTGCTGCAGCTATTACTATTCTTCTTGCTATAAAAACCGGATCCTCTCCAGCATTAATTGCTCTTGCTAAATAAAATAACGTAGCATCTGGGTCCGACCCCCTCATTGATTTTATAAATGCACTAATATTATCATAGTGACTATCTCCATTTTTATCAAATATAGCTTTTCTTGTTTGAACACATTCTTTTGCTATTTCGTTTGTGATGTTAATAACCCCATATTCGTCCATTTTTGTGCTTAATACTGCAACTTCTAATCCATTTAGTGCCGTTCTTACATCTCCATTAGACGTTTCTGCTATCTTCATTAATGTTTCATCTTCTATATTAATTTTATAACTTCCAAGTCCCTCTTCTGAAATTAGTGATTTTTTTAGGACATCATACACATTTTGTACTGTTAATGGATTTAACTTAAATATCATTGACCTAGAGATTAAAGCTTTGTTAACCTCAAAATACGGATTCTCTGTAGTAGCTCCTATTAAAATTACTGTACCATTCTCTACATATGGAAGTAATGCATCTTGTTGTAATTTATTAAATCTGTGAATTTCATCTATAAATAATATACATCTACCAGTTGGATTTAAAAATGTGTTTTTAGCTTCCTCTATAGCGTTTTTTATATCCCCTATTCCTGCTGTAACAGCATTTATCTTTGTAAACTTGTATTTAGTTGTATTACTAATAACTCTAGCAAGAGATGTTTTGCCACATCCAGGTGGCCCCCATAATATAATGCTGGACAATCTATCTGCTTTAATAGTTCTATACAATATTTTATCCTTGCCTAAAATATGTTCCTGTCCTACATAATCTTCCAATGTTTTTGGGCTCATTCTAAATGCTAAAGGTTTGTTTAAATCCATTATATTATTCCTCTTTTCTAAATTATCTTGCTAAATTTAATAATCCTTTTCTAATTATATCTTCTACACTTAGGTTTGCATCCACCTTTTCTAATGCTTTTTCTATTTCTTTTCCCGTATAGCCTAATACCTTTAATGCTGCTGTAGCTTCTGCTATTTTTTCATCATCCATTATTGCTGTATTAATAGTATCACTTATGTCTGTATTTTCATTTGCAACAATTTCATTTTCCTTTTTAAGTTTGTCTTTAAGCTCTAATATAACTCTTTGCGCAGTTTTAGGTCCTATTCCTGGTAATTTTTTTAATAGATTAATGTCATTATTTATAATGGCAAGTGCAAAACTTGATACTGAAACATTTGACAAAATAACAAGTGCAGACTTTGCTCCTATTCCACTTACAGACAATAGCAACTCAAACATTCTCAATTCTTCGTTTGTATTAAATCCATATATGCTAATGTCATCTTCTCTAACCCTTACATATGTATGTATTTTAATAATCTCTCCTATGGCTCCCAATTTATTTATAGCTGTTTCTGACATAAATATTTTATAACCTATTCCATTAACATCTATTACTATATATCCATTTGTTTTTACTTCTAAACTTCCCTTTATATATGCAAACATCTTATTTCTCCTTCATCATCTCCAAAATTGCTTCTTTTTCTAAATTTGATATATAATTATATTCCTTTTTACATATTCCATTTTCAAACTGACATATTGATTTATATGTACAATATTCACATGGTGTTTTCTTATTTTTAGTGTTGTAATATGGTTTTATATTTATATTTCCACTTAATATCTCTTCTGAAATTTGTTTTATTATCTTATTTGTGTATTTTTGCAAATATTCAAATTGTTGTTTACTAATATTACTTGCTTTCTTGCTTAATGTCTCATCTTTATTTATCGTTGCTGGAATTATGTTAGAAGAACCAGTATCCAAGTTTTTATCCATTTTTCTTATAATGTCTACATCTGCTAAAATAAGTCCTCTCATCTTAAATTGTTTTCTTAGTTCTTCTTCTATTTGTTCATCTGACATATTTTGACTTGCTTTTACCATTGGCTCTATCAAATTGTAATAAAAAGCCCCTGCTGGCTCTGCACTCTCTTGTTTACACATTTCATTCATATATGTTAATAATTGCAATTTAATTCCTGCTTTTACTTCATTTAAATCTATATCTTTTATAGAAGATTTATAATCTATAATTCTTATATATTGTTCCTTCTCGTTGTTCATTATATCTACTCTGTCAATTTTCCCAACTATTTCTATTAACTTGCCATTATCTAATTTTACTTGTATTGGTTCATACTCTTTTCCCATGCCAAACTCTACTTCATGACCTAATACATTAAAATCACTATATCTAATACTATCTACAATATATTTCATTGATTTTGCAATTACTCTTCTTAATCTATTTACTAAAACTTTATTTTTTGGAATATTTGTAAATATATAATTTTTTTTCAATTCCAATTTCTGATCAATTATTCTATTTACTATTTTTTCAATTTGCTCATCTGTAATATTCTTTATGTCTTTTGCTTCTTCCATTCCAAAAAAATCATCTATTACATCATGCATAAAATTGCCTGTATCTATTGTTTGAATTTTAAAAATATCTCTTTCTGATAATTTTAATCCATATTTTATATAATAAGAAAATGGACATGCACTATATTGTTCCAATCTTGACACACTGGTTTTTATTGTATTTCCATATAATTTATCTATATTCTCTTTTTTTATTTTTTCTGGTGCACCGCTATATTCCAGTAAATTAACAGCTTTTAACAACTTGTCTTTCCATTCTTTTTTATTATTATAGTAATTGTATACGTCAAACCATATATCAGAAACTTTTTCTTCATCTTCTAGTTTTCTTAAATTTACTAATAACTCATCAAATGTAATGTTTTCCAACAGTATATCTTCTTCATTTGTAATTATATCACTGTGTTCTTTCACATTTGTGAATATTTTTTTAACTTTGTTTATAAGAACAGAAGGTCTTACAGCCTTTCCCTCTGCATCTGATGAGGGATAAGACAAATACAATTTTTCTTCTGCGGTTGTAAGTGCTTTATATATATTAAAATTATCATCATACAATTTTTCTGTTGTGCCTTTTGCTAATTCAATTCCATCTTTTTTTAACTTTTCTCTATCTGAATCATCAAAAAAACCTTCATTTTTGTTTATAGTTGGAAATACTCCATCATTTACACCTATTATAAATACTGCTTTTACCTTATGGCTTCTACTTCTATCTATATCGCCTATTATTACCTCATCTTGAGAAGTAGGTATTTTTCCCAAATCACTATTTCTTAAACCTATTTTTAAAATTTCCGCATATTTTTCAAAAGTAACTTTACTTTCTCCCAATACAAGTACAATTTCATCAAATACTTGTGTTAATATTTTAAAACTACTTTCATATTCTTTTGCAATCTCTAATTCCTCTATTTCTAACAGTTTTTCTATTTTCTCCTCTAATTTTTTAGGTATATTATTTTGTATTAAATACTCATACAATTTTTTTGTAATAGATTTTACATCCTTAATACCTAATAAATCGTTTTTGAACCTCATAAGTGGTTCTACAATTATGTTTCTTGCATATTTAATTTTTTGTATTTCTTCTTCTGATTCATCATAAAAGTTCCATTCTCCTTTATACCACTTGCTGCCCTTAATTCCCCATTTCAAGCAATAGTTTTCTAAATAATAAGCTGTATCCATATCTATGTCAACTAAGCCTGTTTTTATATAGCTAAATACAGATTCATAAGACCAATTTTGTATAAATATATCAATTACTGATAAAACAAATTTTACTAAAACATTTTGAGTAAGGTCTTTTTTTTCATCTATAAAAACAGGAATATCATATTTCTTAAATATCGCTTTGCATAAATTTGAATATGTATCTATATTTTTTGTAATAACAGCTATCTCTTTATACCTGTAGTCCTCATTTTTTACTAATTTTACAATTTGTTTAGCTAAATGTTCTACTTCCGAATATGGATTATTTGCTAAAAACAAGCTTATATTTCCCACTTTTGGTTCATATTTGTGATATGGTATTGAATAAACATTTTTCTCTAAATGCCTTAATTCTGCATTTTTAAATCGCTTAGTCTCTCCCATATTTATTTGTTTTCCTATTTTTATGCCATTCTCCTGACAAACATCTAATAATTTAAACCATGTTTGCTTATTTGCATAAAATATGTCTGTTTCTTTGTTTTCACTTTCATTTAGTGAATCTGTGCATATTGTTACTATTATATTTTTTGCCTTATTTAATAAAATTTTAATAATATTGTATTCCTGTTTTGTAAAACCTGCAAATTCATCTAAAATTATAGTTGTTCCATCAAACAAATTAGATTTTACTAATTTTTCAGCTAATATTGTTAATATATCGTTTTCATCTATATAGTTATTTTTTAAGCTTTGTTCATAAATATCATAAATCGCCTGCATATCTTGCATTTTAAGTTTTAAATACATGTCTTTCGTATTTTCTGTTATATTTTGTAGGTTTTTTACACTTATTCCATGTTTTTTAAATTCTGTTATTTGTGTTGAAATCAATTCAACATTTTCATTTGATTTGCCTATAAAATTGAATTTATTTTTTTGCTCTAATAAGATTTCATATATTAGCATTGCTTTTCCAGAGGCTAACAAATTTGTTTTTGTTATTCCTCCAACCTCGTTTAATACTCTGTAAGCCATTCTGTTAAATGTTAGTACTTCTGCATTAACCACTGCACCAGTTTTAACAACTTCTAGCAACTTTTTTTCTGCTGTAAAAGAAAACTGCTCTGGTGTAATTACATATATTTTTTCTTTATTTAAATTAGATTTAATGTAGTCAAATAAATATGTACTTTTCCCACTTCCTGCTTTTCCATACACCACATTTAATGCCATAGTTTGTCTCCTTTATGCTTCCCTTTTCCAATAGAACAAGTATTGTTGTGCTATTCCTGCTAAATTTCCATATTTTGCTTTTGCAATTTGTTCTATTTCCTTTTTATTTACTTTTTCTTCATTTTCATTTTTTATATATAGTTCATTTATAACACGCCTTACCCACACATCTATTGGAAAAGCTTCTAATCTTTTTAATGTTGAAAATAATAAGATACAATCTGCAACTTTTGGTCCTACTCCTGGAAGAGTTAAAAGTACCTCTCTTACGCAATTAGTATCATTATTTTCATGTAGTTTTTGCAAATCTACATCTTTATTTACAATTTTTCTTGTTGTTTCATATACTCTTGTATCTCTAAATCCTAAACCAAGTTTTCTTAAATCAACCACTTCTGCCTTTGAAAGCTCATCTGGAGTAGGAAATGTATAATATTCCTTTCCTTCAAATATTATTTTTTTTCCATATGTTTTACAGATTTTTTCTATTATTCCTTTTATTCTAGGTATATTATTGTTTGCTGATATAATAAAAGAAATAATTGTTTCCCATAAGTCTTGGTTTAACAATCGTATTCCTTGGCCATACTGGATACTTGTTTTCATATTATCATCTATTGCAGACAATTGTAGTTTTATTTGTTCATAATCTCTATCCAAATCAAAATATTGGTTGCATACCTCTTCTATATTGCCATCTGTAATTCCTTTAAATATTATTTTACTGCCTTCTTTTTTTACATTTATTACATTTTTTCCAAATACACCTGTATAACTCTCATCATGTTGCTTATTCCATCTAAAACATTGTCCACAATCAAATATATGTTTTGGTTCAAATGATTCCACATCACTTATTATATATGTTTGTTTCTGCACTTTTGGCACTCCTCTATTTCTTAATAATTTAATTATATCTGTCCCAGAACACAATGTCAATGGAAATTAATTAATGTTCAAACCCCAGCATTAATTTCTATGCCATAGTTTTTTTATAAATTTTATCATTCTACTCCATATATTTTCTTTATATTCTACTACTTTTGTATTTATCTCTTCATTTATACTGTTTGCTTTTTCTGCCTTATTTTTCTTTTTAAACAAATTATCATAGCTGTACTTTATCTGGGCTTTTCTTTCCTTTTTACGCATTTCTTCTCTATCTCTTTCGTCTATTTCTTCTCTTTCTTCATTTGTACATATATAATCTCTATATATTAATGATAATATTACTCTTGTATCTTTTAACAGTTTCTGTTCGTTTATACTTTTGCTATAATCTATTTGAGGCACATATTTCTCATCTTTATTTTTTTCTAACATCGCAATAAAATTTTTTGGAATCTTATTATATAAATCTTTTTCTATGTGATTTACTATGTCGTATACCTCACTAAAGGCTTGATTTATATTGTTCCTGTTGTCATCTGTGTCTCTTTCTCTTTCATTTTTTTTTGAACTATTTATTAATTCTAATACTTTTAATGAATTTTCTTTGTAATTATCCATAAATTCTTTACTATCTTTCAACTTCTCCATCTCCTTTTACTTTTTCTATAGCAGTACGTATTTTCGCCATGCAGTCCCTCCTGTCTTCTCCACTTACTTCATTGCTATTTTCTGCCAATTCTCTTTTACTTACTGCTTGCTCATTAAATTTATATCTACTAATATCAGTTTCTGTGCAGAAACACGAATCTGTCACTCGATTATTTCTTATTTTATAATAGATTGCCCTTGCCAATTCAGGAGATGGATTCCCTATATATTCTGCTTCCATTTGTTTTACCTTGTTTCTCTCGCTTTCTAGGCATTCATCTTTATCTATGACAACAATGGGCAATCCGCCCCAATCTTTTGATGCATTTTCAGCATTTTTTAAATTATCGATTATTCCGTTTTGTTTAAATACTACTATATAACTTGGTTGTTTTTTTTCTCCACCTTGTATTCTTTTAAAATCCATCTCGTTATATCGGCAAGTATGGTTAATTTGTTCATCTGGAACAAAATACTCTTCTCCAAGCAAGGATGTTGATATCATTGAATCTCTTGATGAATAGATATCACCAGGACCTGATAATACTAGGCTATCTTCTCTCATGCAATCAAATCCATAACATATATCACAAATCCATGCAGTACCCATCATATCCTGTCTTATATAACTTGCACATAAATGTGGTGAATTAATTTTGGGTCTATTCCAGTCATCTTTATAATTGCTTTGACTTTTTTTTCCCGAATATGGTCCTAACGATGTAATTATCATTTTAAAGTCTGTTCCAGCTGAATACATATTTTCCCCTATTGGCACTGCATTTTCTATTCTAAATAATCCTTCATTATATAATTTTGCATATTCTTTTTTTAAGGCTCTCTCTATGCCAACTTTATCAATAAATACTGTCTCTTCACATTCGTTATATATTTGCTCCAATATTTCACCAGATTGACAATTCACTAACATTTGTATGCTTTTTATAAAGTTTTTAGCTTCACTTTCTGGCAAAGAATCTATGCCTTGTCCATATCTTCTCAATAGGATTTCAGCGTATCCATCATCAGTACCAAATAGTTTTTCTAATACTGCAAGTTTTTTATCCCCTATTTCAGAAGATTGTATCAATTTGTCACATCTCTGTTGCTTTATCAATTCAAAATTTTCTAAATCTTTTTCACATTTTATCTCAAAAGCATTTTTTGCTTGTAATACCTTAATAAGTTTATTTATATCAGTATTATCAAGGTTGTCAATGTTTTCAATTAGTTCATCATATTGTCCACAAGATATATTGTTCAATATTTCATTTGTAATTACAGTCCACTCTTCTGTATCATTGTTATGCATATATGTGTCTATACACTTAGCCAATACTTTTAATTTCTTTTCATTAAGTTTCAGTACTAATTCTTGCACTTCTGGGTAACAACTTATTTGATTTATTTTATCTTGTCCTAATAATTTTAAGTATTTATTATCCAGTAATCTAAAATCAAGTTTTTGATAAACTTCATCATTTATTTCATGCATCTGCTCTAATATTTCAGCTTTACTTGAATCTACTGTTTTTATTAAGTCTACTGCTTTATCGCGACTAATACCAAGTGCTGTCCTTTTTTCTGAGTTTACTAAGAATTCTATCGTATATTCTGGATCTCCTACTGCTTTTATTAGCTCTACTGCGCTATCGCCATAAATATAACACTCTTCTAATATTTCTTCATTATATTCTATGAATTCTTTTACATATTCAGGGTCCTTCATTGCTACTATCTTTAGTAAATCTAACATATTATTCGGATTTTCAATCTCACTATTTATTTTTTTGTCTTCTTTCCAATTTTCTATCCATTCTTTTATAAATCCGCGCATCTCCTATTCTTTCCAATAAGTTTCCGGCGTCTATAACATTCAATCCATCATAATCTTTATAATTTTGTGCGTATTTTTTTAATAGTGTCATGTCTTTAACGTTATCAATTAATTTAGTTATCACATATGGTTCAAGCCCATATTCTTCTGAGTTTTCTATTAATTTATCTAATATTGAGTCATCTGAAATGAAAACATAAAAACCTTCGCCTAATATGCCTCGTACGCATTCATTCTCCTTATTTTCTTTCGCCTTTGATAAAAAGTAATCTATCAATCCACTCTTCTCTATATCTTGCATAAAGTTGCCCACTTTTTCTTCCAATTCTTCTTCATTATAAAATTCTTCCATTGAAAAAAAATTTTGGGATTCTTGAATCATCTTATCTTCATCTACATTGCCAAGGTTAAGTATTTCAAATAATCTATCAATTCTTTCCTTATTCATTTTTCTACATCCTCATTTATATTTTAACTTTTGTTTTATATTGTGCTTTTAATATGTTTTTTTAACTATATAATACCATAAAAAATACATAATATTAATATCGTAATTTATTTGTCATAAAAACTTAATATTTTTGTAATGCTTTTTATTAATTTTTACGCTAATATATTTATGTCAGAGTTTTTTTCATTCAAATTGCGGGCGATTCAAATTGCGGGCGATTAAAATTGCCCCTACAGGAACTCTACAATTTATAATTAAATCTAAAGATTAACTAGAATTGTTGGGAGAAAAAAGTAGAAATTTTCATAAAAAGAAATTTAGCACATATTTTACATAAGGTTGACTTTATGTAAAATATGCGCTATAATACATTTATCTGAATAGCATTACGTAGCAATGCCTCAGAAATTATTTTTTTGATAATTTCTGGAGGGGCTACGAAGACCTCCAGAACATATGGAGGAATATGAGAAATTTTATGGATGTATTCTATAGCATTCTTAAGGTAGCGCCCAGGGATCTAGCAAGCGAATTGAAACACGCTATGCCCTTCTGGGCACCAGAAGTAGTCTGGTATCAACTGTCGCTTTACGTAAACAAATACGTGAGGCCCAGTAGCACAGATCGCACTGCAATCGCAGTATATGCGATTCTGCTTGACAAAACCCCCGCCGAGACGAAAGAGCTCTTCGAGCGGGACGGTCTCTAAAATTATATACGTAAAAATCGAAAATTTTTACGTATATAAAAAAAAGCATCATTTTATATGGTCTTTCTCACTCGTAAGAGTGAGTTTTCCTTTTAAAAACATTATTCTGCCTTGCTTGGTTCCACACATCTAAACAAGTCTAGAATCTTTTATGGTTCTAGACTTGTTTATTTTTTAACATTTATATATTATTTCCATAGTAACTATCTAATAATATTTGTTTTAATTCGCTTACTAATGGTAGTCTTGGATTTGCTGTTGTGCATTGGTCTTCAAATGCTCTATCTGCTAGCATATCAACTTTATCTAGAAATTCTTTTTCGTCTATTCCCGCTTCTCTAAATGTTGCTGGTATTCCTAGGTCTATATTTAATTTTTTTATTTCATTTATTAGTGACCACACACCTTCTTCGTTTGTATATGCTGGAAAGTTCATTCTTCTTGATATGTCTGCATATTTTTGATCTGCTATAAAATATTCGTACTTAGGGAATGATACAAATTTTGTTGGCTTTTGGCTGTTATATTTTATAACATATGGTAAAAGGATTGCATTAATTCTTCCATGTGGCAAATGAAACTCCCCACCTATTTTGTGTGCTAATGAATGATTTATTCCTAGAAAAGCATTTGTAAATGCCATTCCTGCTATTGTGCTTGCATTATGCATTTTTTCTCTTGCAACTCTATTACTTCCGTTGTTATATGCTTCTCTAATATTTTTAAACACTAGTTCCGCTGCTTTTTCTGCTAATCCATCTGTATAATCTGATGCCATGTTAGAAACATATGCCTCTATTGCATGTGTTAATACATCCATGCCTGTATCTGCTGTTATTCCTTTTGGTAAGCTCATAACCAAATCCGGGTCTACTATTGCTACATCTGGAGTTAATTCATAATCTGCTAATGGATATTTTTTATTAAGTTTTTTATCTGTTATTACTGCAAAAGATGTTACTTCTGAGCCTGTTCCTGAAGTTGTAGGTATTGCTACCATTTTAGCTTTGTTTCCTAACTTTGGAAATTTATAAGTTCTTTTTCTAATATCCATAAATTTAAGCTTTAAACCTTCAACATCTGCTTCTGGATGTTCATAAAATAGCCACATTCCTTTTGCTGCATCTATTGGACTTCCACCACCTAATGCAATTATTACATCTGGTTTAAATTCCCTCATCATTTGCACTCCTTTATTAATTGTTTCAAATGATGGGTCTGACTCTACATCTGCAAAAATCTCCGAATGAACATATTCTTTTCTTTTTCTTAAATAATATAATATTTTATCTACATATCCAAATTTAACCATTGATTCGTCTGTTACTATAAATGCTCTTGATATATTTGGCATTTTTTCTAAATATCCTATTGAACCTGCCTCAAAGTATATTTTTTCTGGAACTTTAAACCATTGCATATTTACTCTTCTTTTTGCTACCCTTTTTATATTTATTAAATTAACTGATGATACATTTGCTGTTGTAGAGTTTCCCCCAAACGTGCCACATCCTAATGTTAATGATGGCATATTTGTATTGTATATGTCTCCTATTGCTCCATGTGTTGATGGTGAATTTACTATTATTCTTCCTACCTTAACCTTTTCTGAAAATTTTAATATTGTTTGTTCATCTTCTGAATGAATAACAGCTGAATGTCCTAATCCTCCAAATTCTATTAATCTTTCTGCTATATCTATTCCCTCATCTGCGTTTTCTACAATGTAGTATGCTAAAACAGGGCTTAACTTTTCTTTTGAAAATGGATATTCTATCCCTATTCCATTTTCTTTTAAAACTAATACCTTTGTGTCTTTTGGTACCTCTATTCCTGCACCTTTTGCTATTTGATATGGGCTTTTTCCAACAATATCTGCATTTAAGGCACATCCTTTTTCTTCTATAAACATGCTATTTCTTAATATATCTGTTTCCTCCTGTGACATAAAATAGCAACCTGCTTCTTTCATAAGTTTTTCAAATTCCTCATGTATTTCTCTGTCAACTATAACTGATTGCTCAGAGGCACAAATCATGCCATTATCAAATGATTTAGACATTACTAGGTCATTTACCGAAGTTTTTAAGTGCGCTGTTTTATCTATATAGCAAGGAACATTCCCTGGGCCAACTCCCAATGCTGGCTTACCACAAGAATATGCTGCTTTTACCATTCCTGTTCCACCAGTTGCTAATATTAAATTAACATCTGGGTGATTCATCAGCATTGACGTTGCAGTAATAGATGGCTCCTCTATCCATAATATACAATTTTCTGGTGCTCCTGCTTCTACTGCTGCATCTCTTAATATTTTTGCTGCTGCAGTACTACATTTTTGTGCTGAAGGGTGAAAACCAAATATTATTACATTTCTTGTTTTAGCAGCAATTATCGATTTAAACATTGTAGTTGAAGTTGGATTTGTAACTGGCGTTACACCTGCTATTATGCCAACTGGTTCTGCTATTTCCACATATCCTTCTTCATCGTTTTCATTAATTACTCCAACAGTCTTATCATATTTTATACTATGATATATATATTCTGTTGCAAACATATTCTTAGTTATTTTATCTTCATATATTCCTCTATTTGTTTCTTCAACTGCCATTTTAGCAAGTTCCATATGGTGCTCTAATCCTGCCATTGACATATGTTTTACTATATTGTCAACTTGTTCTTGAGTTAAGTCCATATACTCTTCTGAAGCTATTTTAGCCTTTTCCACAAGTTTATCTATCATTTCTTTTATTCTTTGTTTTTCTTCATCAGTAACTTCTACTGCCATATTTTCATCATCCTTTCTGGCAAAAATTCTTTTGTATAATTATTTGCACTTATTGATTATTATATACTAATAAATTTAGATAAGTCAATATTTATTAAGTTATAAATTTGCTTTAATTTATGGCTTTGTAAATGGTATTTTACTTTATTTTTTATTTACTTTTATTCTTAAATATTATATAATGTTTTATATTATTTTTAAGGGGAGAGTTTTATGATATATGACTTTAAAAAAATAGATAAAAAATGGCAGAAAAAATGGGAAACCGAAGGTACATTTTTTGCTAAGGAAGATCCTTCTTTAAAAAAGTGGTATGGTTTAGTTGAATTTCCTTATCCATCTGGTCAAGGACTTCATGTAGGTCATCCTAGAAGTTATACTGCTTTAGATATTATTGCAAGGAAAAAAAGATTAGAGGGTTATAATGTTCTTTACCCTATTGGCTTTGATGCATTTGGATTACCTGCTGAAAATTATGCCATAAAAAACCATATTCATCCTAAAATTACTACTGAAAAAAACGTAAATCATTTTAGAGAACAATTAAAGGCTCTTGGTTTCTCTTTTGATTGGTCTAGAGAAATTAATACCACTGACCCTAATTATTATAAATGGACTCAATGGATTTTCATTCAACTATATAAACATGGATTAGCTTATAAAACAACTATGCCAATTAACTATTGTACTGGATGTAAAGTAGGATTGGCAAATGAAGAAGTTGTAAATGGTGTTTGTGAAAGATGTGGTAGTGAAGTTGTTCAAAAGGAAAAAAGCCAATGGATGCTTAAAATAACAGAATATGCCCAAAGATTAATAGATGATTTAGAGGAAGTTGATTTTTTAGATAAAATTAAAACTCAACAAATTAATTGGATTGGTAGAAGTGAAGGTGCTGAGGTCAAATTTAAAATTGCTAATTCAAATGAAGAATTAATTGTTTATACTACAAGACCTGACACTTTGTTTGGCGCAACATATATGGTAGTTGCACCAGAGCACGAATTTATTAATAAATTTAAAGATAAAATAACAAATTTAGAAGAAATTGAAGAATATAAAAGACTTGCTGCCTTAAAATCTGATTTTGAACGTTCAGAATTAAACAAAGAAAAAACTGGTGTAGAAATAAAGGGAATTAAAGCTATTAATCCATTAACAGGAAAAGAAATTCCTATATGGGCTTCTGATTATGTTTTAATTACTTATGGCACAGGTGCAATTATGGCCGTTCCTGCCCATGATAGTAGAGACTGGGAATTTGCTAAAAAGTTTAATTTGCCTATTATTCCAGTTATAAAACCTGCAAATTCTAATTCTGTTTCAGTTGATAAGGAGCCTTTTACAGATGTAAACTCTGGAGTTATTATTAATTCTGACTTTTTAAATAATTTATCTTGCAAACAGGCAATAAACACTGTTATAAATTATTTAGAGGAAAACAATATCGGTAAAAGAAAAGTAAATTATAAATTACGTGACTGGGTATTTTCTAGGCAACGTTATTGGGGTGAGCCTATTCCTATGGTATATTGTGAGAAATGTGGCTGGAGTCCTCTTCCTGAAAACGAATTGCCCTTGGTACTTCCAGAAATACAGGATTACGAACCTAGTGAAAACGGTGAATCTCCACTTGCAAAGCAAACAGATTGGATTAATACAACTTGTCCACATTGTCATGGTCCTGCCAAAAGAGAAACTGACACTATGCCACAATGGGCTGGGTCATCTTGGTATTATTTAAGATATATGGATCCACATAATGACAAGGAACTAGCTTCTAAGCAAGCTATAGAATACTGGGCTCCTGTTGACTGGTATAATGGTGGAATGGAACATACTACTTTGCATTTGCTATATTCAAGATTCTGGCATAAATTCTTATATGATATTGGTGTTGTTTCAACAAAGGAACCTTACCAAAAACGTACTGCACATGGCATGATTTTAGGATCAAATGGTGAAAAAATGTCAAAGTCTAAAGGGAATGTTGTTAATCCTGACGATATTATAGGAGAATTTGGTGCTGATACTTTTAGAGTTTATGAAATGTTTATGGGACCATTTGACCAAACAGCTCCTTGGTCTATGGAAAGTATCCGTGGTTGTGGTAAATTCTTAGACAGAGTATGGAATTTGCAAGATATGTTAGTAGAAGGTTCTACATATTCGCCAGAATTTGAAAAAATGATGCACAAAGCAATAAAAAAAGTAAGTGCAGACATTGAGGAAATGAAGTTTAATACTTGTATTTCTACTTTTATGACAATGGTTAATGAGTTTTATAAACTAAAAAAAATAAATAAAGCAGAATTTAAAACATTTTTACAATTGCTAAATCCATTTGCCCCTCACGTTTCCGAAGAATTATTTGAAAAAATTGGCGAGAGCAAAACCATTGCAGAAACAACATGGCCTAAGTACGAGGAAAGTAAAACTATAGATAATGAAATAGAATTACCTATTCAGTTTAATGGTAAATTAAGAGCAACTGTCAAAATAGTAAGAGATTCGAATGAAAGTGTTGTTAAAGAAATTGTTCATAATAACCAAACAGTTATAAACAATTTAAAAGACAAAACTATTGTTAAAGAAATTTATGTAAAAAATAAAATTTATAATATTGTTGTAAAATAGTTTGTAATATTTTTGTAATATAAACGTATTTATTTTGTAATGTTTTTATTTGTATTTTGTTGTATAATAATGTTGTAATATGTACTAAGGAGAAATAATAAATGAATATAGAAAAAGAATTAAAGAAATCACTCATTCAACAATTAAAACCTTATTACGATTTAAGTCAAATTCAACTACAATTTAATATCAAATGGAAAATTGAAATTAATTCAGAATATGAATTTTAGAAGAACAAGTTCTTTGATTTAAAGGCATAAAATTCTTTCCTTTTATTTGCTTAACATTTCTATTTTTAGCTAGTTTATGCTATGATGTTAGTGGAAAAAGGATGTGAATTCTTATGAAAAAAAGATGGATAAATGTAAGTGTCTTACCTTTTTTATTATCTAGTTTACTTTTTTCATGCGCGAATGAAACGGAAACAAAAATTCCAGATGCAAAGTCAAATCAAGATACAATCCTTCATTTAAGTAAAGTAAATATTGATAAGTTAGATTCTTTAACAGCGGTTTTTGCATCTTTAGGTAAAACCGAAAATCTTTCTTCTTACCAAAAAAATACGGTCACTACCACGATTTTAACGAAAAACATGGTAACCTATACGACTTCTAGTACTAGTTTAGAAATAAAAAATGATGCAGCGTATTATCAAGAATTATATAGTGATAATTCCTTATTTTCTTATCATCATATTGCTTATGAAAAGAATCAACGGATCGCAGTTCAAGAAAATAACGAGTACTATTGCGTTTTAGCTTCAGATTATGCTTCCTATTATGGCTTATTACCAAGTAAAGTACTTTCTAATTATGTTTTAAATCAAAATACAATCAAGTCTATTGAAAAGAAGCAAGAGAGTGATGGCTCTTATTCTTTTATCATGGAATTAAATGAAAGTGCAGCAAATTTAGAAAATCAACAAAAATTAAAATTAAAAGAATATCAGAATGCACCCAATTATATAGAACCAATATCTTTTACTTTACGTATGAAAAGTGATTTAACACCGATTTCTTATCAAGTAAAAGCGGAATACTACGCGAATATTGGCTCCTATTCTCAAATGAAATGCTTAGAAACTGAAACGGCAACTTTTTCTCGTTATGAAGAAAAAATAGCGATTCCTAATGAGGCACGATTAGAAGCCACTTGCTATGAAACACCGCGTGATATTTTAAATAAGAATCAAAAGGCATACTATCAAAAAATAATGATGGCTTTGATGAAATTAGATTTAAAAAATGGTGTTCTTTTAGAGGGAACTATTCCGAATGGAAATTCTATAAAAGGAACAGTCAATGTTCATTTTAAAGTCGATACGTTTGGTTTTATGAGTGATCCTTATTCCGCTTTTGAAGGAAGAGTAGATGTAAAAATTAATGAAGAAAACACGTCTATTATTTATAAAGATTCGGTTCTTTATATGAACTGGAAGAATCATAAAATAGCGATAAATGCACAAGCAATCATGGGTGTTATCTCGTCTCTTAGCGTATTAAGTACTTCTTATGATAGTTTAGAAATTAATAAAGTTGAAGGCTTAGAGGATACCTATCGCATTATTTTAAAAGATGATTTATTAGCAGGTTTAAATGAAAATATTGTTTCAATCGCCCATTTATTAGGTATATCTTTATCAAGTCCATCATTAGAAGTATTAATCACCATGCCTTCTAACAATATTGAGACAATTCGTTTACAACTTGCTTCTAACGATATATCCTATGGTATTGATTTTAAAGTAAGTAACCAAAAATATGTAACACCTGATGATTTAGATACATATGTTTCTAAGTTAGAAAGAAGTTATCAAGTTCAACTTTCTTTAGATGCCTTATCTAAAAATAATGAAACGAATCAACAAGAAAGTGAAGCAATAAAAGGAAATATCTATATTGGACTTAACACACTTGAAAATAGCGTAGAAGATATGTTGAAGGTATCGTTTGATTTTGATTTATCTTCTTCTATTACCAATTTAATCAATAATTTAGCGCTTCTAGAGCAAGCACCTGAGGAATTAAAAAGTTTAAAAGATGTGAATCGAGGACGAATTTTATATTTAGAAGGAAACCTTTATATATTGCTGTATAAGGATGCAGAACTTCATTATTTTAAAGAAATCAATGTATTAACTACTACAATGAATGAAGAAAAAGATGGCAATCAACTTTCTTTATCAATTTTAAAACAACTACTATCCTTCATTAATTTTTCAAAAACAGATGAAGGAATAAGTATATATTTACCAAATGCTTTCATTGATTCAATTGTCGAAAGTTTATTTCATGAATCACTTTCTAATCTTACATATCACAAGTTGGGAAATGAAATGGGGTATGTAGTCGACTCGTTATTTGAACTTTATAAACCTTTAGATCATATGGAATTATTTGTATCTAAAAATAAAGAGCAAGCAAGCGCATTAAAAATATGGAAAAAAGATGTTTTAGAAGGCGAAGTTTATGATAAAGAAAAAGATTATCCATTAGTTTGCTCCGTTCATATTTCCTTATTAAAAACAAATGAAACAGAAGAAGATTTCTCTTTTGATATAGAAGAAGAGATAGATTTAGAAAAAAGAGCCCAACGTATGCGTAAAAAAATCGATGATTTGAACACGGATTTTGCTCTGAATGATGGTTATTATCAGCAATTAGTCAAAGTAAATAATGAATATAAATCAC
>ENA-OOSI01000035-OOSI01000035.1-human-gut-metagenome-genome-assembly--contig:-NODE-35-length-46594-cov-2.308515_pt1 | contig 46594 bp, 59 predicted proteins | sample MGYA00241171_ERZ501200 | MGnify/ENA primary metagenome ERZ501200 (study PRJEB25962, sample SAMEA2042554) | human gut metagenome | biome: human gut; feature: human-associated habitat; material: faeces...
AGCAGTTAAAATCGTTGTTAAAGAAACCATCAAAACTAAGCGGATAATAATATAAAGCGTATCATAAAGCGCCTTAACCGCAATAATAAAGCCTTGGTTACCGATAGCAATAAAGCCATATTTTGTATCTTTAATGAAAAGAATATTTAAAATTGAAACAAATAGCATCATTACCCAAAGTGCTTTGAGTTGCTTAAAAATCATGCTTAAACGTACATGGGACATCCGCATGATAATATAAATCACAATCGCCATAACGCCATAGAGAATAAAACTCGTTTCTGGATTTGGAAATGAAAGAAAAATCGGTACCATCAAAAAGATTAATGTTAAGATTTTCACGCGAGGATCTAATTTATGAATAGGCGAATTATAAGGCATGTATTTGCCTAATGTCATTTTGGTCATTTTACATCCCTCGCTTTCACAATTTCTTTTGCTAAAGTCTCAGGATTCTTCACTTTTGTTAAATCAATGGCAATGCCTTTTTTGATTAAAGCCACAGCAAACTGATAGACGATTGGCATTTCTAAAGAATAAGATTCAAAATTTTCATCTTGAAATAATTCAGTTGGTGATGCAATCTTAAGTACTTTTCCGTCTTGAAGAACAATCACCTTTTCCGCGTATTCTAAAACGACGTCCATATCATGGCTCACTAAAATTACTGTGGTTCCTTTATCATGGATTTCTTTAAAAAGATGCATCATTTCATCAATGCCCTTTGGGTCTAAACCCGCCGTCGGTTCGTCTAAAACTAAAATTTTAGGTTCCATTGCTAAAATGCCGGCAATTGCGACTCTACGCCGTTCCCCTCCGGATAAAGCAAAAGGAGATTTTTCATAATAAGAAGGTGGTATTTTCACTAACTCTAAAGCCTTTTGCGCTTTCGCTTTTGCCTCTTCTTCCGTTGCTCCAAAATTTTTAGGGCCAAACATGACGTCTTTTAAAACCGTACTTTCAAATAGCTGATATTCAGGAAATTGAAAAACAATGCCCACTTGTTTACGAAGAGCCTTTATGTTTTTTATTTTCTTTTTAGCTTCTAAAACAAAATCAGCAATAACAACTCTTCCTTCTTCAGGTAAAAGTAGACCATTTAAATGTTGAATTAAGGTGCTTTTTCCTGAACCTGTATGTCCTACAATTGCGGTAAATGAGCCTTCTAAAATTTCTAAATTGATATCTTTTAAAGCTTGATATTCAAATGGCGTTTTCTTACCATAAGTATAACTTACTTTTTCAAAACGTATTGGCATACATTCACCACCATTTCATCAAAAGAATGTGCTTCTTCAAGCTTTACACCATTTTCCATTAGTTCTACATAAAGTTCTGATAAAAATGGTAATTTTAAATTCAAGTTTTGTAGGATGTCCGTATGACTTAATACTTCACTTGCGTTACCTTGTAAAACTTTTGTACCATGACTTAAAATAATAACTTCATCCGCTTTAGAAGCTTCTTCCATATCATGAGTAATCGATAAAATCGTTAAATCAGGATTTTCTTTTCGCATTTCTTCAATTACTTCACGAATTTCTTTTTTTCCGCGAGGATCTAACATGGCGGTGGCTTCATCAAAAATAATCATTTTAGGATGCATGGCTAAAACACCAGCAATGGCTACTCTTTGTTTTTGACCACCCGAAAGATTGGAAGGCTCTTTATCTAAAAATTCTTCCATTTGTACTTTTTTAGCAAATTCATGAATCCGTGCCTCCATTTCTTCATATGGAATACACCGATTTTCTAACCCAAAAGCAATATCTTCGCGTACAGTAGATCCAACAAATTGATTATCTGGATTTTGAAAAACAATACCAATTTCTTGGCGGATGGTATCAATGTTTTTCTCATTTACTTCTTGACCAAAAACAATGATTTTACCCTCCTTTTTTTCTAAAAGTCCTAGAATCAATTTCGCTAACGTTGATTTTCCTGAGCCATTATGCCCAACAATTGCAACGTATTTTCCTGCTTCAATCGTCAATTGGATAGAATGAATCGCATCAACTTTGTTATCGTAACTAAAAGATAAATCATTAATTTCTAACGCGTTCATTACATCCACCTTTTCTTTCTTTTTTATTGTTCCTCAAATTCAATTTTAGGAAGTCGACCTGTGAACTTGCGGTAAGTAACGCCACAAGTATCAAACATATATTTACTAGCTTTTACGCCATCGGTATCTTTATATTTATCACTCACATATACCACTTCTTTAATACCTGTTTGAATGATGGCTTTTGCACATTCATTACAAGGGAATAAAGAAACATAAATCGTGCATCCTTTTAAAGAGGCACTACGAATATTTAAGATTGCGTTAAATTCGGCATGGCAGACATATAAATACTTTGAATCCACCCCAGAGCCACGATCCCAAGGCATATGATCATCATCACAGCCAATCGGCATACCATTATAACCAATGGACACAACTTTATGATCAGAGTCAACAATGCAGGCTCCAACTTGGGTGGAAGGATCTTTGCTTCTCATGCTCGATAAATAAGCAATTCCCATAAAGTATTCGTCCCAGGTAATATAATCTTTTCTTTTCATCGTACATCTCTCCATTCATCATTACGGGGCAATTATAGCATATTTTTATTTTACTCTAAAGAGTAAAAAAATATTTGTCATCAATTCAGAAATTACTTATACTAAAAAAGAGGTGATATTTATGGCAGAAACGACTTATTTGATTTGTACCGATTTAGACAACACTCTTCTAACACCTGAAAAAAATATTACACTTGCTACTAAAGAAATGATGGATCACGTGATTCAAAACGGAAATTATTTTGTTTATAACACGGGCCGTCCTTACCATGGAGGGCTTGAATATATTCAGTTATTACCTCAAACCATGCCCGCTATCTTTTTAAATGGTGCTTTAATTATTTGGACCAATCCTAAGACATTAGAAATAGAAAAAAAGATATCTTTTCCATTAAATCTCACTTTACTGCATGAATTATTAGAAGAAATTATGCCTTATTTAGACGGCGGACTCATTTATGCATTTGAGTATCTTTATGTATATCATAAAAATAAATTACCTTTTTGGTTAGTGCATGATAATGAATATGTCACGATAAAAAGATTGACCGCTAAAACGAAATTTATTGATGAGCCTTTAAGTGCTTCTTTTCAAGTAAAAGAAGAACATGTTCAAGAATTTTTATTTATCATTCAAAAAGAAAAATATCAAGAATTCTCTTTCTATTCTTGGGGGAATTTTGATCATATTTATTCTTTTGAAGTTATTAAAAAAGGTGTGAGTAAAGGCGCTGCTTTGTCCCTTTTAAAAGATATTCTTCATCTACCTTCTCTCTACACCATTGCTTTTGGTGACAATTATAATGATGTGAGCATGTTAGAAATCGCTGATGAAGGGATTTATATGTGTAATTCTAAAGAAGATTTATTAAAAAAAGGAAGGCTTTTCACTTCCCTTACTTCTAGCCAAGATGGCTTATTAGATTATTTAAAAGAGCATCATCCTGAATTGTTTTAATTTATTTTTTACGATGAATCGAATCTTCTTTACGGAAATGTCCTGTAGGATAACGAGAAGATAATTTTTCAATATTGTGATTGGCGATATCTTCTAATGTATAGCCTAAGCCTTTTGCGGTTAAAGCAACATACCACATGACGTCGCCTAATTCATCCATTAATTTTTCTTGATTTAAATCATGACCTTGGAAAAGGGATTTTTTTACAATGTCCGCACATTCTCCTGATTCTCCAGTTAAACCTAATACCCCATTTAAAACAGGATTTTTTCTTCCTTCTTCACTAGCAAAGCTATAAGCCGCTTCTTGATATTCATTTAATTTTTCCATAACATATTTCAACTCCTCGTTTCTATTTTCTAGCATTTGTTAAAAAGAAACAAGAGAAAAATAAAAAGTTTTTTAAGAAGATAAAGCGCCTTCTATCATGCTTCCAATACCAAAAGCTAGATAGGATAAAAGAAAAGCAAGAGCGGTTTGAAGAATTAGATATTTCATCGTTTTTTTCGTGCTTCCTAATTCTTTTTTCATCGTCGCAATTGCGCTGATACAAGGAGCACTAAAAAGAATAAACAAAATATAGGCGTATGCCGCACTTTTACTTTGAAACATGGAAAAAACAGAAGATAAAAAAATGCTTTCATCTCCTAAAGTAGAATCTAATCCCGCAATCATTCGTAAGGAAGAAACGACTTGTTCTTTAGCAATAATACCCTGAAATGCGGATACCGTAAGTGCCCAAGAATTTTCTCCTACCATCGGATAAAAAAGCCATGAAAACAGTCTTCCTATATCGGATAAAATAGATTTTTCAATGGGAATACCATAAGTCAAATTCCAAGAAAAAGAAGATAAAAACCATACAAATATCGAACAAAGTAAAACAATGCTCATCGTCTTTTTAATAAAACTTTTCCCTTTTTCATAGACATCATACGCTATATAATTTAGATTTGGCCAATGATATTTAGGGAGTTCTATAAAGAATTCAGAAGTATGATTTCTTTGAAAAAGCTTTTTAAAAATTAGCGCATAAATCAAGATGAATAAAATCGCTAATAAATATAAAGAGATAACAAAGAAGAAACGTTTTTCATAAAAAATATGGCTGGCAAAAAGAACGATAATAGGAAGTTTCGCACTGCAAGGAACAAAGGGCGTTAAAACAATCGCTTTTTCTCTTTCTTCCATTGAAGGAATAGTTCTTGTAATCATGATTCCTGGAACACTACAACCACTTCCCACTAAAAAGGGTATCATCGTTTTTCCGCTTAATGATACCTTTTGCAATAAGCCATCGAGAATAAAAGAAATACGCGCTAGATATCCAGTATTTTCTAAAAAAGCAATAAAAAAGAAAAGAGCGATTAATTCAGGAAGAAAACAAAGCATACTTCCTACACTTCCTAAAATACCATGAACGAATAAACTATTGAGCCATGGTTGAATATTGTTTTGTTCTAAAAGAGAAGAAAGCTTTTCTAATGCTGAACTTAAGCCATTTTCTAAAAGTGGTGTTAAACCATTTCCCACAACTAAAACAACAAAAGCGTACATGCTTATCATAATCAGTATAAAAATAGGAATAGACCAAAAAGGATGTAAAAAGAAATCATCTAGCCGCGATGACCATGTTTTTACATTTTCTTCTTTTTGATAAACTTCTTTTGTTATTTGCTCAATCATTTGATATTGCTTTTCAATTTCTTTTTCATCTTTCGAAGGGAAAAAAACAAATTTAGGTTCTTTTGTTGCGGTTTTTTTTTCTATTTTATTGATTAAGTCATCTAAAGATTTTGTATTTTTTCTAGAAATAACGATGACTTCAACACCCAAAAGCTCTTCTAGTTTCTTTTTGTTAAAGCTTATTTTTTCTTCTTTAAAGCAGTCTTCCATCGTTATTACAACAATTACTCTTTTTTTCAAAGATAATAATTGAGTTGTTAAAAATAAACTTCTTTCTAAACATGTTCCATCTATCACATTGAAAATCACATCAATCTTTTCATTATTTAAATAATCCACCGTAATTTCCTCTTCTTTTGAATAAGGAAATAATGAATAAGTTCCTGGTAAATCAATAATGTAATGATGAGTTTCTTCTATCCTTCCTTCTTTTTTCTCAATCGTAACGCCTGGAAAATTTCCAATCGTTTGATGCGTTTTTGTTAAAGCACTAAAAAGTGTTGATTTTCCAGAATTTGGATTACCTACTAATGCGATATTCATTGTTCATTCTCCACAATAATAGCGTTTAAGATTGATTTAGGTAAACATAATTCATAATGACGAAAATAAATCGCCATTTCATTTTGAAAAGGAGCTACGCGTAAAACACGTACTTTGGTACCTCTAATTAGCCCCAGTTCTAATAACCTTCTTTTTAAATATTCTTGTTCATTGATTTCTTTAATTTGAACACATTCTCCTTTTTTTACCGCTAGTAAAGTGCGCTGACTTTTGTTCATTTTTATAGCTCCTATTCATATTATCTATACGTAAAAAGGCAAAAGAAGTAGAACTATTGAAAGTAGAAAGGTTTCAAAGTATACTTTGAATAGAATGATTTTATGATGGAAAGGAAGAAAAAATATGGAAGATATTGTATTGCTACATTTTGCTAATGAGAATGATTGTTTTGCTTTAGATAGAAACCAATTCTGTATTCGCTTTAAAATTACAAAAGGAACAACTTCACGCGCTTTTATCCATATTTGTGATAAATATATCTCCCATATTTCGAAAACACCTCTTCCAGAGACAATTTTAAAATTTCCAATGAAAAAGGTGGCTTCTGATGGTATTTTCGATTATTTTGAAGCCATTGTTTTTGAAAGAATGATTACTTTTTCTTATTTTTTCGAAATCGTTGATAGCGCTAAAGCATCTTCTTTTTATGGAAATCTTCATTGGTATAAAAATAGAATTGAATGCTTAGAGCATATGTTTGAATGCCCACAAATTGCTCGCTTCCATGATGCATTATTTACTCCTTCATGGGCCAAAGGTGCGATTGGTTATCAAATATTCCCCGATAGTTTTGCTCGCCTTCATGAAAGAAAAGAACAACATGTCGCTTGGAACAAGGTTCCTATCATGCCTGGAGACCGCTTAGGAGGAGAACTTGTTGGTATAACTGCACATTTAAACTATATAAAAGAATTAGGCGTTGATTTTATTTACCTTAATTCCATTTTTTCATCTACTACAGCCCACCGCTATAATATTACTGATTATTATAAAATTGATCCCGAATTAGGCACCAAAAAAGATTTCATTCAATTCGTAAAAAAAGCACATAAGCTTGGATTAAAAGTAGTTTTAGATGGTGTGTTTAATCACGTAAGTACCGAATTCTTCGCCTTTAAAGATGTTGTCAACAAACAAGAAAAATCAAAGTATAAGGATTGGTTCTATATTGAAGATTTCCCTATTCGAAATGAAGTAGATGAAAAGCCAAATTATGAATCATTCTCTTATATGAGTGGTATGCCTAAATTAAATCTAACCAACCCAAAAGTCCAAAAATATATTCTTTCTGTTGTTCAATATTGGATGAAAAAAGCCCATATTGACGGTTGGAGAATTAGTGCGAGTGACGAAATGCCTCTTTCTTTTTTAGAAGAACTCAAAAAAACAGTAAAAAATATTAATTCTGATGCTATTATTGTTGCAGAAAACTGGCATTATGACTTTTCTTCAAAAACTCAACTCTTTGATAGTGTTACCAATTATCCTTTCTATTACGCTTTAAAAAATTGGCTTATCCTTCATGAATACCGCATTACCGATTTTGCTAAAGAATTATCGTTTATGCGTGGAAATTTCCCTTATGAAACCTATCATACTTTATGGAACATGATTGATTCTCATGATACGCCTCGCTTGATTTCTGAATGTGAAAGTCTAGATGATTTCTTATTAGCGGTTGTTCTTCAACTTACATTACCTGGATCTCCTATCATTTATTATGGAGACGAAGTTGGGTTGAATGGTTATGCTTCTCCAGACTCTAGACGTGCAATGTTATGGGACGATTCTCAAAATATTACTATTTTGAATATGTATAAAAAGTTGATTATGTTAAGAAATTCGTATTCTGCGTTAAAAACAGGTGATTTCCGTATGATTGACGCAGTAATAAAAAGTCAACTTCTTATTTTTTCTCGCTACACTGAAGAGGATGAAATTCGTATCATTATCAATGCTTCGAATGCTCCACAAAGTCATAATGTAAAAGGAAAAGATTTACTTTCTCAACTCTCTGTTCTACCAAAGATACCTGCTAAATCATTCTATATTGTTCAAGTTGAGAAATAAATTTGTATGTTCTTTTTTGCCTTAGCCAAAATAAGAATATGGGCTATTACAATTATCACGGCATGATTAAAAGAAGAATTCGAAATCATGAGCTTATCCAATATGAATATGTAGATGAATATCATCACATCCATCCTTGTTTACTACTCTATTTTAATGACGGCACTATCAAACCCATTCGCGAATATCGCTTTATGGAATACGCTCCGATTTTATTAAAATGGGAAGAAGAAACGAAGCAAAAGAAAAGGCGCAATTAAGCGTCTTTTTTACTCTTTAAATTGATATTGATAAAGTTCTGCATAAATTCCATTTTTCGCAATCAATTCTTCATGCGTTCCTTTTTCAACAATACCATTTTCTGTTAAAACAATAATTTCATCGGCATTCTTTACGGTAGATAAGCGATGTGCAACTACAATCGTTGTTCTTCCTTTTTGCAGTTGATATAAAGCATTTTGAATTTGCATTTCTGTCATGTTATCTAAAGCAGAAGTAGCTTCATCTAGAATTAAAATATCGGGATTTTTTAAAAATGCTCTAGCAATAGAAATTCTTTGTTTTTGTCCACCCGATAGCATGACACCTCGTTCTCCAACTTCCGTATCATAGCCTTTATCTAACGCCATAATGAATTCATGGATATTGGCTTTTTTAGCGGCATCCATAATTTCTTCTTTACTAGCTTTTTCATTCCCATAAGCAATATTTTCTAAAATAGAGCCAGGAAATAAGAATACATCTTGCGCCACGATACCAATGCGTTTACGTAGGTTCTGCGTGGTTATATCTCGAATATCAATCCCGTCAATCGTAATCTTTCCATCATCAATTTCATAAAAGCGAGGAATTAAGTGACAGATTGTTGTTTTTCCTCCTCCTGAAGGACCTACTAATGCAATAACTTTTCCTTTTTCAATATCAAAAGATAAATGGGATAAAACATAATCTTTTTCGGTTTCTTCGTGTTGATATGTAAAGCTTACATCTTCAAAAGAAATGCAATCATGAAAGCCATCTAAAGTTTTTGCTTGTTCTTTACTCGGTTGCGGTTCTTCTTTCATATCCATTACTTCTAAGAAGCGCACAAATCCACTCATACCATTTTGAATTTGTTCATAGGTGTTAACTAATGTACGAATGGGGTTAATTAACATCATAATATAAATAATATAAGCAGCAAATTCACCATCATCAATATAGCCTTTATAGAAGAAATAACCACCCGCTACTAAGACGATTAAATAAAGTATATCGGCAAAAAACTGCATACCTGAATGGAAAATTCCCATTTCTTTATAAGCTTGTGCTCTCGCTTTTTGAAAGCGAATACTAGACGCTTGGAATTTTTCTAGCTCATGCTCTTCTTGTACATAGGCTTTAGCGACTCGAATACCTTCAATAGAAGATTCTACTTCAGCATTAATTTCACCCGTTTTAATGCGCATTAATCGGAAGGCTTTTCTTTGGTTTACTCTTGTCTTTGCTGTAAATATAATAATAAAAGGAATTACCGCGAATACAATTAAAGATAATTTCCAATTGATTGTGGCTAATACGATAAAGGAACCAATCATAGTAATCAAAGATAAAAAGATATCTTCAGGACCATGGTGTGCCACTTCACTAATATCCATTAAATCATTAATCACGCGAGATGTAATATGTCCGGTTCGATTCTTATCAAAGAAAGTAAATGGTAAGCGTTGTAATTTTTGAAATAAATCTCTACGCATATCGGCTTGAATTTTTACACCTACCATATGTCCCCAATAAGTTAAAACATAATTGAGTAGTGCTTTAATTATATAAATGGCAAGGAGAACACCACCCCAAATTAAAATCATATTGAGTTCTCTTTGTGGAACATAAATATTAATAATTTCTTTTGTAATAAAAGGATATACAAGATTGCACACTGCAATTAAAAAGGCACACGTGATGTCAAGTAAGAATAGTTTAATATGCGGTTTATAATAAGGAGCAAACCGTCGAATCATTGTTTGTTACCCCTTAAAAGATATAACTCCAAAGCACAAATAGTTTTAGCATCAACAATCGTACCATCTAAAATCATTTGTTTCATTTCTTCTAATGTTACATATTCTAATTCTAAAAATTCGTTTTCATCCCAATGTTTTTCTTTCTTTTCTAATTCGGTAGCAAAATAAAGATAAATAATTTCATCGGTATAGCCACAAGACGGATACATTTTTCCTAAGCATTCCATGTGATGGGCATAAAAGCCTGTTTCTTCTTCTAATTCGCGTAGCGCAATTTGAATAGGATCTTCATGTTCATCTTGCTTACCCGCAGGAATTTCATAAAGAATTTCATCATAAGCATAGCGATATTGTCTTTCTAAAATAATTTTTCCTTCACTCGTTAAAGCTAAAATCGCTGCGGCTGGATTATGACGAATCACTTCTCTAGAATCAATATTTCCATTCGGACAACGAACTTTAGCTTCTTCTACTTTTAAAATTCTACCTTGATAAGGGTAAGTTGCTGAGACTTTTTCTTCTTTTAATTTCATCGTTTTTACTCCTCACATTCATCTAATTCTTTTAACCATACTTCCACGCTTGCATCACTTGGCATTCTTAAATCTCCACGAGGAGATAAAGAAACCGAGCCAACTTTTACACCATCAGGAAGACAGCTTCTTTTAAATTGTTGCATAAAGAAACGGCGAATAAAGGTTCGTAACCATTTCTTTATCGTAGCGTTATCATAATAATCTTTAAACGCTACTTTAGCTAAGAAATAAATTTTTTTAATGGAAAAATGATTTCTTAGTAAATGATATAAATAGAAATCATGCAGTTCATAAGGACCAATGATTTCTTCCGTTTTTTGCGCAATTTGTCCTTCTTTTAAAGGTAAAAGTTCAGGAGAAACTGGCGTATCTAAAATATCTAAAAGCGTTTTTTCGACATTCGCGTGATGTTTGGCATAATGATAGACGATATGTTTCACTAAAGTTTTAGGAATTGAAGCGTTCACACCATAGTTGGACATATGATCACCGTTATAAGTAGCCCAGCCTAAAGCGAGTTCACTTAAATCTCCCGTTCCAACTACTAAACCACCCGTTTTATTTGCATAGTCCATTAAGACTTGGGTTCTTTCTCGTGCTTGGGCGTTTTCAAAAGTGACATCATGCGTATCTAAGTCATGGCCAATATCTTTTAAGTGTTGTGTGACCGATTCGGTGATATTAATTTCTAAAAGGGTTACCCCTAAAGAAGACGCTAAATCATGGGCATTTCTTTTGGTTCTTTCGCTCGTACCAAAACAAGGCATGGTAATACAATGAATATCTTTTAAATTTCGTTTTAATTCCTTCATCGCTTCTACCGCTACTAAAAGAGCTAAAGTGGAATCTAGGCCACCTGAAAGACCAATAACTAAAGTAGAAGCATGCGTATGTTCAACTCTTTTTAAAAGGCCCATCACTTGAAGTTTTAAAATGGATTTAACTCTTTCATATCTTTCTTTTTCATCATGAGGAATAAAAGGTGTTGGGGAGAAAAAACGAGTTAATTCAACTTTATCTAAAGGTAAATCAAAAGTCACTAAAGTATAGCCTTCTCTATTTGATGCCTCATAAGACGTCATTTTTTGGCGCTCTAACACCATTTTTTCAACATCGATTTCGCTAATAATCGTTTCATTTTTAAATAAAGTGGCTTTTTTTAAAATTGAGCCATTTTCTGCTATGATATTAGCGCCCGAGAAAACTAAATCGGTTGTTGATTCTCCGTTTCCACTTGAACAATATAGATAACCCGCTACTAAGCGTGCAGAAGTGGCATTAACGAGCATTTCTCGATATTCTTTCTTCCCTACAATTTCATTAGAAGCACTTAAATTACAAAGTATGGTAGCGCCTCCTAAGGCATGATAGGTTGATGGTGGATTGGGCACCCATAAATCTTCACAAATCTCGATTCCCATTATCCAATTTTTATAAGCACTATTACGGAATAAAAGACGATTACCAAAAGGTACATATTGATCTAAATATGTAATATATTGATTTATAGAAGGCGCTTTATAGAAATGACGTACTTCATAAAATTCATTATAGTTAGGTAAATAAGTTTTAGGTACGACACCTAAGATTTTGCCTTTTAACATAACTACCGCACAGTTATAGCATTTATCATCAACTAGAACCGGAGCGCCTACCATGAAGACCATAGGGATTTCTTTCGTCTCTTCTAAGATGTGCTGTATTCCTTTTTCGACACCTTTTAAAAGACTATCTTGCAAGAATAAATCTTGACAAGTATAACCACTCATACAAAGTTCAGGAAAAACTAAAAGATGAACTTTTTTTAATGCGCATTCTTTAACTTTTTCAATTACTCTTTCACTGTTATAAATAGGATTTGCCACTTGTACATCAATCGTTGCGCACGCTACTTTAACAAAGCCCATATTCTCTTTGGATGTATCTTTTAGAGGTGGCCAATCTTCACTTATTTTTTTAAAAGATTGCATTCCTTTTTCACACATCGTTTCATAAAGTTCATGCGACATTACTACTAAATCACTATAGCCATTTTTTGTAATAAAAATTGGTTCTTGCATGCTATGCGCATCATCGGACAAAGTGTTGGTTTTTCTTAAATCGGTAATCGGTCTAATCTTTTTCATCTTTTGCTCCTTTAACATAATTAAGTCATAATTTTGTACAACAAAAGTATATCACACTTAAAAGTTAGAAAAAAGGATTTTACTTTTCTTTTTTTATTTTATTTTCTAAAGAAAGTTCGTATCAACTCTATAGGCTTTATGGTAAAATAATAAAGTAAATGTTTTGGAGGAAAATCACATGAAATATGGTCGTCCCTATCAAGTACGTGTATCTTCAGATACCATTTTAAAAGGTTATTCTTGGCCTCTTCCCAATAGTGTCGCTAACGTAGTTTTAGTTACCGGTATGGCCGAAGCTTCTTATCGCTATGATGAATTTGCTCATTTTTTAAATGAACATGGTTATGGTGTCTACTGCATTGATCACTATGGTCAAGGTATGAATACCGAAAAACCTGAAGATATGGGCGTTTGGCCAAAAGACGGCTTTAGAAAAGCTGTTCAAATGGTGTATGCTAACGCAATGGAAGTCGTAAAATTAGGAAAGCCTGTTTACGTTTTTGCTCACTCCATGGGCTCTTTTGTTACTCAAGAATTTATTCAAGAATATGGTAATATGATTGATAAAGTCGTTCTCTGCGGTTCTTGCGGAAAGCAAGTGGCAGCAAAAATGGGCGCCTTTATTTCTAACATCACTTGTTTATTCCATGACCGTGACACCTATCAAGCAAAAGCTATGCATAAATTAACTTTTGGAGCCTATAACAAAAAAGTACCCGATGCCAAAACTTCTTGCGATTGGCTTTCTCATAACGAAGAAAGTATTCAAGAGTATATAAACGACTTTAGATGCAATTACATTCCAACGGCTGGCTTTTATAAAGAATTCATGGCTGGTTTAAATCGTATTCATTTAAAAAAGAATGTTGCTAAAGTTCCCCATGATTTGCCTATCCTTTTAATTGCTGGTCAAGAAGACCCCGTTGGTCATTATGGTAAAGGCGTTGAAAGTCTTTATAAAATGTACAGAAATGCCGGTATTCAAGATGTAACCATGCACTTATATCCACATTTCCGTCATGAAATCTTAAACGAATTAAACAATGAAAAAGTATTAGAAGACATTCTTTATTTCTTTAAAGAAAACTAAAATTATTTTATCAGTATCATTAAGCCAAGCATCGCCAATTATGCTTGGCTTTTTATATGTAAATTTTCTATATTGTGTTTCATTGATTCGTATTTCATGATTATCGCATAAAACCCAAAAGTAATAAAAAGAAAAAATAGGTTCTTCAACCATCGAATCGTCGATTCTTTTACTTGAAAATGAATTTCAAATGTATAAGAAGAAATCATGACATGTTCATATTCATATTTAAACCGAAGCGCTTGTATTGGCCAATAAAATAAGCCAAGAGAAATAATGTTCAACACTTGAATAATTGCTTGATAAAAAACAAGATGAAATAGATTTCCTTTGTATGACGATTTACCTTGTTCATTTAAAAAGTACATCGAACGATATTTCCATTTTCGAGTTGTCATATTTAAAAAGAAAGAACTTAAAAAGGTTAATAGCGTGGAAGATAAAAAACGAAATAAAAAAGAAGGAACAAAAGAAGAAATACGGCTTAACGCAATTTGATAAATAGTAATAATCAATGATGTCAAAATAAGCCATAACAAATATCGCCAATAAATCTCATATAGTTTTCCTTTAAACACTACTCTTTTCCCATCAATTACCATTGATTCTGCATACTTTTTGTAGCTGATATAAATAGAAAGTGGTGTTAAAAGCGTTAAAGAAAAAACACTCGTGAGAAATAATAATAATTCATAAAGCACAAATTCTTTTCGCTTGATAGTAAATAAAGATTCCTTCGTTTCCATAATTTTATTATTTCTACTTCAATCTTTTTTATTCTTTGAATATAAAAACATATGTATTATGTTTGAATTAAAAGTGATTTTTTTACTTAAAAAGAGCGTTAAAATTTTTAAAAGAAAAAGCCTGACTCACTTATTGAATCAAGCTTATGATTTTCGACTGGTCGGAACGACCAGATTTGAACTGGCGACCCCTACCACCCCAAGGTAGTGCACTACCAAGCTGTGCTACGTCCCGAACGAGTGAATTATAGCACGTTTTCATATAGAAATAAAGAGATAAAAATAGACAAAAAAGCTGATTTTTATCAAATTACTCTTCTTTTTTCTCTTCTATTGGTAAATAAGTGTGAAAGCCATAATTGCTTTTGTTTTCAACATGTTCTTTCCAAAAAGAAACAGCAAATTCATAAAATTTTTCAGTATTTTCTTCAACAGATAAGTTCTCATCTGGATATAAAACATGAGATAAAGTTAACGTCATTCTCGGTTTTCCCTTTTTAAATATCTTCGGTTTACGGAAAGTTTCAGCGCAAACAACAATCGGTTGATGATACATAGCCGCATATTTAAAAGATGTTTTTTCAAAAGGGCGCATACCATTATAATAAGGCCATAGCGTACCTTCTGGATAAACGGCAATCATAGCGCCTTGTTCCACTCTTTCTTTCATCGCTTTGTTATAATTTCGAAAGGTTTTTTTGGAATCAGGAAGCGGTAAACAACCTAACATCATTACTAAAGTCCCCACAACAGGAATATTGACCGGATCAGAATGGGAAATGACATATGTTCTTCTAGGCACACCAAAGAAAACATGAGATAAATAAGCATCCGCGTAGTGGCAGTGGTTAGAATAAAAGAACACGCCATCTTTTTTCTTTAGTTCTTTTTTTAAATACTTCTTATTTTTTACTTTCACCCCAAAAGCGATTTTACTCACTAACCAAAGAATAGGAAAAGCGAGGATATAGTATAAAATCCAACTAAAAAAACGATAAAAAATATTATGATGAATATATTTAAAATTGTCTTTAAGTGGCTTACCATTTTTTCCCGCTGAGCCAAAATCATCTTTCATATCTGGATGATAGTAAAACGTTTTTTTCTTCATAGACTAATGAATTAAATCCCTTTCTTTTAATTCTTTAATGATAATATCAGCGATTTGTTCTGAACCATTATCATTTTTATTGACATTTTTCTTAATATTTTTACGTAATTCTTCTAAGAATTCTGGGTGTTCATAAAGATACACAACTGCTTTATTGATGTGGCGTATATTGTAGCAAGTTACCCCACATTTTAAATCGTCTACAAATAATTTTGCGGTGGCTTTTTCAATGTTGTGGGCATAATAATCAACAATGACTGGGGTACCCATAAATAAAGAATCTAGAACTGCATTCGGACCAGATTTCGTAATAAATACATCACTTGCGCCATAATATTCGTACGCTAGTGGAGTAAATTTTAATAAAACTAGATGAATGTTATTTTTTACTTTTTTCTTTTTAAAATATTGATACACTTTTTCATTTTTTCCCGCTAACATGATAATCGTAATAGGAATGTTTAATTTTAATAAAGAATTGCAAACTTTTTTTGCTTTTCCTTGCGCATAGGCGCCATCCGCAATCATTATCGTAAATTGATCTAATGGCAAATTATGTTTTTCACGATATTCTCTTCTCGTCAAGTTTGCTTCCGCCACTTCTTTACGGGCGGTAAAGAAAGCCCGGCGAACGTTGCGATAAGTGAATTTGCGACGGCGAATCGCCTCATCACAAGCGGCCACGTTATTATTAATAAACAAGTCGGTACGATTATCCCACCAAACGTGAACATTGTTATCAGGGTTATAAGTAATTACTGTTAAATTCGGCATATATTTCTTTTTTAATTCTAGTGCTGCAAAAGTAATAAAATAATGAGTAGAAATAATAACATCTGGATGATAACTTTTCATTACTTGAACCGTTGCATCCGTAAACTTTTTAAAAATCGTGCGATGAATCAAACGCATAAAATGTTGCTTTCCTGCTAATTCAAGGAACCAAAAAATCCCAATTCCGAAAATTTTATCCTTATTGGTTTTCTTTGTGCAATCCGATAAAAATTTTTCAAACTGTTCTGTTTCTTTACTTCCTTGATCCATAATATAAGATTCAATAATCTCTACTTGATCGGCATATTTTTCTTTTAATCCTTCAGCAATGGCTTTCATCGACATAATATGTCCCATGCCCGATTCAATATATGTTAATAAAATACGTGGTTTCTGCATAAATACTCCTTTAATTATTTCATTATTATAGGTATTTTACCATGTTTATGGATAGAATACGATATACCAATTGAAACTGCGTCAAAAAAATCCATTATTGTAGCAAAGTGCTTTAAATCAGCTGGTTTTTGCCATTTTGAAATAAAAAGAAGGTGATGCATCCTTTTAGAATACACCACCATAGATTTTAAAGATTGAATACCTTTTATTATAATGGTAAATCTTTTCTCACAAATTTCTTCGTTCCTAAGAAATAGCCAATAATACCTAAAGTAAATAATATAACTAACTTATAAATAAAAGCATTCGTTCCATCCAAGATAGAGACAACATCAAACAACGAAATCACAGTAACATAGTTAAAACTGTTTAAAGAATCTAATCTTACCACGCTTGGAATGACCTGGCTACCAAATAAGCCTAACATAGCCGCTACTAAAGCGAAAACACTTAAACCTCCACCGATAGCCATCGAGCGTTTGCTTCGATCAAAGAAGCATGAAGTTAAAAAGCATAAGCCTGATAAGCAGAATAAGACAAGGAACGCTCCAACATTCAATAAAGCAAGTTTCCCAAAGGTTAAAGAGATATCTTCAGAAACAAACAGCAAACAAATGCCACCCGTAATGGTCGTTAACACAAACATAGCGAATAACGACCCAATGAGATAAACCGCTTGGGTAAACGCTACGGTCTTTCTCTTGGTTGATGTCGATAAAACATAAGCCATCGAACCTGTATCAACTTGGCTAGAAATCAAGTTATTGGAAGCCATAATCATAAAGATAATTGGTAATAAAATACCCGCTAATTTATAGAAGATAGAGCCAACAACCAAGCCAAATAAATCCATTTGTCCAACTTCTTTTAAAGCATCGGAAACTTCTTGTGGTAAGGAAGATAATAAACTACTCGTAACATCTTTAACTAATTCTTCATTCATCTTTTGATAAGCTTCTTCATAAGTAAGTCCATCCACGGTTTCGTGACCTTCATATTTTTTATTTAAGCTATCAATTTCATAAGATAAGCGTCCTTGATAAGTCACAATTGTGGTTTTAGCTAAATGCTTAATAGAAGCATAAGTATAATTAAAGGAATCATATTTTTCTTTATCAACACCGAAAGAAGAAAGTTGCGCAATAATTCTTTCTACGTTGCTAGGTTGAATCATATTTCCTGCTAAGAAAATAGCGCTACATTCTTCTGAACGATCATGAATGTAATTGATACGTTCCTCACTTTTTAAATATGTTTCAATATCGCCCGCTTGTATATGGACTACTAATGATTGCACATCATACTCAGTAGGTACTGGTTCACCATTAGATACATAAAAAATATCGCCTATATGGTTAGGATTAATGTTATACATGACAGTTCCTAACATTTCTTGCGCTTCATCGGATTCTTTTTCATAGCCAAGAGACGCTGCTTTTTCATATATATACGATTGTAATTTTCCTAAGGCTACCATATAGGAAGCGGTAAGTGCGCCTTCTGAAGAACTTGGATTCTTCGCTTGCCAAGTTTGCATAGCCGTTTGATAGGCTTCTAAGGAATCATAATCTTCTTGTTTTGGTTGAGCACTTACCCAATCATTATAATTTTTAGCATATAGTTGTTCAACTAAAGTAGTGGGTGCGGGCATACTTTCTTTCCATGTATTCACCGCAGTAGCGTATTCTTCAACAGAGCCAAAGTCTTCTTGCTTTGGCATTTGACTTTGCCAATATTGGAATTTTGCATGATAGGTGAGGCTATCTTGTGTTTCCTTCACAAAATATTCATCAAAATGCATTAATCCATCGGTTTCTAACGCATAGTAATTGATCGAACGATCTTTTAAAGACGCATCAATTTCTTTGGTAATAATCGTATCTTGAATGGCATTTTTCGTATCGCCAATACCTCCATTACCACTAATGAGCATAACGCATGCTAACATAAAACATACAGCAAATGTAATAATACTCCACATAACGCCATTGGCTTTACATGATTGTTTAAACAAAGCTTTACTAAACATTTTGATTCCTCCTTTTCGCTTTTAATACTTCTCTAAAGTGTCTTTCAAGCGTATATTTTTCTTCTGAAATAAACTTCACTTGTAACGTACTTAAACTTCCCATCAATTCATTAATTTGGGCATTTTGAATGCGAACCGTGACTTGATGATATTGCTTTTGATCACGAATAATTTCAAAACCGAACGTTTTAAATTGTAAATAATCAATTTCGTTTTTAAACTCAATTTTGTATTCCTTTACTGGGCGATTACGAATTTCATCCATGGAAACTACATTGATAATATGACCTTGATCAATTAACGCTACCCGGTCACACGATTCTTCCACTTCATTAAACATATGGCTCGACATAAAGATGGTTTTTCCTTTTTTATGTTGTTCCATAATAATATCCATAAACGCCACCCTCATCAAAGGGTCAAGACCCGTTGTTGGTTCATCAAGAACGATTATATCGGCATCGTTCATTAACGCTGCAACTAGAGCTGTTTTTTGTTTCATACCTTTGGACATTCTTTTTAGGTTTGCGTTAGGATCTAATTGTAATTTTTGAATGAGTTCATTCGCATAACTCATATCTTTTAATCCAAAGAACTCCGCTTGACTTTTTAAAAATGCGGTTCCAGTAGGAAGATCTGGAAAGCCAATTTCTCCTGGAACATAACCGATATGTTTTGCAATATCTGCGCCATGTGTCCAAGATTCTTTTCCTAATACCACGCATTTTCCGCTAGTAGGACGGATATAACCTAACATATTCCGAATTGTCGTCGTTTTTCCTGATCCATTCGTTCCCACGAAACCGATCATTTCGCCTTTTTTGATTTCTAGATTGATATCAAAGACTCCACGACCTTTTCCATAATCTTTTGTTAGGTGATCGATAATAATTGGATACTCCATTAATGAACACCTCCAAATTCTTTATCTTCTTTATAGAAATGCATGAAGTAATCTTCAAGTGTTTCTTTAATATTGGTAAAACGATCTAATGAATATCCCGCTAAAATGGTAATTAATTCATTAATGTTTTTATCATGTACCGATAAGAGAACACTACGATTTTCTTCATTTTTCTCTAAAATTGTAATTTTTTTGCTTCTTGCTTGTTTTCTAGAAAAATCAAGCATATCCTCTTTATTTTTAAATTGAATTTGATACGTTTTAACTTCCGCGTGTTTTAAATCATTCGCCACGAATTCAGATACGATTTTTCCATCTTTAATAATAGCAATACGATCACAGGTTGCGTCGATTTCGCTAAAAATGTGACTCGATAAAAGAATCGTTTTACCTTTCTTCTTTTCTTCTTCTATCAGTTTATAAATTATCATCAAATTTTCCTCATCTATTGCATTAAAGGGCTCATCCAATAATAAAACATCTGGATTTTCCATAAAAGCTTGACATAGTGACAGCCTTTGTTTCATTCCCAAAGAGAATGTTTTTACTTTATCAGCTTTATGCTCTAGTAAATTAAATTTATTCAGCCACACTTCAATGTCATCTTTGCTAATTAAGTTATTTATTGTTGCTAAATATTTTAAATTATACATCGCTGTTTCTTGTGTAAAAAATGATGGATTTTCAATAATTACTCCATATCTATATTCTTCATCTTCTATGCGTTTTCCTTCATCTGGACTTATAAGCCCACAAATTAATCTTAATAACATTGTTTTACCACAACCATTATGACCAGTCAATAAATATATCTTTCCTTTGTCAAAAGAAAGTTTTATATCTTTAAGAACTGTTTTTTTATTAATAACTTTTGTGACATTATCTAACTTAATCATTTTTTTCTCCTCCCAATGCTTCATATTTTTTAAACCTAAAAAACGAAAATATAAATAGTATAGATCCCAATATTGCTTTACATCCAACCACTAATTGGTATTGTTCTAAGGTATACTTAGAGGCAAACACAATTAGGCTAAAATATCCAATATCAAATGATATGTATTGACTAATTAATATAACTGTTAATAATACAAAATATATAGTTTTATTTTCTATCCTGAGTATGTATAATAGAATTGTTGTTGTTATCCATATATTTATTGTCAATATATATAGAGTGTAACAACTAATCAATTGTTTAAGATTTTCGAAAGAACTTATATCTCCAGTTAAAATATCTATAATTAATTTAATTGGAGGATTATATGTGTGGAATAGTAGGATACTTAGGAAATAGACAATTTAAAAACTCTAAAAAAAAATTTTTTAAATGATTTTTTTTTATTACATCTTGTTAAAATATATGGACTCATTGAAAATATTTCATTACAATTCTTTATAATATTTGTAATAAAGATTATAACAATACTATAATTTAATATTAAATTAATGAATATAACATTACCTTCTTCAAAATTATATGGAATTAATATACTTCTCAATGCATACAGTGGCGTATCAATATTATTAGTATTCTTTATAAACAAATTAAAAATTAAAAGCAGAAAAGATATGCCTATGTAATACATTGTTTAATCAACTCCTTTTTATCAATCATTTTATATAGATAAATCATACCAATGATATTAACTATATATGTGTATATATCTAACATAAATAATAAATTCTCATCCGTAATTGATAAATAAATCACAAATTGATATGCAAAGCTCATTATTAATATGCAAAAATTTACTACAATACAAATCGCAATTCCTAAGAATACCTTTCCAGTGTTCACATAGACTATATTATATATTACAAATATTGAAAGCATAAACATAACTAATCTAATAAACAATTGTAAATTATAAATAGAAAAAATATTTTCATATCTTAGTATAACAGATACTATTGAAAATACAGTTAATATATATAACGAAAGTAATATTATATAAATAATATATTTCCTCCAAATATAATTAAAAGTATTATTTTTAATTCTAACCCTTATTTCTGAGTTCCAAAAAGGAATATTTACTATTGCAATAAATATACTTACCAAAAAGGTTACAACAAACATATATCGTTGAAATCCATTCAAATATAAATTTACAAAGTTTAAAGCATTTCTGTTAATAATAGTATTAACTTCTTCTTGTGATTGAATTCCCCAAAATGTAATTAGAACAAAAATAGCAGTAAAAAAGATAATTACATTTTTTTTCATAAGCAATCCCTCGAATATTTATTTGTGTTAATTTTATATATTATATACAACAAAACACTATATACTATATAAGGTATAATTGTAGATATAATATATACATAGTTAAAATCATATTGAAACAATGAATAAATCGCTGTCAAATTTTGAAATGGAACAAACGCCCCAGTAATTTCACCTAATAAGTGAAATATGTTTCCTATTGTTGAACTTATTACAATTGGAAATAGCAAAAAAGCAAAAAATGGAATGCATTGAATGATTAATTTCTTTTTTATAAATGTACACGATAATAAAGATATCAAATCTATTAGTACAGCCATTATTATTGTCATTACTATTTCAATAATTGCAATTAATATAAAAATTCCTAATCCAAAATCATAGGAACCTATGGTACCTGTTGCACTACCTATTCCTCCTGCAATAAATCCGTATTGTCAATATTGCTACTAATGAAATAGAAATTATTGTTACAATGTATAAAGATTGAGATATCAATATGGAATTAATAAATTTTTTGTATGAAGTTCTAGAAACTACACAGTTAATTTGTCCACTATCAAGAAAACTATGTACAGAAGATGCCAAAAAAATTCCGCAAAATAAAAGTATTATAATAATATAGATTTCGAAAAAATCCGATTGCAATAGAAAGTACAAATCAAACTTAATTCCATTTTGATTTTCAATATTTTTTGCTAATCTTTCTGGATTGACATCTTCTGGAATATCTTGTTGCAGGCTAATAAAGTAAGCTTTCTCCTCATATGTATAAAAAAAGCTCATACATCCCACTAAAATTAAAATCATAATTATGATTATTGTTTTTGCACTAAAAAGATTTCTTTTATACTCCTCTTTCCACATTATTAGTATTCTCTCCCATATTAAATAATTCTTGGAAGGTATCCATAAATTAGATACCTTCAATAGTAATGCTTGGAAGTTAAAAAACCTTATGTTGAAGTTTTATAGTGCCTGGACTTGTTTGAGACCAGTCTGGCTTTACAGCACCGTAATAGGCTTTTCCAATTTCCCCCATATTCCCATTTCCCTGTACATAAGTTCCATCCTTCGCTGTATTTACACTGTCTGACCTAGATTCCCCATTAGAATTTACTAATTTAAATTCTGGTCTGCTCCACATTGATCTAGTTACTGTAAACTCTTGAAACTTGTCACTATCGCTTGTTTTATCTTGTCCTAACCAACTTCCATCTGCTGTTGCAGGTTCAAAAGAATTACTTTTGTTATTAACATTATAAATCTTTGCATCAGTCCAAGAACTTAGTGCAAATACTGTTTGAAGTGAAGCAAGTAATGAAATAAGTACAAACATTAAAATAATCATAATCTTTTTTTTCATATAAAACTTTACCTCCTCTCGTTAAAATATGTATATGGCGCCAAAATTAAAATCGTATTTCTTAATATTTCTGTCAAGTTTAATAATTGCATACTAATCATTTTCTTATTTTACTTATTACAGTATTTATAATTAACTTTGTCTTTGGCTTTTCATCTACACTAAGCCCAAAATAATTTTTTAGCTTATCTATTTTGCACTTTATATACATATTATCATTAGCTCTATTAATATTACATTTTATATTATGTATAGAAGTACAATAAATTCTAGCAATTGGTGGATAGATATCTCTCTCTAAAATATAATCGCATCTCAATCTTTCTTTTACCAGATATTCTATTGTTTTTATTAGATATTCTGTTCCTTTAAGTGTAAAATCATATTCTAAATATGAGAGTTCTTCTTTGATTTTTGTTTCTTTATTCTTCATTTCTTTTTCTTCTTCTATCAAATTAATTTTTGTAATATCTTTAATGATATCATTTCTCATGGTAGTGTTAAAATCTAATAGAATATTCTTATCTATAACTTTCCCATTCGAAAATATGATAAAAGAGTCTTTATATGTTGTTTTATTTATAATTATTTTATAATAACTCTTTTTTACAGAAGAAATAATAAAATCAACATCTAGAACGCCATTATTTATAATATTAATCATCTCATCTTCACTTTGAGCAATATATACAATTCTTAAATTATTGGCTATATTACTCAAATAGTTCATTAATTTCACAGCATAATTTAAATTTTCATCTACAATAAGTATATTAACCATTTTATTCCTCTTTTATTTTCATACACTTATTAGATATATTTTTTTTACAAAAAAGGTGCAAAAATCTCAAAATATTTTGTGACTTTTTGTGACTTTTTATCCTTTTTTAGATTAATTTGATATAATTTTTTTAGATTAATGAAAAGGAGGTGAGTTCTGTAATGAATATCAAAAACAAATTATTAGTTGTATGTTTTATTATAGCAACATTGTTTACCATTTTTACTATTACATTTCCAATTCAAGTAAAAGCTTCCGATATTTCTACATATGCATATTATGATCCTAACACTGTATCTTTTAGAGGAAGATATACTGGTAATAGCAATTATTATGATGGTCGTTTTATGGCTTTCGAGGCAACAGCAACAGCTTCTGATGGAAAGTCATATGAAGTAATAGTCAGTGTATATATTGCAAGCAAAAATACTACTAAAAATTATAGAATCCATACAGATGGAAAAACAAGAAAAGCTGATTATATATCAATTGGAAACGGAAGTGATGCAATAATTTCAGCAACTTGTGCTGATTCATCTGTAATTGTCAATTTGGACTTAAAAATGTATAGTTGGAATTAATCTTCCTCAAAAAGAGGGTTCACACCCTCTTTTGGGTAAACTTTAAGGCTATTTCTCATTGTATCTTTAAGTTGTAAATTATCTTCACTCACATTGTCTTTATCAAGATTATATTGAATAATAAATATGTATTTATCTCCTTCTAATGCTAATAATCTCTTTTGAGATTGATATAAATTATTATTATTTATTAATTCTAAATTTATTTCTGGACTTATAGTTTTTATAATAATATATGTTCCTGTTTCAGTGGATATAAATTTACTTATATCATAAATATCACTAGAGCTTGAAACATTAAAAATCAATCTTTCTCTATCAATGAATTTTTCCATTACATCAATGTTAATAATCTTTTCTTCATCGCAATTAATTTCTATTTGTTTATTATTTGGAGATGTATCGTTATATAACGCTACATTTGAAAATTGAAATTGTATTTTTTCTATTCTAGGTAGTCCACTTGATGTTAAAAATAATAATTCTCTTCTTTTATTATTTCCTTCATTTTTAATCCTATGCCAGCCAGTTGCAGTGTATACAGAATAATTAACACCTGATGAGGCATTATAAATAACATTGCCATCCGCAACAATCTTTAAATCTGGAATAGCTATTCTATAATTCGGTTTTATTTCACTTTCAGATTTTAAACTAAATACTGCATATAGATTTATATCATCTAACATCAAATAATCAATTTTAATACTAAATTCATCATTTAATTTTATATAATTCATTTCAATATTCTGTATATAATCCTTATTTTCTATTGCACTAACAACACTATCATTATTTATTCCTATTGAACTTAATCCGAATAAATCTTTAAAGAAGTTTGTTATTTCTTTAGCCAAAACAACACCAGTTGTTAAAACAGATACTGTCAGTATTAATACTGCTACCTTTGATAAATTATTTCTGATTTTCTTTCTATGAGGTGTTTTACTAATTACTTTAGCAGTTTTTTCTGGAATATTATCGTTTTTTTCAAAATAATCATATAACAATCTATCTATTTCATCTATATTATCTTTCTGCTGTTTCATTCTCAACACCTCCTCTATAATATTTTTTTATTTTTTCTTTACCCCTTGTTATTCTACTCTTTATCGTATTAGGACTAGTATCTAAAATTTCAGAAATCTCATTCAAAGAATAATTGCTGTTATAAAATAAGACAATAGCAATTCGTTCTTCATATTTTAATTTACTAAGCATACTTTCTATGTCCAATTTATCTTCAATATTAGACATATCTAAATTGTCACCTATAACACAATTTTTATCTTTGATTAATTTACTAAAAATATTATCCTTCCACTTGTATCGCGCATAAATTTTATTGCATTCATTTATTAGTATTTTAATGATCCATGTTTTAAAGTATTTTGTATTTTCTAGGCTTTTTAACGATTTATAAGCAATTATCATAGTTTCTTGAATTGCATCATTAATATCATCAATATTGTCTAATCTAGCTTGTGCTACTCTATATAATTCATTTTGAATTGATTGAGTTAATTTTGTATATGCTTCATCATTTCCATTAATTGACTCTAAAATTAATTCTTCCACAGTATTTCTCTCCCCTTATATATTTTCAGGTTATAATGTGCTTAAATCATAATATCTAGTATTGATTTTTTCACATCTATTATTTATTTTTCGTTGAATCAATCTTGCACCTAGCTCTGTACTTTCAGTAGAAACATTAAATAATTAATCATCTACTAAATACATTCTAACACATAATTAGTAAAAAATCATCTATTTTACATTAACCCTTGAAATTCTTGAGCAGCTCAAAATGATGTATTATCCCATTTATAGTCAAAATAATACATCATTTTATTTAACCCCATCATTCCGTCGCTTTACATTTATGATAATCTAGAATGAATCTATTTTTGTAAAGTTTGCAAATTCATATAATATAAAGTTCATTCCGTTTTTTAGCTCTCCTCCAGTTTGCCTACTTTGTTCAGCAAATGAAGTATATAATTGCTTAACTAAAATACTACCAAGTCTATGGTATGTATCTGCTAGTGGTATATTGTCTTGCTCAACTGCATTTATTATTATATCTAAATAGTTATATTTATTGCTATTATCATTAATAATTTTTCTGTTAATTCTTTAAACTTCTATTCTTTCAATTCAATAATTGAAAAACTCCTGCATATCAAAATAAGAGTAACAACATATAAATATTATCACTCTTAAATAAACTTTATTATTCATTATAACTTGTATATCCAATTTGATGCACCATATAAAATTCTGTGAACTTCTACTATTTTTTCTTTTTCATTTATTCTATAAAATGCAATATAATTTTTTATAAGCTGTTTTCTAATTTCTAGCTTTTTTGCTATATCATCATCAATAATAGCATATTTTTGTGGCATGTGCTCTAAAGACTGTATCTCACTATTTATTAATTCTGCATACCTATTTGCAATTGAAGGTTCTAATAATTCATTTTTTAAATAATTAATAATTTTTTTATAATCATTTTTTGCTTTTATAGATAATTGTATTTTATATTTTTCCACTTTACTAAACCTCCAAATTAATCTGCTAACACTTTTTGTACTTCTAAATAAGCTTCTTCAAGTGAGCATACATTTCCACTCTCAAAATCTTTTCTTCCTTCCTCTAATTTTTCTCTCAAATCTTCTATACTTTTAACTATTAATTCCTCTGGAGCATTATTATTTGCATTAGAAAACATAAGATATTCTATATAATCAAGTACTTTAACTGAAAGTTCCTCTGGTAATTTTTCTATAACATTATATAATTCTTGATTTTTTACAGTCATAGTCTTATTCTCCTCTCATTCATATATAATTATATTATAGCATATATCTTATAAATTTTATACCGTTTTTTATTAATTTACAGAATTTTTTATAAATTCTATTTTTCCTATACATCATCTTCCCACTCAAAAGATGATGTTTTTCTTTTGGCATATCTTCTGTTTTTCTGCTTATATAATAGTTTGCTTTTACTCTTTCACTTTCTATTATTCTCATAGATTCCTCATGCAAATCATCTCCCATTATTCTTCGCATTACTTTCCCCATAATATATGTGTTTAAAGCATTTATTTTTACATTATTTGCATTCAATTTTCTTTGAGAATTGAAAAAAATTAAGTTTTGCATCAATTAATTTACTTAATTCTTTTACTATTACATCCATATTGTCTTTATATATTTGTAAATTTATTTTTTTATCAATACCTGCTCTAGTTAAATCTTCTAAACTATTATATGAACTTTTTTCAACTATTTTTGTCATCATTCCCTTTTTCAATTTTGGAATTCTAATTGTTAATTTTACAATTTTTTCTTTGCTTTTCTTTTTCAAATTCTTTCTCTTTTTCTTCTCCTTCGGAATCAAAAATTGCTTAAATACAATTTTTCATCTCCATCTTTTTTAGCATTAAAAATAGAGGACTTTCTGTCCCCTATGTTGTAGTATATGATATTTACTTTTGTGTTTATATGAACGACACACCTGCTGCTTTAGATACGCTAATCACTCATTTTAGAGATACAGGTAGAAAGCCAAGTTATTATGATTTAATTATTACTGGAGACCTAGGTTACATTGGAAAAGAAATTTTAGCTGAGCTTGCCGAAACCAAAGGCTATAATATTAATGCTAACTATAATGATTGTGGTGTCCTTATTTTTGATAAAGAAAGTCAAGATACTCATTCTGGTGGTAGTGGCTGTGCATGCATTGGCACTGTTTTTTCTGGATATTTCTTTAAACAATTAAAAGACAAAAAAATAAATAGAATATTGTTAATTGCAACTGGAGCATTAATGAATTCTATGAGTTCACAACAAGGCGAAACCATTCCCGGAATTGCTCATGCAATTTCCATCGAAAATTTGGATTAATCGTTTAGAAATTTACATTCTCAGCTAAGGAAAGGAAATTATTATGCAAAATTTTTTTAATACTTTAGATTGGTTTATGATTTTAAAATCGTTTATAGTTGGTGGTATTATTTGTATTATCGGACAAGTTTTAATTGATAAAACAAAACTTACTCCTGCAAGAATTTTAGTATTATTTGTTACTTTAGGCGCTGTTTTAGGTGGCTTAGGTATATATAAACATTTAATATCTTTTGCAGGCGCTGGTGCAACTGTACCTCTTACTGGTTTTGGAGCCAATTTAGCAAAAGGAGTTATAGAGGAAGTTAAACAATCTGGTCTTTTAGGTGCTTTTATTGGTGGTGTAAAATCTTCAGCCGGTGGAATATCCGCTGCTATTTTCTTTGGATATATTGCATCATTGCTAGCTAAACCCAAAATAAAAAAGCAATAATTTAAATTTATTTTACTATTAAAACAGTGGCTGCCTCCTCTGACAGTCACTGTTCATTTACATCATTTTAAGCTATATTCTATACTCGTAATGATGTTATTTTCAATTATAAATTTCAAGGCAGTTTTTCCTTGTATATATGTGTACATATTTTCTTCTCTTACATAGTTATCACTGTATTTTTCTATCATTTTGTTATAACTGTCCGTTATTTTTACATCTTCTTCTGTTTTAACCATATCATTTAATAAATAAATAGACTGGATTCTCTTTTTTCCATCTCTTTCATATGTTGTTATTTCGTAATTTTCATATTTATATATTCTATCTAATCCTTCAATTCCTAATACGGTAGTAAGCAATATGAGTGAAAATAAAGTTATCATTTTAAATTCTAGGCTCTTTCTTTGAAAGAATTCCATAATTTGTTTCTGGTTAGATTCATATATAAATAATACTATTGTAAATATGAATAATACTATTATATTAGGCATATTCAGTCCAAAATTAGTAACATTAATTATTAATTCTTTATAATTTGTCTTTGTAAATACCGACATTAACAATTGTTATATCCTAGAGTCAGCCTAGCAGAAAGAGCTGTGCGATGCACAGCTCTTTTTAAGGTTTTATGCTTTTTTTGCTATTTCTGCTATTTCTGTAAATGCTTTTGGATCGCTTACAGCTATTTCTGCTAACATTTTTCTGTTTATAACAACATTAGCTTTTTTTAATCCATTAATTAAGTTGTTATATGTTATTCCATTCATTCTAGCTGCTGCATTTATTCTTGATATCCATAGTTTTCTGAAATTGCTTTTTCTGTCTTTTCTTCCAACATATGCATACATACCTGATTTCATAACAGCTTGTTTGGCCATTCTGAATCTATAGTGTTTTGCACCATAATATCCTTTTGCTCTTTTTAATATTTTTTTATGCTTTTTACGAGTTATAATTGCTGTTTTTACTCTTGCCATTTAAAATGCCTCCTTTTTAATCTTCATTTTTCTCATTGAAATTTTAGTTACCATATGGTAATAATCTTTTAATTCCAGCTTCACATGTCTTGTCTGCATATGCATCTTGAACTTTTCCTCTTGATTTTGCTCTGTTTGTTTTTGTAGCTAAACGATGTCTTCTATTTGCTTTTGTTCTTTTCACTTTTCCTGTTGCAGTATATGAATATCTTTTCTTTGCTGCTTTATTAGTTTTTAATTTTGGCATAATTTTTTCCTCCTTTATTTTGTGAATTATTTATCTGTTTTTTTAGATAATATAATAAACATATTTTTACCTTCTAATATTGCTTTTTTATCAGGTGTAGCAATATCTGACAAATTATCAATAAATTTGTTTAAAGCTTCTTCTCCCAATTTAACATAGTTTAATTCTCTTCCTCTAAATCTAACTGTTACTTTTACTTTATTTCCGTCCTCTATAAACTTCCTTATGTTTTTTGCTTTAAAATCAAAGTCATGTTGTTCTATGTTTGGAGTAATTCTTATTTCTTTTAGCTCTGTAACTTTTTGTTTTTTCTTTGCTTCTTTTTCTTTTTTAGACTGTTCAAACTTGTATTTTCCATAATTCATTATTTTACAAACTGGAACTTCTAAATTAGGCGATACTAATACTAAATCTAGTTTTTTATCAAATGCTAAATCTAATGCATCATTAATATTCATTACGCCTTTTTTCTCTCCGTTTTCGTCTATAACTTGAACTTCTTTTGCTCTAATTTGTTCGTTAACAGGTAATTCTTGCTTTATATAAAACACCTCCATTTATTTTTTGTAATATTTACTCGCTACTAGTAAATTTACAACAAAAAAAGATTGATTTTTAATCAATCCACATACATAAAAAAGCATTAACTTTTTATTAATATTAACCTTTTTCCATTTAGATAAGGTGAGCAGTGGATTGCTTCTTTTTTTTACACAAATTATAATAATACTTTTTTTATAATTTGTCAATACTTTTCTTGACTTTTGCGTAATTTTGTATTAGAATATTATGTGTTATGTAAAAATATGACTAAATTACAAACTTCTCCCCGGTAGTTTAATATTTAGTTTCATATATATAAATATTAATTTTGAATGGAGGGTATATATTACCATGAATAATACAACATATAGTATTAAAAAAAGTGAAATTGAAAGAAAATGGTATATAATCAATGCAGAAGACAAAGTACTTGGAAGAGTTGCTACAGAAGCTGCTAGATTATTAAGAGGAAAACATAAACCAACTTATACACCTAATATAGATGTTGGTGATCACGTTATTATAACAAATTGTGCAAAAGTAGTTTTAACAGGAAAAAAATTAGACCAAAAAATTTACAGACATCATTCTGGATATATTGGTGGAATGAAAGAAATTTCAGCTAGAGACTTACTTAATAAAAACCCAGAAAAAATGATGATGCTTGCTGTAAAAGGAATGCTTCCACACAATAGCTTAGGAAGACAAATGTTAAAAAAATTAAGAGTATATGCAGGAGCAGAACATGAAAACATTGCTCAAAAACCTGAAGTTTGGGAGGTAAAATAATATGGCAAAAGCAAAATCAGAAAAAATAATGTTTTATGGAACAGGTAGAAGAAAAAAATCAATTGCTAGAGTAAGATTAGTAGAAGGTACTGGAAAAATTACTATTAATGGTAAAGATATCGATGAATATTTTGGAACAGAAACTTTAAAAGTAATTGTTAAACAACCTTTAAATTCTACAAATACATTAGGAAAATATGATGTTATTTGTAAAGTAATAGGTGGAGGATTTACAGGTCAAGCAGGAGCTATAAGACATGGTATAGCTAGAGCTTTAAATGAAGCTAATTCAGAATACAGACCAGCTTTAAAATCTGCAGGATTCTTAACAAGAGATCCTCGTATGAAAGAAAGAAAGAAATACGGTCTTAAAAAAGCAAGAAAAGCTCCACAATTTAGCAAGAGATAAAAAGAGTTTTTATCAAAAGCAATTCAACCTCAGAAGTTTCAATACTTCCGAGGTTTTTTGTTGTTCGGTAATTTTTACTATAAATATCCTCAAACGCCCCTACATTTCAAATTCGCATATAAAAATTACTATTTACTATACTTTTATTGTTTTATATTATTATCTTCCTATTTTTTTACTGTCTAATGCATCTAAGTTATCCAGTGCTTTTCCAGTACCTAATGCTACACATGATACAGCATCTTGGGCTATCATTACATTTATTCCGGTTTTCTCTTGCAAAAGTTTATCTAAACCATCTACTAAGCAGCCCCCTCCCGTCATATATATTCCCTTATCACTGATGTCTGCTGCAAGCTCTGGTGGTGTTTTTTCCAATACCGAATGTACACTATCAACTATCATCATTGCAGGTTCTATCAATGCTTCTAGCATTTCACTTGAATGTACTGTTATTGTTTTAGGTAATCCAGTCACTAAGTCTCTTCCTCGTATATCCATATCCATATCTTGTATTTTAGGATATACACATCCAATGTTTATTTTTAAGTCCTCTGCCGTTCTTTCTCCTATCATTACATTATGTTTTTTCTTTATATATTTGACTATTGCTTCATCAAATTTATCTCCTGCGACTTTTAAAGATTCACTTACAACAGAACCACCTAATGAAATAACCGCTATATCAGTGGTTCCTCCACCTATGTCTACAACCATATTTCCACATGGCTTTGATATATCTATTCCTGCTCCTATTGCTGCTGCTATTGGTTCTTCTATTAGATAAACTCTCCTTGCTCCGAGCTGTTGTTGCTGCATCTATTACTGCTTTTTTTTCTACCTCTGTAACTTGAGAAGGTATACATATCATAATTCTTGGTGAAAACATTGATTTACCACACGCTCTTGTAATAAAATGTTTAAGCATTTTCTCTGTAACTGTATAATTTGAAATTACTCCATCTTTTAAAGGTCTTGTTGCAACTATGTTTCCTGGTGTTCTTCCAAGCATTCTTCTTGCTTCTGCACCTACTGCTAAGACTTCACCTGTTTGATTGTTTACAGCCACAACTGATGGTTCTCTTAATACAATTCCTTTTCCTTTAACATATGCAATTACTGTTGCTGTTCCCAAATCAATTCCTATATCTTGTCCAAATCCAAACATTATTATCTTCCCTTCTGCTTTATATTACAAATATGTTACAATTATATTACAAAAATACAAAAATATCAACAATTATTTACAAAATCTATGATTTCCTATTACAACTGTTACAGGTCTTGACCATATCCATCCATTTGTAGCAGTATTTGGATTGAAATAATATATTGCTCCATATGTTGGATCCCAACCATTTAAAGCATCTCGAGCTGCTGATATTGCTGTTTGATTAGGAGCTAAATTTATTTGTCCATCTGCCACCACAGAAAAAGCACCTCTTTCATATATTACTCCTGCCACACTATTAGGAAAAGATGGGCTTTTTACTCTATTTAATACAACTGCTGCAACGGCTACCTGACCTGAATAAGGTTCGCCTCTAGCTTCTGCATATACTAGATGGGCTAATAAATTTAAGTCTGAATTTGAAGCTGTTCCTCCTTTATTATTAGTTGCTCCTGTAATTCCCATGGCTGCAAGTGTCTTTGGTCCTGCAATTCCATCGACTGTTAGGCCATTTTTGGATTGAAACCATTTTACTGCTTTTAAAGTTTGTGAACCATAAATTCCATCAACACTTCCATAATAATAACCCCATCTTTTTAGTTTTGTTTGTATTTGCCTTACCTCATTACCTCTTGAACCATACTTTGACAAGGCTTCAACATTGTTTAAATCCTCCCTAATATATACATTATATAAAATAAAAGCTCCTATAGACATAACTAACAAAATTATTGGAATAACTTTTCTTTTTAGCATAAATAAACCACCTTTTGGTATTATTTACACAAAGGGTGGGTTTTATACATTATTCAAATTTCTCTTCTTCAACTTTATCATCTTTTTTTACTAATACAGTAATCTTCTTTTCTGCCTCTTCCAAAATCTCATTACATTTTTTTGATAGGTTAATTCCCTCTTCAAATTTTTTTATAGAATCCTCTAGATTTAAATTTCCACTTTCCAATTCTTGAACTACCTTTTCTAATTGCTCAATATTCTCTTCAAAATTCATATTCCCTTGTATGATATATTTAATAACTTAAATAATCATATACTCCTTTCTTTATTTATTTTTACATTAGTATTTTGTATAATTTAAGATGTGGTAACTGTGGTTCCTTGATTTTCTTTATGATTTTGACTATTTTAAGGAGTATAGTGTCCAACTCATTCCCATTTTTCAGTTATTCCTTTTTCTAAATTTACTAAATACCAAGCTTTTGCATTTGTTGTACTTTTTTCTCTTACACATATTATAAGCTCATCATTTTCGTTTTTTCCATCTTCTGCAAAGTATACTGAATTATCTTCTCCCCAGTCTTTTTTTACTAATTCAATAGCTTTTTCTAAATCTGTTTTTGGCTTTTCCTCTTTATTTTCCTGAGGCGTTTCTACAATATTATTCACATTTGTTTTCTCTTCTACTTTATTGTTTATTTCATTTTTTGTATTATTTTCTAATTTACCTGAAGTAGGTACTGTTGGATTTTCATCTAGTCTTTTTCCAATAAATATACCTAGTCCTATTACTAACACAATTGCAATTGTAAAAATTAATACTCTTTTCATATTTTCCTCCTTTTCTTTGAAGGCTTCGAATGTAAAGCCTTTCTATACAATATTTATTTGTTTTTTATTTGTTTTGTTTTACATTTATTACCTTTGCTTCTATATGTCCATCTTCTAATCTTATTCTTATTTCATCATTTTCTTTAACTTCTTTTATACTTTTTATAACTTTTTCATTATGTTCTGTTACACTATATCCTCTTGTTAGTGTTTTTAAAGGGCTTAAAGTATCTAATCTTGTAAAATAGTTTCCTGCTTTACTTTTGCTTTCTGCAAGTTTTTTTTGTATTTCACTTTCTAATACCTTTATTTTACTATCTATGTATACATATTTTTCATTTATCTTTTGCATTGGTTGTTTAAATATTCGTGAGCTTATTACTTTTTCATATCTTAGCTTTATTACTTCTACTTTTTTATTTAATGCTTGTTTGCATCTTTGCTGATATGCCTCTATTTTTTTTTGCATTTCATATACATCTGTTTGTGCAAGTTCTGCTGCTGCAGATGGTGTTGGTGCTCTTAAATCGGCCACAAAGTCTGCTATCGTAAAATCAGTTTCATGTCCTATTGCTGATATTATTGGTATTTGAGATTCGTATATTGCCCTTGCAACAATTTCTTCATTAAATGGCCACAAATCTTCTATTGAGCCTCCTCCTCTTGCTAAAATTATTACATCTGAAATGTTTTTTTCATTCATAAACCTAATAGCTTCTACTATTTTTGTTTCTGAACCTTTGCCTTGTACTGGTATTGGATATAGTTTTATGTTTACATTTGGATTTCTTCTTGTTGATACATTTATTATATCTCTAATTACAGCTCCTGTAAGGGAGGTAAGGACTCCAATTGTTTTAGGCATTAATGGTATTTTCTTTTTGTGAGACTCATTAAATAATCCTTCTTCTTCTAATTTATTTTTTAACCTTTCGTATTCTCTATATAAATCTCCTACACCATCCTCCTCCATTGCTTTGCAATATATTTGGTATGAACCACCTGCCTCATATACAGCAACTGTGCCAAATACAAATACCTTCATTCCATCTTTAGGTATGAAATTTAAAGTAGTTGTTGATGATTTAAACATAACACATTTTATTAAAGACTTTTCATCCTTTAATGTAAAATACATATGTCCAGTATAGTGATGTTTAAAATTTGAAATTTCACCCTTCACATATACATAATTTAAATATTCATCCCCATCTACTTTATCTTTTATATATTTATTTAATTCGCTTACAGTTATTGCTACTGGTCTCATAGGTTCTCCTTAACAACATTTGCCAAAACTCCATTTATAAAATTCGCTGAATTATCTTCACCATATGTTTTTGCAAGTTCAATAATTTCATTTATGGCTACTTTATATGGTACTCCAGCATATAGCATTTCATATATAGATAGTTTTAATAATGCTATGTTTATTTTTGAAATTCTTTCTAACTTCCATTCTGGTTTTAATTTGCTTGATATTGTTTCTTCTATGTTTTGCTCATTTGCCTTCACACCTTTTACTGTTCTTCTTATATATTTTTTTGCATTCTTATCCTCAATATTATTATTTTCTAAAAATATTTCTATGCTTTCTTCATTAAATTTTTTTTGTATTTCTAGTTCATATATTAGCATAAAGGCATATTCTCTCATTTTTGATATATTCATTTTCTAATCCTTTCACTTAAGCCTTTAGGTATTTTACCATCTATCTACTAGCCTTCTTATCCCTTCTTTAACCTTTTCTTTGTTTTGTTGAACATAATTACCAGCTAAGATACCTGCGGTTATTATTACACATCCTATTAAAAATTCATGTATTCTAAATATTAGAAGTACGATAGCTATTAGTCCGCCAATTATTGCTCCCTTATATCTAATAATAAAATCCTTAAAATGTTCCATAGTCATCCTCCTTACTCAAAGGGTCAGAATTAATAGTGACCCATATTTTACTCTTTAACTTCCTTTCTTGCTGTATAATTCTTTATTCTAACATTTACATCTTTAACTTCTAAGTCTAATGATTTTTTAATTGTTTCTTTTATATCTTTTTGCAAGCTTATTGTTAACTCTTTAATTATTGCATCTGGATATACAAATAATGTTATAAAAATACTTACATTGTTTTCATTATCTAATTCTACCTTTGTCATAACATTTTGCGCTGTTTCATAATTTTTTACAACTGCATTACATAAACTTTCTATTGTATCTCTTGATACTAATAATTTACCATTGTCATTTTCTAATAATATTCCTTCTTTGCCACTGCTTGTACTTTTTGAATCAGAATTTAAAAAGATACACTTTATAGCTAATAATATTAATACTATTGATACTACTAATGTTATTCTTGAAGCAAGTTCTCCTGTTATTATATTTTCAACTGCCTGTACTATTAATTCTAATTCTAACCATCCTGATATTGCTAAAATTAAAGCTAATCCTTCTAATAATATTAATGTAGCAAATGCTACTAATCCAACTTTATCTAAAAACTTCATATGTTACCATATCCTTTCTTTTTTTACTTGGGTCGCAAAAGTTGCGACCCTTATATGTTTATTCTTGTGTCTCTTCAACTTCTTCATTTTTCTCATCTTTTCTTTTTTCTGCAATGTTTATCCCTTGTATATGAATATTTACGTTTGAAACTTTTAATCCTGTCATTGTTTCAACTGCTTTTTTTACTCTGTTTTGAATTTCAAAAGCTACATCAGGAATTCTAACTCCATATTCTACTATAATGTTCACATCTATCTTTGTATCTTTCTCTCCAACTTCAACTTTTATTCCCTTGGTTAAACTTTTTTTTCCAAAGATTTCCGTTATTCCACCTGCCATTGCATAAACTCCTGGAACTTCTGAAACTGCAATACCTGCAATTGATGCAACTACGTCATTTGAGATCTTTATACTTTCATCATTTTCAGATATTATTTCTTCACTGCCTTCTGTACTTAAGTTATTTTCTTCTTCCTCCACTTTCGTACCTCCTTTGATTTGAAAAATTGATATACTTTATCTATACAAGTATATCAATTTATCTTGAATTTTACAACTATTTTTTGGAATTTTTTTTATATTTTTAGTTACCATTTAAGACTTACTACTAAAAAATTCGCCCAACGCAGGAGTTTTATATTTAGAATAAATTGAGGATCCCCGAAAAAACATCGTAGGTGACTATTTTTATGTTCTTAATTCTGCTCCTAATGTTATTTGTAATTCCTTGGTTATGACTTCCATTGTGTTTTTTATTTCATCATCTGTTAAAGTTCTATCTTGTGCTCTAAAAATTAGTTCATATGCTACACTTTTTTTGTTTTCTCCTAGTTTGTCGCTTCTATATATATCAAATAGTTTGGCTCTTTCTAGGATGTTTTTTGCTTTCTTAGATATGATATTTTCTATTTGTCCTACTTCAATATCTTCATCAACTACTATTGCTATATCTCTTTCTACTGCTGGATATTTTGGTATTGGAGTATATTTTTTATTTGATTTTCCATATTTTGCAAATTTCTCTAAATCTAATACTGCATAATATACCTTTTCATTAATTCCATAGTTTTCTAAAACTTCTGGATGAACTTCTCCAAAACTTGCTATACTGTCTTTTCCTATTAGTATTTTTGCACTTTTCCCTGGATGTAAGTTTAAAGCATTTTCTCTCTCAATTTGATACCTTGCTATATTTGAAACCTGTAATATGTTTTCAATTATTCCTTTAACTATATAGAAATCTGCATTTTTTCCATATATTGCAAATGCAATTTGCTCTGTTTCTACTGGTAGTTCGTTTTGTTTAATGTTGTTTTTTTCATCTACATAGGTTTTACCTATTTCAAATAATGCTACATCTTTGTTCTTTTTGTTGTAGTTTGTTGCTATAGATTGCATTACTGTTGGCATCATTGATGTTCTCATTAAAGAATATTCCTCTCCTAATGGATTCTTTATTTTAATTGTATTTTTGCTATCCAATTTGCATTTTTCAAAATCTTTTTGTCCGATGAAACTAAATGCATACATCTCTGAAAAACCTTTTTCTACAAGTAAATCTTTTATTTTGTCTTGTAATTTTTGTAGCTTCGTTTTTGAGCCTACTGTACTTTCTGCATTTATTAATGTACTATTTAATTTGTTGTATCCATATATTCTTATTATTTCTTCTGCGATGTCAGCTGTCATATTTAAATCTGTTCTAAAATATGGTATTTCTAATTTATCTCCTTGAACCTTTATTCCTAGTTTTGTTAATATATCTATCATTTTTTCTTTAGATATGTTCATTCCTAGTAAAGCATTTACCCTTTCTGGTTCAAATGGAATTATTTTTTGTTTTTCTTTTTCTGGATATATATCTATCTTTGCATCTACTGCTTTTCCTGCACCAATTTGTTCTGCAAGTTCTACTGCTCTGTTTATTGCGCGTAATGCTATTTCTGGTGATAATCCTTTTTCAAAACGGCTTGAGCTTTCTGTTCTTAATCCTAATTTTTTAGCTGTTAAACGAACAGAACCTCTATTAAATGTTGCAGCTTCAAATACTACCGCTTTTGTATCTTCTGTAATTCCAGAATTTAATCCACCCATTACACCTGCAACAGCTACTGGTCTTTCTTCATCTGCTATTACTAGATTATCTGCACTTAGAGTTCTTTCTATTTCATCTAGTGTTGTAATTTTTTCATTTTCTTTAGCACGTCTTACTACTATATGTTTTCCTGCAACACTTTCTATATCAAATGCATGCATAGGTTCTCCAATTTCAAGCATTACATAGTTTGTTATATCCACTATGTTGTTAATTGCTCTTACACCACATGCGTTTAGTCTCCTTTTCATCCAGTCTGGTGATGGTGCAATTTTTACATCTTTAATAATTCTTGCTATGTATCTGTAGCATAAGTCTTCTGCTTGAACATCAACTTTTAAACCTTCAATTTCATTTACTGTTTTTACTTCTTTTTCTAATCCTCTATGTGGATTTTTGAAATTTTCATTTAAAGCTATTGCAGTTTCACGTCCTAACCCTTCTATTGAGAAACAGTCTGGTCTATTTGATGTAATTTCAAAGTCTAGGATATCTTCTCTTAAATTTAATACATCAACAATATCTTTCCCCAAGAATTTTTCATATTCTTTTGGAAGTATCATTATTCCATGTTCAATTTGATCTGGATAATCTGCTAATTCTAAGCCTAATTCTGTAACAGAACACATCATTCCACAGGAATCTACACCTCTTAACTTTCCAGTTTTTATCTTAACACCACCTGGAAGTTCTGAACCATCTTTTGCAATTGGCACTATATCTCCAACCTTTACATTATCAGCACCTGTTACAATTTGAAGTACTTCTGTTTCAACATTAACCTTTGTAACTATTAGTTTGTCCGCATCTGGATGTTTTGTTATTTCTAATATTTTACCTACAACAACATTTTTTATATTATTTCCTCTTTGTTCAATTGTTTCAACCTTTGAACCTGTCATTGTTAATCTATCTGCTAATGTTTTTATATCTACATTAACATCTGTATATTCTCTTAACCATTCTACACTAGTTTTCATTTTTATTTTTCCTTTCTAACACTCTCTATTTTTATATAATTTGAAAAAGAAACAAGTATTGCAAGGCAGACAAGCAAAAAAACCGGAAACGTATAAAGATACGTTGAGGATTTTTTAGCGATGTCTAACACAGCAAGACGCCATTTGTTTTTTAAATTTAAAATTGTTTTAAAAATCTAACATCATTCTCATAGAGAAGTCTCATATCATCTATTCCATATTTTGCCATTGCAATTCTTTCTGCTCCAAATCCAAAGGCAAATCCTGAATATATGTTAGGGTCTATTCCACAATTTTGTAATACTGTTGGATGAACCATTCCACATCCTAAAAGTTCTATCCATCCTTCATTTTTACATACTCTACATCCTTTTCCTGTACATACAAAGCATGATACATCTACTTCTGCACTTGGTTCTGTGTATGGGAAGTGATGTGGTCTAAACCTAATTTCTGTATGTTCTCCTAAGCATCTTTTTGCAAACGTTTCAAGTGTTCCTCTTAGGTCTGACATTGTTATTCCCTTGTCTACAACTAATCCTTCTATTTGGTGGAACACTGGTGAATGTGTTGGGTCAACACTATCTGATCTATAAACTGCTCCTGGGCAAATTATTTTAATTGGTGGTTTTTGTTTTTCCATTACACGTATTTGTACTGATGAAGTTTGTGATCTTAATACTACATTATCATTTATATAAAATGTATCTTGTAAATCTCTTGCTGGGTGGTCTATTGGTGTGTTTAATTGGTCAAACACATAATATGTTTTTTCTATATCTGGCCCACTTGCTATTTCATATCCTAATCCTAGAAAGATATCTTTAATGTTATCAATTACACCTGTTATTGGATGGACTGAACCAATATCTGTTTTTTTACTTGGCATTGTGATATCTATTTTTTCTTTGTTTAATCTTTCATTCATAGCTTTTTCTTTTAATTCTTTTTCTTTTAATTCTATTTTAGCTTCTATCTCATCTCTAGCTTCATTTACAAATGTTCCAATAACTGGTCTTTCTTCTGGTGGAAGTATTCCCATACCTCTTAAAACTGCAGTTAACTCACCTTTTTTGCCTAAGAACTTAACTCTTACATCATTTAAATTCTGTAAACTTTCAGCTTTTTCAATTTCATTTTTTGCATTTTCTTTGATTTTTAAAATTTGGTCTTTCATCTAATTCACTCTCCATTTTTACATATTATATAGAATATCACATTTTTGCTTATTTTACAATATTTTCCTAACTTTTTTGTTTGTTTTTTTACTCTCCATATAATATTACTTTTGTTCCATTGGTTATTTTTATTCCTGCCTTTGGCACCTGGTCTGTTATTATGGTTTCTGCCTCTAGTATGCTGTTTGTTTCTATTCCTGCTTCTTTTAGAAGTTTCTTTGCTTCATAATACGTTATTCCTGTTACATTTGGCATTTCTACTATTTCTTTTATTTCCTTATCTTCTCTTGATATTTCCATATATGGTAATACTTCTCCTAAAATTTGACCTGCTACTGGTGCTGCTACACCACCTCCTTGGTGTCCTCCCTGTCCTGTCGGGTTGTATAAAATTACTACAATTACTACCTCTGGATCTTTTACATCTGCCACTCCTACAAATGACGCTATACGTTTTCCTGTGTTTACCCCATCTTCTGATGTTCCTGTTTTTCCTCCTATATTGTAGCCCTCAACCTTTGCATTTTTTCCTGTTCCTTCATCTACAACTGATTGCATCATATTAAGTATTTTATCAGCGTTTTCTTTTGATATTACTTGTTCTCCCTGTTTTATTGCTATTTGCTTTATTTCTCCTTTTTTTGTATCTATTATTGATTTTACAAGTCTTGGATTTACTGCTTTTCCTCCATTTGCAATTGTTCCAACTATTTTTGTCATATGCAAAGGTGTTATTTCAAATCTTTGCCCAAAGGAAATTGTTGCAAGTTCTACTGGTCCTACTTTTTCTTCTTTTAAAAATATGCTGTTTGCTTCGCCTGGCAAATCTATTCCAGTTCTTGTTAAAAGTCCAAATTTTTCTAAATAGCTGTAATATGTATGTATTCCCAATTTTTGTCCTATTCCAATAAATACTGGGTTACATGAATTCATTAGTGCTTGCCTTAGACTTTGTGAACCGTGTGGTCTATAATATCTCCAGCATTTTATTCTTGCTCCTGCTATTGTAATTGAGCCTGAGCAGTGAAATTCTCCTGCTCTATCTGTGTCTGTTATTCCTTCTTGTAAAGCTGCTGATGAGGTTACCAATTTAAATGTTGAACCTGGTTCATATGTATCTGATATTGCTTTATTTCTCCACATTTGTAACAGATAATTACTTTTTTCTCCTCCACTTAATGTATCCCAAACTGATTTTAATTCCTCATTGTTTATTTCATAAGGTGAGTTCAAATCATAATTTGGATATGTTGCCATTGCAAGTATGTCACCTGTTTTGGGATTCATTATTATAACATTTCCTCCATCTGTGCAAGCATTGTCTATGCAGGCCTGTTTTAGGTACTTTTCCGCTATTGATTGTATTGTCATATCAATTGTTAAAATAATATCGTCTCCATCTTCTGCTGCTATATAATCTTCTCCTTCAACCCCCATATCTGTTCCTGTCGCATCTGTAAGTTTTAAAATTTTTCCCTGCTTTCCACTCAAAATATCATCATAGTAACTTTCTAAGCCTTCAAGTCCTTGATTATCACTTCCTGTAAAGCCTATAATATTTGAAGCTAATGTGCTATATGGGTAATATCTTTTAGTATCTTCATCAATATTTATGCCTGTTGTTATATTGTTTTCAGCTAACCAAATTCTAAGTTTATCTGTTTTCTCCTTATCCACTTTCTTTACAATTATTTCTATTGATGTTTTTTTGCTTACTTTTTTTAGTGTTTTTTCATAGTCTAAATCAAATATTTCCGACAATGCTCTTGCAACTTTTTGTTTATTGTTTGCTGATATGTTTGTTGGATTTACTGAAACTGTTTCTGTGCTAGCACTTACTGCGAGTTCAATTTTTCCATTTCTATCTAAGATTCTACCTCGTTTTGGATTAATAGTTCTATTTAATGTTTGTTGACTATATGCCATTGCTTGAAGTTCTTCTCCTTGTACAAATTGTATAAAACCTATTCTTATGATTAATGCTATTTGTACTAAAAATATAATAAATAACATATTTCTTAATTTTCTTTTTCTTCCTACATCTGATATCCACATAAAAAAACACCTCTTTTGATTTTATGTAAAAAGAAGTGTTTGTATGATTTTATTATTTGAATAATTGTGTTATATAATCTGCTATTGTTTTAAATAAGCTATTATTTTCTTCTATTACTACTTGCTCTGATGCAACCTCTATGTAGTCTGTTTTTGGGAGTGTTACAAATTCTGTTTGCTTATTTGTTAATTTTTGCATTCCTAATAAATTCCTTGCTTGTTGTTCTAAATTGGTTAAATTTAAGTTACTTTCTATTGATACTTCAAGTTGAGAGTTTTCTTTTTCTATTGCTGCAAGTTCTGATTTTAAGGTTTGTACTTTTTCAAAATTCTCATCAATTTTTGCATTTCTAAAGCTTATTGCAAAAAGCAATCCAAATGCTACTATTAAGTACATTACAATTTTTGCCTTAAGTTTTAATTCCTCTTTTTGCTTCTTTACTGTATTTTCTTTATTTTGTTTTTTGGTCTGAGTTATTTTTTTATTTGGTGCATAATATGGCTCAAGTTTTCTTGGGCTTGTTTCATATTCATATCTACTATTATAGCTTCTCGCCATCTTTTGCACCTCCTTAAAATCTAAGTTTTTTACTCTATACCGTTTTTTCAAAAATTCTTAGTTTTGCACTTTTACTTCTGCTATTTTCATCCATTTCTTCCTCTGTTGGTAATATTGGTTTTTTTGTTATTATTTTGCCCTTGCTTTTGTTTCCACATACACAATATGGTAAATCTGGTGGGCATATACATTTTCCAACACTATCAGCATATGCTTCTTTAACTGCTCTGTCTTCTAATGAATGGAAGGTTATAATACACAATCTACCTCCCGCTTTTAATAAATCTATTGCACTTGTTACTGTATTGTACAATGGTTCTATTTCATTATTTACTTCTATGCGTATTGCTTGAAAGGTTCTTTTAGCTGGGTGTCCCTGAATTTGTTTTGGAACACATTTTTCTATTATTTCTACTAGTTCTGTAGTATTTTCTATCCTTTTTATCTTTCTATGTTCACATATTCTTCTTGCAATTTGTCTTGCAAATTTTTCCTCGCTGTATCTATAAATTATATCTGCTAGCTTTTCTTCTGGATAAGTATTTATTACGTCTTCTGCCGTTAGATTTTGTGTTTTATCCATTCTCATATCTAATGGACTATTTTTCATATAACTAAATCCTCTTGTTTCTTCATCTATTTGATATGATGATACACCAAGATCCAAAAGGATTCCATCTACTTTTTCTATATTTAATTTTTCTAAAATCTCTTTTATATTATCATGGTTGTCTTGTACATATATTACATTGTTGAAGTTTTTTAATGTTTCTTTTGCTTTTTTTATTGCTTCTTGGTCTCTATCTATTCCTATTAATTTCCCTGTATTTTCTAGTTTTGTTGCAATTTCAAAGCTATGTCCTGCTCCTCCTAAAGTTCCATCTACGTATATTCCATCTTTTTTAATATTTAATCCTTCTATACATTCATTAAGTAAAACAGGAATGTGTTTAAATTCTCTCATTTACTTTTAACCTCTACCTTTGGTTTATATAGCATCTAAGCAGTTGGCAAGTGTATATACCAACTGCTGTCCATTGTTTATTATTTAAATTTAAATCTTTAGTGTATATAGGTTTACTTTTGTAAATATCACAATTCATTTGTTTTATTAATAATTCTTCTTTTGTTTAATTCATTTCATCTTTAGTTTCTTAAATAAAATAATATGTGTCTTTTCTTTTTATCTTTTGTTTTTTTAATCTTTTGTTTTTTAATATTTCATCTTTAGCTCTTTATATAAACTTTTGCAAGTTATATACCTAAGTCTAAGTTTGCCATTTTTTCAGCAATATCATCTGCTTCATTGTTTTCTTTTTCACTATATTCAAGCCATTTTGATTTGCTCCAAATTTCAATTTTATTTAGCACACCAATTATTACTACCTCTTTTTCTAGTCCTGCAAATTCTCTTAAATTTCCTGCGATTAGGAATCTTCCTTGTTTATCTATTTCGCATTCCATTGCTCCTGCTAGAAAAAATCTCATTAATGCTCTGGCATCTTTGTTTGTAAGTGGAAAGGTTCTTAATTTTTCTTCAAAGTTTTGCCATTCTTTTTGAGAATATCCAAATAAACATCCATCTAACCCTTTAGTGATTACAAATTTTTCGCCAATGTCTTCTTTTAATTTTGCTGGCATTATTAATCTACCTTTTGTATCAATTGAATGTTCATATTCTCCTATTAGCAAGACTTTTCACCTCTCTTTTTGTTCTCCACTTTCTACCACTTTCCTCCACTTCGCTACCATTGTATACTATATTTTTTAAAAATGCAATAGTTTTTTGAAATTTTTTTTAAATTTTTATAAATTTGACAAAACCACTTTAAATATTATATAATTTATTATATATTTTTTTAGTGTCCTTGACCATTTTTGAGGAAGCACACACTTTAATATCATTTAAGGAGGTTTTCAGGATGATTATTTATGACAAGCGGGGAAATGATATTTTAAACGCAGGAGAAACTCGAATTGCCTTTCCAGTTAATACTGAAGGTATGAACGCTTTGGGTTTTTCAGGAATGATCTCACATCAATATTGGCCAGAGCTTGCAAATATTGGTAATTGCAAACTTGGTACTGTTATGGCTAAAAGATGTCCTAATGGTATAACCTTTTATGCATTGGTGTGCTATTCTTGGAAATTTGGATGGTTTAACACCTCTAAGATTATTCAAGAATGCTTCGATGCAATTGAAGGTGATGAGCCAATTGCTAGTATCGCATTTGGAACAAAATTTGATGAAAGCCAAATAAAAGAAAAAGCAGATTTTTCTGAAATACCAAGTTGTGCTTTTAGTGGAACAGATAAAGTATATACTTATGAAGACGTAGAAATTATAGTTGCACAAATAGACAATATAGACAAAGTATATTCTGTATACTTTATTAATGATTTAGCACAAACAGGAGAAGGATTAAAAATATCAGATAACAAACAAAAAATGATTGAAACTTATGGCGAAGATTACAATCTTTCAATGGATAATAAATATACGTATACAAGAGAAAATGTTGAACTATCATTTATTGTAGAAAACAATATAATAACATCAATTGAATATACACTAAAAACTGACAAATAGAGGAGAAAAAATGGAAGAAGTAAAAATAGAAGAAGAAA
>ENA-OOSI01000039-OOSI01000039.1-human-gut-metagenome-genome-assembly--contig:-NODE-39-length-42463-cov-3.097081_pt1 | contig 42463 bp, 36 predicted proteins | sample MGYA00241171_ERZ501200 | MGnify/ENA primary metagenome ERZ501200 (study PRJEB25962, sample SAMEA2042554) | human gut metagenome | biome: human gut; feature: human-associated habitat; material: faeces...
ATAGCCCGGCTGGTTGACAAAGTTCTTGGCTCCCTCATCATCAGGAGCCCAGTGATTGCTTTTTGGTTTTTGTTCTTCTTCTTTCATATTATTACGGTTTTTAAGTATATGCAAAAGCCCCGCCTAGCGAGAGCGTTGTACTCTGCTAGGCGGGGCTTGCGTTCCTTATTGTTATGTTGTTATTCTTTCGGGAAAGACTATTATAAAAGCCCTGCCAGCTTTCACAAGCTGGCAGGGATAATTATAAGTAAATGATGTTATATGAAGGAGGCATATTCACATACACCTGCTATCAAAAGGCTCTAATCCATCAAATATCTTTTGTGCAGCTATTCGCTATTCTGATTTCACTTAGAAAATCATCTTATAGTCCTTACTGCTACCATCTGTCAATTCTATATGTATGATTTGAATGCCTGTGGCTATGCTCGCCTTTAAACACCTTGAACCATTTCCCTGTACCCTGCTGATGATTCTGCCATTCAGGTCTATTACCTTTACGCTCTTGAGCTGACCGCTGGCAGATTGCACGAGGACAGAAGAACCTTCCTGAACAATACTGATGCGCTGATCAGTATCGACAGATGTCACATCAGTACTTCCATAACGGCTTCTGATAACCAATCTGCCTAATGAGGTCTCGGCATCCGCAATAATGACAGGAGAATCGAGTGAATAATCGGCACCCGAAAGCATATCATGGAGAACATATCCGCTCATATCAACACCCTGAATAGGTTTTACCTCGATACGGATGCTATCCTTTTGCGACAGATAGATTCCTAAAGGTGTAGCGCCAGTCATCGGAAGGATATCGTAAGCCTGACTCTGCTGAATACCAAATACCTTCAAAGGTGATTTCACTTCGCTATCCAGAAGAGTTGGAACCAATACAGAGTTCTTGGAAGAAGAACCAGCAGAAGTATCATAAGCCGTTTCTGAATTCTCCATCACCAGCATAGCTGCTGATTTGCTTCCCGTCTTCAGGCTTTCCACGCACACTTTCAGTCCCTTGGCTTCAGCAGGTTTACTTTCCTCTGCAGTCTTCTTACTGCCACCTATCATATCCGTGGTGAGCTGCAGGGTGATTTGCTTACTCGCCTCATTATTTGTGGTAACATAGAACGCCTGCATTGGGGCGATAGTGGTGGCACTGCCTGTAGAAGCGATGGCGTCACCCACCTTACTTACAGTTTGCTCTTCCATGCCTCCCGATCCATTCTCTACTTCCACCTTCACGCTGCTCACGTTCCCATTCACCTCCAGGAACTTCTTGATGTCCAGGCGGCTCATGAATGGGTTTCCCAGCACGAAGGTCTGCGTAGGCACATCCGAATTCAGCGTAATCTGATACTCACTCTGTCCCACGAACACCGTGCGGTTCTCCGTCACATCCTTGCCTTCCGACTGATACTTGTATTCCATTGACAGGTTGCCCTCGTCCGCAGGATTCGATTCGTAGATGAAGCGGTTTATCTTATTTGCATCTTTCGTCACGGTTTCACTAGCCACTTTCTCCTGATCGTAATCCACGAAGTAACTATATTTTTTATGCGCCTTAGGCAGGCGGATACTGAACTTATTGGTAGCCGGCAGATTGCCGTTGTCTATCCACATAGAGAAGCCTTCACCCATGCCGTAAGGCTTAGCCACGGCATTGAAGTTGTGCGACCAGGTGGCCTCTTTCACGGCGAGCGTTTTATCATCCTTCAAAACCGGATTTCCCTTGCTGTCTAGCGAATAAATCTTACCCGGATACGCAGCCGCCCAGAGGCGCTGGTAGATGCTCGGGTTGAAGCGCTGTTCCTTCCAGTTTTCTTCGTTCAGATCCTCGAAGTATTTCGCCTTTGTGGTGTCGGCAGGCATGAACATATCGCCCGTGTACATCTGCTTGAGTGGTGCACTCAGCAGATAGTAATGGTTCGGCTTCTGCTCCAGTTCTACCCACGCCTTGCGATAGTTGAGCGATGGCACGTTATCCACCGCCGAACGAGGCTCGAAGAAGATGTCCTTGCAGCAGTAGTCGGCAGGCTTCACTGGCGTGCCCAGCATTGGGAAGTTATCGGCATCCGACGAGATGATGGCGTTGGTGCAGCAGTAAGGCGAACCGTCGCTCCAGTTGTCCCATTTGTTCCATTCATTGGTAGATGCACTCGGAAGCCATCGGGTCTGTAATGGATGAACCTGATATACTACTGAAGAGAGCGGCTTGCCGCTGCCGTCGAAGAAGGAGAGCTGATATTCGCCCGGCTTCTTGGTGGTGTAGGTATATTGGATGTTGTTCTTGGTGTCTGATGTAGAATGCAGAGACACAATGCCATTATCTCCCGCATTCTTGTCACCGAAGTAAAGATAATAATCTACTCCGGTGAGTCCTGTAGCAGTTACGATAATCTTATCTCCTGCGCATACATTGTTGACAACGATGTCTTTTATACCATTTACGCATGAGTTGTCGTCCTTACAATCAGGAATACCGTCATTATCAATATCGCCACGTGTCACGAGTCCGTATAATTTCTGCACATCCAATGCGCCTACAATTTTGGCTAAAGTTAATCGCACCTCGTCATACGCTTTCTTTGGCTGAAAGAAGAGGATATTCTTATCGCCATAACCCGCCACATCAGCGGAAATCACCTTCCAGTCGGTAAATTTATCTCCCGTAGAATTACCGTCTTTGAAGGTTTCTACCGTTAGCCAGTCTCCTACATTTACGGCTGCCAGGAAAGTCTTGTTGTCTATGACAATTCCCAACTGATGATGATAGTCGAGTGTTCTACCCATCTTTACGGCGAATGTTTGACCAACTCCCAGACTTACCGTATTGGCAACCGCCATATAGGTATTCAAGTCATCATCCACCAGATAACCTAAGTTATCATCTACAGTAGCCACACTCACCGCTCCGCCAAATTTGGTTTCATTAGCATTGATGGTAGTATGTGAATGATTATGCGACATCACCATACTGCTACATGCAAGTGGCGAAGAACAGTCGTCGGCAGCCTCCTCGATAAAGGCATAGTAGATACGGAGTTTAGAACCGCCCAGATTGAGTACACCCGAATTCCAGAGTTGGAACTCATCCATCTGAATCTGTTTGCCTTTGCTGTCGTAGGCTGGAACTTCGATAGAATATCTTATCTTTTGCAGCTTGCCTGAACCTCCGATATCTGCACTAATCGCATTGTTCTCATCTATCAGATGGCGATATACTTCCTTGCCTTGGTTATAGCAGCGTATCTGCAGGAATTGCAGGGCATGCAAATTGATTACTGTAGCATCAGCCTCTACCACAAAACCAATGCGCTTAGGTTGAGCTCTCTTGACGGCATCCGCCTCTGATTCACCTTCGTGTCGGTCGGTAGCATCGTATATCAGTTGACCATCCTTGCGGTGAATTCCGATGATGCAGAGGTTATCGGCAAGATTCAAGCCACTTATATATTCGGCATATTGATCATATTCACCCTTGATAATATTGTCTCTATCCCTGAGTTCAGAGATAGAAAGCAACGAGCCGGATGTTTCGTGAATCTTAGGCGATACCTCATAGAAATCTTCACCCAGTTTGTTGACAAGTGGTTTGCCGCAAGTTGTATTTCCATCATTAAAACCACCTACGGTAATGGTGGTTTCATCATAACATCCGTCCTGAGCCGTGGCCCTGAAGGTATATTTACCGGGTTCCAGATTGGTAACTTGACCATCAGAGGTAACCTTTACTGGTGTGGTGGCAAGAATATCGTTATTTTTCAAATCCCATGCATTCACCAGCTTCCATGTTACGCTCACCTTGGGGTTGGAGCGAAGGTTGAAGGAAGTCTGCGATTGGCAGACATTGCTGCTGATGGTAGGATTGATGGGGCACCGGTGGGATACATCTGGAGCCATTCTTACGAATCCATAGTGGATGCCAATGGCGCCTGCGTCAACTCCGAGAACCGTAAGGAATCTGATTTCGCATCCTGAAAACGGCACCTTTGCCTTGATGCTCACCGTTCCGTCGCCAATCTGCACCAGCGAGAGGTTGAGCACCTGGGCAGAAATCGTTTCTTCCTGCACCTTGTTTCCCTTGTGGTCGAAGAGCAGCACGTTGACCCATGTTCCTGCATTGAGGCTCAGCAGGGCATCCATCTTGTATTTGAAGCCAGCCTCCATGCCAGCCTCGAATGCTTCGCCTTGCGGGTTCTTGTCGTTCTGCATCATAAACTTGGCTCCGCCCTGGTAACCTATGTTAAGAAGAGGGACGATGGTGGCGAAATTGTCCAGATCATCATCTGTCATCTTCTTTATATCGTTGTCAAGGAAAGGCAGGGGGAGGCCGAGGATAATAGGGCGCCAGCCTTTCATCTCTTTGAGCGACACCTGCTTGTCGTCTTTGAAATATTCGTTGTATTTTTTGATGCCTCCATCGGTGATGGTAAACTCCGTAGATTCGCCCACGAAGGCATATTTGATTTTCAGAATATTCGCCACTTCTGCCTGAATACCGCCCGAGCAGTCGAGAGTGATTTCATCGAAGAGCCAGTCGCTTTCTGCCGTCAGCATGGCGCAGATGTTGTCGGAACCCGGTATCTGGAGCAGCTTCAGCGTTACTCCCGAACCATCCTGTCCTTCTCTCACCACCTTTACGCCCTTCAGTTTGCCGTCGCGATAGAATCCGATGGAGAATGCCTTGATTACATCGAGGCTCAGCACGCTGCTACCCGAACCAGCCACGATGGTAAAGCCAGCCACCGTTCCCTTGGAATAGTAATTATCCATATCTTTTACACTTACTATCGGGTCTACGGTTACCCCTGCTCGTACCACGGAGTTCACCTGTGCATAGTTGTCGAGTGAATCGTCGGTAAGGGCGCCCAGATTCTTGGTCCAGCTGCCTACGCCTACCACACCAATCAATTTGTTAATGGTGCACGAATCGCCCGTAAGGGCACGACGGTTGCGTAGCTCACGGAATGTCATGTTGCCATATTTGGGGTCATTGTTGAACTCCACAAAATGGTCCTGCTGCTTGTCGGTTGGCAGATCAACCCAGTTATTGGTCCAGATGGTTTTCTTGCAATTCATGAACGAGTCTCTAACGGCAGCACTCTCGAAATAGGGACTGGTGTTGTCATCCTTGGGTTGTGCCGCCTGGATAGAGGCGGGCACAACCATCAGGAATGCTAACACAAATAATATGAATGATTTGAATATAAAATGCAGTTTCATTGTCTGTTTGATTTTAAAACATAGCATAACGTCTTGATAATTCTCTTGATCTTAATCTAGCAGACGGTTTTTGTCGCCTGTAAGTTTTCCTTGATCAGTGTATGTGAAGACATATTTATGGTTTCGTCTCAGATAGAAGAGGTTGCTTACTCCATCTACCACGATGACGCCCGTAGCTGCTTCAGAAGACATCATATCCTTCGCCTTCACCTGAGAGTTGAGGGCGTAAGGACTGTTAAAACTGTCATCGAAGCCAATTCTCACGGCAAGATGGGTCTTGCCTGGCAGCACAAATGCCTTGAGCACCACTTCCTTGCCTTCACCTGGGAAGGGGGCATAGGCGATGGCTGTATAGGTGCCTCCCTCTGTTGAATATTTTTTGATAGGTTCACTACCCTGCTTAAAACCGTCGTAGCTGGTAAGAGGCATCTGGGTAAGCACGTTGTCGGCAAGTAGGCAATACCATTGCGTCTGCACTTTTTTGCTGTAATGGGCTGCAGTGATATGAACCTCCACTTCTGCCATGCCTCTATAGAGTGTTCCTACAAGCGGCGTAGGGGTGTTGTTTCCCAGATTTTCCTTCTGGTAATCAGCAGAAGAGATGATTGGATTTTGGGTGGCATCTCCCTTCTGGTAGAGGGTGCCATAGAAGAGCTGCGGCACCGTGATGAGCTGGCGGCTCAAGCAATCTACATTATACAGTTTTGGTATGATACCTATATATCTTTTTTTCAGATAGCCAAGCCAGTTGTTGGGGGTGTCGATTCTGTCCTTATCATTAACCAGGTAACTCGCAAACGTGGCCTTGAACTCCTGAAATGTAGTACCTTTTTTTAAATTGAGCATTTTCGTGGTAACCACATTGTTTTCCTCATACTGCGGATAGGGCGATTTCTCCTGGCTATCGTAAGCGAGGGCAATGATGCGATATTCGTAGCCCCTGCTGATGCCGAAGGTGCCCTTTACCACATAGTGCTTGTGGGGCTTTCCCGAAAGATAATCGTCTTTTTTGCCGTCTTCTAACGTGGGTTTTCCATTAATCACCCTGTCGTTGGTAGGGTCGTACTCGAAGCCCTGGATATCGTTGACTGCGGCATCATAGGTTGCAGTATTTTCTCCATTGTTCTGAACTCTTCGGCGAAAAGCTATCAGCCTTACGGCATTGACGTTTTCGGTCTCGGCATATCCGTAGTCCTCTCCTGTTGTGCCCGACGAGGAAGAGGATCCTGCACCAGGAGGGGCTACACGGGTGTTTCTGCCATCTTGCTTGGCATTGCCATCGCTGCCGCTTAATCCGCCCAGGGTGATGGTGAAGGGAACAGTCGTAATCTCGTCGTCCTTTTCAGAAGGCTGATTCATCCCTGCATCTCCATTGCTGCCATCTGGATAAGGTGGCAGATCGGCATCGCTGCTGCATCCTGCGGCTAGTGCGAGGAGGAAGCAAAAACCTGCCGCCATGCCTGTCCTGATGGCGTTCATCTTGATGGAGCTTATCTTACAGATGCTAAATCTTGATTTCTGCATATTCTATTTCCGCTTTTATGCTGTTTTGTAACGTTTATTCTGTTTCAAATACATGTTTTTTTTCGAAGGCTGGTTCTATCTCAATCTTCACGTCGGTCATCACCGGCTCGTAATACTCCTTCAGGTCGTATGGCTGGTTCACGGTCTTGCTCTTGGCTCCCAGGCAATACAGGTGGTTTGCCTTGATAGGGAACTTGAACTTGTCGCCAGTGGTTGTAGACTTCCTGATGTTATCGTACCTGTGGTGCGTGCCATCCGTGTAATGCAGATAGAAGGTGGTCTCGTTCTCTGACGAGTTCTTGCTTTTCTGCATTTTTTCCTCTGGTGTAGGCATCATGAAGTTGCTTATCATGTAGCTGTTTGCCTTCCATCCTTTCTGGGAGTCTTCAGCTCGCTTGAATATGTTCTCTTTAGCATCTACGGTCCATCCGTTTGAGGGGGTGAGGTCGATGGTGCCCAACGTCTGATAAGTCAACGGTTCAGCATCTGCTGGTGCCTGCTTCTGCCTTATCAGCGTTTCGGGGCTGATGCCGGTGGCTACAACGGATAGAGAGGTGGGCGTGAAGGTAACGGTGCTCACGTCTCCTGCTGCATTCGACTCCACCTGTGCCGGGATGTTTTCTACGTAAATCATCAGACCAGCCACATTACGGCTGGCGGTCAACGTGCGGTGGAAGTATTTCGTCTCTTCCGTTACGAGCACGGGGGCTTCCTCGTGTGTCTTCTCGTCTTGCAGAATGCCACTAAACAGTTCTGTGGTATTGAGGATACCGAGTTTGGCGCTGTTTTTTGCCTGCTCGGTGAGGGCGATTCTTGCGTCCTTCAGTTTCGTTTCGTTTTCAGTGAATTTGGGTTCTGTAAGTACTTTCGTCGTTGCGTATTTGTCATCTCTGCCTATGGCTAGAAACTGGTAGTAGTAGCCGTTCTCCAGATAGGGTTCGAAGGTGTATAGATGCTGCTCGGGCATGTTCTGGTGCTCGGCAGAATAGTAGGGTTCTCTATTGTTGAATGCGTCAACGGAATAGTAACCATTCTTGGCTGCTTCCGGTTCAATAGGGATGCAATAGGTATATGCTTCTTCGGGGGTGCCCTTCTTGTCTTCGGGACATCTGAAGACGTAGATTCTCATATCATTCACCTGCTGTGCTCCATCCCATGTATCAAGTTCTCGTGAGCCGGTAACAACACCTGCGCTTACGCCCACTCTCATTTCCAACTTTACGGCATGCGAGCCGTCGGCGAGGGTATCAGGCGCATCATTGCCTGCGCTGCAGCTCATTAGGAGACTGGCTGCGAGGATTACATTTAAATTGTTTTTTATAGATTTTCTCATCATATTCGTCTATTCGATTTTGAATGGGAATTGAGTATAAAATGAATGATAAATAATATATTTGATGTTGGGATAGTAAGGGATGCGAGAGCCTATAGCTGGCTCTTCGCATCCCTTGGATATATTTTCTTAATACTGCCTATCTTTTATAAGAGCATATAGTAAGATTAATCACCCAGCTCCATCTTGTGGATTGCCTCCCAGTTGTCGTTCACCTTCAAGATGAGGTTCTGAGATTTGCTCAAGTCTTCTGGCTGGTCAGTACCTGGATCTGGTGTTGGTTTGTCTGGATCTGGATCTGGAGTTGGATTACTTGGATCTGGATCAGTTGTACCATTTGAAGTCTTCACACCCAAATTGTACATGTGGTTACGAACTACGTTGAAGACAGAAGCACTTTCGTCTTTATCTCCCTTTGCTGCATCCGTATTTACATCTGCTGTTGGGATAGAAACGGTCCAAGTTCTGATGATTTCGCCAGCAGCATTCAAGAGCTGAAGCTCCATGGTGCTCTTGCCGCTAGTTAAAGAAAATGGAATGACGAAGTTGCCTGCGAATACAGAACCCTTCACAACCTGAGTCTTTACATCAGCAGGGTGATCCCAGTTGGTATCTTCAGCATTCAGCACACCGTCATTGTTCTGATCACCACCAGGGAACCATGTATTCAAATCGATAGAGTAGAGCACATAACCATCCTCGTTGTTATTGAACTTTGCATCTGCAGGTGCTGCACTTGTTGATTTAGAACCATTAACATAATACTTGATAGTGCTGGTTGCTGCATCTGTGAATGAGCTGTTGAAGTTCTTGAAAGTCAAAATATCATTCTTATCTCTTACTACGAGACGGAGGGTTGCGGCTGCTTTGCCATTCACTTTTGCAGGGATGTTCTGGAAATAACCGAAGCTACCAGCTACCTGACGATGCAAGGTTACTGCTACGCCATTCTCCTCACCATTAGTAAGGTTGGTGATTTTCTTATCATCGCCGATTGTAAGCGCTGCATCACCAGCGAATACTTCCTCTGCATCTTTTTTGCCTGCCTTCAAGGTTGCAGTAATATCACTGTAAGTACCAGCAAGGGCTGCATCACTTGTTACATCCAAAGAATAGTTGTAGTCACTGTTATCGCTGTAACCTACAGCCATAACCTTGTAGCTACCTTTCTCCAGTCTATCATCACCCTTTAAGGAAATCGTAAACTGGCGACCATGGCCATTTGTGTTGTAAGTAGTACTCTCTTTCCAGTTCAACTTCTTGTCATAGACAATAGTCTTCTCGCCACCTCCGGTTTCGTTCTTGTAAATCATTACGCGAACATTCTGGATAGTCTGCAAAGCCTGTGAAGAATACAATGGGCGGCCTGCACGTGTTGTCAAGCCATCACCGCTACTTGCTACCTGCAATACAATCTGCTGTACTGCCTCATTCTGACCCACTGTGTTAACCACAGCGTCGTCGCTGCTACATGCGCCGAGCAACAAGCTGCTTGCTGCAAGCGCAAAAAACAAACCTTTTTTCATAAAAAATAAATTTAAAAATTAAGTTATATTAATTATCAATCCAATATCATACCGTGAATTTCCTCCCAGTTGTCATTCACCTTCATATAGATGGTGAAGCGATGGCGGTTGGAATCGAACACATATTTCAGCACAGTAATCTTGTTGCGCTCCATGCTTACCTTCACGTCATCAGGTGACAACACAGATGAATTGCCGCCTGCGCCTTCGCCATTATTCTTATAGAAATTGACATCCACCACCGACTCATCCTTCTGGAAAGAAGGAGCCAGGAAAATAGAGGTCTTGGTCTTGGCGCCAGCTTCAATTTCCGATTCATGAAAGACGCTGGTCTCTTCAGAATATTGGAAACTTGGATTTACGATTCCATAGAGCTGGCTTACTTCAGTATCCATCAGGTGATACCCCGCAGGAAGATTCTCTGTCCATATAACCAGTTTCCCCTTGGTGCGCTCCATCTCGCTGGTATAGCAATAATGGTTTTCATCATAGACGAGGGTATCGCAAACCTGATAAACATCATCGCCCTGACTGTGCTCCGGATGTAGCAACAGTTCGTTTTTATCCAGATTGAGTTCGCCTCGCTTCCTCATACCTCCCCATACCGTAAAGACGTATTTTCCGAAAGGCATGTCGGGGTCGAAGCTTACAGGATAAGTTAATCCATCACCCTCTACTCCGAAACCTTTTTCTTCTACGACAACCTGCTGAGTGCCGTCGTCGTTGAGTCGGCTCAGACGATAGGATAGAGACGGAACAAACAATCTAAAAGCCTGATTTTCATCCCGTTTCTCTTCGGGTGCAGTCTGGTCGACATTGAAATAATTCTTGTCTTTCACCTCGATATTGATACGCAGAGGAGGACATTGGTCCAGATTTTCACGGACGCACGAGGTGAATGACATAGCCAGTGCCATGCCATACATGATAAATTCTAATCTTGTCATACGCTGTTATTTATTCTGTGATCTCAGCCACATCCACCTTGCCTTCTTTCTCGAGTAGGATAGCAAGATTATTGGCTGCAATCTTCGACATAGGGTAATATTTCAACGTCGTCTCATACACCTGCTTCTGCTTTTCTGCGCTCTCTGCAATCTGTGCCACATGCAGGAACTCATCTTCGCTGAAGGCATCTGGGCGGAGCTCGTACATCTGCAGCATTTCTTCATCGGTGGTGAAGTTCTTGATGATGTATGTGTAGGTGTATTCCACGCTACGGCTCTTCTGCAGATACTTCTTCTTGATGCTGTTCCAGATAGGCAGGCGGCGGATATAGCGCTCCTGCACATCATCGTTGAAGTTGACATATCGGGTCAGGATGTTCTTCACCATCGTGCTGTCGGCATCGCCGGCGGCCACCATCGCATCCAATACTGGCTGCCATCCTTCAGGGCGTGAACCGATACGGGCTATCTTCTTCACCTTGTCGCCATTTTCTATGTGCGCAAGCAGCCACTTCAGGGCTGAGTTGGCACGGTTGCGGGAAAGTGGGGTGTTAAACTTCAGCGGGCCGTCGGCTGACGCCAGACCATAGATGCCCAAAGAAGTGAGGGTAGCGAGACTGTCGCTGAGCACTGGAGCTATATCGCTCAACATGTGGTCGAGCTCAGCCTGGTTGTTGCTCATCTTGAGATTGATATCATATTTATTGATAGCAAACTCAAGTCGTGCCACGCCCTTTCCTTCTCTTATCTTCGGCTTGATCTCGAAGGTATGCTTCATCCAGTTGAGATGCAGTTGCTTCTTGATTTCCGGACGGAACACATCGGCTATCTTGGTATGGCTGATGGCACGGCATTCGCCGCATCCGTCGGCAGAAGCCGCTGCCACGAGGCTTCCCTTATGGAAGTTGGCAGGCAGGGTGATGGTGTCGTTATATAATACGGATAAATCTACTTTTGTGTTGGTAACTCTCTGTGCAATAGAATCGTATGGGTCAGCAATGCTGTCGAGCACCCATTTACGTTCCATCTTCCTGCTGTAGATTGGCGCATCCAGCACTATAGGCTTGTATTTAGCCACGATGCTGTCGCTGTCTGTCAATACAGGTATTACGAAGAGACGGCTTCTCTTCGAGAAATAATGCTTCGGGATATGAACCTGAAGGTTGAGTGCAGCCTGATTGCTGCTATCTGGCATGAGCATAAAGGAATCGGGAGTACATGTAATCTTTTTGTCGCTTGCCATGCTCTGGTTGCTGCATGAAGACATAGCCGTCAGAAGAGCCAAGCCTACACCAGCTATAGCCAGATATACTATTTTGAGTTTCATTCTATCATCCATAATATTCTTTGTGATTAAATGATGCACTTTTTTTTAAAAGATATAGACTAATGATAGCGCAGCCTTGGTAGGGCCGATATAGTTCTCGTTCTTCTTTTCCTGGCACTTGATGCAGGGCAAGTTAGGGCTTTGCTTGTACCAGAGGTGGGCGTATCCCACACCGATGGCTGCCTCCAGGTTCCAGTGAGGGGATAGAATCCAGTCGTAACCGTATGTTACGCCTCCGCCAGCCAAGTAGCCATCGTAGAGCTTGCTGCCAAAACCTCCGTAGAATTGAGCACCATGCAGGTGGATACCTACGAAATGTCCCTCGTACTTTTCGCACAGCCAGTATTTCATTTCTGGCTGCACCAAGAGAAGGTGCATCTTCTTGTCTTCCCTGAATGTCCAGGGGTTGTATGCAACATCTGCTTCCAGGGTTACCTGGTTGCTGATTGCCTTCTCCACGCCCATATTGAGTGTGGTTGTCGCCCAGTAGAGTCCGTTCGTCTTTATGGCGAAATCTTGTGAGTAACCTACTGTCTTAATTCCTAAAATAACAAACAGCAAAACTGCTTTCCTTTTCATTTATCAATTACTATATTAATATTTGTACTGAATCTTACTGTTGCTTTGTTGTTAACCAATATAAACCTATTATGACTTATCAAATGGTCCTCAACATATATAAACTAATCCCCTTATATTATTTGGAGACTGATTTCTGATTGCAAAGGTATATAATTTTGTAGATTCTATAAAATCCCCCCCCCGTTTTAGAATGCTTTAACAATAATAAACGTATTTTTAGTTAAATACCGGTTAAATTGAGGTGATGAGTGGATATGTGCCGGATGTTATCACAGAAGCAGTAGGTAGTGAACCTACTTATCAGATGGCGGTAGATCAGATGGCGGTAGAGGAATATGCAAATCTTTGAGCGTATTTTGAGAGTCATATTTAGAGTTTTATTTACATCAGAAGAAGCCACACGGAGATTATCTGTTGATACAGATACGAACCTGGAATTTGGCTCGGTTTGACTCAATTACTCAGTTACTCAATTACTCAGTTTCTTTCTAGACCCCTACACCTGGAATTTGGTTACAAATTGATAGTATATTTTTTATATTATATATTTATATATTATATAAATATATAATATACTATCTATACAGGAAGAAACATACGGGCAGAATAAAACTGAGTAATTGAGTAACTGAGTAATTGAGTACGATTTCGAGGAAGAACGGACAGACGCCTTATAATGGGTTAAATGATTATTTAATAGTAGTTTAGACTGAATCTCTATGTTTTTCTGCCAGCAACTCTATATTTCTCTCTTCTTTATCTTACGAGTTCACTAGTGTCCCGTTAAAACGAGACGATTATTAAATAAGTTATTAATACTCAAAAATTTACGAACTTTTTATAGTGTGTTCGATTTGATTTTGTATCTTTGCACGCATATTTAAAATACGTGTGCGATGAACAAAGGCAAAACTATATTCTCTCAGATTATGTCACTTATACCAGAACGTGATTTCAAAACTTGTGTAGACCGTTATAAGGGAAACTACAGAGCAAGAAACTTCTCTTGTAAAGACCAATTTCTAGTAATGAGCTATGCTCAATTAACAGGTCGTGATAGTCTTCGAGATATAGAAAACTGCCTTACGGCACTCTCCAGCAAACTTTACCATTGTGGTATTAGTTATGCTGTACCACGTAATACTCTAGCAAAAGCTAACGAGAAGCGAGATTGGCATATCTATAAAGATTTTGCAGACGTTCTTTTGAAAAAAGTACGTCCTCTTTATGCCAAAGACAAGTTCAGATTAGACCTAGCCAACATGGTATATGCTTTTGATAGCAGTACTATAAGTCTGTGTCTCAAATTATGTCCTTGGGCAAAGTTTCGCAAAAACAAAGGTGGCATCAAAATGCACACATTAGTCGATTTGCGAGGAAATCTTCCAGTCTCAGTTTATTTGACTTCTGCATCGGTTAATGATGTAAAAGCTCTTGATAATCTCTACATAGAACCTTCTGCTATCTATCTGATGGACAGAGGATATATAGATTTCAACAGACTCTTCAAGTTGATAACTAAGAAGAATGCATTCTTTGTTACTAGGGCAAAAGATAACATGCTTTTTGAAGTTGTATCAGAAGCCGAAGTTGACAAGAGTACTGGTATCATTTCTGATGAACGTATCAAATTAACAGGACTACATACAGCCAAATGGTATCCTGAAGAACTTAGAATGGTAACCTATGAGGACTATGCAACAAGTAAGGTGTATAGGTTTCTCACAAACAACATGGACTATGCAAAGAAAGTGATGCACATAGATCAATCGCTACCCACTATTTCAAAGAACGTGGGTCTATTCCTTACGGACAAGACTCCTTTAAATGATTTGTTTAACAAAGCTGTTCCAACAGAAGAGACGGAAGATTGGCTATATCCTAGCCTTTTCAGCCCCGACGATTTCTAAACGGGACAGCAGTGATTGCAATATTTTTGCTTTCTGAGCTTGGAATTCATATTCTGTAAGAACTCCGGAATCTCTGAGTTGCACCTATTTTGTCAATTCATCAACAATGAATCCACAAAGAAAGTAAGTAACATTAATATAGTAACAATTTTAAAAAGATAAGATTATGAAGAAGTTCATTTTGCAGCGTTATTCATATTAATAGGATTTAGTTTTTAAAGGTAATTTTATTAAACATTCCCAGTTTTTGACATTTGTGTCATTTTTCGGGAATGAACACACGAAAAGCCATTGACATCTTACTTTCTGGGGCTTACGTTACGAGATTTTGAATGCAAAAGCCCACAAAGGAGCCGATTTATTCCCGATTTTTGTCATTAATGACACTTTTCGGGAACGACTATGATTATAAAAAGAGATTATTATTTACAGCAACTCATATCGAGCAAGTCTAACAATCTCATAAAGATTGTAACTGGAATTAGAAGAAGTGGTAAATCGTTTCTTCTCTTCAACTTGTTTCACAATCATTTGATTGAAACAGGAATAAGTGAAGACCATATAATAGAAATTGCATTGGATGATCGCCTTAACAAAAATTTGCGTGACCCTGATGTTATTCTTCAACATATTCATGAACGTATTGTAGATGATAAACTCTACTATATCATATTGGACGAAGTGCAAATGATAGATGAGTTTACGGATGTGCTGAATAGTCTTTTGCATATCCGCAATGCTGATGTATATGTCACAGGAAGTAACTCCAAATTTCTATCCAAGGATGTGGTTACAGAGTTTCGGGGACGTGGTGATGAAATCCATCTGTTTCCATTGTCTTTTGCTGAATTATATAACTCTATAGGAGGTGACAAGTTTGAATTGTGGAAAAGTTATTATACCTATGGTGGACTACCTGGTATATTAGAGTTGGATAGCGAGAAGAAGAAAGCTGCTTACCTCCGCTCTTTGCACGAGACAGTGTATCTCAAAGATATAATAGAGAGAAACAACTTGAAAAACAGCGAAGAGTTTATGGAATTGATGCGTGTGATGGCTTCATGTATAGGTTCTCCGTGCAATCCTAGTAAGTTGGAAAATACATTCAAAAGTGTAAAGAATGAAACCCTTGACAGAAAAACCATATCCAAATGTCTTTCCTACATGGAAGATGCTTTTCTTATAGAGAAGTCAATGCGATATGACATAAAGGGCAGAAAATATATAGGTACACTTTCGAAATACTATTTTCAAGACATCGGATTATGCAATGCCTTACTGAATTTTAGACAAGTGGAAGAGAATCATATCATGGAAAACGTCATATACAATGAGCTTCGTTTACGAGGCTTTTGCGTTGATGTGGGTATGGTAGAGGCAAGGACTGCAAAAGAACGCAAACAACTGGAAGTGGATTTCGTTGCAAATATGGCAGACCGTAGATATTATATCCAATCAGCATTTGCAATGCCTGATGATGCAAAAAGAGAGCAAGAATGCGCTTCATTAAAAAGAATCGACGATTCCTTTAAGAAGATAATCATAATGCGCGATGACATAAAACCGTATCATGACAACAATGGATTTTATATTGTTGGTTTAATGGATTTCTTGCTTAAGCCAGATTTGATTGAACAACTATAAAATAGCAGAAAGAGTCCATTCTTCACGAACGGACTCTTTCTTTTGATAATCATTGTTTTGCAGATTACCGCTTATCGTATGAATGATAGTAAAACACATTTACTGTGCAAATAGTCTGACCGCCGTATGACGGTTGACTGCAATTGGTGAATACTTATCAATACCGCCCTCGCTTTTTGATATTATCATGGACTTGTCAATGCCTCTTACCATGAGCTGTTGCGTAATATAATCCGCTCTTGACTTGCTGAGAGGATTGTTGATGCCATCGTTTCCTGTGGCACTGTCGGCAGCACCAACAACGGAAATTTTGAGATGATAAGCCTTAGCAACACGAGTAAGCTCATCCAAGTTTGCCATCTGTGAAACGTCAACTAACTGCGCGGTTCCAATCTTAAAAAAGAAGAACACTGGCGAACCGATGCACTTGGTTCCACCTGCCATTTCTGCAACGTATTTGTTCCAAGAAACAGAATCGGAAACAGAGAAACTATACTCCAGAGAGCGGCTTGTTTTTGGTTTTCCCATGCCATTCCAATCCTTGTGAGCCAATCTTGCACGGAGCGAGTTCAAACCGCTGTAGTCATTTTTCGGGTAGATGCGATACTCCGTACTATCCGCATAATATGTCAGGCGGTCGGCATAGGCTTTCAGCAATCCTTCAATCTCCAATATCTTTCTCATTTCAGCGATGGCATTGGCATCCTCCGCATGAGCTTTGCTTAACTTTTGGTTGCGAGCCAACAAATAATTGGTGTAATCTGCCAGCCATTTGTTCTGGTTGATATAAGGAGTGGCATCTACAACCTTCTTCCAACCGACCTTCCCGATATTGAAAGTCAGTCCGGCAGACAAGGTGAACAAATTGTCACCAAACTTATTAGATGCGCCAACACCATCAAAGTCACGGAATGTGGTTGCGCCACCCAATTCCATGTTGACTGCCAAACGCTTTGTTAAACGATATTGTCCAAGCACACCATAGTTGATGACAAACGGACTCTTGCCGTTATCCTCGTTATGGATAATACCGCAACCAGCATACGGAATGAATCCCCATCTTTGTGTGGTGGCATGGTCTTTGACAAAACTGTTGGTCACATTCCAAAGAAAATCCGCATGAACCATCTTGTAATCACGGACATTCTTGCTGGCATCCTTGAACTGAAAACCTTGGAAACAAAACCGACCACCAATCTCTGGTGTGAACCACTTTCCTGCCTTTATTGCCAGGGAAGTTTTCATCCTGTCGAACAAGTTCCCTTTACCATGCGGTTTTCCTACAAAAGCGGAAGTGCCACCCGATACACCAACGAACCAGTTGGAAGACCATGCAGAAGGAACTGCCACTTCTTTGATGTATGTAGGCTCAATCTGTCGAAGCATATCCTCGTTTATGCCAGATGACACCATTTCATTCGTGCCATCATCCGTTGTTGCTGCATTGACCTGCATTTGTCCGCATAGGCACAATGCCATCATAAATATTGCTTTTCTAATCATAAATTTCAATTTGTCGATTATTTTTTCTATTAACGCTTTCTACTCTTGCTGCCTTTCGGTCGCATCATCCTGTTTGCCATCGCAAGGCAACGGTGCGCCCAACGCCTGTCATCCTCGTCATCGTTGCGTCCCCATTTCATGTCATTGCTGCCACCGCCTCCGCCACCTTGCCCTTCGGCAAATGTCGTAGCTTGGTCGATGTAGCCAAGATACAACAATGTGGCACAATGCAGAACTTCGGCAGTGCGCTCGGCTATGGTTTCCAATGGCGAGCCGTCAAATGCGACTTTGATTTCAGGTGGCAACGATGCCATCGTAGAACGGTAGTCAGTGACCATGCTTTCCAACATAGCTGTCTTGATAAGTGTGCCAGCACCAGTCTGAGCTTCACGAGAGAATTGCATGGCATCCTTTCGAAGCGTCTCTGTCCGCTCCTTGACAAACTCCATGTCTTTGTTCAACTCATCCAACTGCCGGTCAGCTACAGCGAGCTTGTCTTTCTTGTCTGCCAGTTTCTCATCAACGGAAGCCAACTCGTTTTGCAATTTTTCTAACTTCTGCGACAAGATGGAACTGTCACCCTTCTTGTTGGCAATCTGCACCTTCAACTTGTCAATCTCCAACATCTTCTGATGTTTCTCTTCTTCCAGATGTTCCACCATGGAAGAGAGACCTTTCACACGACGTTCTGCCAGTGCTATTTCCACCCGAAGATCGCTTACAGCCTTGTTAAGGTTGTCCAGTTCTTCTTCCTTTGAAGAACATTCCTCGGACAGATGTTTACGGTATTCCTCCGTAGGTCTGTGTCGTTGCCGAGTCTCCGTTTGGATCGTTCCACGCACCAGTCCCCAAGGCTCATTGACCATCGCCAACTCGTCATGAAGTTTCGATGTACGTTGACTATATTCCCGATTGTTGGCACCTGCGAAGATTTCTTTGAAGGCAAACTTGCCGTCCTTTATTGGCAATAGGACACAATGAATGTGTGGTGAAGTCTCGTCCAAGTGTACATAGAAGGCAACGATGTTCTCCTCACCATACTTTCCTGCGACAAAATTATAAATGTCCGTCGCCCATTGCTCAATCTCAGGCATACGCTTGACGGCATAATTCTCCTTGTTGTCGCCGGGCTTGAAGACCACCTCTTGGTCACCGAAGGCAAGCTCACGCATCTTCCATTGCGAACCGCTGAAAATGAAGTCCGCCACCGTTCTGAAACGTGGCTCAGTCAATCCTTCATTTTTGTCCTTGATGCCACGAGCAGCCAAGTTCTCAGCCATCATCTGTGGGATGGACTTGCTCTTGTCGATAGGTGCTATCTTGCCTCCCTTGGAAATCTGGAAGTTCAGATGCTGTCTGCCGAGGTCATAGTTACCCTTGGCAATGGCTACCTGCCAAGCCCGGTCACTCCAGTTTCGTTGGTATTCACGGCTGAGAGCGGCGGCGCATCCCTTACGTCCCCTGACGTTCAATACCTGCTTTGCTATTCTTTCCATATCTCTGATATGCTTATATGTGTCAGTAAAAACAGTGTCCCAGCTTGCTGCCTTGGCGGACACTCTCCCGAAGACTTTTAGGTCGTAGGGGTAATGAGTTACCACACTCCCTAAATTCGTGAACAGCGGGCAAGCCCGATGCGCTAAAAAAGGCAAGCCACGACGAGTGCGATATGCCAGTACCGAACCGTGAGGTCTTAAAAGGAGAATGTCCGTAAGGCAGCTATAATGGAACAGAATGAACTCTACTTATGGTTGTCCGCCTTGGCGGTTACAACTGGCTTGGCAGCTGTCCCAACTGTTGAGGTAGGACAGCAAGCCTTATAAGCGGAACACAGGGATTGAAAAAGGCTCATGTCTTCAGCTGTGTTCAATTTGACGGAAGCAGCCTTTCCATGACTGGCGATGTCGGGCAGTTCCTTTATCAGAAGGAGCAACTGGAGCCAGTCTCGATTGAGAACACGAGTGAAGAACTTGAAGATTGCGTTACGCAACTGAAGCTTGTTATGTTCTTCCTCATCTACAAGAGGCATACAAACCACAAGTCTGCCAATCATGCAAGTGGCAATATCATCAGATGAAAGTTGGTTGTCAGATGATGTAGAAGCAGAGTTGTTTTCTTGCGATAATGCTACTGCACCCTTTACAATCTGCCCACATACAACGGCAGTCTCTTCTGTGGTGGAAGTGCCATTGAACCAACTGTCCATTGTAAAACGGATGATTGGTTCCAATATGCTATTTCGCATTGTCGGAACGTTACCGTCCTTCATGCCAATCATCGTGATGATGGTGTATTTCGTTTCGAACTCCTTGCAGTGTATCAGCCCATGTTCCGTTAATTTTTCGAGGAACTGACGCACGGTGGCACGATGCCAATGCCAGTCTTCCGCAAGTTGAGTTTTGGTTGTAACAAACTGAAAATCTTTCAATTCGTCTGCCACTTCCTTGCTTACGGCTTTCGGCATGTAGTGTTCACAAGCCTTGTCCAGCAGATAGCAGAACGCTTCGTGTTTGGAATACCGCTCGTTATGTCGGTCCTGGAGATATGCCAAGAAGTCGACAGAGAGACTTACCTTTATATTTTCCTTTGGTATATGTTTCATTGAAAATGTCTTGTTGATGTTGTGAAATAATGATTCTCATTTTAGACTGAGTGTTGTAGAATGTGCCAGTACCAAGTGGCATTTTCCAAGAATGGACTAAAAGTAGAAGTTTACGATGTCCTCAGGACATTGCGCCAAGTGTCTGCCACTGTCAGGACATTGTGCCTTGAAGATGACCTTTGAGGACGGATAGTAGATGGATGCCACCAAGAGCAAGCCTGCCATCACCCCCAATGTGTACAAATGGGGAGTGAACATGAACACCAATGAGGCTGTAAAAGCGATGGCACATGATTTCCTGTTGTCATGCAACCTATGCAGCAGATTGTCTGCATAGGAGAACTTGAACAGCAACAATGCCAACAGTGCCGTTACATGAGCACCAATCTCGTTGGGCTGTACTTGATATGCCACGAAACTGAACACCAATATTGCCATCAGCAACAGCAATGTGTACAGTTTTCGAAAATTATGCGAAAACACCATGCGGAGATAAAATCTCTGCATCATCCGATTGTTCTTCCTGTAGCACATCGTTGATGCCAAGAGAAGAAACATAGGGAAGAAAAGAAAGATAATCTTGAATATCATAGATGAGTCCACTTTAAAAAGTCAGCAGAGCCGACCTAATTAATATTACGTTAGTTTAATACTATATTGCTCTTTGACATTTTGTCGTTTGGAGAAAAATTCGTAACTTTATACTTGAATTCAAAGCACTAAGCAATGTTCAAGAAAAGTACGACAACCAAGCAACTTGACCTCTTCTCCTCGCCATCTGGTCTGATGTGTAAGCGTGAAAGCCGTAAGTATGACAACCCTGCAGCCTGGCACAACAAATTCTTCCGCGAAGTTACATGCAACATCGACGAAGAGATCTTTCGTCCGTTATTTGCAGAGGAACGTAAGGATGGCAGGGATGGTCGTCCCAATGCCCCCATACGCATTCTCATCGCAATGAGTATTCTTAAAGAAGGATGTGGCTGCAGTGACGAGACCTTGTACGAGAACTGCTGCTTCAACATGCTTTATCGTAGTGCACTTGGCTTGGTTAAACTTGACGAGCAGTGTCCTTCCATAGACTCCTACTATACCCTGCGCCGTAATATGACAAAGTATCAGGAGGAGACTGGTATTGACTTGTTTGACAAGTGCTTCAAGGGCATCACTCGCAAGCAGGCTCTTGAATACCGCATCTCAGGCAAAGCCGTCCGCATGGACAGCAAACTTATATCAAGCAACATTGCCTGGTTTTCACGTTATGAGATTATTCATGAGACTCTGATGCAGCAAGTAAGCAAGTCTGAAATAGAGAGTATTGAAGATCAGCTTATACGCCAACAGGCTCTTGATTTCTACGAGGAGGATGCCCAGAAGATCGTCTATCGTACGGATAGCGAGACAATGGAAAAGCGTCTGCTGACACTTGGCATTGTCATCGACTATATACTGACACATTCACCCGAAGACAGCAAGCCTTTGCTTTCACGTGTATTTAACGAGCAGTACGATAAGGCAGAGGATGGTACGGTTACAGTACGTGACAAGAAACTTATCAGTGCTAAAAGCGTACAGAACCCCAATGACCCCGATGCCCATTACCGCAGTAAGGCTGGCAATAAGGTAAAGGGCTTCAGCACCAACATCACGGAAACATGTGACGAAGAGAACAAGCCTAACCTTATTACGGATGTTGAAGTGGAAGGTGCTACAACAGCTGACAATACTTATGTGGAGTCTGGTGTGAAAGGCACGGAAGACGTGACAGGCAACAAGGTTGATACCCTGTATTGCGATGGTGCCTACCAAAGCGAGGATAACCGCAAGTTTGCCGACAAGCAAGACATAAACCTCATTACAGGCGGTTTACAGGGCAAGCCCTCACGCTTTGATCTTGAACAGACTGATGCCACAACACTTGAAGTTACCGACAAGCATACTGGTGAGGTCATTAACGCCATACCTGTCAAGAACGACAAATGGAAGATTTCCGTCATCAACAAGAAAGGCAAGAAGACTTGGAGGTACTTCGGTAAGGAGCAGATTGACAAGGCTCAGACCAAAAAGGAAGTAGAGTCAGTTCCATTTGAGAAGCGCAAGAGACGAAACAACGTCGAGGCAACTATCTTCCAATACTGCTTCCACACGAGGAACAACAAGACAAGATATCGCGGACTTATCAAGCACAAAATGCAGGCACTTGCACGTTGTGCATGGATTAATGTGCGCCGACTTCTGCTGTTTGACCTCGAAATGGCTCTCCAGAGAGTATAAAATGTGTCAAAGGCCACATTTACCCCATAAAATGGGATATATATCAGTCTGTGTGCGTCCATATCGACCATTAAGGTCAATTTCTGCCACATGACTGATTCGATTGTTAACGACCAATACTGGATTACAATACCAGACAGAGGTCTATGTTTAATCAAATTAGACCACTTTTACAAGTGGATTCATAGATCAAATTGTAATGTAAAACGGTCAATAACCTTCGAATAGCTCCAACTCAATAATTCCATAGGTGACTTCCATGAAAAGTCGCTCGACATCCGCCATTGTCAAAGCATTTGATGCAAGGCGTTTCTTGAAACCAGCATCCTTTCTCATAAGAATCTTGGCACTTCGGTCAATGTCAAGCAGAGGAATATGCCACTCTTGCCCACGGACATAATCTTTGTTGGAATGACAGGTCCGAAGGGTAATACACCGACAGCAGACGGTCTGCACCATGCCATGCCGTGAAACTGCGGTGTCTTTCCAATGGAACGAACTGCCAACGTCTATCCATGTGTGGCATTTGTGGATGATGTCCACGATGTTCTGAAGCTGCATGTCGCTCATAAATGGAACGTAATGTCACATGAAACACATCAGCATGTCCGCCTTGTCACGCTTGTACTTGAAGAAGCCTGTCCTCGCTTGCAGTTCCATGTCGTGGCACAAGTCACCGTACATGAACTCCAAGGACTCATAGATTGTCACCATGACGGAGTGGACATTTCCATTGGCATCCGTACTGGCATTCATCTTGTACATCCGCCCGAAATTAGGGTTGGAGAAGGCACAGCAGAACTGTCCGAACTCTGTATGTACGGAAGTCACCTTGTGGTAAAGGATGACCAGTTCCATCTGGTCTTCAAAAAGGTTCATCACCTCTTCGAGAGGACAAGGCTTTTCCAACTTGAAGTCAAGCAGGACATATCCGTCTTCATAGACTGGCTGTTCCATGCGCTCCTGGTTGATAAGCTCCGGCAACTGCAATGGTGCAAGTGCCAGGAAGTCGTTGAGAAATTTATGCAGCATAACTGTTGTGTTTATAATGAAGAAATGTATAGCTTGACGAACATATCTGGTAACCCGTCTGTCATATTCTTGTCCATCTGCAAGGAACGGCTAAGACAGGCGATTGTGCCTAAAGCATCTATTGACAGTTGCACCAAATCCTTTCGCTGATTCTCTGAAAGCATCGCCATTCCGAAGTCATCAATGGACAGGAATGGTTGCAGTATCATCCAAAAATAGGCAGTCCGTTGTTCAGCGGAAGTAACCTTTCCACTCTTAATATCAGCAACGCAAGTCTGCGCATTGGCGATGATTCTTCGATTGGTACGAACCGCCATATATGCCACGGCATCCCTTGCCGGTAAGTTTCCTTTCCTTGAAGATTGAGCAATCATCTTGCACACATCTTCTGTTCCACTTGTTATATGCGAAACCGACACGTCGCTCATCTCGTATAGATGAGATAGAAATGTTCTGAACAGCCTATCCTCCGTTTTCAGAAAGGCGAGGAACTGTGATTGGTTGGCAATGCCTTCCTTCTTCACCTTCTCCAAGAAGAAATGATAGGTGGTCAAGATCCTTGTCTTGTCACCTTTATATAATGGTATGGTGTCCATACTCTCAAAAAACTTTGAAGCCACCAAGGAAAGGCTGTCCGTTTCCTTCTTACCTTTATAAGGGGAGGCGTTCATCTTCAACAGGAGCACATCCTTGAATGTCCTTCGCTTGGCGGTAGCTATGCGCATAAACTCGTCACGGATGGAGTCATGGACATTGGAAAATTCTTCCATCGGAAACGAATGTGCCTTTTTGATGGTGTCCCGCATCAGACAAGCAGAAACCGAGTCTTCTAAAGTACGCCATTTGGATATTTTGTCGGCAAGGTGTTCCATAGACAAATCCTTGTCTGATTTCATCCTTGAAAGGAACACCTTTTGCGCATCCAATGCCTCCCTTGCATCATGGAAAGATGATTCACTGGCATTTTTTGAACAGGATGCCAGCAAAAGAATGGCAAGTATGATGGCAGACAACATGGACATATGTTTTCTACCATCAAAGTATGATATGTGAAAACTTGAAGTGCAAGATTGTTTGCATTTCACCCTCGATCGGCTTTTTGCCGCAGATATGATAATGTTTATACTTTCCATTTCGGACTTTGTTTGAAATTTGCGGTGCGAATTTACGACTATTTATCGGGTATTCATTCAAACTAAATCAAACTTTATATTTTATTCTCATTCATACTTTATAGCATGATATGAAATGATAATATATCCAAGAAAGTGCAGTACATCAATCTTTAATTAACTATAATAATTATCAGAGTATGATTATACTTTGATGGAATATAAGTATCTTTGTCGGCAAATTACAAATCAGTGTATAATAGCTATGGCAAAAGTAGGTTACATATTTAACTCGGAGCAGTATGACACATTCACCTTTGACCGGGCTTGGATGGAGAAGTACGGTTGCTGCCGTATCATAGAAGATAGTGCAAGCCAAGAGAAGACACGCCCAGAATGGAAGCAACTCATGGATTGTCTGGAACGAGGTGACGAACTGGTCATCTCGAAGTTCAGCAATGCGCTGCGTGGTGTTCGGGAATTGGCGATGTTCCTGGAGTTTTGCAGGGTGAAGGTGCTAAGGATAATATCCATTCAGGATAAGATTGACTCAAAGGGGGAGTTGTTCCCAAGTACATCAATAGCCGATGTGCTTTTCATGTTCGGTTCGTTGTCCGAAGAGGTCGTTGCCTTGCGCAAGGCTACTGCCCATGTGGAATATATCAAGTCGGGTATCAAACCTGCCAAGAGCTCAACTCCAAAGAAAGGCATCGACCGTGAGAGGAATATCGTCAATATGTATAACAACAACTACACTATCGATGACATCTGGAAGGTCAGCGGCTTCAGGAGCCGCAGCTCGGTGTTCCGCATACTCAACAAGTATGGGGTGAAGCTGAACCGTGGCAAGTTCAGCGGACCGCTTGGCAAGAGAAAACCAAAGAATGAAAGTGAAATATAAAAGGTGATTTTATGAAGAATATACTTTGTTTTGAGGGAGAATGGAAATTCAATACCCACAAAAAGCCTGAACGCTTTAATTTGAATAGCGAGCCTATTCTTAGAATGTTGAAAGAATATCATAAATGCGATGCTATTTATAGGCACATTTTGACAAAAGAGGATTTGAAACTCTACATAGAGTATTTCAACAGGAACAAACGTGAATGGAATAAAATAGACATTGTTTATATAGCTTGTCATGGTTGGTTTCATTCTATAAGTTTAGAGGGAGAGGATGGAAATGTTGATTTACAAGAATTGGCAGATATAGCCGGGGATTTCTTCCGTGATAAAATAGTTCACTTTAGTTGCTGTAAAACACTCGCTAACACCTCTGAAGTTGAGCACTTCAAGTCTATTACAGGCGCAAAATTGATATGCGGATATAAGAAGAGTGTAGATGCAATGAAATCAGCCATAGCTGACACGGCTTTACTGAATGAATTGATAACAAGCAACAAGCCAGGCAATATCAAAAATATTGCCATTAGTAAGTTTCGCAAAACATACAAATCCTTATTGAACGAATTAGATTTTTGTGCAATATAGATAAATGGTGAGCCATACTGCAACTGATGATTGCAGTATGGCTTGCCCATAATACTTGGCAGATAAGGCAATTCCTTATCTGTCTCTTCTGAAATCATTTCGCTTGTCTCCGTGGAAAAGGCTTTTAAGCGTTCCGCCTAAAGCCTTGAACACGAAGAACACCACGAACAAAGATACGATGTCGTCCATACGCTATAGTTTTCGTTTGTTATACTTGTGACTTGTACAGATTGATGATGTACATCCCCATCGACTTGGCTTTTCGGCAAGTGTAGAATGTGCCGCCCTTGGGCTTGCCGTCGAAGAAAGCAATCAGTCCGCACGAATGAGAAAGCATATAATCATTTCGTCTGAGCAAGCATCCATTGTAATAGTGCTTACTCAACAGGATAGCATCGTCCGCCTTGTCAAGAATATCCCAATAGCGGTCTTGCTCCCTTGCGCTCCACCTCTCGTTCTGACCGTCATAGGGAATGACGGCAATAAGTTTCAGATTGGGAAGTTCCACTTTCAATGAAATCACCTCCTCGGCTGCCAACATATCGAAACCGAGTGCCATGCCACAATAGAAATTGGTGATGCCCATAGCATAGAGCAGCCTTATCTTGCCCCTCAGTTTCTTCCTTATCTCGTCCTTGCGGTCTTCCGCTATCGTGCGATGTCCCGAAAAAGCCACGGAATTGGCTTTGATGTACTTTGTCTTATCCATATCACTTTGCATATTTATAGTGTGTGCGTCCCAAGAAAAGACCGCCTAACACGTTTCCGCCAAACATTTCCAACTGATTGGCAAAAATGGCATAGCTTGCGCCGGTCGTTACCACATCATCAAAAACATAGATGTCCTTGCCTTTGAAGTAGGCTTCATCAAACACAATCACTTGTGTCTTAGTGATGCTCTTTTCCTTGTCATGGCGGTGCTCGTGTACTGCCAAGCGGTCGCCTGAAACTGATATGTGCGAATAGCCGTTGATGATGCCGCAAAGCTCGCTCACACGATTACAGAAAGCCATGTATCGACTCTCGTTCTTGGCTTGGGTACTGGCTGGCACACATACAAACACGATGTCCTTTATCTTCTCACCACAAACTTTGATAAGATGTGCTGCGGTCATTTGCGCCACCTTCTCAAAAGCGTTGTCCCTTGCATCCTTGAACGCCCAAATCAGTTGGCGTGCAGCCACTGCGTCCTCGCCCACATTGCGAACCCTCACAGGAAAATACTTCAAGAAGAAATCCATCCTCTTGCTCAGCTGTCTCTTGATGTTGTCGTCTATCATTCTTGCCATAGTCGGAAAAATTATTTGTGTTAAACTCGATTATTTATTTTCCCTATTTTCGGAAGCCTTTCGGCTTGCCCAAGGGATATTTTTCCGCCACGCAAAGGAGTTGGAAGGCAAAAAGACAAATCGGAAGCGAAAAATACGCTCTATATGCAAGGCACATAGAGGAAGATTTTTTGAAAAGCATCCATGATGCCCAATTTGGCATTTGCCACGCAACTGGTACCTTTGCGGAAAATATCCGAAGCGGCAAAGACGATGGACGAAATGAAATGGCTATAAGTGCTACTACATAAGATTACAACAAGAAAAGGGTGGGTGTGGAACTGCGCCATTGGTGCAATTCCGCAAGGGAGGGACGAAGTGCTATAAAGAGAGAACGGCTTGCCGATTATAACAGAAGGACGGAACAAAGATGCGGCAGGAGTAATTGGGAAACTCTCTTGGCATCCATGCCGAGTGTGTTTCCGCTCCAGCCTTCATGCCATGTGGCTTATTGCAGTAGCGACAGTTGGTCGCCACAGTCAAGGAGCCTTTTGGCATGAAATCTTTGTGACGGCTATAAAAGGGTAAACCATGGATTATAAAAGGAAGACGAGAAGCGAATATAAAAGATATGGGTGGGAGTGAAACTGCGCAACAGCCAGACAAGCAAATTAACGAAAGGGGTGGCATTGGTTGACAGCATGTAAGTGACGGTTGCGTCACGATGCCGTTAGCCAATGCCATTCTGTTCGTGCTTGTCCTTCGGCAAATGGTCATTCTTCATCTTTCGGGATGTTACTCCCGATAAATGAAGAATGTCGCTTTGACGAACTGTTGGTGCGGTTTCGCAGATGGGTGGGACAAAGTAATAAAAAGGAAAGACTGCTTGACGCTTATAATAGCAGTACGCAAATGCGGTTATAAGAGTAAACTTGCTAATAGTGGCTATAAAAGTAAACATGGTTGTATGAGCAAAACAAAAGCGACCGAAGCCGCTTTGTTTATTGGAGAGAATGAGAAATTCTATTTCTTGCCTTTCTTGGTAGGCTTTTCAGGCTCTGCCGCTGGAGTTTCCTCCTTGTCTGGTGTAGGATAGAACTTGTTTGCGATGAAGACGATGCGGTTGTGCTTGGTGCCTTGCTGATCAACCCACTCATCAGGCTTGAAGTAGCCCTCGACGGTGAGCATGGTTCCCTTCTGCAGCTTGTCGAAAGAGTCAACATGCTCATTCTTGCGCCATGCCTCCATGTTCATGAAAGCTGATACTCTGTTGGTTTCCTCACCATTCTTCTCCTGACGGCTGACTGCCAATGAGAAACGTGCTACTGAAGCGTTGGTGAACTGACGGATTTCTGCGTTGTTGCCTACGAATCCTGTTACTACGAAAGTGTTCTCGATTTTTTTCATATTGAATTACTTTTTGAAGTGAAACTTAATTTTTACATGCAATTCAAAAGCAGGGATGTGGCACATGAGGGTAGCACCATGAAAATCGACTATAATACTCGTTTTCTGTTGGCGGTGAGGAGAAAAAGGAAGATTATCGGCTATTTTATTGGTCACAGCGAAGCGACCGCACAAGACGGATTCCATCTGTCGAAGCATCACGCTACCTTTGCATAGGAAAAATAGTGGCTTCAAAAAATCGGTAATTCAGAAAAGGACGCAAGAACACCGTAACAGCATCGTATGGCTCAATCATTTGCAGCAACCATCACCAATGCAAAACACGTTTTATGGCGTGTGCCGTCATAAACAATGGTAAACCAACAGGCAATACACTTTTCCGCATGGAGGGTGGTCGCATGAGCATATTGACCAAGACAAGCAGAAGGAGAACCAGCTTCGAAGGCTACTCCTATTTGTAGAGGAAGGTAAGCATGAGCAACCAACTACAATCGCAATGCTGCAAACAAGATCCATCCTCAGACAAAAGGCTTCATTGCACGAAAAGCTCCAAGAAAGGCGTAGTCGCAGATTTTATCTCATACAAAGAGGCAGGTCGCCATTTGGCGAATACAACCATCAAAGCATAGCCATATAAAAGTTTATCGGCAAACGATGAAGGGAGTTTGCCGTTTCATACAAAAGGGCTTTTACTGGCGGAAAGAAAAAAGATGCCTGGCGAGTATAACCTTCACCAAGCATCCTTTTCGTCAGTCATAGACAAGAACGTCATCACGTCTTTCTACAATTTCCTTGCCATTGCGCAATTTCACTACGATGTCCTCACCATAGTCTGCAACCACGAAACCTTCTGTGCGTCCTCTGTAGGGTATCAGCAGTGTGCAACTGCAACCGATAATGTCGGTCAATTCTTCGTATTCAAACATAGCTCTATAAAGTTTGTGGGTTCTCCGAATGATAAATCACCTTGCACTCCTCAACCTCTGCAGGTAGTCCAAAGGCTGGATAGTGCGAGAATGATGCGTTTCCGTCTTGGCTGAGTGGAGAAACAATCTCCACTTGCCATTTCTGCATGAAGCCATCAACCATCTTGATGTCTTCATCACTCAATCCCGTAGGGTCGCCATTGATGATATAGCATAATGCCCAAGTGGGGATTTTCTCTATCGTCTCAAATATTTTCATCAGCTAAACGTGAACTTGTTTATATAATAATAGGTGTCCTCGTTCTCATACTCATAGCCGTTAATGAAGTCCACCATTTCATCTTCGGTTCTGTCACCTTGCGAGATACCCATCTTCTCACACCACTTGGCAATAGCATCTTGGCAAGTGTCAAAGATGTCCTCACAAGCATCCTCGAAAGGCTCGCCCGAAGAACTCACACAGCATTCCTCTGGGAAGAAGCCTTGCTCGTCATGGACATAGAAAATGTCGCATCCACATTCTATCTCACGATAACTGACGGAAAGTTCTCCACCAAGAACTTTGTTCAGTTCATCAAAGAACTCCTCACAGGCAGACCATGCACTTTCGGTGTCAAAGGACAACAAGCAGATGTCCTCGTCTGCCTCAAACTCTGCCCAATAGATATGTCCTCTTACCGATATGCCCATCTTCTCATAGTCGATGCCATAGTGTTCCGCCAACTTGTAGAGATATACGTTCTTGGTGTTCACCTCCATTGTTTGGAGCGTGTTCCAAAGGTCGGCTACCGCCTTGCGTTCGCCCATCACCTTGTACTGAGTGTCACAAATGTTTGCCATAAGTCTTCATTTTTATTCCCTAATTTTGCATCTGCAATTTCGGGATTGATTAAAATTTTGTTGCCTCAAAAGGTGTCTGTGCTTTTCCTGCAAGGTTCTCTGCTAAAATACAACCTGCAAGGTGGAGATTTTAGCAAGAGACCATAGGCACTGACCTTGCAAGGAATATGGGTACAGACATTACCTTTGCAACCAAATTTATCAAAGCCCAGAAATGGTGATGAAGATTCAGGTAACGGAGTAACAATTAGAAAAGTTGAGTTGTGAGGATAAAAAAGCCAAGAACGACTTGAAACAAGCGATTACAAGTGGAAAGTAACAGAAATCATACAAGAGTTCTTACTGGCGGAAAGAAAGAGAGCGACAACCCAATACTGCACATGGCACAGTTGGGCTATCGCTCCGCAATTCGTTCAGTTCATCCAATCCATTAGTATATATATCCTAAGATGAATGAATTTATATTTGTGTATTGGCTTTGGTTGGCAGCCATAGACAAGTAACACATCTTTTTTCTTTCCGCCAGTAAAAATGGTTCTTGAAGTAAAAGTAACAGGGAAAATGGTTGTTGGGTAGCAAAATTTGTTGCACAGGATTTGTTTTTCATTTTGTTGGTTCTTTTTTGTCACCCAATAAAATGATGCTTACGTTTGTGTTTTCGTGTACCTACTGATAATCAAGTAGGTAACAAATAAGAAATATCATCTTGCTATGTACAACGCTGATACAACGACGAAAGCCCCACGCTGATGCATATATAGAACTCCCACACTATCACAAACATTATGATAATGCAAGCGTAATATTATACTACACCCTTGGGGCGTTCCCGTTGCTTTGTTTTTGACAATTAGATGAGTTTGCGAAGTTCTTCTACAGTCAAAACCAAAGCGTCCAGTAACGCCTTATGTATATATGCCCTCAGCCTCCACGTCACATACGACATGCAACTTCAGCGTGAGGACAGTGCAAAAATATAAAATACTTCTGTAACTTCCAAACATTTTCGCACTTTTCTTTGTTTTCGGTGGCAACTTTCTTATTCAATCGCCAGCACAACAACATCTTAACAATATTGTAACACCTGTTTAAATCACCTGTAACATCGTACTCGTACCTTTGCACCCGGAAAAACAAGGGGAGAAATGTATCTATCTATGTTGAGACAAGCCCCTATATAATAAGGTATATAAACATTAATAAAATATATGAGTACGATTTATCTTTGTATCGTGATCTTCCTGCTCTGTCTGGCAGTGTTTGATCTCTTCGTGGGAGTCAGCAACGATGCTGTCAACTTCCTGCAATCTGCCATCGGAGCTAAGGTGGCTAAGTTTCGCACTGTGCTGATCATCGCTTCCTGCGGTGTGGTACTGGGTGCCATTATGTCATCGGGAATGATGGATATCGCCCGACACGGTATCATGAGTCCAGATCACTTTACTTTCGAGGAAGTGATGCCGCTCTTCCTAGCCGTCATGGTGACGGACGTGATCATCCTGGATGTGTTCAACACACTGGGTATGCCGACATCAACCACCGTTTCGCTGGTGTTCGAGTTGTTGGGAGGAGCCTTTATCCTCGCTACATTGAAGATGTACGGCGACGACAGTCTGAACTACGGCGTCTTGCTGAACAGTAACAAGGCATTGGAGGTTATCATGGGTATCTTCTCATCCGTTATCATCGCCTTCGTATTCGGTGCTTTCGTGATGTGGCTTTCCCGTATTGTCTTCACCTTCAACTATCGCAAGCATTCACGCTACAGCATCGCCATCTTCGGTGGTATCGCCTTCACAGCCCTCTCTTACTTCATCTTCATGAAGGGATTGGGTAAGAGTCCTTACCTGCCAGCAGAATGGCGCGATTATATCGACCAGAACCTTGGCTTGCTGCTCTGCATCACCTTCGTGGGGTCTGCCATCGTAATGGAGTTCCTGCATCTCTGCCGCATCAACATCTTCAAGTTTACCGTGCTGATGGGTACTTTCGCCCTGGCGATGGCTTTCGCCGGCAACGACTTGGTGAACTTCATCGGTGTGCCTCTCGCAGGTCTTTCTTCTTATCAGGACTATATGGCAAATGCCAACGGTGCTACTCCAAACCAGTTTATGATGACTTCTCTGATGGATAGCGCCAAGACTACTCCAGTTTATCTTCTCGCTGCCGGTGCCGTGATGATCATCGCCATGGCAACTTCCAAGAAGGCTCAGAACGTAATCAAGACTTCAGTGGATTTGAGCCGTCAGGACGAGGGTGACGAGATGTTCGGAAGCTCTTCTGCAGCCCGCGTGATTGTACGCAACTGCCAGGCTACAGATTCATGGTTGAAGCAGTTTATGCCAAAGGCTCTGATGAACTGGATCAACAGCCGATTCGACAAGAAAGATGTAGAGTTGGAAGAGAGCGCTGCCTTCGACGTGGTTCGTGCAGCCGTAAACCTGGTATTGGCAAGTATGCTCATCACCATCGGTACCAACCTGAAGTTGCCACTCTCTACCACCTACGTAACCTTTATGGTAGCAATGGGTTCTTCACTCGCAGATAGAGCTTGGAGCCGTGAGAGTGCCGTGTTCCGTGTAACCGGTGTATTGAGTGTGATTGGTGGATGGTTTATCACAGCCGGTGTAGCTTTCGCTGCCTGTGCCATTGTCTGCCTCATCATGCACTTCGGCGGTGTAGGAATCCAGAGCTGCTTCATGGCATTGGTTATCTTCCTGCTCATCCGCAGCAACATCCAGTATAACAAGAAGGCAAAGGAAGAGAGCAAGGGCAGCACCTTCCAGTTGATGATGCGCTCACACGATCCAGAGATTGTATGGGATCTGCTTCGTCGCCAGGTATCCCGCACCCAGAGCTTCGTCTGCCACTTTGCACTCAACGAGTTCAACCAGATTATGGATGGTCTTGCCAACGAGAATCCTAAGTATCTCCGTCATGCCAACAAGGATTTGAAGAAGGAGCAGGATATGCTGAAGAAGTACCGTCGCCAGGAGATGCTCGGTTTGAAGAAATCACCTATGGAGATTGCCATCGAGCGCAACACCTGGTTCCATCTGGGAGCCAACAGCAACCAGCAGTTTATCTACTCTCTGCGCCGTATGCTCGACCCAATCAAGGAGCACGTGGACAACAACTTCAATCCACTCCCTGCAGAATACACCAAGGAGTTTGCTCCTGTACGCCAGAAGATCAACGACCTGATGCGTATGAGCTGCGAGCAGATTGAGACCAGCCGCTACGAGAACTACCACGAGATTCTCGCCGAGGCAGATGCCTGCAAGGATGAGCTCAGCGTACTTCGCAAGAAGCATATCGACCGCATGCAGCATCTTTCTGATAACTCGCTGATGCAGATTTCTCTGGTTTACCTGAATATCTTGCAGGAGAGCCAGGAGTTCCTGAGCGTGATGAGACACCAGCTCAGAGCTGCCAAGAAGTTTATGGAGAAATAAATGATAAAAGGCCCGGCATTCGCGACAGAATGTCGGGCTTTTTGGGTCGTTTTTTGGGGGGTTATTTGCATTTCTTCAGATTTACTGCCGAAATGACAGAAGTTTGCACTTTGGTACGGGGATTGCTAGATGAGGGAGTGTAAGCGGATTAGTAATTCGCTACACAACATAAATAATAACGAATAATAACAAATAAAAATAGAATCGGAGGTTAAGATTATGATGTACAGAAATTCTTGGATACCAGAGGTATTTAACGGACTCTTCAACGAAGGTAATATGCAGAAGGCTAATACTACAGCCCCTGCCATCAACGTCAAGGAGTCTTTGACAAAATATACAGTAGAACTTGCAGCTCCAGGAATGCGCAAGGACGACTTTGAGGTAAATCTCAATGAGAATGGCGATCTCCACATCAAGATGGAGAACAAGCATCAGCCAGAGCAGGAGGAGCACGTTTATCTGCGTCGCGAGTTCTCATACGCTAAGTTTGAGCAGACCCTGATTCTCCCAGACGATGTCAACAAGGAGAAGATTTCTGCCAGCGTAGCTGACGGTGTGCTCACCATCCAGTTGCCTAAGATGCAGCAGGAAGAGCAGAAGATTGCACGCCAGATTTCAATAGGATAAGTGTTTTTGGTTAGTTTTTCATAAGCAGATTGTTTAGTTAGGTTTTGGTTGAATAGATTGTTTAGTTTAGGTTAGATTGTTTAGTTAGGTTTAATTGTTAGATAAGTTAGGTTTAGTTAATACATATCGCCCTAAGTGCTAGTGATAGTACTTGGGGCTTTTTTTATGCAAAAAAACGGGTAAAGATTTGGCAGTTAGAGAGAAATGTTGTAATTTTGCAGCCCGAATTAAAAAAGTTAGTATAATCCGAGTGCTTGGTAAACCTCGTAAAAAACAAGAAAATGGAAAAGAAAACAACTCAAGTGAGTGTGCTGTTTATGCTTTTCAGCATCCTCTTCTGCGTTTGTCTCATTGCGGCAAACGTGCTCGAAACAAAGCAAATCGCCGTTGGTCCCATCTCTTTGACCGGCGGTCTGATCGTGTTCCCTGTAAGTTACATCATCAACGATGTGGTATGCGAAGTATGGGGCTACCAGAAAGCCCGCCTTCTCATCTGGACCGGCTTCGCCATGAACTTCTTCTTCGTAACTCTGGGTGCCATCTGCGACTGGATTCCTGCCGCTCCTTACTGGACCAACGATGCCGGATTTCATGCCATCTTCGGTCTGGCTCCCCGCATTGCAGCTGCCTCCTTCGTGGCATTCATTGTAGGTTCCTTTGCCAACGCCTACGTAATGAGCGTGATGAAGATCCGAGATGGCGGCAAGCATTTCTCAGCCCGTGCCATCTGGAGTACGGTAGCTGGCGAAAGTTGCGACAGCCTTATCTTCTTCCCTCTCGCCCTGGGTGGAATCGTCCCAACCTCAGAATTGCCTTGGCTGATGCTCTGGCAGGTGGTACTGAAGACCGTGTATGAAATCATCGTGCTGCCTATCACCATCCGTGTGGTCAATGCCATCAAGAAGCATGAGGGCGAAGATGTGTATGACAACAACATCTCCTACAACATCTTCAAGTTAGGATCGATTTAATGCTTTCAGAAAGAGATTGCTCCAAAAACAAACACGAAACATTAGAATTAAACAATAGAATAGAACTATGGATAGAAAAGAAGATGGGTTGAAGGCACTGGGTGCCAAGACCCAATATAGAATGGATTATGCGCCAGAGGTATTGGAGACCTTTGTCAACAAGCACCCTGGCAATGATTACTGGGTACGTTTCAACTGCCCTGAGTTTACCTCCCTCTGCCCTATCACAGGTCAGCCAGACTTTGCTGAGATTCGCATCAGCTACATTCCAGACGTGAAGATGGTAGAGAGCAAGAGCCTGAAGCTCTATCTCTTCAGTTTCCGCAACCACGGCGATTTCCACGAGGACTGCGTGAACATCATCATGAAGGACCTCATCAAGCTGATGGATCCAAAGTATATTGAAGTAACTGGTATCTTTACTCCTCGCGGCGGCATCAGCATCTGGCCTTACGCCAACTATGGCAAGCCAGGAACCAAGTATGAAAAGCTCGCAGAACAGAGATTCGCTACTCACGAATAAAAAACGAAATAAAAAAACTCGGAAGATATCGAAATGTATCTTCCGAGTTTTTTTATTATGGGAACTGAGGATAATCCTCGAAGCGAGGCTTGCGTTTCTCCAGGAATGCCTTGCCGCCTTCCTGTGCCTCATCCATGGTATAATAGAGCATGGTGGCATCGCCAGCCAACTCCTGGATACCAGCCTGACCATCCAACTCGGCATTCAATCCAGCCTTGATCATACGGAGAGCCAGAGGAGAACGCTCCATCATGATTTCAGCCCACTCTACACAAGTATCCTCCAACTGATCAAGAGGAACCACCTTGTTCACCATTCCCATCTCCTCTGCCTCTTTTGCTGAATACTGCTTGCAGAGGAACCAGATTTCACGAGCCTTCTTCTGACCTACCATTCGTGCCAGATAAGAAGAACCGAAACCGGCATCAAAGCTTCCCACCTTAGGACCAGTCTGTCCGAAGATGGCATTCTCTGATGCGATGGTCAGGTCGCACATCACATGGAGCACATGACCGCCACCGATGGCATAACCATTCACCATGGCGATAACAGGCTTAGGCAAGCGGCGAATCTGCATCTGCACATCGAGCACGTTCAGACGAGGCACACCATCGTTGCCTACATATCCACCCCTGCCCTTCACATGCATATCACCACCGGCACAGAAAGCCTTGTCGCCAGCACCCGTCAGGATAACCACACGGATATCCAGACAGTCACGACAGTAGTTGAAAGCCTGCGCCATCTCCCAGGTGGTCAATGGGGTGAAGGCATTGCGATAACGCTCACGATTGATTGTAATCTTAGCAATGTGATTATACTCCTCGAAGATGATTTCCTTGAAATCAAAACCTTCTATCTTTTTCCATTCTCTCATATTTGAAAACTATTATAATATTTTTCTATTACCTGATTATCAGTTTCTATATCCGTTAGCACCTCCAGAAGCATCGGTCTGTCAGACTCGGTATGGATGAGCCAATCGATGCCCTCGTGTAATGAACTCATGTCATCGGCATTCTGATAGTCAACATTCTGTGCCTGGCAGATGTGATAAGCCGAGGTACAATGCTCAGCCATCACCAGTTTTTCGCGCGCAGCACTCTCCTTCAATCCCTTGAACTTGGCAAAGATGGCTCCACCACCATTATTCAGCAACAAGATGCGAAGACTGCCATTGATATTCTGGTTCCAGAGAGCATTCTGATCGTAGAAGAAACTCAGGTCGCCCAATACGCAGAATACCTTCTGCTGGCTCTTGGCATCCGGATGATGATACTCCGAAAGATAGATAGACAAGCCTGCTGCCGTAGATAGCGATCCCTCAATGCCATTCACACCCCGATTGCAATGCACATACTGGCGGGCATAGATGCAAGCCAGACGAATAGCCATGCTATTGCCATAAAAGAGACGGCACTCACGGGTATCATCCAGTGAATGAGCCAGATATTCCGCCTGGAAAGCCTTCACAGCTGCCATACTGCTGAAGGACGGTTCATAATCGAAAGCATGACGTTTAGCCGCCCACAGTGCTTTCTCCCAACGTTCCTTATACGCATCCACTTCATCCCGATAAACCTGATCATAAGAGGTCATGGCATCTGCCAACTGTGTGGTATCACATGGGAAGATGCGGTCAATACGCATAAAGGTATCGATGTAATCACCATCGGTGCTTGCCCGCCATACCTTCGCCCCCTTCTTTACGGCAAGGCGAAGAAACTGTTTCAGACGCTTGCTCACCAAAGTGCCTCCTACATAGAGTATAAAATCGGGCATATAATCCTCGTCATCCCCCAACTTATTCAGCACTTCATCGAAATTGGTAACCAGGAGGCCGCTGGAGAATTCCCGGCATGCAGGATCTTCACTAGATGTGCCCAAAGCCGTCGGTTCGATAAGCGTGACTGCCCATGAATCTATCTGCTTGATGCCGTAAAGTTGACTGCATGGGTAATCCTGCCCTACCACAATCATCGGTTTTCTGGCATTCAGGAAATCAAGCATATCACCATAATGGAAACTGCCGCCAAAGAGATTGGTCTTCACGTAATCCACCCAATGAGTTTTCGGAAGTTTATCTACCGTAAACTGATAAAGCGGTTCGGAAAGCTGGATATTGATGTGTACCGGACCTATCTTGCGATGCACACAGTCGATAACCGCTTCGTGCACCAACCGTTCGCAATACCATGCCTGCTCCTCATTGGATATAATCGGAAGATTCACACTCCTGTTGACCATCGTCCCAAAGACATTGGCTTGTGGCAGCGTCTGTCCATCCTGCTGTCCGATCCAAGTTTCAGGTCTATCAGCCGAAATCACGATGATAGGCAGTTTCTGATAAAAAGCCTCACAGACTGCCGGATAGAGATTGAGCAATGCAGAACCGGAAGTAACGCATACCGCTACCGGATCGGGACATGGTGACGGATTACCCAAGGCAATGCCCATAGCCACAAATCCAGCACTGCGTTCATCGGTGACAGGATAGCAGGTAATGCCTTCCATCTCATTAAAATTATGCACAATAGGCGCATTACGGCTTCCTGGACAAACCACAACTCTTCTCACACCATGAGATGCGAGAACACCCGTCAGGATATTGACATTATCGATATTACTAAACACGAGAACTTACTTATAATTAAGATTTTATAATTAATCAAAGAAAAACACGTCTGATGAACTGACCATCTCAGCTAAAGCAATACCCGTCTGATGGTCTGCATCTTAGCTTCAGTCTCTTTCCATTCCTTTTCCATCTCGCTCTCCTTGAGCAATCCGCCACCAGCATAGAGTTCACAGGTTCCATCCGGCAGGATGTTCATGCAGCGAAGGGAAACGAAGAGATGGGTCTTTCCCTGCGGAGAAATCGGACCAACAAAACCGCTATAGTATTTGCGGGGCTGGTGCTCATGCTGCAGGATAAACCGGCGGGCTTCCTCCTTCGGGATACCGCAGACTGCAGGCGTAGGATAGAGTGCATCTATCACATCTCCCAACCAACCTTCATCCCGCAGACGGAAACTGATATCCGTACGAAGATGATAGAGATTTGCCGCCATCGTGGTATAAGGTCCCTTGAGCTGATAATCGTCAGCAAAAGCCTTGATGCAATCTTCGATATAATCCGTGACATACTGTTGCTCCTCCTGATTCTTATGCGACCATTCCACGCCCTCCACCGGATAATCGGCAACAGTGCGGGACGGTTCCGCCTTCTGGGTACCCGCCAGCGACATCGTACTCATATTTCCCTGTTCTCCCTTGAGCAGAATCTCAGGAGTAGCCATCAGCCACATTCCCGACTGCGGGGTATAAACCAGAGAGACGAAGAGACGGGGATACATCCGGCACGCCTTCATGAAGAGACTTTCAAAATCCTTATCAGCAGTTCGCACAGTTGCCTTTCTCGCCAACACAATCTTTCTGAAAGTACCTTTCTCCAATTCCTGATGAAAGCATTCAAAATCTTCGGCATAGGCATCACGATCAGAAGCGTTTTCTGCCTGAGTAGAATCAGATGTTGAAATCACTTTTGCGTCAGAGATGGGCAAAAGCTTGCTTTCATCCGGATGAATGAGCAGCACAGGGCAATCGTCGGACGGCGAGAAAGGAGCTATCACAAAGCCCTCCTTGCCATTCAGTTCCACCACCGAGGAGAGCACTTCAGGCTCACCCTCCCGCTGCGCCACATAATGAGCATGATGCAGATAAGGCAAACGATAATATGCAAATGCTGTCATACCTTATTCTTCTGTCTTTTTAGATTCCTGCATCTTAGCATCTTTCTTCTTAGGAGTAAACACATAGTTGGTTACCTGTACGGTGCAGATCAATTCATCAGCAGTGTTTTTGATTGCAACTTCCCAAGTATGCAGGGTTCTGCCTTTGTGAACCAGCTTGGCGTATGCAGTAACCGTATCGCCTTCACTAACAGCCTGTACATGAGTGCCACTCACATTGATACCCACAGCTATCTGACCAGGGCACAGAGCCAAGGATCCGATACCAGCAACATTCTCTGCCAATGCCAAAGAAGCACCACCACTCAGAAATCCGAATGGCTGGCGATTACGCTCATCCACTTTCATCGTAGCCCGAAGCGTATCAGGCTCAGGAGTTGAGATAAAATGCATGCCGAGGGTTTTAGAAAGTCCATCGGTCTTACTTATTCTTTTAATTACTTCATCTATGTTCATCCTTATCAAAATTTAAAGTTGGTTGTTTAGGGGGATAAGAGCAAATGGATGTCCAGCTCACTCCTCACCTCATTTTCCTGCAAAAGTAATGCAAATTAAAGACAAAACAAAATAAATAAGTCTTTTTTAATCTTTTAAGCACTTTTTACTTGGCATTATCGGCTTTTTCCGCTATCTTTGCAGCATATTGAAACAACAACAAACAATTTTATGAAAAAATTACTTCTAGGACTATTATGCACCATTACTCTGGGAGCATACGCTAATCCGGCAGACGATCTTCTGAATCGAATCGACAAGGGGGCTGCTGCCAAGTTCAAGACCATCCTTGTAAAATCAGACAAGGATTTCTTCGAGATAGACCAGGCAGGAAATGGCAAGAATACGACAGCATCCAAACCGGCCGGCAAAAACAATCCTATCATCATCCGAGGCAACTCCTGGGTCAATATTGCCGTGGGCATCAACTGGTATCTGAAACACCATGCCGGCATCCACATCACCTGGAACAATATGAGTCCAAAATTGCCAAACGTTCTTCCTGCCGTGAAACAGAAAGAACGCCATGAAACCGACCTCAAACTTCGCTACGATTTCAATTACTGCACCTTTTCTTATACGATGGCTTTCTGGGACTGGAACCGATGGCAGAAAGAAATAGACTGGATGGCATTGCATGGCATCAATATGCCACTGGCTGCCGTGGGCACGGAATGCGTATGGCGCAATATGCTCTTGAAACTCGGTTATTCTGAGGAAGAAGTGGGCAAGTTCATCGCCGGACCAGCCTTTCTTGCCTGGTGGGAGATGAACAACCTGGAAGGTTGGGGTGGTCCGTTGCCGCAGAACTGGTATAAGCAGCAGGAAACCCTGCAGAAAAAGATTCTTGCCAGAATGAAGGAGATGGGCATGAAACCAGTCTTACCGGGCTATTGCGGAATGGTGCCTCACGATGCCAAAAAGAGACTGGGGCTGAACGTGACGGATGCCGGCAAGTGGAATGGTTATCAGCGTCCTGCCAACCTCTCTCCTACCGACAGCAGATTTACAGAAATCGCCGACCTATATTACAAGGAACTGACCAAGCTCTACGGAAAATCAGATTTCTACTCGATGGATCCTTTCCATGAGAGTGGAGATGATGCTGCCGTGGATTATGCCAAGGCTGGACAGGCGCTGATGAGTGCGATGAAGCGCGCCAACCCAAAAGCTGTCTGGGTGGTTCAGGGATGGAACGAGAACCCTCGCCCTCAGATGATAGATGACTTGAAGGTTGGCGATATTCTGGTACTCGACCTCTTCTCAGAATGCCGTCCGATGTTTGGCGGTCCTAGCATTCTGAAGCGGGATGGCGGTTACGGCAAGCACCAGTGGCTCTTCTGTATGCTCGAGAACTTCGGAGGCAATGTGGGACTGCATGGAAGAATGGACCAGCTGCTGAACAACTTCTATCTGGCAACCGGAAAAAAGGGAGAAAACAATCATAATAGTGAAACGCTCAAGGGTTGGGGCTTCACGATGGAAGGTTCGGAAAACAACCCGGTGATGTTTGAGCTGATGAGCGAACTGCCTTGGCGTGCCGAGAAGACTACCAAGGAAGACTGGCTCAAGGAATACTGCTATGCCCGCTATGGTGTGCACGATGCAACCATCGAGAAGGCATGGGCACTCCTGGCGCAGAGCATCTACAACTGTCCGGTGGGCAACAACCAGCAGGGTACTCACGAGAGCATCTTCTGCGGTCGCCCTTCGCTCAACAACTTCCAGGTTTCCAGCTGGTCGAAGATGCGCAACTATTACGACCCCGAAGATACCCGACAGGCAGCCATTCTCTTTGCCAGTGTAGCAGACAAATACCGTGGCAACAACAATTATGAGTACGACCTGGTAGATATCTGCCGACAAGCTCTCGCCGACCAGGGACGCAAACAGTACTGGAAGACCATCGCCGACTATCAATCATTCTCCCGCAAGGAGTTTGACAAGGATGCCGACCGTTTCCTGAAGATGATTCTGCTGCAGGACAAGCTGCTCGCCACCCGTCCGGAATTTCGTCTGGGACACTGGATAGAGGAAGCACGCAACCTGGGTAAGACCGCAGCAGAGAAAGACCTCTACGAATGGAATGCCCGCGTACAAATCACCACATGGGGAAACCGTTACTGCGCCGACATCGGCAAGTTACGAGATTATGCCCATAAAGAATGG
>ENA-OOSI01000044-OOSI01000044.1-human-gut-metagenome-genome-assembly--contig:-NODE-44-length-39968-cov-3.964072_pt1 | contig 39968 bp, 43 predicted proteins | sample MGYA00241171_ERZ501200 | MGnify/ENA primary metagenome ERZ501200 (study PRJEB25962, sample SAMEA2042554) | human gut metagenome | biome: human gut; feature: human-associated habitat; material: faeces...
AGCAGCCTTGTCCTCTCTGCATTCCCAGGTCATGGAAGTAGCAACCTCGTTCTTTCCTGTACCCTCATAGGTAAAGGTAACGTTGTATGACAGGCGAATGGCTCCATATTGCTTGTCCAATTTGCCCAATCGCTTGTTCACGGCGTCACGTTTCTTGGTTCCGCCCTTGGTAAGAATACCCTTTTTGATTGCTTCCAATCCCTCCTCGTAGCGTTTGCATGCCTGCTCATACATGGAGCGTTCCTTGGCCCCCTTTGCGTCACTATCCACCATGAGAGCCTTGACGGATTCTCCATCCATGTCAACCTTACCCATCTGCAGGCGTATCTACTGTCCCTTGTTGTCGGTATGATTGATGATTTCTGAACTTGTAGACTCGAACTTGCTATCGCCGGAAGAGAGTACGGTAATGTAGTCGAATCCATTGGCTTTTAACCAATTGACATTCGACTTGGAGTAGAAACCAGCATCCATCACTACGACACGTTTGGCTTCCTGAGTGGTGGTCTTGGCCAAAGTACCAACGACTTCCTCAACGGTAGTAGAATCATGACGGTTTCCCTCGTATATCATTGTGCGGACGAGTAATCCCTCTGTGTTTACTACAGCAGCAAGGACAACAATCTTGCAGTCGTCCCTTTTCTCTTTGGAACGACCATACTGACAGAGTTCACTGTTCTCCATTTTCCCCTCAAAGTAGGAGTTTGTGATGTCAAACAGAAGGATTTTCTCCTCGATGCCGAACATGCTGCATACCCTGTCATGGAGCCAGTCCTCAAGACCATGGTGCTCGTCCCACAGACGCTTGGCACTTTCGTACAAGGCATCTTTGGTTATTTTCTCCTTAGGAATGCCGAACATCTCTGCAAGTGCAGTGTTCTCACGAAGATAGCGGACGGTCTTCAATTCTGAATATGGATAGATGGCACGTGCGATAATCTGCATGAGGGCAAAGTTTATATGGTCACGCTTCCATCCCCTGGAGGTCAGATATTTACGAATATCAAGCATACGCATGGTAGAGTTACAGAGGTTCTCGCAACCGATGATGCGAGCTTCATGCTGGGTGAGCGTTTCAAGCTTAACGGCAACTGCTTTCTTGCGCTCCTCTTCTTCGCGAGCCTTGCGCTCGGCGATGAGACGAGGATCGTTCTCCTGGGCATACTTGCTGCCACGGTACTTCACATATTGAGACATGGCTTCCTCGTAGAGCTTTCTGTTATCGCACATCACACTTTGTCCATCCTCAATCATAGTGGTAAGCATGGCTGCCAGTCGGTTACGTTCATCCTTGTCAAAGCCGGGAAGTTCTCCAAGGCAAAGGACACTACGATGCTTAGTCTTGCCATCTTTGTCGATGTAAGACTTCGTGAGACGGTAGTAATCGTATGCGATTGCCGTACCATCTCCCTGATCGCGATATTTCTTTGCCTTGGATATATACATTTCGGGGGCAAAGGTACACACAATTTTTCAACTGACAAAACGGGCGGGTGTAGCATTTCGGGGGGGCCGAACATACGCTGCAAATTAGGATTCTTTATACAAAATCAGCTAGGAAATTGGCAGAAAACTGTCAAAATCTAGGATTTCGTTAGGAATCTTTAAGTTTTTCACCAAAGGCTGCTGCAATGTGGGTTAAGATATTACATTGTGAAGAAGAGATTCGTAAAGAAGAGGAATGTGGAGTTTGATATTTCCAAGGTGCGGTTTAGTTTTTAAAAGAACATAGGCTTTCATCACTGTTGGCTATCTGACTACGGCGTTTCTCAATTTAGGTGAGATTTATTGCTTGAGCTAAAAGTTTACCAAGTTGTATAATCCGCAAAACGAAATGTTTCCGCCCCGCAAAACGAAATGTTCAAAAAGAAAAACGAAATGTATTTGTTTTAGACACCCTCCCAAACCATATAAAAAAATAGCGTTAGAACGGCTTTCTTGCCAAATTCTAACGCTATTTTTATATCTACTACCGTTATTATCCTATCACAACTTCAAGGCTCTCCATATCGGCGAACTTCAAGCCGCAATCTTTCGCTGCCTTGAAAAGCTCCTTCTCGTCAACTGCCTCGATGGCTACCTCTACCTCGGCATTGGCAAGGTCTGAGAAGTACTTCTCGGTCTTCTGCTTCTGATTAAAGAAGTACTCATTAACCTCCGCAAACTTGGCGGAATCGTCCTTGGTGTATTCGTAGCCCTCATCGGCGTGCTTCTGCTCTAGCTGCTGGCACTCCTGGAGCTTGCGCTGCATCTCCTCGAACTTATCGTCCTTCAAGCTCTCCTGCGCTTCCTCCACATCCTTGTCGTAGGTATCGGCTACGTGGCGGAGTGCCTTCATATTCTTCCAAACTCGCATAGCGGCATCATCGCTCATGGATGATGTCTTCAATGCCTTCAGTGTCTTGTAGGCTGCAACAGCCTCGATTGTCTTAATCTTCTTCATAATTGTTTCTTTATTTTTATGTTATACAATATTCTTCGCCAGATTGCCATAGCAGAATACATTTCCTGTTAACAGTGCAAAGTTAAGAAAATAATTCCGAATAGCAATGCAGGAGGAGCAAAATTTACGAATTTAAATATTAGCTTCCCCACGTTGGGTAATCACTAGGTCGTAATGTATCTGCTTTCTCGGTTAGAACATAAGCCACAAATACATTTCCAGTATCTTTCAAGTACTCGCTTACTTCGATATAGTAATCCATGTCACTATTTGGCTTTAACCCGAATGTTTGCATATTTTTATTCAATCTTGCAACAACATTCCCGTTCTTCTCTACTTGTATCATTATACCATTATACTTTGTTGTACTGCTATAATTGTGTAGATAGATATATTTACCTGATTTACCAGGAGTAACGATGCCACTAACTGGGTCTCTGTAATCCAAGTCTTTATTCGCAAGCTTAAATTTAACCTTCGTGATTGGGTCTTCTGTACTATAACCATTCTGACGCTTTACAGCTGGTAATCCATCAATAGGATAAAATATAGCAGGTCTTGTATTTGCAGAATCATATCTAACAGAAGTAAATGGAGTATTACTCATAAATGGTATAACATAAAAAATACCATTACCTATATAATTCATATTATATGCGGAAGCTTTACAATATCCACTATTACATTTTTGCACATTCGTTATAAATGCAGCAACATTTCCTTGCTGATTAATTACTGCAACTCCAAAATAACAATTATTAAAAACGTAGAAGTCCCATAAATTCAGATAAATCCCACCTCCGTGGTCTTCTCTAGTGTTATAATACATATCCATTTTTCCTGATGTAGTAGAAACAACATTAGCATTACTGTAACTCCATCCTCTATTTATCACGGAATTATATTCTTTAAAATCTCCTAACCTATAAGGCGAAGAACTTCCTCCTTTTGGCTTCTCGTAAGTATATGATGGAGTTCTAATAATTACGTCTCGGCATAAATCTTCTAATCTTGTATAAGATGGAACTATAAGTTTGAATGTTTTGTCGGTTATTCCAAAATCGGCATCATTTAAATCGAATAGCTTACTGGAGTGGACAGGCTTATGCGGAGACCACTTGTTTATATTGGCGGACTTGCAAAGAGTAGCCAAATCATTACTCGATTCTCCCAGCACCGACTTAACATCATCGATGGATATGGGGGGGTGATTTTTCCGTTATTTACACTCATATTTCTTTCTTATTTTTAATATAGTTACACTTCTTTTTATATTTACTGCAAATCGGGCATAATACTACTAAATGGGAAAAGACCCTTTACAACCCAAGTGTAATTTGCTATCACGTATATCTTATACGATTTTCCACTTGTAAGATTGGTGAAGCTTACAGTTTTGGTTTCGCCTGCATTCATCGTTCCTACCGTATTCACATACTCTCCTACGACCATACTCTGTCCCTTGGATGGGTCAGTCTGATATACGCAATATACAGCAACATTTTTTACTGTAGTGGCGTTATTCTTCATCTTCAACGTTACGATGATTCTACCAAGCTTCTGCTCTGCCATAATCTGTGCGAAGTTGCTGGCTACGGCTTCCGACTGGCTGATGATGGAGAGCTGCTTGCCTCCTGCGAGGTTTGGGATGGCGTAACAAGTCATCTGATGAAGGTTGTGGTCACTGGAGTAGTTGAATGAGCAGAACATCGGAAAGGCAAGGTAATCGCCTACCTGAAGGGCGTTCTTTGGCAGCGGCACTGTGAATGAGCCCACGCTGGATGCAGTAGTGATGAACATGAGGGTGGACTTGCTCTTGTCGGTGATGATGTAGCCGAAGTACTTATCCTTGAATGCGGCGAAATCGAAATAGCTTATCTGTAAGCCATCTACCGATACGATATTGTGTTCCGTGAGTATCTGATTGGTATCACTCTCACGGATGAACACGTTGGTGGATAGATAGTCCTTCACCTCGGGATTGGCATTGTGAAAATACCCTCTGAAATCACCCAAGCGGAATGGCGAAGATGCACCGCCAGTTGGCTTGTTATATAAGGTGGTATAGCCATTATTGGTCTTGGAGTATTCTGCCACAAGGTCTTTCCAGTTGCTCTTGCCGTTTTCTACCGTAATATTGATGCCGTAGTTGCCATCCTTCGCCTTATACCAATCATCGGGAAAGGGTGATGGAAATACAGTAGGCTTGTACTTCGCCCAGACGTTAATTTTCGATGATGTGCATAGGTCTGCCAAGGTACTGCTGCGGGTCATTCCGAGACAATCCGCAACATCATCCACGCTCACTGGAGCAGTGATTTTGTTATTAGATAGAGACATACGCTTAATCTTTAAAACTTAAAACACTAGGCAAGGCAGCTCTATAAGAGCCACCCTGCGTTAATACTCACGATACTTACTCTGCTGCCTCGCTAGCCATATTGGTAGCGATAGCGGAATCAACCTCCGCTATCAATGCTGACACCTCACTGAGCTTGCTCTGCGGAACACCGCTGATGTTGTAGGTCAGCTCGCTGCCGTTGTAGCTTGCGTTCGCATTGCCGAGATAGTTACCATTGGTATCTGCGTAGATACTCATGTTGATGCTGTCGATGTTGCCACCAGTCTTGTCAACATTGTAGGTGATTTCTACTCGATAGCCGCCCTTGGTGTAAGTGGCGGTTGTCTGTTCACTCTTCTTGTTAATTTTTAAATTCTCCATTTTCTTAACTAATTTAATAAATTAATATTCTTGTTATCTAATCTCTTCTTGTTATTGCCGTCCTGCTTTCCGCTCAATCGCTGAACCTCGGATTCGAGGAAGACCACACGAGCCTTCAACCTGCTGACCTCATCGCCCACCTGCTCGATAGCACCGAATGCCGTTGCAATCAGCTTCGGAGACCAATAATTAATCTTGTAGTAGCCATTCTCGTCTGTCTCCACGATGTCCTTTAAGTGAGGGTTGCACAAGACGTGCTGAGCAATCCAACCGATAGACCTTGTGTTGTCCTTCTTCCAAGCAAAGCCGAACGTGCCACCCATCATCTTGATGATGCCGAAGTAGTCCAGCTTACGCAAATCCTGCTTCAAGCGGATGTCTGAGGATGAGTATGCGGTGATACCACCAGTAGCAAGGATATTGGCTCCACAAATAACGTCACCACCACCATAACAAAGATATATATTATGTGTAGAATAATAGTTCAAGAACATATTACTATCATAATCCTCAATAACATGTGTGCTGGCAGTAACAAGGTCTTTTTGTAATCCTATTACAATTCCATTTATTTTGATTCCTTTTCGTAAGTTCAGCACATTATTAGTATCAATGTCAATGGCGTATCCGCCATTTGCACCAATACTAAAAGATTTCCCACTTCTATTTCCTATCCAATCTCCATAAATATTATAGCCAAACATATCACCATTAACGTCTAATTTACCTCTTGGTGACGTAGTACCAATTCCAACTTTTCCACCTCCAGTTACTATATACACATTATTAGGTGATGAATAGTTAAGATAGAGATTTGTATTAGGAGAAGAATCTACAGTTCCAGTCGTAACATTACCATTTTGTAATAGTCCAATCCAGACACCGTTTACCTTAATTCCATTATTAGTACTCAGCAATCCTGCAATATCACTTGTTCCATTGAAACTTTGTCCCCATATAGTTCTACTTGTTGCTAATTTAGTAGCACTTCCTGCATTACCACTAATTGACGCAGATGAAGTAATGTAACCACTATCGTTCGTGAATTGGCTCACCTTTGTAGGTCTTCCACTAACATTATTCCAAGATACAGAACTTGCACTACCAGCAGATGTTGCATAACTAACAGATTGACTGCTTATATTTTGAGTTGTTATAAATTGACCCTTTGAAACAGCTCGTAGATATGGAGAATCACCTATAACGAACCATCCTGCTATATATTCAGCATCATTAATATCAAGAGTAGGTCGATTATATGCCATGTACGTAGGTTTGGAATTGGCAATATCCAATATGCTACTATGGGTATGATTTATCAGACTATACTTCCCTGAAAGTATATCATCCACGAAAATACTTAATTTTAACTTTGTAGGCGAAATTGCTCTTAGTTTTGAACCGTCTTCTTCCCAAGCACAAAGATAATTCGCTGATAATAGTTCTCCACTCCATTGCACATGTATGGAATCTACAGTATCAGCATTGCCAGCACTTGTGGCATAAGAGCAACTGCCGCTAGAGGTAATGTAGCCCTTACTATTCACCCAATTTTGCGTTGCGTAACCTGCTAAACTTTGATGACTCGTTAGGAATGTTGCACCTTTAACTACGCTGATAGTAGTACCATTCTTGGTGATAGACGTAACCGCATTACCGCTGCCGCTGACAGAGATGGCAGTAGCACTACCACCTTCCAAGCTGGAGATACGAGAATCAAGAGCCTTGATAGAGTATGCAGAAGCAATCTCAGACAGAGATTCGCTAGTAAGTTTCAAGGCATCTGCATAGCTGATTACGCTTGCATTCAATCCGCCACCGCCTGACGAGCCACTACCTTCACCATAGGCAGAAACACCACCACTTGTGTAGAGGTTTGCCACCTCGTTAGTCGTAGTGTTCGTAATCTTCAACGCCTTATTGGTTGCATCATACTCCATCTTTATGTTGCCGATGGAGATATACTTTCCGTTAGGCACGATGATGCTTCCATTGATGTCAGCAGTGCCATTGAACGAATTTCCCCACAATTTGCGAGCATTAGTAAGCTGGAGAGCCTTCTTCGCTGAACCGCTTGTAAAGTAACCCTGCAAAGTAGTGATATTCGTCTTATTGGTGGATATGCCCGAAGCGTTTACCCCTTCTGCTTTTTTCGCTCTTGTCACCTCATCAGAAATTGACTTGTTGATTCCATCAACAATACCGCTAAGAGTGTCAGTCTGCGCAATATTGGCGAGGAAGCTCACCACCTCGTTCCACTTATTGATAATGCCATCCGCAGTCTCCTCGTCAGTAGTCATAAGGGCGTACCAGTCATAGGCACTATCCCAATGAGTTACCTTTACGGATGAAATGCCGTCCAACACAGACTTATTGCTATGAGTATGCTTTGCTGATACCGCACCATCCCAAGCCGTCTGCTTTGTCGTTGTTGGAATGGAGTACCCAGAGGCAAGACTAATGGCAAACGTACCGCTTGTTGTGATAGTCTTTGTTGCGCACGCCAAACCTGTAGGAAGGGTAAGAGCCACTGATGTAACAGTACCCTTATTGGTAGTATAGCCCTTTGCATCAATCTCCGCTTTGGTATAATAGCTTGCGAGAGACTGATGGGCAGTCAGATACCCAGCATCGTTGGTAAGCTGGCTTACCTTCGTGATTCTATCTGTAATATCTACCCATTTATGTTTATGAGCACTAGGTGCGAACGTTGATGGTTTACCCGTAATGTTATTCCAAGAGAGATTCAGACCACCAAGTTCTGTGGCTATGTTGTCAATTCGGCTGCTGAGAGCCTTGACAGCATAGGCATTAGGAATACTAGTCAAGTCTGCATCTGTATAGCTTCCCTCTATGATTCTCGCATAGCTGATTACGCTTGCATTCAATCCGCCACCGCCTGCGCCACTACTTGCTGCTCCGTATGCTGTGATGCCGCCTGTGGCATAGAGATTACCATCAATCTTGATAGCCTTGTTGGTTGCATCATACGTGAGCTTGATGCCGTGAAAGGAGATTGCGCCCTCGAATGTAGCATCGCCCGAAACTCCCAATTTAGTGAAAGGAGCGTTGGGCTTCAAAGACACAAGGTCGGCAACGCTCGTTCCTGCACTTCCTGCCTTCCAAGTCGGCTCAAAGAAGGTGAGGTATGCACCCAAGTTTTTCTCGCTGATGATAAATGACGTAGGGTCAGCGTGAACCCTACCATCAGTTCCCCACCAGATTGCACCACCTGCCACGTAGCCAGAACCATCGAAGCGGAAGATGGTGTTGGCAGGAGTCTTAGAGCCGTCGTTGTAGTCCTTATCGACCATTTCGCCACCGAACCAAGCAGCGATGCCGCCTCCCTTTGCAGACTTCTCTGTTATACCATTGATACCTGCCGTAGTATTGCCATCCGTGTCTCGCAAACCGATGAGTGATGTAAGAACCAGACCTCCGTTAATCTCAGTATCGGGAGCATCCATCAGAGCCTTCTTTAAGTAAGCAAGGCTGGTTACGTCACCGATAACTACACCGAGGTCGCCATATATCTTGCTAGTGATATAGGCGTTCGCCAAACCCAACTTGTCGTAAAATGCGCTGTATGCGGACTGGAAGTTGGTAAACTTCGTTCCGACAGCAGATACGATGGTAGCCTTGCCGTTAGTATCAGCCGCATTATATCTTGCAGAAATATCTGAAAGATACTTGATGAGTTCTTTCTTGGCAGTCGTGAGAGTAGCAAAAGCGGTATTGAGGTCGGTGAGTTCCTTGGTGCCCTTCAGTACCTCAGCATCCTTCACCTCATTGTATGACTTCTCAGCGGCTGCGAAATCATCTTCAAGTCGCTTGGAATCCTGCGCCATAGCCGCAATCTCGGAAGGCTCTAGGTAGCCATCCTTGATATAGCTATCGAATGCCTTCTTGTTGATGGTGACGGTTTTGCCGAGATTCGTAATGTTCGTCTGTGCGGTCTCTGCCGCCTTCTTCGCCTCTTCCGCTGCCTTCTTTGCTGCGTTAGCCACGGTGTCATCGGTGTATTTGGAAGCTTTAATCCAATCGGCAATAGCGAACTGAGAACCAGCCTTCTTGTCGGTCTGGCAGCGCAACACCTCATTCTTGTATGTACTTCCGTCAGACGGATAGGTAGCATTAACCCAAATATCACCCACTTGATATGGCGGTGTAGGCTGACTGCTGAACACCTTCATCTTTCCGTCTGCCGTTTCCTGCGCCTTACTTGCATCAGCAAGGGCTTTAGCAATGTCGGTGTCCGTAATGATAGTCCACTTGTAGGTGTTCCCATCCTTGGCAAAGCGGTATGCCTTGCCCGTCTTGTTGTCGTAGTAAAGGTCGCCAAGATGGGTATCTTTATCCTTGTCGGTCGTCCAACTGCTTGCTGGCGCATTCTTCAAGGTAGGCACGCCCTCATAGAACCATGTTTCGATAGCCCCATCCACCTGATTCTGCAAGTCGGCAATGACCTGCGAGTTCTTGATGAGATTGTTTACCTGCTCCTCGGTCAAGCCCTTTGCTGAGTTCTCCTTAATATACTGAGACAGTTCCTTGCCATCCACAGTGGATTTGGCAGAAATCTTGCCTTTAACAGATACCTGCTTGGTAGCGCTGTCATACTTGATGTAGCTGCTACCCTCGTAATTGTTCTCCTTGGTAGGTCGGTCGCCTACATACATATCGCCGTAAACATTGAAGAACGCCTTGTTGGTCTGCTTGTTTACGCCATATTCCACGTACTCCCTATTGGCAAAGGAATAGCTGTTGATGCCGTGATAGAGGCTGACGGATGGCGAATAGGTATCTACCGCCGAGAAGATAAGGCAGTTTTGACGTTCTACATCGGTTCTATTACCGCACTGCGACAACACATCACCTTTAGCAGGTACGTCGCTTGCCGTAGCGCAATCGGTATCGGAAAGGTCGATATAATGATACTTCTTTCCTTCCAGCTCTACAGGGTCTTCATCGCGACCGATTACCAATCGCCAATAGAAGTGATTGCCAACCTTATGATAAGTGCCCTTTCGGACGTTGAATGATTCCGAGCGCACTTGGTCGTTAACGGAGAAATCATTATCTACGGAATCACCTTCCTGCTCTGCGAGGAAGTAGCATCGGTATGCCTTCTGCAAAACCTCATTATAAGTTACGGTAACGTTTTCTACCTTATGGGCCACCACACCGCCAGCAGGAGAAATAATCTCCTTACCGCCGATTGTAGATGTCTTCTTGATTACAAGCTCCTCGAAGATAGCCTTCATTCTTACCTCCAAGTAATCTGTAATGAGATGCGAACGACCTTCTGTATCGGGAGTCCACGAGCCTCCGTTCTCATTGTTGAAGTTACCGACAAGCAATCCACTTAAAAGTTTCTGCACCTTTTCCCAGGTCACGGTTCCTTGAGCTATATCATCAATATCCTTGCGGATGTACCTCTGCAAAACCTCTGCTTCTTCGTCAAGTTCTCCCGCCTTGTCAGCATACTTTGTACGATCAGCTGTATTAGCCGTATTGGCGCGCATTGCCAGATCCGCAGACTCCGCCTTCTTAGCCTTACCGGCTCTAGCAGCATAATCAGCTTCAGGCACATACTCACCTCCATAGCCAGACGCTCCGGAACTATTGCCAGTTCCGGAATTCCCTTTGGGTTTAACTATGATTTTTGTTTCTATCATACGACTTTATAATATTGTTAGAATATAATTAGAATATCTCTTTAATCGTCATCTGAGCAGTGCCACTGGTTAGATTACAGCTGATACCTTGCACATGAAAGGTCTTCCCGATCGCAGGATGTCGATACAAATCGAATAGAGAAACATTACCGTGCTCATCCATCAGATTCTGTTCCATGATAACTCTTGGCTCATGCCACTCCTGCCAGTAGTCATTGACATAGTGCTGCTCCGGCTTTGCCAATTCGCCATTGCTACTATTGTAAACACCTAGCAAACTCAGTTCTGTGTCAACATTCAGCGGTGCAGAAAGACTAATGCCATTCTTTACACCGAGCGCTTTGCATTCCTCAGATGTCAGAGCTGTAGTGATTTTCATCTCAAGATCATCTTTGACATTCACGAAATCTTCTTTCGTGTCGCTCAGATATACCAGGTCGTTCTCAGCACCATCACTGCCAACCTTACCATGATCGCTTACAACCTTCACCTCAAACTCTTCCAGTAGAATACCGCTCACATGTGATAGAATAGGCTTCGTATTGCTCGACCACTTTGTATGTCGAAAGGCTGTAGGATGTCGTCGGATGATTTCTTCCCACACGCTGTTGACTGGTCCGAGGATGATAAACTTCACAGCACCATGCACCTTGTCACTCATGCGGACCGGAATGGCAGTTCCATCTGCATCCACATTATCAGTATAGCTCAGATTATTCTGTATGGAGAACTCTGTACCGATGATTTTGTCCCCAATCTTAGGGTCAAAGCCCACCGAAAAACTCTGCTGGTAATATTCATCATCAGATGAGCATTCCTCTCTAGCCTTATACTTCATCCAAACATAATCCGATAGCTGACCATTACCCGTTCCCGCCACCTTATCGTTTCCGAGGAGCTGCCCAGGGCGTTTTTCAACTACGCATTTATCACCTATTATCAGCATACACTGAATTACGCCGACCTTCGACAACTTATCGGTGCTGTCCCCGAATGCACTGTACTTAAACTCAAACTCCTGCGGGCCTTCACCGGTAAACGGCATAAATCCGCCATCATTCTTCTTATCCATAGCATCATCTGACACCACCTCGTTTCTCCAGTTCTCCGTTTTCCAATATCTGCGTGTATAATAGCGGCCATCTCCGTTATTGCGGCTTGGCACAGTCTGATGCCAGACGTAGATGCCATCCTGCCCACTGAACGGTACACTTAACCAGGTTTTGTTTCTCAGATCATGATAATTAGCCGTCATCCTCATCAGAGGATTCATTACCACTTTCCCGGAGATCACGATATAATTAGTCGTATTTTCATCGCTAGGCGAGAATACACCACCGACTTCATTGCCAACATATTCTGCGCATGGTATCGCTTTCAGGAGATCCGAGTCATTAGGATAGAATTCACTTTCCCCATCCTTGCCATTACCGTTTACGCTGATTACCAGATAATCGGTCATGGATATTTTCGATACGAGCGAATTATCCTGTCCGCCGTTCGTCTTCTTGACGCTTCCTACAGACACTAGCATTGAGGCACCTGGCACGGTTCCCAGATAGTTTACGGCATCCTGCTGATTGACTCCCTGGCATAAGTCCTTCACGAGATCTTTTTTCTTGGCGCCATAAAAACGCCAGTCCTGGCATTTCCTTACCTGTACATACCAGTCAACCACCGAACCGCCATCATACCCAGTACTACCATTCGCCACCAGTTCTGCAAATCCATGATAAGCTCTTTTACCCTCTCCATCGGAAGCGTACTCTGTCATATACTTCTGCATGCCGAGGAAAGCATTACGCAACGCATCGCTATCGAGAGGACTCTTGACGATATTCTGCATCTCCTTCACATCAGCCGTCAACTTGAGCTGATTATACGTCTCCGCAACACTGATCCGCGTATCGCAGTCTGCTACGATAGACGTAGTAATATCTACCGTCCGAGGAACAATCGTTAAATCACCGCTCCCATTGAGGTTATGCCAGGAGTGAGATTTTCCACTCCTGATTGTCTCCCAGGAGAACAGATAGAGATTCATGCCAGCCTGCCTTATATGAAGATTGAGATATCTCAGAATTTCAGTCAACACATCCTCCTGAGTCCAGACATCATCCTCCTCATCACCCAGAAAGAGAAGTTCCGAGATACTGATATCCTGTAGTACGGAATACTGCTTATCCTTTTCCGCAGCCACATATTTGCTGCCATCATAGTATAATGGCTTATCATGACCGCCAAGAATATCAATACCATCCATCACACCATTCAGTATATCCATCACGATATCATGGAAGGTACGCTGTTGCGCCTCCGCCTTCACCTTATTATATAGTACTAAAGCCGAACCAACATTCTTGTATTTTGAATACTGAAGGGCTGAGAGCGCATCCACGCAGGTCAGTTCTACCTCGTCCTCGCCCTCATTGTACCCCTGCGAGAAAGTCTGAGGCTCGATATATCCGGCAAAGAGACATTCTGTTCCCCGGTAGATATTTACCACAGCATCCCTACAGGACCCCGAGAAGAATTCCTTCACATAGTTCTCGCAGAGCAAGCGGATAGAAGCCTGCGAGCAGAGAATATGATCGAACGTATCATTCACCTGCGAGGTGATTTCCACCGGGTCATCAGAGAAGGTAATTCCGCTACCATCGCCACCTATCTCCACTTCCTCGGATCGATCACCTCGAACCAGGATATAAACGGAGATTTTCTCTTCTTTCCTGTTATAATAATAACCGTGTATATACATAGCCTACTAATGCTTTTATAATAATGTTATAATACTATTATCTGATACGGATATTACTCCGCTTGCGATTGCTTCTTGTCTCATTCGCTACAGAGCCAACAATATCTCTTCCCCGCAGGCGCAGATTGATATCTATTGGTGCCTGGTCGTTCTCGATAAGGATGCCCTGCAAACGACTTGTAGAAGCCTTTACTCCTGGAGCAAAGCCATCAGAGATTCCGGTACCAACCTGCGCAGCTGCTCCGTAGAGGGATGCACCATTGGCGATTGCGAAAAGCCTAGCCTGCTGCGCTGCATTCAGAATCATCTCCCCCGAATTGACACGCACCAGGACGTTATCGCCGCTTTTCTGGCTACCACCCACAATACCACCTGTAGCAAACTTGCTTATCATACCGATAATGCTAGTCAGCTGTGCTGCACCTGTAATACCGAAGGCGAGCCAGTCTATCCAGGTCTTGGTAGAGGTCATCGCTTGTGCGAAGGAAAGAACAATCTGACCTACAGCGGCCATCATCATACCAGCCTTGGCTGCCGCACTGTCGGAACCAAGCTGCTGCATGGCGCTTCCAAGCGCTGCACAGCTCTCTCCGGCTACTGCAAGTCCTTTGGCTGTAGAATTAGAGATTCCATTAATGGTATGCAGCTGCTGCTGGACGTTCTGAAAACTCGAGAGATCGATATTACCGAGAGATTGCAGTTTCTCCAGATCTTCTAGTCCTTCAACTTTAATCTCTATTGGTTTTAGCTTGAGATGGTCAATTTGCCCATCTATATCCGATAATATATCTTCAGCCTTTTTCTTAACCTCGATATCAGGAACACTTTCGATACCTAGCCTTACCTTCAGCATTCCTAACTCCCTTTGCTTTCCTTCCATGATCTTCTGAAGACTCTTGGCGGCAGCTTCATCAGCCGAAGCATTGATTTTCTTCTGCAATTCCCTAATTTCCTCCTCATAGAAATCAATACTACCCTCTAGAGCCTTCTCCTTCACTTCCGGCTTCGTTGTAGTTGTCGCACCGCCTTTTGATGTGTTGCCGGAAGATGGTGGTGGAGGAGTTGAACTATACCCGGCAGTATGCTTGAAGTTTATTTTCTGTCCATTCTTGACGATGGACTCCATTTGCCTTTTCACCTTCTGCTGCTGGCGGTAAAGCGAAGTCATCTTTCTATTAACCTTATCAAGCTGACTGGTTCCCTTATCCTCAACCTCCTGCATAATAGGGATAATCTTACCGTCACCAGCATCTATCTGACCTACAGCCTTGCGTTTAGTTTTATTTTTCTTGCTATATTTCTTTAGCTTCCCGTTTTCATCATATTTAATATCGTGCTGCTGCTTGATCAGGTCTGCTGCCTGGTTAGCAAGTTCCCTCAATCTAATCTCATTAATCATCTGGTTACAGTACGCCTCAGAATTTGCGGTAAGAGCCTGGTACCATTGCGATACGGTCGAATAATAGCCTATGGCCTCCCCATACTTGCTATTCATCTGCTGCACCAGAGTCTTCTCCTGCTCCTTGCTACCCTTGAAATCTTTGAGCTTGGCGATATTCAACGACATCTCACTACGTACGGATGAAATCTGCTGAGCCGTTTGCTCGTGTGCCTGTTTGGTCTTCTCTTCAGCCCGCGATAGACTATCCACACTATTTGCAGCTTTATTACTACTAGCAGACAAAAGATTGATTACCTCTGTAAGGGCAAAAATGGCTATTCCGGCACCTACTGTAATATACAGACTTCTAACTGCTAGCCTTAAAGTTTCCGCGCTTACAGCAGCACCTGTAAAAGCCGCTGAAATCACTTTGCTGATAGGACCAAACATGGCTACAGCCGCAGATGTAGCCTTAGATGCAATCCCCAGACCAGTAATAGTCCTAGATAAAGTTCCAACTGCATTGGTGGTAATAATTAGTTGGGATGCAAAATTTATGTATGGTAGGGCATTACCAATACTTCCCTGTATTGCATCAGTGAATTCACCAAGCTTGTTGTTTAGAAGTTGTATTTTAGCGCTTCCAGTATTCCCCATGATGCCGAAAGCTTCACTAACAGTTCCTGCGCTATTTTGCATTTCAGTAGCATTACTCCGGAATTTATCCGCCAGATTACCTACTAATGGGGTGATAGCGCGAAGACTCTCCGCACTACCGAAAAGCCTACCGTATATTTCCTGTTCCAGCATACCACTCGATAAAGAGAAGCGCTTTACATCTGCACTGAGAGACTCAAGGAATTGCTGCATACCTCCAGCCGCCTTAATAGCAGCAGCATCAAACTGAATACCCATCTGTTGAGCCATTTCAGTAGCTTCACTCGAAGGCTTAATGAGAGCCGTGAAAATAGCAGCAAGCTGCGTGCTCACCTCTGCGGTATTTCCACTCACACCGGTAAGAGTAGCAAACGAAGCCATCAGCTCGTCTATAGACACACCTAATGTAGATGCTTGAGCCGTGACGCGCGGTAAGGCTTGCGCCATCTGTTCGAACGAAGTAACACCGTTCTTAGCGGTTAACTGTATCTTATCCTGTATTTCTCCGGCATTACTCCACTCTAACCCGTAATTCTTTATAATGGTAGAAGTTACCTTTACTACCTCTCCTAGATTGGCAATACCTCCCACGGAGGCTTCTGCCGAAGAACGGAGATAATCAATCCAGTTGTCTTCCGGAACTCCATTCGAGATAACCTGATAAAGACCACCTGCAAGTTCATCACGTACAATTGGTATTTCCTTGGCAAGTTCTGCTACTTGTTGCTTCATTGCCACAAATTCCTTCCCACTCTTACCAGCCATGGTATTAGCCGCAGCCATGGCCGCTCCAAAAGTCCGGCTTTCCGCTGTAACCTGATTAAGCGCACCCACCATCTGCTGAAAGGCATTGGTAACATTTTCCCACGCCTCCGTAATCTGATTGGTATTAATAAGTTTGCCCCTCAAATCTTCTGTGGCCTCATTAACACTATTCACTACGTGTCTCAGATTATCTACAGCAGTTGTGGCAACAACCACTCTATCTTTGCCATCTATGTTGAGCTGAATGTTAAATCTTACTACATTAGCCATTTTTACGATGTTTTATTTGGATTATTGCGTTATTTTTATTATATTTGCAGCGTGTTTAAGATAAAATGATATGAAGAAATATGAAGTAAAGCCAGATACTACAAGAACCACCATTGGTTGTATATCCGCACTGAGTTTTCTGCTCGGTATGTATTTTTGCGATCTAGCCATGACACATGGCTCACCTTCATGGACGGCAGATGCTATGTTCTGGTGTCTCATTGTCTTTTTCGTATCTTTTCTACTTTGGAGATTGATGCGCATACAAGACGACAATATCTAGACTAACGCAATCCAGCCCTCTTCACCGCCTTCTTATATCTTTCCATGATTTCCTCACGACTGAGTTCCTCTTTCTCTTCCGGAGTCTCAACTTGCACTTCCTTATCCCAGGCAAACTGCATAATATCTCTAGCCTTGAGCTTATCCTTCGAGTAGGGTTGCAGGATGCACAGGCATTGCATTCTTACCCGTTCCCACTTGCCACGTTCCGCAGCATCTACAGCATCATGCCAAGCTTCATACGCTGCATAGTATTCAGATGGGGTGCATCGGCAAAAGTCATCCATACTCATCCCCATACACCCCATAGCTATACCCAGAAGATGTTCCACATCCACCGGATCATCATTGCCCGATTCGGAATTTACTATTCCTCCTCGCTTTTTTTTTCATTCGCTTCAGCTATTGCGGAATTCCACTTAGCCATATCTGCCGGAGACACTAAGTCGCAGAACATCGTGAAGTCAATGGAGAATTCAACGTTATCAGCACGACAGGCGCTCGACACGCAGCACCACATAAGCGTTAACAGTTCTTCCATATCCTCCCAGTTCATCTGACTGACATCCTTACCGACAGTGCGTTTGAACTGGAGCATCGCTCCCATAGTGAGGCGACAAGGAAACTCCTTGCCACCAACCTTAATCATGATCTTATTCATCCGTTTCTGATTCTAAAGACGTTTCACTTACGGCCGAAACTGGGGATTCGTCATTCCCGGCATCATCGGTATTCAGTCATGCGGTTATTGTCCCCTGCAAGCCTGTGCCGATTTTTTCAACCTTACCACAATTCTCAAGCTGTACACTGTACTTCGCATCCTCACCAGCCTGCGCATCGAGATCGAGCGAAGTAATGATGTACTTACCCTTATACTGTCCGGCAGTCTTGCCTTCACGGCCATCACCCTCTCGAACAGAATAGGTTCCCTCGACAGGAGTTCCTGCCAGCTGGAGATCCTTCAGCTGATCATAGGTAGGCATTTCTGCATTGCTACCCGTCAGCACGACACCGTCAGCGCTGATACTCTCGGAGAAGCTCTTTACATACTTCTCCTTCCACTTGCCTGCGGAAGCTTCCTTTGTTACACGCTCGCCAGTCTCTGTGCTGGTTGTAATCTTGCACCCGGTACTGTAACCCAATGCCTTACCCCCTACTGAAAGAATAAGATCTGTTCCGTCTAATACGTTACCCATATTTTTTTCTGATTAAATACATTAAAAACAAGCAGGTCATAATACCTGCGATAATAAAAAACAAATCCAGGCAAACGCCGTTAGGAGGCTTTTTCTGCTCCGTTCTATTATTATTGCTGTACGACATTTCCATCTGCCTGCTAAGCAGACTTACCTGGTTTCGTAAGGAGTCTCGCTCACTCTCATACCGAAGGCACAGCTGCTGCAAGCTGTCACACGATGCCTCTACGATGATCGTTGGCATTTCGCCACCGTCATTCGGCTGTACGTACGCCTTCACGTTAGCACGGCCATGCTTACCATTATAGCTTGCACCCTGCGGCAGAGAGAGGAGATTATTCATCGGTATGCTCAACCGGACCGTGTCGCTCGCTATCGGTTGGGTCCACATCACCATTGCTTTCATCTGGCTTACCGCCTGACTCAGACTTTGGCTTGTACTGTCGGCGCTTTGTGCGCTTTGCACCAGGTTCTGTTCCTTCCTGGTCGTCTTCGTCGTGGCGCAGCTCACCACTGACAGGGCAGCTAGCGCGATGAGGACAAAGCTGAATAGCCTCAATAGCCCGCGTGAGCCTATTAAGTGCATAGCGGGTGCGGGCGTTCTCCTTGTTGAGTTCCGCGATAGCCTTTGCATTATCTTCTGCTGCATCATTCAGTTCTTTTTGTTTTGCCAGGAGTTCCTTGCTCACGTCGCCATACATCTCCTTGAAGGTGTCATGTATGCGTTTCGCCTGCTCTACCTCCTTCACCTTTCGATTGGCTATCCAGGCGATGGCAGTACCAATGCCGCCCGGTAGGATAGCCCACTGCAGTATGTTTAGTATGATGTCTGTCATCGCCTTTCAAACCTTTCTTAACCTAATAAATTATCAACTATTACTGAAAAAATCTACACTTGCCTGATACCTAAAGAGCGAAGCCATTCCTGGACGTCAAAAGACGGGCAGGCTTTCTTCGGATTCAGCTCGTTATGTCCAACAATACGGATCTGAGGGAAGCGGTCATGGAAGTTTCTCACATAATCAGCAAGAGCCTTCTTCTGCTCCAGAGTGCGGGTGTCGAGCGGCTTGCCGTTGTACTTGCTCACACCTCCTGCATAGACAACATGCCGGCTCACGGCATTATAGCCAGCAGCACCATTGGTAATTTCCCATGGGTCCACCTCCGCATCCTCGTTGTTATCTACCAGGCGCTCTATACTACCATCCAGATGCACGAGGTCTGTATAGCCCACCTGCTTCCATCCTCTGCCGCCCTTGGCTGGAGAGTCGCAGTGCCAGTGCCGGATGTCGGCGGCTGTCACCTCCCGACCTTCCGGCGTGGCAGTGCAGTGGATTACCAGATATTTCATTTTCGCCATACGGTTAACCAGCGTTATAACCTGAACGGATTACGCCACCAGCGTCTTCCTTCTTAGGCAAACAGATGAAATAATGACGGTACGAGATGAGGTTACGCTGCTGCTGCGGATCGTTTTCAGCAGCGCTGTAATACATCTTGGTGCTACCAGTAGCCTTGAACACACGAGGCACGTAGAATGCGAATGAGCATTGGAACTCGCCAGCCTTAGGCGCTGCACCCAGCGCATTCTTCTTGCCTGTGGGGCTATAGGTAGGGTTGGCGCCGAACTCGTAGATATCGAAACCGTACAGCTTACCGACCTTGCCGTCATTGCGGTCAACGTTGTACTGCTCCTTGAAAGTCTGCTCCGTCTCGAGCAGGTCGTTCACGTGATCAGTACAGAGCACAAGTCGGCGGTTGGTTGGAGGAACACCCAGTTCATCAAGCTTTCGCTTCAGGTTCACCAGATCGTTCATACAGAGCTTAACTCGCTTGGTCGCAGGATCCACGGCGCCAGACGTTACCAATACAGGAGTCTTGGCGGTGTTCTCATTGGCACAGAGCGCATGGGCAGCCTTGGCATACTTGGTGTCATTGAGTGCGTTGGCGCAGCTCTCCTTGACACGAGCCATCTTGTCGTAACTCAGGGCATACAATTCGTCATCGGTGACTGGAACAACCTTTGTCTGGAATTTATCGAGGGAGAAGGTCTTGTCTCCATCTTCGAGTTCCTGGATTTCGATAGGATATGTCTTGTTATTAACCAGTACCTGTGGATCTGCACCGACATCCACCATGTGGATTACATCATTATCCACGATAGAACTCTGATCCGGCACTCCTACAAGCCAGGAAGCATCCAGATGGGCGCGAAGAGCCTTGATAAGCTCGCCTGTCCATACCTCTTTAAGAACACCTGCGTAAGCAGAATCCTTTGGCATAAACGTTCCTGCTGCGATAGCGACAAGGGAAGCAACAGCTGCACCCCAGAATGGATTATATCCCAACAAGAGTGCAATGAGAGCACCCATAATGGCATTGAATAACAACGCAGTAAATACTTTAATCAACTTTCTCATATTATAGAATTTTTATGTTACCTTGAAATTAAGCTGGTTCGAATCCATACTCAGCCTTGTAGAGGCGAGCGAACTCGTCAGGATGATTGTCGTGCAGATCCATCATTTTACCGGATGGAACGGCACTCAGCTTCTCGTACTTGGAGAAGCCTGTTTCCTCCGCCACGATCTGACCAGTACTGGTACGATGCAACTGTACGGAGAGCTTACCCTGTGGCTGCATGGCCGACAAGGTCAACTTCAATGTGTCAATACCTACCTTTTTGCCAAGCTCGACAAAATGGTTCTTCATACCGGCATCGATACGCTTCTCGCTTACGGCCTGATCCACGGCGGCAGTAATACCAGCGAGGGCGAGCGTCTCCTGCGCTGCCTTCAGTTCATCAACCTGCTTCTGAAGAGCATCTGCACCATCAGCCTTTAACTTCAACTCGCTAACCTTCTGTAAGACGGTAGCTTCGTCAACTGTTTCACTAAGCCCCAGCTGAAGGGCTAAAGTTTTTACTTCCATTTCTAATTCTTTTTTAAGAGGATTAATATTACTATTTAACAAAGGCAGGAAAGCACTTTCACTCCCTTCATCTTTCATCAACGGCAACTGTTCTCCGTCCGGAGAGTATAACACGATGGCGTTATCATTTCCACCGATATCAACGGCACTCACCTCGAAGAGGCGGCTCTTGGTGATTGTTTGCGCAGTCTGTCCTTCCAGCACAAGACTCTTGTCATCGGAAGTCTCCAAAATCTGCAAGTTGGCGCTTACCATGCGCATCGAGCCAAACTCATACTGCTTCTTCAGGCGCTGGCTCAACTCGGTGGCTCCGTCAAACTCGATTTCTCCGGTCAGCTCTCCGTTTTCCACCTTCAGGTTTTCCACCTTTCCGACTACGCCTTGACTGCGGTCATGCATATACAGCAATACAGGATTGCGCTCGTATTGTGTCAGGTCAATACCTGATGTAATGATGCGCGTACCATAACAGTTCACGCTCTCATCGCTTATTCTAACTTTCTTTCCCATTGCGATTCGTTTTTGAATTTCGACTGCAATATTACGAACTTTCCCCGAACCCTCCAAAAAACGCTGCAATCGCTTCATAAAGGTGTGCAATCATTTCATACTTTTTTGGCTGACTCCCTAAAAAATGCCAATTTTGCAGTGGGTTTCAATATAGCCCGCCATTTTATTCACATTAAAACACTGTTATAACATGACAAAAGCAGAATTAGAAAAGAAGAAAAAGCTCGCCAGAACATTATATATGGCAGGCAAGGACCAGAACGAGATAGCAGACCAGATAGACATCTCCCGACAGACACTTTCCAAATGGGCCAACCAGGAAGGATGGAAGGAACAGCGGGCTGCTACAAGTGTGACTCGCCCGGAGCTGGTAAACAAGCTGCTCCATAGCATCGATACCCTCATTACCGATGTCAATGCTTCCGGTGATGCTGCGAAGATTGCCGGACTGGGTGACAAGCTTGCTAAAATGTCAGCCGTTATAGAGAAGCTTGACAAGAAGGCTAACGTAGTAGATGCCATCGAGGTATTTATGGCATTCAGTAAATGGATGCAGTTCCGGGCACAGAATGATCCGAATATCACACCGGAACTCCTCAAGACATTTAATTATTACCAGGATCTCTTCATCTCCGACAAGATGCAGAACGGTTTTTCCTGCGATCTTTAATACATATACATAATGGCAACACTAGCAGAAAAGAAAAAGGCCATAGAGGAATGGAAGGAGCACTGCAAGCAGATTGCGGCGCTCACAGATACATCGCTCATGGCTCCAGAAGGCAAGAGTGAGAAGGAAGCTCGCATCCACAGGCTACAGCAGAACTATGCTGCTTTCTGCGAGTATTACTTTCCTCACTTCCTGCAACTCAAGGACAAGACTACCGGAAAGGTGATCCGTACCATCCACAATGCGCCATTCCACAACCAGGCGGCAAGCAAGGTCAAGCGCACCGCTAACCTGAAGGCTGTATTCATGTGGCCGCGCGGTCATGCCAAGAGTACCCACATGGATGTATTCACCCCCTTGTGGCTCATGTTCCAGCCGCTACGCCTGATAAACTTCATGGTGGTAGTCGGCAAGAGTGAGGATGCCGCCTGCCGCCTCCTGGGTGATATCCAGGCAGAACTGGAGTACAACGATCGCCTCAAGCGTGACTTCGGAGAACAGAAGCCTGCCGGAGGAGACTGGACCGACGGAGAATTCAAGGCGAACTGCGGTGTTAAGTTCCTGGCATGCGGTCGCGGTCAGAGTCCCCGAGGTCTCCGTGATAGGGAAGCCCGCCCTGACTACATCGTCATCGATGACCTTGATGACGACGAACTCTGCAAGAACGAGAAGCGAGTACGTGAGCTTACCTCCTGGGTGAAGTCTGCCCTCTTCGGTTCTCTCGATGTAGGCCGTGGCCGTTTCATCATGGTCGGCAACCTGATCTCCAAAAACTCCGTACTCTATAACATCGCCAATACCAAAGGTGTTTTCTTGAGTAAGGTGTATGCCGTAGATAAGAATGGTGATCCGGTATGGAAGGAGAAATGGACCCGGGAGGAGGTGGATGCTTACCGGGAATTCGTCGGTTACAGAGATTGGAATAAGGAGATGATGCACAACCCCATCATCGACGGTTCTATCTTCCGTCACGAATGGATCAAGTACAAGCGTATGCCTAAACTCACCAGGTATGATGCCCTGGTCTGCTATACAGATCCATCCTGGAAATCCACGACAGCCAACGACTACAAGGCGTGCAGGCTCTGGGGTAAGCTGGGCAGCGAACTCCATCTGATAGATTGCTTCGTGCGCCAGGCTACCACCGGAGAGATGGTAAGGTGGCAATACAATCTCTACGAAAAAGCCATGGAGCAGGGAGCCAGTATCCAGTTTTATATGGAAGCAAACCTGATGCAGGATACGGCCCTCGATGAATTCTACAAGGAGGGAGAGCTTCGGGGCTATCAGCTTCCGATATCTGCCGACAACCGGAAAAAGCCCGACAAGCTACAGCGTATCGAGAGTGTTGCCCCTTTATGGGAACGAGGCTTGGTGTTCTACAACGAGAGCCTAAAAGACTCAGAGGATATGCAGGTGGGAATCGAGCAGACGCTGGCTCTGGAACATGGAAGTAGGGCACACGATGACGCTCCTGATGCTGACGAGGGAGCTATCTTTATCCTTCAGCGACAAGGACGCATCGATGCTTTCGAGCCACGCATAGGTAAACGGAGATCTCCTAAAAATGATTGGTAATTAAAAAGTAGTTTATATGTTTATTACTCAAGAAGATTTCAAGGTGGTGGCTTCTGAAGCCGCACTCAAGGTCATCACCCAGGCAGACGACGCTAACGCCGACAATGCCATTCAGGAAGCGGTGGAAGAGATAGCAGGCTATCTCCGTCCTAAATATGACTGCGGCAAGGTTTTCTCTGCCGTGGGAAATGACCGCAACCGACAGATAGTGATGTACGCAGCAGATATCGCTCTCTACAACATGATTGCTGCACAACCGCAGAGAATGGGCAGTGATGTGCGCAAGGAACGCTACGAGCGTGCCATCAAGTGGCTAGAGGGAGTTGCGGCTGGCAAAATTGTCCCGGACTTGCCGATAGCCACTGACGAGGCTACAGGCGAGGCTAACACCAATGGCATTAAGTGGGGAAATGGTCCCAACCGCCACTCCTGGTAATCCGTATTCAAGTTTAATATTCAAAAATAAAGCAAGATGAATCTATTTGACAAGACATTACAGGGCATCTACGACATCCGGCGCGCCGTCAAGGGTGAGCCACGGCTACTGCATACCAAGTTCGGCGACATCATCCTCGCCGACAAGGCAACCCGCAGAAATGCCCAGCATATCATATCCAAGCTTCAGCGCACCACCGAAGCTCTTACCAAGAGTGATATCCAAAAATGGCGCAAGGCTTGGCAGCAGGCTATCAGCATAGAGAGTCCAAACAGGCAGATGCTCTACGACATCTATAGAGACACCGCCACGGATGCCCATGTTACCGGATGTATCGGCCAGCGCACAGGCTTCGTCCTTTCCAAGTCTTTTAACATCGAAGACAAAAGCGGCAAGCCTTGCGATGAACTCAAGCATTATTTCGAGCAGGAATGGTTCTATGAACTCTGCCGCCTCATTCTTGATTCTATCTATTATGGGCATTCCCTGATAGAACTGGGAGATATCAGGAAGGATGGAGATGGATGCCCTTGCTACTCGGAAGTAAAGCTTATCGACCGCAAATTCGTAATTCCGGAACATCATCGTGTTGTAACTGACCTCGGGCAGGATTGGACTACGGGAATAGACTACAGGGAGCCGGAATGGTATAACAACCTTATCGAGGCAGGAAAGCCCGACGATCTCGGACTCTACCTCAAGGCTGCACTCCACGCCATTCCAAAGAAGAACGTTCTCGCAGCATGGGACGTCTTCAGCGAAATTTTCGGAATGCCTATGCGAGTAGCTAAAACCGCCTCTAGAGACAAGGCAGACCAGCAGCGCATCGAAGAGATGCTCAAGGGCATGGATCTCGCTCCATGGGCATTGTTCCCCGAAGGAACGGATATCCAAATCATCGAAAGCACCAAGAGTGATGCGTTTAACGTCTATGACAAGCGCGTGGATCGTTCCAACAGCGAAATCTCCAAGCTTATCATCGGGCAGACAATGACTATCGAGGATGGCAGCTCCTTATCCCAGAGCCAGACTCACCTCAAAGTATTCGAGAACCTGGTGGAGAGCGATGCGAAGATGTTGGCTAGCATTATCAATAACCAACTTATCCCTCGCATGATCCGTCACGGATATCCGCTTAAAGGCTATCATTTTTCATGGGATGAAAGCGTTGATTATACACCGGAACAGCAGATGGAATACGAGAAAATGATCTCTGACCGTTACGAAGTGGATCCTAAGTATTTCGCAGACAAATACAACATGCCTGTGGGCGAACGCATACAGCAGCCTGGGCTGCAACTCTCCAGACCTTTTTTCGACTAAGCCCCGATGACTACAAGGGGCTGCACAGCCGATACGAATCCATCATTGGCAAAATGAATATTCAACTCACATCAGCCGACGAGAAAAAACTGAGATACCAGGAAATATCCTCCCGTTTCGACAAGCTGATGAAAGCGCTCTTCCGTCAGCACGGCGCGCACCTGGATATCAATATCCTGTCAAGCAACGAGGCCATGGATTTTATACAGGAACATACCGATATCCTGGATTCCAGTTTCGAGAAGGTGGAAATGACCGAAAAGATGCGAGAGCGGTTAACCCGCTCCAACTATATCTTCTCCGGCATGAAAACCTTCCACGAGCTTAACGAGGCATTCCCTAGCTTGCTTGATGAGAATGGAGATAGAAAGCCGTTCGAACGTTTTTTGAATGATGTACGAAAGATTAACGAGACTTACAACAGGAACTATCTTCGGGCAGAATACGGCTTCGTGCAGTCTTCTGCTACCATGGCCGCCAAATGGGAACGCTTTGCCGAGGACGGTGACGAATACTATCTCCAGTACAGAACAGCCCATGATGACAAGGTACGACCAGAGCATGCTGCTCTCGATAGAGTAACACTACCGATGAGTGACCCTTTCTGGGAGAGCTACTACCCTCCAAATGGATGGAACTGCCGCTGTACGGTGGTCCAGGTTCTCAAATGGAAGTATGATGCCACGCCTCATGGTGAAGCGATGGATAGAGGTAAGGAAGCCTTAGACGGAGAACGCTTTAATATTTTCCGGTTCAATAGCGGAAAGCAGGGTAAGGCGGTTCCTGACTACAATCCTTACACCATCAAGAAGTGTAATAGCTGCGATGTAGCAAAAGGTAAGAACGTCAGTCTGGCACTTCCAGACAACCAGCTATGCGAAGCATGCAGAAGGCTGCACAAATGCGCTATGAACACTGAGGCATCACGTCTCTGTACAGAAAAGAAAGGTTACATAAAAGAATCCACCAACTTCACGAAGTCTTCCAAGTCTTTACAAACAGGAAAGTATTTTCAGACCAGAGACTCTCTAGAACTTGGTCTCAAGCATGCCCGTACGATAGAAGAAATCAACGCCTTCAAGTGGATAGCTAGCCATCTGGACCAACTCTCTTTCATACGTTTCAGCCCACTGGGAGAAGTAAAGAATATGACATCCGAAAAAGACATCAAGAATGTAGAGAAGAAGAGAAAAAGAGGCGCCACTGGTTACAATGAGTACGAGATACATATTGACGGCGAAGTCTGGAAGCTGAAAACAGAAATAAGGAAAAATAGTAGGGAAACACTCTACATAGCATTCAAAAAGAAATAACCCCAGCGTTTCCTGCGGTCCTTCACATGGGCCATTAGGAAACACCAGGGTTATCCGGATGCAAAGATACAACAAATATTTTAAACAAGCAAGAAAATGAGAAAAAAAAATCAAAATGGCGAGTGTCATCACGACACCCGCCATTTTCTTTTAAATATGAAAAACATTTCTAATATTAGATCGCTCGTCTTCGCATATAAGCGCCTAAAAACATAATAAAAAAATAAATTAACAACATAATTTCCTATAACTTACAGAACCTAATATAATAGTATATATGAATTGAAAGAAATTTATCTCGCCGTGCTCCAGGACTTGAGATACTTTACCCTGAAAACATCAATGTTCTCGTACAACTCTTCATGGCTCCCATTGGATAGAGTCTGCCTAGGATAATACCCATCAAACGATTTGCTTCTAATACCTTCCAGCGCCTGCCAGATTTTGTCAGTCAACTGCCAAGCCTCTATAGGCGCATTTTCGCTCCAGTCTATCACCGTATGCAGTTTGATATCCCCGTTACCTCGGAGAGCGCCCTGTATCGTTGTCCAGTCTATCACTCCCAACTCTATGAATACTGCCGGGCGCTGCCACGGCTCGTCCTGATCTGCATAAACTACGTTCTCGTTCCACAAATCCACATGTTTCACCTCGGGAATATTTTTCAGCTGCTCCACGAGTGCAGCGTATAATTCTTGTCTTGGATCCATATCTTGTTTATTTAAATTTGAAGTCGTTCTCAAAATAAGAAGTAAGGTTGTCTTCTATAATGCGCCTCACATCTTCCTCAACCTCGGGACTCATGCCCAAGAACTGACGCTTAGGAATCTTAATAACCTTCCCTTCCTTCATCAATGCCATCGCTCTCCAGAACTCAGCATTAGGATTAAGATTCATCTTTGAAGTCCAGGCATAGAAGCCTCCATCGGATAGCGTACGACGCTTGCCTCCCTGTTTCTTGGCCAATCCTATCGACTCGTAGAACTTAGCCCGGAAGTACCGTTTCATCCTGGCAGTAACCTTTATTTCTCCTCCTTCATTATGGATGGCAGCATAAGGAAGATCGCTATAGAAAGTAATGCTGCTTTCATCGCTTCTACTGCTGATGCTTTTTCTCAGCGCTCCAGTATCAACGAGAACATGACCACCGGGGCGAAGCGGGCTTCTTCTCGCCCAGGCTTTGGTAAAGAAAGCCTGCCTCTCAAAGTTCTGATCAAACTCATCACCGATGCCGATTCTAATATCCTTCAGAATGCGGCCTATTACCGTCCTCAGTTCTTTCTCTGTTGCCATAGCCGTCATTGTCTATGAAATTCAGGAACAGCTCCTCTTGATGGGGAATCTCGTTGCGAGGATCTGCGCTCGCATTCAGGACATTGTAGAACTGGCGCTCCGAGATAGCGTACACCGGGTACACGTAACGCCGCCAGATCTCCCTGTTAGGGACTCCCAGCTTGGCGTAGCGATCGAAGATACGGTTAATCTCCGTCACCCTCTTCTGATAACTCAATCCGCGGTTATTCCTGCATTTTCCATTCCTCATCGAGGGCTGTTCCTTTCTTTCAATTTAAAACATTATAACAATAAATAATCTAACTTTAGATACGACAGAAGCTTGGTTCTATGCGGCGCCAGACTCCCGTCTCCTTATCTCGTTTCCAGAAGTAATAGTTGGTTGCATTCTTCTGCACTACATTACTCTCCTGGAAGAGCTTCATGATTTCCGAGTACTCCGGATCGTTGAACTTATCCTCCAGCTCGTAGAGCTTGGAGATACTCTTGTAATCGAGATCTCCTGCCTGGTTGCGCTCCAGTAGTGTCATTGCCAGCTGGTACATCGGATCATCGGTTCCCTTCTCGCTCTTCTTCATGTAATCCTTCAGAAAAGCTACCAGGCGCTCCGCTGCAAGGTCGGCACGCTCATCGAATCCCTTCACGCTGTTGCAGCTGATCTGCAAGCGGAAATCACCATCAGTGATCGTGTAGTTCTTCTGCTCATCGGTTTTCACCTGACCGTACTCTCTCATCAACTTGACAAAGGCAGAAGATTCTTCTCTCAGCCACTCCTTGAAGCCCTTGACGTCTGCGGTAACGTTAATGAGCATGTCTTCAACCTTGTGCATAAACTCGCCTCGCAAACCCTCGTAAGCATCACGCTTGTTGATGCGCTCGTTCTTTGCCTCGGCATTCAACTGAGCCAGAAGAGATGCCTTCTGCTCTTCTGATAGCTGACTGATGTCAACTGGGGAGCTGCCCTGCTTTGTAGCCGCCTGCTCCTGTTTGTTCTGTTCCTGTTCCATTTTCAATAAACATTATTTTTATATGATTGGTATTAATACCTTCCTGCTGTTTCAGTCCTCCCTTTCGCTTGATGGCTCTCAGCTTCACGCTCAGCTGTTCCAGTTCCGGAACGGTAATCAGGGCAAAATCCTTACCCATAATCCTCGGATGACGACAGAACTCGTTAATGCGGTTCCAGTCCTTGGTGTCTATTCCGAGTTCCTGCATCAGGTGCAGGCAGATGCTTCGCCAGTGCTTGCGCTGGTCGCCATAACCAAGCATGTTCTCCAATGCCTTGCAGCATTCCCTGTACTCCTGCGCCCTCATCTCATGAAGATGCGTTGTGCGCCCATTCGTGTATTGGCTCACGATAGCCGCCTTAGCCTCTTCGTCATCGCCGTGCTTTGACAACTTATTAAACGAGGCGTAGAAACGATGGTAGTTTGCAATCGGTCGTGCCATAAACTTCCCTCCTTGTTAATCTGTAGCCGATAGATCATAAACCGAGGCTCAGCTTATAGTCCTGATAATGCCTTCGTGCTTCTTGCAGGGCATTGAGTGAAGCTTGCTTCATCTCAATTTCCTTCAGTATCGGGATATTGTCCAGACAGAGATACAGCCCGCCCTCAAACTCTCTCACCTGTAATCGGTGCATCGCCTCACGTTTTACCTCCTTCTCACGCTTCAGCACCTGCTGACGATGATACTCCTCAGTGGTCTTTTCCCACCATTTCTTAATCGAATAAATAATCTTTTTCATGTTCTAATGAATTGTTTATGGGTTTATAATTTTGTCGCAGAAGCGCCTTCTATACGCTATCGAGCAGATAATCATCACTGCCCAGATATTCATTCCTCAGTGCATCTGCATTCATATCGCAGAGCTTGGAAGCAAGCTCGTCATACATCATTGCCTGGTCAGGATAACTGAAATCCTTAGTCTTTTTCTTGATGTAGGCGATGATATCTTCTACTGTTTCATCCATGTTTCTTTGGCTTTTTATATGTTACATTTTGATACCCATGCCATTTAATGATTCTCGTTGCCCACATCAGACTCTTGGTCGTAACGACATAGCTACCGGGAGTCTTCGCCGATCTGCGCACACTCAAATCGCAGGTGTAGTTGCATTCCATCCAGTCATCCAATACCGAGCTGCATTGTTCCTTGCTCAGCAGCAGGTAGATGATGTCACCTTTCTCGTAATCCCCGAGAGATTCTTTCACTTCACTCATAAGCTTTCAAATTACAGATTATTACTAGCCTGGATAAGTCCGTCCTCCCATACCTTGAAGGTAGCTCCGGCTTCTCCAATGAATCGGCCTTGGCAGACAGCCTCGTAGCCGACGACTCTTACTTTCACGCCTGCCATGTATTTCAGTCTGACGGCAGGCTTACCCAGAGGCTGGCTTTTCGCCTCCTGCGAGATAAAGATGAAACTCTTCTTCGGGAACTCTTCCACCAAGGCTTCCACCTGCGCATATTCCCAATGTGAGTACTGAAACGAATCCACGATAATGAACTTAGGGCCCTTGCGCTGCTTGAGCATCCTCTTCAGATTGTCGATATCTGAATCGATACAGACTCTGAACTTGCCTTGCTCTTCCTCCATGTGAAAACGCTGGATGCGTTCCTTGAAACTCATGCTTATCTTCTCCTCGAAGGAGCAGTAGAGTACTATTCCGTATTCACAGAGCTTCTTGGTAAGCTGCATCACGAACGAGCTCTTGCCGCCAGCCGACGGTCCCGAGATAAACCAGGTGTCGTACATATCCGGCTGGCCGAAGCACCGTTCCCACTCTCCACCCCAGGGTATCGGCTTATAAGTCATCTTCAGTATCTCCCTGGGGCTGTATGCCCGCTTAGCCATGACTGGCCTCCCCGGAAGCTTCAGTAGCGTTCTCTGCTGCTATCTTCAGCTTCTCTATCTCGGTATATACTCGTCTCAGCCCGCCCTGTGTCTTTCTTACGATGGTAGGAATATCTGCATCGGCTGGAGCATTCACCTTGGCAACGATGGAAGCCTGCTTCATCAGAAACTTCTCCCGCTCCTTGCCGTCATCAGGAGTCACCTTGGAGAATCTGCCTCCGTAGCGGCTCAGCATCTCGGTATATCCCACTTTCTTGCAGTCGATGCTGCGGTTTATCTTCTCCTTCAGACCATCGGCGCCCATCATATACCATCCACAGCAATGCTCCGTAGCGTTCCACAGCGCCTTCAGCTCCAGGAAGGCTTCGTACTGCAAGTCTCCTGCCTCGTCGAGGATGATAAGCGGGCTGTTCAGTGTGCGGAGATAATATACCAGGTCTTCATACACATCGCTGTAGGTTCCCTTGTTGTCAGTACCAAACTCGGTGGCTATCTTGCGGATCAGTCTGCGCTTGGTCTTCACCTGCGAGCAGTCGATATAAACGGCATTCTCATGGCAGCCGATGTAGTATTTGGCAGAGTAGGTCTTGCCGATATTCGGCTCGTCACAGAGAATCATACTCAGAGAGGAGAGCTGCGCAAGCTCCAGCTGCTTCTGGATGAACAGGAAGGTGAAGGTATTGGCTGGCTTCCATTCTATCTCGTGACGGAGGTTTACACCCAGGCGACGGGCAATGCGCACCCAGTTGGCATCAGAAAGAGCCTTGTCCAAGACACCCTGCTTCACCATGCTGTACACCGAAGTGGATATTCCGAGGGATGTAGCGTGCTTGGCATCCGAAGGATAATTGGCGCGGTTCTGTGCAATCGCAGCCAGAATCTTTTTCTTTTGTTCTGTTGTAATCATAATCGTTTATTGTTATAAGTTTATTCTAAGTCGATTCTTACGCCTGCTCGAACGCCATCGCTATTGCCAATGCGTCCTCGTCTTCTTCGGCTATTGGAGATGCGCCTTGTAGTACGACAGGGTCTTCTCCCGGTATCTTCGGGCTATCTTCTCGTACCCCTTCATCAGCGTACGGCGGGCAGTCTTCCCAGGATGATCCAAATCCCTGCGCATTCTCACTATCACTCTGCCACCCGATTTCAGTTTCACACCGAACTCCAGCTTTACCAGTTGTCTGTACTCTGAAATCGCCATCGGGAACATAGGATGCAGCAGCACCCATCCCTGCCGGCTTCGCGGTAAGTTCTTCAATCTCTTTCTGTTGTTCTTCTTCATAATCCTTGCTATTGTGTATTCCCAACCTAGGAACCAGGTTCCTGTTGGTGTAGTTCATAAATTCCTTGACCTTCTTCTGCTGATGATAGAACTTCTTTTTGTCCTCCTCGGTCTGTTCTGCCATCACTCTGTTGTAGGTTTCCACCCGCTCTACCTGGTCGATGAATCTGTCTCCCTGGAAGATAAACACATCCTGCGGCTTTCCGTCCTCATCCGGCAGGTAGTAAGCGGTAACCTTGTAATTATTGGGAGCCAGGCGCTCCAGTACGTCCGGCTTGCTCAGCCACCAGTCTTCATAGGCCACTCTTACCGTAGAATTGCGTCTTACAGAGGTCTCAACCTTCTCGCCGATATATCGGGCAAGGGTGATGGCATCAAACGGGCGCAGGTTCGGATTGATATGCTCCATCAGAACATCCCATCTTGTCATACCAGGGTATTTCTTCTGATTAGGGTGCAGCGTATGGTTCCACTCGTAGTTGTCACGGCGGTCATCCGCCACAAGCTCATCGAATGAGTAATACTGCTTGTCTTCCCAGGTATCATTTCCTGCATCGCTTATCTTCTTGGATTCCACTCTGTATTTCCACTTGCCGTAGAATCGACCGATACCTACGTGGTTGCGATGGATGATACGGCGCTTCTTGGCTCCATTGATGTTCTCAGCCTGCTTCTCCTGCGAGTTGAGAGGCGCACAGTAGCGTACATAGCTGAACACCGTTCCTTCCTGGAGCAGGGTGTACTTGTATTCAGACATCAGGTGGTTCTCTACCTCAATACCTGCCGGAATACCCCAGCCGTGCTTGGCTATCAGCCGGAACATATCCCGGAAGCATTCCTTCACCAGGTTCTGATCCTTATCCCTGGAGTAGCTGGCGCCCAGCACGCACTGGCTCACCGAATCATAGGCATAGTAGGCTTTCACTCTCAGTTTCGTATCTTTCAACTTGCGGGTCAGATCCACGTCATCCATGGTTATCTGGCTCAGTGAGTATTCTCCGGCATGACGGTGCATGTGAGGCATGCTCTCGTGCATGAAGGCGCTCCAGCTCAACTGACTCTTATCCCAGATAAGCCTGTTCTTCGGCTTATTCAGGATGTTTCTGATGGTACTGTCGCTCAAACTCTTCGGATTTCCATCCTTATCACAGAAATCTTCCGGGTCAAACAGCTCTCCAGTCTGAACATCATAAACATCAAGCTCGCCGCATACGAAGGAGTCATACAAATCCTTCACTTGTGAGTTGTAAGGCTTATTGGGGAGACATTGCAGGCCGATGACCAGCTTCTCAGTCTTCACATCAACCTTCCTGGTGTTCTGGTTGCCGAACTTGCCACTGATCAGTACGCCGTAGCCACCAGCCTTATACTCATTCACCTTCTTTCGGAATCTCAGTGTCGATTCGGGTAGGGTGTGATGATAGGTTTCCTTCAATACCTTGATGGTACTTGCCATCATTTCCCAGTCGTAGCGTTCACCCATCAGCTTGCGGTAGGCAGAGGCTCGTTCGTAGAGCTTGATACAGGTATTGAGCACCGAAGCATTCACCACATACTCCTGGATCTTCTCCGCCGACAGGTCCAAACCCGTCTGCTGTCTGCTCTGGAAGTAGCACATGGCGTGCTGATCTACCTCATAATTGGAAGTTATCCATCCTCGCAGCCTTACTTCGGGACCTCCGGGGAACTCAACCTCCACCGCCTTGCGGTATTTGGTAGGCAAGCTATCTACGGCAATGAGAGCCGTGCAGCCGCTTGCGCCACCGCCTCGACGTACCACATTTAATCTCTTGCGATTCACCGCAGAGTCGTAGCAACTCTTGCTCATGATGCCCGTTCCAACAAGTTCTGTCGCAGATATACAAAGTGTATTGCCGTAATATTCCATAACTATAACCTTTCTTTATTCTTCGCTGGTGAAATAATCCCAGTTTCTACCCATACAGATGCCTACAGAGAGACATACGATGACTGTAATCAGATACCAAGTAATGTCCATAACTCTATCCTCCAACTCTAAATCCACGTTCCAGACGTTCTCTCATACCAGGATTGCCGATGATTTCGGCATCCTTCTGCTTCCACCTTGCTGCCATGATCTGAAGCGAAGGCATCTCGCGGACCAAGACGTTGTCCGCAGATACCATTTCCTTACCCTTGAAGAAGATGGTAGCATTGCCAGTCTTCTTGTCGAACTCCAGCACCGCTCCGTTGGAGAAGTATTGTCTGAAGCTTCCCTCATGGTCGAAAAGCAAAGTGTCACCCTTTTCGGCAACCACCGTCTCCACGCCACCGTTGATTTTGGCGTACTGGCGGATGCGCTTTGCCTTGTCACTCATGCCCCGCTTAGGGTCGAAGGTGAGAGCAAGCCAGATAGCTTGGTCTGACACCTTGAAGGTCTTGCGTATTCCTTCGCGTACCTCCGTGCTTACGTCTATTGCTCTTTTCATATTCTAACAATATTATAATTTTATTCTAATGGTGGAGGAAGGCGGAGTCGAACCGCCATACATTCCAGCTACCTCCAAGTTGCCGGGAAACGTTGCCCGGCTCGTTGTTAATCCTGATTCTTTCTACCCTTAGAAAGCTAACTTATGACAAACATTAAGTATTTTTTCGCTCAAAATGCTTATCTTTGCACCCAAATTCATGTTTCACTTATAAATTATATTAATTATGGCTACATATACTGCTATTTACGAAATTGTACCGAATGCTAAGTTCTTCTCAGAAGAATCCTTTTTGGATGAGATCAAGCCTGCGGTTAATATCATCAGTACTCTGTCTGAATCCTTTGGAGGATGCAAGCCGAAAATCGAAATAATCAGCAAAGCTCCCTACAAAGCTCGTATCACAATCTCTATATCAGCAGGTCAGCAAAAAATTCTCGCCATCTATCACCTCTTCGATATTATTGGCGACTACATTGCGTATTATATGGGAGATATTTACGTCGAAGTACACCATTCGTGCAAATAACCTGATAGACTGGGAATTTATCGTAATACTTACCATCTATCTTGCGTGCCCATTCGAAAAGATACGGGTTAAGCAGCTCGTCTGTCTCGATGTCCTTCACGTTTATTCTGCCATCAAGAAACATCTTCAGTTTTTCTGTATCAGGAAGAGTATTATCAACCCCTTCTGTCTGTGCGATGTTCTCGAGCAAACGCTTCATGCGTTTTGATGTTCTCTTGTGTGCCATGATCTTTTCTTTTTATCGAGGGTGCAACCATTACCGCTGCACCCTCACGGTTAAACACTCTATTTCTTCTCAACCTTATAGCCCTTACCTCGAAGGTAAGCCGCTACATACTCATCATCACCCACATCTTTGAGCACATCGAAGAGATATCCCTTCACATAGTCTGCAACTGCGCTTGATGATGCAAGCTCGATGTTCTTGGAGATAAACTCCACTTTCTTTGTTCTACCAAGGCCATTGAAGGCCTTCTCTACATTTTCCATCATTATTGTTTTTTAAGTTTATAAATTTGCCCAGCTCGCGCTTTTTTAGTATCTTTGGCGCGGTGTTTATCTTAAACACGGTGCAAAGATAAGCAATTTGCGAATAACTACCAAATTTTTTGGGAATTATTTTCGCATTTTGAATAAAATAATATCGCAATATGGATAAAAAAGGCATTTTAGAGGCATTAATTGCCCATTATACAGGTGGTAATAAGTCGCAATTTGCGAAAATGCTAGGTGTTAAGCCCCAAACGATTAACACCTGGGATTCTCGCAGTACCTTTGATATTGAGCTGATATACTCAAAGTGCGAACATATTTCTGCAGATTGGCTCTTAACAGGCAAAGGACCAATGCTCAAGACGAGTACTTTCAGCGCCCATGAAGCACCATGCCCTGACGAAAAGGAGAGAAAAACGGAGAAAAATGGAGAAAAGCAGAGAAGATCAGAGAAAAATAGAGAATATTCTTCTCGAATCCATAAACTGCCGGAAGGAAGCATTGAGGGAATTCCACTCATCCCAGCTAGTGCAATGGCAGGAGCATTCACTTCCGACGTATCTATAATGGAGTACGAATGCGAGCACTATATCATACCAGACTTCAAGGGCGCCGATTTCCTTATCAGAGTAAAAGGCGACTCCATGCAACCTACATACTACTCTGGTGACCTCGTGGCTTGTCAGAAGATACCGATGAACGACGTCTTCTTCCAATGGAACAAGACCTATGTTCTCGACACCAACCAGGGACCAATCATCAAGCGAGTGCTACCGGGCAAGGATGATGATCATATCTGCATCGTCTCCGATAATGAGAAATACCCGCCATTCGAACTGGAGAAATCGTATCTCCACGCCATCGCTCTCGTTAGAGGCATCATCCGTCTGGAATAACCTCGTTTCATGCCCACCTCCAGGATGCGTATCATTTTCCCGGCTCCGGGAAGATGATACACCCCCAAAAAGTACCCCTCAGGTGTTCCCCCTCCCCCTGGAAGGCGCAAAAATAGACCAAAAAGCCCCTATATACTATATATAATAAGGTGTAAGCGCCAAAAATCGAGGTCGAAAAAGGGTATGTTTCCTGCACAAAAAGTGGCAAAAGTGGTAGTTTTCCTACCCAAGCTATCGTTATGCGTTTTACCCCACTTTTGCAAGTCCAGTTTTTGAAAAATGCAAGTCCAGTTTGCAAGTCCACTTGCAAGTCCACTACCCAAAATCGACCATTTTGGGCACAAAAAAGGGGAGCCCGAAAGCTCCCCAATACCCATAAATTACCCCCTAAAAGCATACAGGCTTATAATGTCGTTCCAACACGCCCAAAACACCCTAAAAATGTCGTTCTAAGCCCTTATTTCTCCTCGGGCGATACATTACTCATCCGACCACCAGAAATAAGCGTAGATTGCTTAATTACAGCGCGTTTCGTCATTACCGTACCATTTCCACCAAGCCCTGCGTGCAGCAGATAGCTCCTGGTTGCGCCAACCTCTTCAGCCGTCAATACGGTGTATATCGCCGTGATGGAGCTGAAATAGAAGTCTTTTCGTCCTTCATGCTTGCCCACCATCAGGTGAACGTGTACTACTTTTGCCATATTTCTATCGTTTTAAGTCCTACATCAGGAGCCACGCACCGCAAAGCGCATCGCCCTCATTATCGGCTGCAAATATACCAAATAATTGTTATATGGAATAAAATTGCATCTTAATTATTCCTAAAACCCAAATTTTTCTTCGCAACAAGGCACAAAAAAAGCGGCCGTTAAGCCGCTCTAATCCTTCACCGTCTCCATCTATCCATCGCCTTGCAGATAAGCCCTCCTGCACGCCACAGATGCCTCTCAGTCCCTCTGATGTAAAGCAGATGTAATCCGATGTAAACTTTCCCCTCGTTCTATGTAAACCAACCTCTCAGATAATTCAACTAAAATTCAACCAATGTAAACGTTTCGTTTTACACCCTCATTTTCCCTTCACCTATCTAACTATCTCTATTCTAGGTTCTTCCATCATTTTCGGGCTCTCTCTTAAATATACGCTTCGTTTTGTGCCCTCTAGTTGGTCCATTATTGAAAAAAACTTCGGAAATGGTGAGTTTCTCGGATTTTATTTGTATCTTTGCTTCGTCTTTCAGAGTTTTGCCCTTCTATTCATGCAACACTAAGAACCGTGAAATTTCTGATATGATAAGATAATGAGCAACATAATGTTGTTCAGGTGTTTATAGAAATAGAATAGTAGTGTTGCGTAATTTGGAGGAAGTTGAATGGAGAATGAGTGTTACAAGAACTACAGCTTTATCCCTGCCGAATATGACAGTAGGGGTAGGAGAATGTGTGATGGCAAGACTTTTCGTGATGTCGTAAAGGAGTTCGAATACGATTTTCACGAGACGTATAGCAGTGAGTATGCACTTAATTTTTATGCAAACTCCCGTACGATGGCACTTTTGGCGAAATCAAATGATGCGGCTTCTTTCCTGATTTACGGAATGGATTTGACTCAGGGAGACTCATTCGACCCGATTCAGGACCCTTTTGTCAATCATGAAATGGAGAAGCATAGTCAGCATATTTATGTCTATGGTATTGACTCTGCCTTTATGACTGAGTTTGATGAATATGGTTATCCAGTTTGGGATGAAGATGGTGACATCTATCCGTTGACCCTGCTTGTTGACAATGCCATGAGTGATGGGGTCGTTCGATTGGCAGTTCCAACAGGCGATGATGGAGATGAAATGGAAGTCGCCCCAATAGAAGTTACACAATTTGAATATGCCTAATGGAAACGAATATACAGGAAAGAAACTGGCATTTGGTTCGCAACGATAATGGCGAATGGATAAGTGACGAGAATGTTGTCTTTCTTACGAAGCAGGAAGCAAGGTCGCTCCAGATCAAGGCCAGATTATCAGGTAAGACATTATCTCTTCAGCATGGATATGATGGTGAATTGTGGTGTTATAATCATGAAATGGATTACATCAACCAAAAATGAATAGTTATGAACAATATCTCTTTATTGGAACCGGGACTTTTAGATGCAGGTCACAGCTTGTATCAATTGCTGAAAGGTGATCAGGCACCATCCTGGTGGAAGCTTCTGACAAAGGATCATGAGCTTTATATTGAAATCAGAAAGAAGAACGTGATTGACGTTTATTATTATGGTGGTAGAATGGCTGAAATATCTTATGATAGGTTCAGCGATGGAGTTGTGGCTAAGGCTCATCCAAAATATTTAGGATATACTGATGTTAAGGATGAGAACTATTATAGAAGAAGCGTTGGAAAAGGTGGCAAGGAACAATTCACACCCATCTATCAGGATTGCCAGCAATGGCTGGAATCAAGAGTGGAGGAACTTAAGGAAAATATCAGAAATATTTATTCTCAATCTGAAAATGGAGAGAATACCAAGGAGAAATTCATTCAGGGAAAATTAATAACGGAAGGACGTGATAAATACCTGGATTCAGAATTTGCTCATCGTTTTCACGATCAAGAGAAGGAGACTATCAGGATTGATATGGTAAAGATAGAGAATAACCATATCATTTTTGAAGAACTTAAAAGAATTGGTGACAGCCGTTTGCTAACTTACAATGGTGAACCGGAAATCTTACGCCAGATAAGACATTATCGGGAGTTTCTTCAGGGCAATAAAGACCGCCTAGCTGCGTATTACAAAATGTTATATCGCATTAAAAAGGAGCTGGACCTCCCTGTTCCTTCTGTTGATGACGTTGATAGTCTTACTGTTGACCCTGAGCCACAGTTGTTGATAGCTTGCAACTACAAGAAAGATACTGGAGGTCGTAAGAAACGTATAGGGGATATAGAGAGAATCTTATCATCTGCAAATATTAGTTATCGTATCGATACATGCGTATGAATATCAAGGTTTATCGCGGCACCCACCAGATAGGTGGATGTGTGACGGAATATGAATATCATGGTTGGCATTTGTTTGTTGACTATGGCGAAGAACTGCCTGGTGGTCCTCAGACTGGAGATTTACAGGTTGAAGGATTAACGTATGGCGATATATCCAAGAGTGCCTTGCTGATTACTCATTATCATGGAGATCATATCAGCGGTCTGCCGGGACTTTTGCTGACCATGGGAAATGCAGAACGAACGGAGCC